>Ga0075418_10008844_pt1 | contig 11297 bp, 9 predicted proteins | sample SoiMetdeltSBSDD2_FD_81776 | JGI IMG/M metagenome (GOLD analysis project Ga0075418, IMG submission 81776) | Bulk soil microbial communities from a Populus tree surrounding site in Tennessee, USA - Soil MetaG P. deltoides SBSDD2 | ecosystem: Environmental > Terrestrial > Soil > Tree plantation...
CAGAAGCCGGCGGGAGAGATGTGGTCCGTCGTCGTCTTCCCCTTCGTCTTCATGAGGATCGGCATCTCGACGAAATCCTGGTCGGCGTGCCGGTCGAACGGGTCGAGGATCTGCAGCCGCTCGCTCCTCGGATCGACCATCACCCGGACGCTCGCAGCGTCGGCGGGCGGCGGCTCGTACCCGGCGCGCGAGCGCACGAAGCCCTTCTCCGGTATCTCGGGAGCCTTCCCCGGAGGCGCCAGCCGGAACGCCCCGTCACGACCCTTCAGCTCGTCGGTCAGCGGGTTGAACGACAGACGGCCCGCGAGCCCGTACGCCATGACGATCTCGGGGCTGCCCATGAAGGCCAGCGTCTCGGGGTTGGCGTCGTTGCGCCCCGGGAAATTGCGGTTGAAGGAGGTGACGATGGTGTTGCGCTCCCCCTTCTTGATCTCGTCCCGCCGCCACTGCCCGATGCACGGCCCGCAGGCGTTCGCCAGCACGGTGGCGCCGACCGACTCGAGCGCCGTCATCTGGGAGTCGCGCCTAATCGTCTCGAAGATCTGCACGCTCCCCGGCGTCACGAGGAGCGGCGACGCCATGCGGGCGCCCTTGGCGGCCGCCTGCCGGGCGACGTCCGCCGCCCGCGAGATGTCTTCGTAGGACGAGTTCGTGCACGATCCGACCAGGGCTACGGAGATGGTGTCGGGGTAGTCGTTCTGTCGCGCCGCAGCGGCGATCTCCGACACCGGCCGCGCCAGATCGGGGGTGTGCGGGCCGACGAGGTGCGGCTCGAGCCGCGACAGGTCGATCTCGATCACCTTCTCGTAGAAGCGCTCCGGGTCCTGCTCGACCTCCTTGTCGGGGGCCAGGAGCGCCGCATGCCGCGAGGCGAGGTCCGCCAGCGGGGCCCGGTCGGTGGCGCGGAGGTAGACCTCCATGCGCTCGTCGTACGGGAAGATCGACGTCGTCGCCCCCAGCTCGGCCCCCATGTTGGTGATGGTCGCCTTGCCGGTGCAGGAGATCTGGGAGGCGCCCGGTCCGAAGTATTCGACGACCCGGTTCGTCCCCCCCTTCACGCTCAGGATGCCGAGCACCTTCAGGATGACGTCCTTCGGCGCGGTCCAGCCCGAGAGGGCGCCCGTGAGGCGCACCCCGACGACGTTCGGATGGAGGATCTCCCACGGGAAGCCGGCCATCACGTCGACGGCGTCGGCCCCGCCGACGCCGATGGCGCCCATGCCGAGCCCGCCGGCGTTCGGTGTGTGCGAGTCGGTGCCGATCATGAGCCCGCCCGGGAAGGCGTAGTTCTCCAGCACCACCTGGTGGATGATTCCGGCCCCCGGCTTCCAGAAGCCGATGCCGTAGTGCGCGCAGGCGGTGCGCAGGAACTCGAAGACCTCCTCGTTCTCCTGCAGGGCCGTCTGCATGTCGGCCGCGGCGCCCTGGCGCGCCTGGATGAGGTGGTCGCAATGGACGGTCGTCGGCACCGCCACGCGCTCGCGGCCAGCCTGCATGAACTGCAGGATCGCCATCTGCGCCGTGGCGTCCTGCATGGCCACGCGATCGGGGAGCAGCATGAGATAGCCGCGGCCGGCCTCGAGATCCTGGTGCTCGGGATCGTTGAGATGACCCAGCAGGATCTTCTCGGTCAGGGTCAGCGGCCGGCCCAGGCGGCGGCGCACGATGGCCAGGCGCCGCTCCATCGCTTCATAGACCTCGCGGACCATGTCGGGGGTGCTGTCGATGGCGGGCATGGCTGTCTCCTTCCGGGAGTATAGCGGATCAGCGGGGTCGGACCCGGCACCGGCCTCGCGCCGGAAGCCGGCCGGACCGGCTCCCGGCCCGTGGTAGGCTACGCGCGATGTCGCGGATCCACCTCGTGCTCACCGACGACTGGGAGCTGCGCGGCAACGGCTCGGGGAGCATGCCCCGCATCCAGTTCGAGACCATGGAGCGGCTGGTCGAGGTCTACGAGCGGCACGGCCTCAAGGCGTCGTTCAGCGTCGAGGTGATGCAGCAGCTGAAGCATCTCGAGGCTGGGGCCGCCGAGCCGGCGCTGCTCGACCTCGCGCTCCGCTGGGAGGGCCACGTCCGGGAGGCCTTGAGGCGGGGGCACGACGTGCAGCTCCACGTCCACCCGCAGTGGCACGGGGCGGAGCGGCGGGACGGCCGCTGGCATCTGAGCGCCGCCTGGTCGATCCTGGATCACCCGAAGGACCGCGTCGCCGCGATGATCAGGACCTGCCGCGAGTACCTCGAGGCGGCGCTCCGGCCCGTCGATCCGGACTACCGCTGCGTCGCCTTCCGGAGCGGCTCCTGGTGCCTCGCTCCAGGCGAGGCGATCCTGGACCTCCTGATCGAGAACGGCATCGTCTTCGACACCAGCATCGTCCAGGGGATCCACTACGACCGGCTCGTGCGCCTCGACTACCGCCGCCTCGAGGAGCCGTTCCTCCCCTACTACCCCGATCGCCGGGACGCGCGCCGCGTGGCGGCCGATCGGGGCCCGCTGGTCTGCGTCCCCACCCACAGCTTCTTCTACCGGCCGGCGGCCAAGGTCCGCGATGCCCTGGCGCGCCGGATGGCGCGGGTGCCCGGGACGGGCCACCCCGTCGCGGGCGACGACGCCGCCTGGCGCTCGCCCGACTCGGTCCCGATCCCGGAGGCCGACACCGATTCGTACGACGACTGGAAGATGGGGGGAGGCGGGAACGGCGGCCCGAGAGGCGGTTTCCGCGCCCTGCTCCACTACTATCTCAAGTCGACGCACTACGTCTCGAACCTCGCCGGGCTCTCCTTCGTCCTGATGCGCGAGATGCTGCGCGACATCCGCGCCCGGGCGGCCGCATCGGGCTGGACCGAGGTGCCGGTCGTCCTGCAGAACCACACGAAGGATCTCGGGTGGCTCGATCCGATCGAACGGTTCGCGGCGCTGCTCGCGGCCTCGCCCGACATCGAGGTCATCACCCTGCGGGAGCTGGCCCGGCGGCTCCAGGCGGGGCGCTATCCCGTGCGGTTCGGCCGTGCTGCCTGAGCCGCCCCCGGCTCCCGGCATCTCCGAGCTCCTGAAACGCGCGCTGGCAGGGCGCCTGCGCGAGGTCGGGGAGGCGCTGAGCGCGACGGCGAGAGGAGACGGTCCCGCACCGCGCGGCCCCGTATCTCCACCATCAGGCAGCCCGGCCAATCCAGCGGAGCGTCAGGCACCGGGGCGCGTGGCCGAGGAAGATCTCCGCCGGCTGATGGTCGCAGCACTCCCGCGCCTGCGCGACAGGTCGGTGCTGGACGACGACCGGGCGCTCGTCTTTTCGCTCCTGGCGTCTCTCGAAGCGCCGGCTCGCTCGGAGGATCTGCGGTTCCTCGACGCCTGGAACAACGCCTGCGAGATCCTGCTCGCGTGGCCGCCGGACCAGCTGGACCGCGACGACGCCCGCGGCGCGCTCCAGGCCTACGCGTCGCTCCTCGAGACGCACATCCGGCGACTGGAGGGACGCCTCTGACCGCGATCGCGCTGTGCGACACGGTCGAGTCGGCCCTGAGGTTCCACCGGGCGCTGGGGGCGCGGCCGGGGCTCCGCCTCGGCTTCCTCGTCTGCCGCCGGAGCTGGCTGTTCGAAGCGCGGGTCCTCGGCCCGCGGAGCCTGCTGGCCGCGCTGATGCTCGTCCTGCGGGGCCGCCTGCTCATCACGCGCAAGGCCATCGACGATCCGGGCGTCCTGGCGTGGCTCCGGCGCAGCAACCCGGACGTCGGGCTGCACGCCATGGGCGTCATCTACAGGAAGCCGGTCATCGACTGCTTCAGGCGCGGCATCCTGAACCCCCACATCGGGCTCCTGCCCGGGTACCGGGGCCGATCCGTCATGGAGTGGTCGCTCCTCGAGGGGCGCCCGACCGGCGCGACCGTCTTCTTCGTCGACGAGGGAATCGACACCGGCTCCCCCATCGTTCTCCGGCGGGAGGTCGAGGTCGCGCGGTTCGCCGACGTCAGGAGCGCCAAGGCGCATCTCTTCTCTCTGGACGCGGCGCTGCTCGGGGAGGCGCTCGATCTCCTCGATCGCCCTGGCTTCACTCCCGTTCCGAACGACGGGAGCGGCCGCCGCTACTACGTGATGTCGCGGCTGTTCTCCGGGGTCGTCGACTCGATCCTGTCCTCGAAGGCGGCGCCCGGCGCGGCAGCGGCCGCGACGGACCCTCAGATGGAAGGCCGCGGGCCCGGGCCGGTGGACGCTTCCGCGACCGAGGCGACGTGGCGCAGCACCCTCATGTGAATGACGTGGATGATGGCGTCGGACCAGACCCGCCAGTAGGCCTCGGGGGCCATGTTCGTCCGGTACCACGTGCGTCCCACGAGCCTCGTCCGTCCTCCGGGTAGCGCCTCGAGCAGGAACTGCCCGCGCGTGGACTCGAGAAAGCCGTTCAGGTGGGGCGGCCTCGGGCCGCTCCAGAGCGTCCACTCCACCATCGGATCGGGCGAGGCGACGACGGAGAAGCCCAGCTCGCGCGGCGGATCCCAGGATTCGATCGGTTCGATGAAGGAGCCCGTCGTGAAGATGCAGCGGCGGACGGCGCCCCGGCCCTCCCCCGCGATCGCAGCGCCCATCGGGGCGGCGATGCCGGCGCGGAACCACCACTCGGAGGGAGACGGCAGGGGCGGAAAGGCGATCAGGCTGCGCCACACGGCGCTGTCTGGGGCGTCGACGACGATGGAGGACTCCACGGGCCGGGGGTCCGCCATGGGCACCGGGGCTGCCTCTTCGACCGCCACCATCAGGGGCAGAACGAGGATCGCCGTGACCGTCGGCAGCGGGCCGGGGCCGCCCGCGCACCGCTCCAGCAGGCATCCGATGCCCGCTCCCAGGAGCGATCCGGCCACGACGAGAGGCAGCGCCATGGCGAGGCAGACGACACCTTCGAGCGCGAACCCGACGAACGCCATGCCGGCCAGGCAGACCGCGAGCATCGCGGAGAGGAGCGCACCCGCCATGAGCGGGCGGTGCCAGCGGGAGAAGAGGAGCCCGGCGACGAAGCCGGAGACGGGCGGCGCCCCGATGAACAGGGTCGCGCCGTACGACTCCAGAATCGGGACGGCGAGCCCGAATGCCGCGAGACCGACCGCCGCCCCGACGGCCCCCGCCGCGGCGGCGGCGCGCGAGTAGGTCATGCGGACCGGCGCCCCGGGCGCTGCCCGAGGATGCCGCGGCCGAGCCTCGCGGCCGGGGACGAGCGAGCAGAACCCGAAGAACATCATGTTCGCGAACGGGGCGAAGAACAGGAGCCCGAGCCAGGGCGAGAGGCCGGCGTCCACGAGCCTGCGGATCGTCAGCGTGAAGCCGCAGGCGATGAACGGCAGCGCGACTGCCCACATCGCGAGCCAGTAGGCTGGGTGCTCGGCCGGATGGAGCAGCGGCGCGTCCTTGGGGCTGATGTAGTCGAGGATCGAGTAAGGTCTTCCGAAGGCCCGCGCCAGGGCGAGGTCGAGGAGGACCTTCACCGCGAACAGCGTCACGCCGGCGAGAACGTACCGGGCCCGTGAGACGCCGCGGTCGAGTGACAGCATGGCCGCGGGGATTCTATCGGAATCGCCGCCCGCCGTTGATCTTTCGCGGACCTCCCCCTAGACTACCCGCATGCGCAATCCCGAGGTGCCGGAGACGCTCGAAGGCTGGGCGGTCCTGCACCAGATGTTCCGCGTCCGCTGGTCCGCGTGGAAGGCGCTGCCCGCGGACGAGAGGCGGCGGTTCGCCCGCGAGGCGGCGGCGATCCTGGGGGACATGGAGACGGGCCCCGCGGGGCCGAGCGCCTGCGTGAACCTCCTCGGGCACAAGGGCGATTTGATGCTGATCCACTTCCGGCGAAACTTCGAGGCGCTGAGCGAGGCCGAGTTGCGGCTCGCGCAGACGGGCCTCGCCGATCACCTGGAGCCTGTGACGTCCTACGTCTCCGTCGTCGAGCTCGGGCTCTACGAGATGACCGGCCGGCTGCACGAGGAGATGGCGTCGCGCGGCCTTCAGCCCGGCACGCCGGAGCACGACCGGGTGTTCGACGCCGAGATGCAGAAGCAGCGCGAGCGGATGCTCTCGCGCCTGTTCACGGAGATCCCGGCCCGCCGGCACGTCTGCTTCTACCCGATGAACAAGAGGCGCGGCGAGATCAAGAACTGGTACGCCGTCGCGTTCGAGAAGCGGGCCGCGATGATGCGGGAGCACGGCTTCATCGGCCGTGGGTACGCTGGACAGGTGACCCAGGTGATCAGCGGCTCGATCGGACTGGACGACTGGGAGTGGGGGGTCGACCTGTTCGCCGACGATCCCGTCGTCTTCAAGAAGTTGATCTACGAGATGCGCTTCGACGAGGCGAGCGCCGAGTACGCCGAGTTCGGGCCGTTCTACGTCGGGCTGCGCTTCCCCGCCAGCGAGATGCCGCGCTTCCTCGAAGGCCAGGTGCCCGCCGCCGACTGAGGCCGCGCGCCCGGCATCGGGCGCGCGCCCCGGTTCACTCCCTCGATCCGCCGTCGCGCTCGAGCATCTCCTCGAAGGCCGCGCGTCCCTTCGCGGTGATCGGGCTGCCGTGGCCGAAGCAGAGGATGTCGAAGCGGTACTCGAGCAGGTGGCGCGCGCTCCGGCGGGCCCGGGACGGGTCGCTCATGTGATCGTCCGCGACGAACCGGATCCGCCCTCCCGGCTCGCGCAGGACGAGGTCGGCCAGGAACAGGATGCCGGGCCCGGACGCCAGGTAGAGGACGTAGTGCGACTCGCAGGGCCCCGGCGCGTGCAGGGCCCGCAGGCCGCCCGGGAGCCGCTCGCCGTCGGCGTACGAAACGTCCGCCGCCTCGTCGAGCCCCTTGGCACCGCGCGGCGCGTGGACCGGGGCGCCGCTGGCGCGCCTCAGCCTCCAGGCGGAACGCTGGTGCGCCGCCGTACCGAGCAGGATCGCCTCGACCTTCCCCAGGCGCCGAAGTTCCGCCTCGACGAGCGGCAGCGGGTCGATCAGAACGACGCGCCCTCCGTCGACCAGAGCGTACGCCTCGCTGTTCCAATCGATCCGCTCGTCGCGGACCCCGTAGTGGAACAGCCCCGGCAGGATCTCTTCGAGGGACTGCGCGACGGCCCCCGGCTCGCTCATGGCACGCCATCTTACGCCTGTCCTTGACAGTGGTGCTTTGCTCGTCTAGTGTCGGCGTCGTGAGCGTCAGCGGGAACCGTCCAACCGGAGTCTCGCGCGCCTCGGCCGCGTTCCCGACCCTGGCGCTTCACGCAGTCGCCGGATTCGCTCTCCTGGCCTGCGGCGGTGGGTCCTCCGAGCCGCCCGCGCCGCCTGCCGGCGCCATCCCCGCGGGACAGACGATCGGCAGCGCCGCGGTGGCCGGCCGGGTCGTCTTCGAAGGCGCGCCGGCGCCGCGCAAGCCGGTGCGGATGTCGGGCGAGGCCTCCTGCCACAAGCCGGGCGATCCCGAGGCCCTGAGCGAGGACCTTCTCGTGGCGTCCGACGGCGGCGTCAGGAACGCCTGGGTGCGCGTCGTCTCCGGGCTCGGCGACCGGGTCTTCGCGCCGCCGTCGCAGCCGGTCGAGGTCGATCAGGCGGGCTGCGTCTTCCTCCCGCACGTCGTCGTGGCGCAGACGAACCAGGTGATCCTGTTCAAGAACTCCGATCCGGTCGTGCACAACGTGCGATCCATGGCGCAGTCGAACGCGACCTTCAACATCTCGCTCTCCGGGCGCGGGAGAAGCGCCCGGCGCTTCTTCTCGAAGCCGGAGGCGGTCCGGATCAAGTGCGACCTGCACGCCTGGATGGGCGGGTACGTGCTGGTCCACGAGAATCCGTTCCAGGCCGTCAGCGGGGAGGACGGCGCCTTCTCCCTCGCGGGCCTGCCGGCCGGCACCTACGAAGTCGAGGCGTGGCACGAGACGCTCGGCGCCTCGCGCCAGAGCGTGACCCTCGCCGACGGCGAGCGGAAGGAGCTGACCTTCACCTTCCGGAAGGGCAGCTAGTCCTGCTTCGGAGCGCCGTGCCTATAAGGCCCCGGTGGACGTGAGGAAGTCGCACACCAGGACTTCTCGCTTCTCCCCCTGCTTGGTGCGGAACCGCAGCCCCAGGCAGAAATCGAAGTCCGAGTAGGCGGTCGCAACGCGCTCCTCGAGATCGGCCGGCGTGCGCACCGAGCGCCAGCGCGAATTGTCCTTGGCGCCGTGCTCCCAGTCCTTCTTGCTCAGGACGCTCACCAGCGCGTCCCCGGGGCGGATCTTGCGATCGTCGATGGCCGACCCGGAGAGCACCTCGCTGACCACGAGCGTGTCGCCGTCGCGCGGCGCGATGCCGACCCCGCCGAAGAAGCGCAGCGAATCGACCCCGGAGAGGCGCGGCCGGTCGGGCCGCGGAGCGAGCGTCACCACGGGCGTCAGGGACTCCTCCTTGCGCCGCAGGACGAGGGGGATCTGCTCGCCGGGGCCGGCGCCGAGCAGCCGCTGGTGCAGGGCGGGCAGCGAAGTGGCCGCGGCGTCCTGGACCTTGACCAGGCCGTCGCCCCGGCGCAGGCCCGCCGCCATGGCGGGGCTGTCCGGGAAGACCTGTTCGACGATCAGGCGGACGTCGGCCGGCAGGCCGTGCCGGGCGCGGTTGTCGGAATCGGCGGGCACGGCGTACGCCCCTATCCAGGCGCGCCGGGGGGAGCCCGAGCGGATCCAGGCGAGCGCCCGTTCAATCCACTCGGCCGGAATCCCGATCCCGATCCCGCTCTGCCCCATCAGCACCGTCTGTCCCAGGACCAGCCCGGTGCTCATGCCGACCACCCTCCCGCGGGCGTCGAGAAACGGGCCGCCCGCGACGCCGCGCGGCAGCGAAGCGTCGGTCTGGAAGTAGTCCTCGACCGGATGGACGCCGGCGCTGCCGCGGTGCAGACCGCTCACGACACCCGTCGTGCGCAGCACCTCGCCACCGGCCTGGCCGATCGCCGGGAAGCCGAGGGCCGTGAGAGTCTCGCCGGTCCGGATCGGCTCGGTGGAGCGTAGCTGCAGCGGCGTGAGGTCGGGGATGTCGGCGGACAGCAACCCCACCCCGATCATGCGATCGACGCCTGTGATCTTCGCCGGATACGATCGGCCGCCGGCGGTCTTGAGCACGACCTCCTTGGCCCCGAGCAGCAGGCTGGAGTCGGTGATGAACTCCCCGGGGCCGATGGCGAACGCGCTGCCGAGGATCGAATCGATGCGCAGGTTCTCCTCGAACGCCATGGAGGCGTACGCGGATGTGATCTCGGCATCGTAAGCAGCGACCACTTGCGCCACCGGAGGCCGTGACGGAAGCGCGGCGACGGGAGCGGCCGCCGGCGCGTCGAGCTTCCGTCCGCAGGCGGAGCAGAACCGGGCGCCCGGCTCGAGCGGCGCCTTGCAGGATGGGCAGGTCGCGGCTGCCGGCGCGGCCGCCGGCGCCTCCGGCTCACCGGGCAAAGGAGGATCCGCCGCCGCAGCCAGGCATGGGAGCATGGCGGCTCCCGCCAGAGCCGCCAAAGCCAAGGCGAGCCGCGGGGCGGCGTCAGTAGACCGGCGCAGCAAGAACATCGGGGAACAGGTTGACGTAATCGCGCGCGATCGTCTCGTCCTCTCCCGTCCGCACGTCGAGCCGCACCACGTAGGACGATGCATAGCTCTTGTCCTCCGGCGGCTTGTCCGAGAACAGGTCCTTGAACTTGCCGCGGATGTAGTCGTTGTAGCCGCGCGCCGTCTTGATCCCCTTGTCGTCGACCGAGCGGATGATGTCGCCCTTGTGGTAATGGTCCCTCTCCCCGCGTCCACCGCGGACCACGTCGGTCACCACGAGGCCCGCTGGCGAGCCCGACCCGCCCGGGGATTCCTTCAGCGTCACCTCGAGGGTCTCCTCCAGCTCGTCGAACGGCTCGAGCATGACGCGATCGGGGCGCGGTGACGGCGGCACCGTCACCTGGACTTCCGCCCCGGCGCGCCTGAGCCCCAGCACCAAACCGGGCCCTCCGGGCGCCGCGGCGAGCAGGCGGGACCCGGCGTCCTGCACCCCCGCGAGAGGCTGGCCGCCGATCGACAGGAGCGTGTCGCCGGGCCGCACTCCGGCCTTGTCGGCGGGCGATCCGGGGATGACGTAGCCGACGAGCGGCAAGGTCGAGCCCGGATCGACGCCGAACTTGGCCCTCCGCCGGTCGTCCGGGGTCACGAGGCCGACTCCGAAATAGGGTCGCGCGGGGCGCTCGCCTTTCTGCAGGGCGGCGACAATCGGCTCGAGGCCCGTGAGGGGCAGGGCGTAAGTCACCCCGTCGTCCCGGCTGCCGAGGATCATCCCGACGAAACGGCCGTGCCCGTCCACAAGCGCTCCGCCGTTGCAGCCATCTTCGATGGAGTGATCGGTCCGGAGCAGGTTCTCGAACGAGACGTACCAGGTGCCGGTCTGCGCCGTGGCGGTGACATGTCCCCGGTGCAGCGACACCGGCAGGAAGCGCACGATGTCGTCCTCGAACGAGACCGGATAGCAGACCGCCCAGGCGGATTCCTGGGGGCCTGGAGCGGCCGGCGACGCCTCGACCTGCGGGGCATTCGGGATCTCAGCCTTGATGATGCCGACACCCGTGGGCAGGTCGTAGCCGACGATGGAGGCGAGGTATTCGGTGTTGTTGTGGGTGTAGACCCGCAGGCGGGACTCATCGGCGCCGATCAGGAGGCGGGCGTTAGTCAGCAGCAGGCCCGGTCCGGCGAACGGCAGGGCGGTTCCGTGACGGTTGCGCCGGCCACCCACCACCAAACGCACGGTCGCGCGCGCAATGTCCTGCAGGCGTTGCTCCTCCGATTCGCCGACGAGGCGGGTCATGTCCCAGCCGCAGGCGACACAATAGTGCCACGCGAGATCGCAGCGGTAGCCGCAGCGCGGGCAGGTGTTGAGACGCTCCGCCGGAGCCGGCTTCGCGGAGCGCGGCTGCTCCGGCACCGCCTCGCCTGGATTGGGCGGCGGGGGCGGGATCGGCTGGGCCAGCGCGGAACGCGGGCCCAGGACCAGGAGCGCCGCGAGGATCGTGGCGAGTGGCGCCCCGCGGGCGTCAGAGGGTGATCGGCCAGAGCACATCGAACACCACCGAGGCGATGGGCGCCGGGGAATAGTCGATCTCGAAGGTAGCGGCCATGCGGCCTCCGACGTAGGCGCGCGCCAGGGCCTTGCGCAGGTCGGCGAGGGATCGGACAGGCGTCGGTTTGGCGCGCGTCTTGTAGTAGTTGAGGGTGATGGTCTCCCCGGGCCAGTCCTGCGCCGCCAGGACCGACTTCACGACGCTGTTGTTCCAGAGCCCGGGGGCGCGGCGCGATCGGA
>Ga0075418_10008845_pt1 | contig 11296 bp, 4 predicted proteins | sample SoiMetdeltSBSDD2_FD_81776 | JGI IMG/M metagenome (GOLD analysis project Ga0075418, IMG submission 81776) | Bulk soil microbial communities from a Populus tree surrounding site in Tennessee, USA - Soil MetaG P. deltoides SBSDD2 | ecosystem: Environmental > Terrestrial > Soil > Tree plantation...
AACCCTGCGATCTGGCTTGCCATCGCGTCTTTGGCTCTCGCACAGCGCCGGATCGTGACCATCGCCGCGGGAGTTGGATGTGTGCTTTGTCTGAGTGTACTCCCAAGGTGGGGCGAAGAGCTTGTTCGCTATCCCGCCTACTGGTGTTGGTGGGGGAGTTCGGTCGCGGCGCTTGGCAGCGGATTATTCCTTTTGGCTCGACGGCCGCAACCGTATGTCGAAGACTTTCGTCCGATGAATAGTCCACCCCTGACCCCTGACCCCTGACCCCTGACCCCTGACCCCTGACCCCTGACCCCTGACATGTCCTGGTCCGGCGGCAAACTTCGTGGCTTCCTGGCGTTCCTCGCGATCGCCTTGGTGTTGCACGCCGGGCTCGGGTGGGCGGCGTACGCGGCCCTGCGCGTCGAGGACAAGCAGCGCCTGGCGGCGGCCAACAGTCTGGAAGCCGAGAACCTCTACCTCGCGAAGAAGGAACGGGCCGACCGGATGCGGCTCGCCCTCTGGCGGCTCGACTCGCGGATGTCGCCGGCGCTGGCGCGCGAGGAGTCGCGGCCGTTCCCGCAGTACTTCGCGCGTTACGCCCCCTTCCCGGCACTGGATTCGACCGGCGTGGCTTGTGCGCCCGGTCAGGTATATCTGCCCAGTCCGCTTTTGACGGCCGAGGTCCCGGATTGGATGCGCCTGCACTTCCAGGTGGATCAGGGGACCGGCTGGATGTCGCCGCAGGTGATTTCGCAAGACCTGCAGACGATGCTCCGCAAGCAGCCGATCGAGTTGGCGCTGAACAACGTGACTCCCGACCGGGCGGAGTTGTTGGCCACGTTGAAGAACCGATTCCCGGCGGACTCGATCATTACGACGTTTAGCGAGATGGGCGTCACCGCGGTCGAATCGGAAAAGGATACCCAGCGCTGGAACGAGATGCTCGACCTGTTGAACACCGCGAAGGTCGGCAATCGCGGCGGGAATCTGAACTACACTCCGAACGACCGCAACAGCGACAATTCGAAGGAAGCTGGCCAGGCGCCGACCCAGACGGGAGGCGGGAACTCGTCCAACATCCAGCAACAGCTGGATTTCGCGTACCGGGTCCGGGTCTTCAACAGCGGCCGGCGGGACGGGCAGGGGGCGTATTTTTTCGACGACAATCGCGCGATCATGCCGCAAGGCCCGCTTCCCCTGAAGACTGAGCGCAGCTTTCAAATGGTCGAGGTGGTTCTCGGACCAATGCGGCCGATCTGGCTGCCCAGCGCGGAGAAGCCGGAGCACCTGATCATGGTGCGCTGCGCCAAGGTCGGCGGGAAACCCGTGTTCCAGGGCTTTGTCATCGACTGGCCAAAGTTGCAGGGCGTGCTCCTGGATGAAGTGGTCGATCTGTTCCCGGATACGCGGTTAAGCCCGCTGCCGCCGGGCGAGCCGCCGAACCCGGACCGGGCCATGACCGCGCTGCCCGTCGAGTTCGACCCGGTGATGGAGCCGTTGCCCGACCAGCCGCCGCCGGTGGATCCCGCGACGCTCGAACCCGCCGGGTGGACGCCGCTGCGCATCGGCCTGGCGATCGCGTGGGCGGCCGTGCTCATCGCGCTCATTGCGGTCGGGCTCGGTGGCTGGTCGCTGCTCGATTTGTCCGAGCGGCGGATCCGGTTTGTCTCCGCGGTCACGCACGAATTGCGCACGCCGCTCACCTCTCTGCGGCTCTATCTCGATCTTTTGGCAAGTGGCATGGTCAGCGATGAGAAGCAAAAGGCCGAATACCTGATCACGCTGAATGCGGAGGCTGACCGGCTGCATCGCCTGATCGGCAACGTGCTCGACTTCGCCCGCCTCGAGAAGTCGCGCCCCGCGGTTGAGAAACGGCCGGTCGAAGTGTCCGGGCTGCTCGACCAGCTCAACCGCAACTGGCACGAGCGTTGCGCCGCGGCCGGGAAAGACCTCGTTATCGATAACCGGCTGGCCGCGGCCAAAGTGACAACCGACCCCGGCCTCGTTGAGCAGATCGTCGGCAACCTGATCGACAACGCCCAGAAATACTCGCGCGACGCCAAGGACCCGCGAATCGTCTTGCGGGCACTCGCCGTGGACGGTCGGTTGGCGATCGAGGTCGAAGATCGCGGGCCGGGGGTGACCAAGCAAGAAAGCTGCTCGATCTTCCGCCCGTTCCGCCGCGGGCACGACGCCGACGTCAGAGCCGGCGGCGTCGGACTCGGCCTGGCCCTGGCCACGCGCTGGGCTCAATACCTGGGCGGGAAGCTCAGCGTCGCCGCGGGCGGCGAGGGCATCGGGGCCTGTTTCCGCCTGGAGTTGCCGGGGCTTGGGTGATAGGCGTCCGTAGGACAGGTTTCCTAACCTGTCCTACGGAGGAAAGAATTGTGTGAATCGACCAATTGCGGTCTGCAGGACAGGTTGGGAAACCTGTCCTACTCTTTTGCCGGCTTCACCTTGATGTCGCCAAAGTCCCGCTCCTCGCCGGGGCTGAAGCCCTGGCCCTCGAAGATCTGCGCGCCGAGTTCATGGTTCTTCCGGACACGGGCGCTGAGCTTCGCTCCGGGTAAGAGGCCCGATATCTTGAACTTGCCCTCCTTGTCCGTCCGGCCGACGAAGAAGCCGTACCAGCCGGCGTTCAGGCCGAACTGCTTGTCGTCGAGACCGCCGAAGATCTCCATGTTTGCAAGCGGCTCGCCGTTGTCGCCCAATAGTCGGCCGGTGATCGTCGCTGCGTGTTGCAGCTTGACCGTGAATCCTTCCGGCTCGTCGCCTTTGATGATCACCGCGGTCGCCAGGTTCTTTTCGCGCTCGTAGAAGAAGTACGGTTTGGGCGCCTGCGGGTTGATCGAAGTCAAGGTGAACTCGGGCTTGGGCGATGGCGGCAAGTAGACGCCGATCCCGGCAACGCCCTGAATATTGACCTTGGACAGCGGCTTGCCGTCCGGGTCCTCGAGACGCCCTTTCACCGTTCGGCCCGTGAGGATCTCGATGTTGGCCACGTTCTGCCCGTCCGCCTTGGCGTCCAATTCCACGATCGAGTTGATGACGTCCGGGAAGGTCATCTCCGGAACCGTGGCGAACCCCTGGCCTCTCAATGCGCGATCCTTGATCTTCTCCGCGCCCGCGCCGACCAGGTACTGCGGTCGTCGGTGCTCGTCCAGCTTGGCGTGCACCAGTCCGCGACCGGGCAACCCGACCAGCTCGTACGTACCGTCCGGCGCACTCGCGGTTCGAATCCACCAGACCGGATGCATGCCCTTGAGATTCGGATTGTCGCCCCAGGTCTTGTACTCGATCGCGGCCCGCATCGGCCGGCCGGTCGCCTGGTCGGTGACCCTGCCGGTGATGAACACGCCGCGCTTGACGTTGAAGTTCAACGTGGCCGCCTTTCCGGGTTCAACCCTCGGGGGGTAGTCCGCGGTCTGGATGTACGGTTCGCCCTTGGGCGGCGTCACCGACACCCGGTAACCCGTGCGGTTCGGCCGACCGACCAGCCGGTACCGGCCCTGGCCGTCCGTCTTCGTCTCGACGATGTGCCGCCCCATCCCGTACGGCGAGTTGAGTGCGTTGTACACGGTCGCCCCGGCGATTGGTTTGCCCGTGTCCAGGTCCTTGACCACCCCCTCGACCGGAATGCACGCGGCCGCGACGATATCGGACTTGCAGCCGTGCACGGGCTGATCCGCGAAGAGCGAGAAGGAGTTCGGATGCTGCGGTACCTGAACGGTGTCGTGATCGTGCGTCATGATCCAGACCAGCTTCGACTCGATCGTTGGTCCGTCGATGCGGACGAACGCAACTCGCCCGCGGCCGATGCCGGTCAGCTTGATCCTCCCGTCCTTGTCGCTGGTCGAAGTAGTCGTGATGGCCAGTTGGCTGGCGGGAATCGGCACGCCCGGCGTCGTTCCGCCGCCCTGGAGCTTGCCGTCCTTGAGGTCCTTCAGCCACGGTTCGAGGTCGTTGTCCGGACTCACAATGACATAGGCCGCCCGGACAGTGATGCCTGCGATCGGCCGTCCTTCCAGATCGACGAAGCGGTTCTCCAAGGGAACATCATCGCGGGCGAACTTGAGAGTGCGATCGATAAGACTCTTCGGCAGCCCGGCGCCGGTGCCGGCCGGCGCAAAACCGGGCGCAATGGCGGTCAGCCGGCCCATCGGTTCATGCCCGTCCGGGCCCTTGTCGAACATCGTGGCCTGGAATTGGTATTTGCCGTCCTTGTCGCTCGTGCCGGTCGATGGGTCGGGGTACAGTCCCTGTGCGTCTTCGCGAAGCGGTTCCTGTTGGTAGATCACTTTGGCCCCGGCGACCGGCTTGCCCTCCGGATCGACGACGCTGCCGCTGACCTGGACCTTGATCGCGGAGGGCAAGTCGGGGGTGCTGTCCGATTTTTCCTTTGCAACGGGTGCGCCGGCCGGTGGCGGCGCGACCTTGGGTTGTTGCGCTTCGGCCGTGGGGATCGCGGGCGCCTGCCACAGGCCGATGCCGAGCGCCAGGCATGCGAGCCCGGCGGCGGCGACGAGTTTCATGGACCGAGTCATGTGAGGCACTCCGTGGGCGAGGTGGGCGAGGTTGGCGGCCGCGGCGGAGGGCCGCCCGGCGGTCGCGCGCAACGCGGACTGTAACAGTCGCGCCGGCGGACCGCCCGCCGTCACGGAGTTCCCCGCCACCGCGGCCAGGAGGCCGGCCGTTAGCGCAATGCCGCGCCGCTCCAGCCGGGCCCGGAGTCGCAGCCGGCCGCGTTCGAGCTGGCCGCGGACGCGATTCAGCGTCCACCCCAGCTCGGCCGCCGCCTCGTCGCGGCTCTTGCCGTCCAGGTAGCACAAGAGAAGCGGCAAGCGATACCCGTCCGGCAGCCGGTCCAGCTCCTCGTGCACCGCGGCACACGCCTCGCGCCACGACAGGTCAGGCGGGCTGTCGGTGTCGTTGGCTTTCGCCTTCCGTTCAAGCCGCGCCCGCCGGGCTTCGTTCGCCCGCGATTGCAGGGCGAGCCGGTGGGCAACGCCATATAGCCAGGAGCTGACGGACTGGCCGCGTCGAATCGTCTTGGCATTTCGCATGAGGACGAGGAACGTCGCCTGGAACACGTCATCCGCGTCGGCGTCCGGGAGGACTTTTCGGCACGCCGAAAGGACGAGCGGAGCGTGCTTGCGGACAAGAGCGTCGAGCGCACCAGCGTCGCGCGTCTCGCGATACCGGGCGAGCAGGTCGGCATCATCCTGGTGGTGGGCGGCCAGGGTCTTGCGAACTTGGCCGAGAAGCCGATTCAACGGTTGCGTCTGCATGGCCGGCCCCAGGGGGGAGCGGGAAACTCGACCATAGTGTGACGGCGTCCGGTCGGCGACATGGGGATTTTTCATTTGTGAGTGGTGAGTGGTGGATCATGACCACTCACCACTCACTAATCACCACTCACCACGCATCACTCACCTAATCCCGCTTCCAGTCCCCAATTTCCAGCACCTGCCCCGGCTTGAGCGTCATCGTTTCCTTGGTGTACCAGTAGTCATCCCCGCGTCGCCGGGCGATGAGGTGGAGCTGGATTCCGGCCGGGATGCCCTCGAAGGTAAACCGGCCGTTCGCGTCGGATTTCACCTTGTCCCTGGGCTTGCCGAACATCTTCTCCGTGTTCAACAAGGTTCCGATCGGGTGGTCCTGATAGCTCGGTTCGATGGTCACGCCAGCGACCCCCTTGCCTTCGCCATCGACGACGCGGCCGGTGATCGCTCCGCGAGGCACCAGCTTGATCTTGACTGGCTCCGGTTCGTTGCCAGAGAGATCGACGATCGCGGTCAGGTTTCGTGCCGCGTGGCGGAACATCAGCTTTCGCGGCCGCTCCGGGTCGAGGGCGATTGCCGTCACTTCCGAGCCGCTCGCAGTTTCATTGTCCCCCATTGGGGCGAGGCCGTGACAGTCCACGTCCGTGAGCGGCTTGCCATCCGGATCGACCAGCTTCAACCGTCGCGAGACGCCCGCCGGCAGGGGGAAGTCGGCGACGAACTTCGAGTCGCCGGGCTTCACGTGGATCAGCCGGTAGTCGTTGAGCTGGCCGGGTCCGTATCCGCCGCCCCGGCCGCCCGTCTTAAACATGATGAGCTGCGGCATGCCTTTGAACGGGGCCCAGTAGGCGCCCCGCGCTTCATCCTTCGGGTCGAGTCGAGCCTCGGGAAACAGTTTCGGGCTCGCGCCATCCCACGCCTGGACATGCAAGAGACCGGGGCCGGGCAAGGCGTGAATGCGGTAGACACCGTCGGCATCCGTGAGCCCGTCGTCACAAGTTGCCCACGGGCCGTTGCCTTCGATCGTGTATCCGGGTGTCCGGTCCTCGAACTCGTTGTCTTGCAACGGCCGGTACCAGACGCGGGCCCGGACCGGCTTGCCCGTGGCTTTGTCTGTCACGCGTCCGGTCACCAGCACTGCCGCTTGGAGATCGACATTCAGGGTGATGGGTTTGAAGCCCTCCGCGTCACGGACTTCGGCAAAGTAATGCAAATGCCCCGAACCAGCCGGGGGATCGACGAGCAGGATGTGCTGCTTCGACTTGGGCAAGCGGTCGAGGGTGTACCGCCCCTCCCGGTCCGTTCTGGCTTCGACTTTGACCCAGTGCCGGAAGAACGCGGACTCGTCGTACGTTTCCGCGACGACCCGCACGCCGGCAACTGGTTTCTGGGTCTTCGCATCGCGAACGACACCGAAAATGAGCCGGGCCGGCCCAACTGTGAAGACTGCCTCCGGGCCCGACATTCGCCACTTGCGTCCGGGGGGGCCATCTTTGAACCCGGGGCGCGTGACCACGCGCACTGGTTGCACCGCCTTGCCCGGTGCCTCGATGACCACGGCCGGCACGCGGTCCTTGCCGACTCCGCGGAGCGCGAACTGCCCCTCCGCATCCGTCTTCGCGATGAAGATCTCGTCGAGTCCGGGATTCTCGTAGAGCCGTTGGTCAAGCAAATAGATCGATTGCTCATGCTCGTCCTTGCTTCCGACCCAGGCCTTCAGGAAGTCATCGAACTTACCCAGTTCCATTGTCTCGATCATGAGCACGCGAACCTTGGCGCCCGCGACCGGCTTGCCTTCCAGGTCGATAACGCGACCGGCAATCGGGACATCCTCGGGCAAGCGGAGAACGTGTTCATGATCCGTCTGGACGGCCGACACCAGGGACCAGCCGCAACCAAAACCGTCGGCCGTCGCGACGAGGTACCGGCCGTGGAAGCTGATCGGCGGTGGGTCCAATTTGAATTGGAAAGACCCGTCGGCGTTCGCCGATTCTTGCGGGGCCGCGCGGCGGCCGGCGCCGTCGAGGATGTGCAGCTTCGCGCCGGCGACCGGCTTGCCGTCGGGGCCGAGAACGCGACCTTTCACTTCCACGCGTTCGGCCTGAACGAGCGGTTTTGACTTCGGTTCATCCTTCTTCACGACCAGCGGCGGGTCCGGCTGACCCGCGGCGACGGGCTTCGCGGGCTCCAGGGCCCAGACGGCAGCGACTAGGGCCGCCGCCAGACCGAGCAGACCGGCGGCCTTCCACGTCGATGCGGCCGACGTCGAACTCAATCCGCGCAGAACCTCACTTGCGATCAGCGATGGTTCGCGACTGGCCGCGGTACGCACGAGCCGCACCGGAACAGCCCCGGCCGTCGGCGCCGCGAGGGCGGCCAGCAAGCCGGCCGACAGCGTGAGCCCGCGCTTCTTGAGCCGGGCTCGCAGCTTCGTTCGGCCGCGTTCCAGCCGGCCCTTCAGCGTGCCCTCCGACCAGCCGAGTTCACGGGCTGCTTCATCCCGGCTCAGCCCGCGCAGATAGCACAACACCAGCGGCCGCCGAAATGTCTCCGGGAGCCTGTCGAGTTCGGCGTGCAAGACGGCACAGGCCTCGCGCCATGTCGGATCGCGTTCATCGGCCGCCGGGCCGGCGTGGCGGGCCTCGACCGCGACGCGCCGGCGCTCGGCCGCCCGCAATCGCACCGCGATCCGGTGGGCCACGACGACCAGCCAGCCGCCGACGGCGGTTCGCACCCGCCGGGCGTCGCGCGCCAGGGCCAGGAAGGTGGCCTGGAAGGCATCGTCCGCGTCGGCACCGGGCAGCACCTTGCGGCAGGTGGCGAGCACCTGCGGCCCGTGCCGGCGAACGAGTGTTTCGAAGGCGGTCACGTCGCGGGTTTGGATGAACTGGTCGAGCAGTTCGCGGTCCGACTTCGTCGCGGGTTCGAGCGCCTGGCGGACGCCGGCGACGAGACGGTCGAAATGGGTGGCGGGCATGGAATGGCCCCGGGGGTGTCAGTGTACACCAACCCGGGGCCCGCCGCGGCCAATGCGGCACGAGAAAATTACTCGGCGTGGTTTGCAATAGAGCTTCAATCGCAAAACGGTGGTCGAGTGGGGCGGAGCCCAAGTGAAGCGAGGGCGACGCCGCGATCCGTGGGACATGATTCCGATCCTGTCCGGACAGGATCGGAGTCATGTCCCACAGGCCCCGCACCGTGGCGAGATTAACGCAATCGCTTGCGGATCGCCTGGCAGGCATTGATCTTAAGTCCCGCGCACGGCCCATCGAACCGCGGGTTCCTCGCCGCTCTCTTCCGAAGCGCTGCGAGCTTGATGTCGATGGGCGCCAAGTGTCACCGCGAGGCCTACATGCGCGACGCAACAACGAACGGCACGACCGCGCCCCACTCGACGCGGTCGCTGTGGGGAACCGGCGCGGACATCAGGTTCTGCGCCGCCGCGGCCGACGCGGTACCCGCGACTGTGATCGACCAGCCGTTCAGCCAACCACCATCATAAAGCGCGACATCTTCGACCACGAGTTGCCAGGTGCCGCGAGCATTCTTGCCGTCAAATGCCGAAAGCGCCAACTCCGGCCGGAAGTTGCCCGCGAACGGAGCCGTGCCCTGCCCAATCGCGGTGCCGGCCTCGTCGTCGAACGTCGCGGTCAGATTGTCACCGCTACCGCCGCGGCGACTGAACAGCGGTACCCGCGTGCCGTCCGGGCCGACGAGCGTCACCCGCAAGTCGCTGACGTAGCTATGCGACACGTTGACCCGCACGTTCAGGTCGCGGATCGCGATGTCCTGGTTGACCGTGATCGTCGAGGCGACCTGGGTGAAGTCAAAGATCGGCTGCACGGCATTGGACGTAAAGATGTTGGTTTGCTGTGTGGAACCGATCTTCGTGGTCGTGGTGTACCGATCGGCCGACTCGCCCCCGACACCGTTGCGATTCTGGTCGAGCAAGTTCCCGGCCGCGTCCCGAATGTCCGTCCCGAGGGCGAACGTGTAGGTCCCGGCCGCGGTCTGGGTCGGGAATGAAACGACAAACTGTGTGTTGTTGGATCCGGCGACCGGCGCCACGCCCCAGATGGTCATCGACCGGCCGTCCGGTTTGGTCATGCTGACGTCCACGGCGGTGAACGAGGTCACGCTGAGTGGTTCCGAGAAAGTCACCCGTGCCTTGGTGATGGACGAACTGGTGCCGAGGAAGGTGACGCCGGTCACGGCGGGCCCGGCGGTGTCGGTCGTCGGTTCGGGCGTTGCGTTCAAATAGCTGATTGCATCCCCGACATTCAGCCGACCATGGGCGACCGCACTGCCGACCGAGGAGACCGGATCCGCGGTGTTCAGGACCGCGTCGATCACCTGGCGATATGTCCAGTTCGGGTGCGCGTCCCACACCAGTGCCAGTGCCCCAGTGACGTGCGGCGTCGCCATCGATGTGCCGCTGTAGGTCCCGTACCGGCCGCCGGGCAGGGTGCTGTAGATGCTCACGCCCGGGGCCGCGATATCGACCGTCGAGTGGCCGTAGTTGGAGAAGGTCGCGAGCCGGTCGTTGCGGTCGGTCGCCGCCACGGCGATCAGGTTGTCGCCGGCATAGTTCGCGGGGTAGACCGGGCTGGTATCGTTGTTCGTTCCGTCGTTGCCGGCCGCGGCGACGATGATCACGCCGTGGGCTCGGGTGTTATTGATCGCGGTCGCCATGGTGGCATCGTACCCGCCGCCGCCGTAGCTGTTGTTGACGACCTTGGCCCCGTTCGCGACCGCGTAGTTCAGGGCCCGAACCGCGTCGCTCAGGTAGCCGCTGCCGCTGGAATCCAGGAACTTGAGGGCCATGATCTTGGCGTGCCAGTCCACTCCGGCGACGCCGATCCCGTTGCCGCCGACGGCACCGATAGTCCCGGCCACGTGCGTGCCGTGCCCGTTGTCATCCATCGGGTTCGGGTCGTTGTTCGCAAAGTCATAGCCGTAAACGTCGTCGCGGTACCCGTTGCGGTCGTCGTCGATTCCGTTCCCGGGGATCTCGCCAGGATTGCGCCACATGTTCGCGGCAAGGTCCGGGTGGGTGTAGTCCACGCCGGAATCGACCACCGCGACGATTGTGCGACCGGTCCCGGTGTTGGTGTTCCACGCGGTGGGTGCACCGATATCGGCCCCGACCGTCCCGCCGTTCTGGCCGGTGTTGTCGAGGCCCCACAGCGAGCCGAAGGACGCGTCGTTCGGAACCACCGCGGCGTGCACCCGGTAGTCGGGTTGGGCCACGACAATCGAGGCTTGCGCGCTGAGCGTGGCGACGGCCTGCGAGACCGACACGTTGTCCGGCAGGTTGACCCGGTAGAGCCCGTTGCCGATAGCCTGCAATCCGAGCCCGTATGTCCGGTGGGCCAGCCCGTCGTTCCACTGCACCAGAACGTGGTTGCTGTCGTAGGCCGAGTGGTCGATGGCGAGCTGGCCGAAGTCGACGAGCGCAGGAACGTCGCGGCCTTCCAGCGGTTCGATGAACAGAGCCGTGCCGCGGCGGAATGGACGGGTCATCAAAATTCTCTTCAGGTGTCAATCGGGGTGGGCCTGCGGGTCGGTCGGGCGGTGGCGACTGTGCGCCGTGGGCGGCGGGTCCCTATTAGAAGGATCGCGCCGCGCGGACCGATTCGAGCGCGTATGAGAAGGCTAAGACGCCAAAAAACGGGAATCAAATCCGGCAGAGGCGTTACAGCCGGCAAACCGGTCAAACCAACGCCTGTGCGGTACGGTCGTGCCGGTCGCGGAAAATCTGCCAGTCGGGGGGCTGAGGAAAGAACGGGAAACTCGCCGGGGGACATGGATCAACCCGCGCGGCCGTTTGTCAAAGTCAGCAGAGGTGATTCCGAAAAAATGAGACAGACCGCCAAGTGCATACACACACACTGGCGGCCTTTGAGTCGATGAGCATGTCCTTGCGGAACAAGGAGTTAACGACGGAACTGCCATTCGTCCGGACGCGTCGGTTGGCGGCCTTTGAAATACGAAGTCCAGAGCGGGTGTCGAAACTTGCGGATCTACCA
>Ga0075418_10008847_pt1 | contig 11296 bp, 15 predicted proteins | sample SoiMetdeltSBSDD2_FD_81776 | JGI IMG/M metagenome (GOLD analysis project Ga0075418, IMG submission 81776) | Bulk soil microbial communities from a Populus tree surrounding site in Tennessee, USA - Soil MetaG P. deltoides SBSDD2 | ecosystem: Environmental > Terrestrial > Soil > Tree plantation...
CCCGGGCAGTCAACTCCATGAAGCGGTCGATCTCCTGTCGATGAGTGTGTGGTGAGTGCAGACGAAAAGCAGTCAGCCGTCGGACCAGCCCCATCGCCCCCCATGGAAGTGCGCCGAGTCCAACAGCGGCGAGGCGCAGGCGCCGTTGAGGCGCGAAGTAGGGAAAGGAATTGAGGATCACCAGCCGGCTGACCTGTTCCGGCCTCGCGAGCGCGAAACTCAGGGCTAATGCGCCCCCGAATGATTCTCCAACGATGATGGCCCGGCGTTCGATCGGTGCAACGGTGTCAATGATGCGCGCGAGATCGCTCACGAGGACGTCCATCGTCGCGGCGGCATCGCGAAGCGCATAAGTGATTACGCGATACGAACGCGCCAGCAAGGGCACCTGACGATAGAACAGCAGACCGGTGCCGTCCATGCCGGGGACCAGGATTACCGGCTGTCCGGCACCCACAATCGACAGCGAAGGATCGTACTGGTCAATCATAGAATCCCGTGATGGACGGCGCTCATCACTGGAGGTGGCCCAAGGTCTGGCGAATTGGTTGGACGGTCCTTTCGATTTGCGTCGTTCAAGGCGTTGTATGCGGGGTGGCGGTTCTGCCCGTGCTGGTGGCGTGGATGCAGCTCGACGCATGGCTGCCGGCGCGCGTCGCGGTTCGCGCGACTGTCTTCAGTCTTCTCATCATCCCATCCTATGTCGTGTTCGCGTTGGGTCTGATGGTTCTGTCCGCTGTCGCGACACGCGTGACAAGGGTGCGCACGCCGGCGGACACCGAGATGCGGATTGCCGAGATCGGTTGGCCCTTGATGAGGTGGGTCCAGTACATGGTGGCGATTCGCGTGGTCCGCGTACTGGCTGGGCCGTTGTTCTGTGGCTCGCCGATTTGGACGGCCTACCTTCGCTTGAACGGTGCCCGTATCGGACGCCGCGTCTTCGTGAACTCGCTTTTCATCAGCGATCACAATCTTCTCGAGTTCGGCGATGACGTCGTCATCGGCGGAGAAGTGCATCTGTCCGGCCATACGGTCGAAGGAGGGGTCGTCAAGACGGCACGCGTGCGTCTCGGCCATGGCGTCACGGTTGGGCTCGGCAGCATCATTGACATCGGTGTCGACGTCGGTCCGCACAGTCAAGTCGGGGCGATGAGCTTCGTACCGAAGCACACGAAGCTTCCCGCCCGTTCCCTCTACGCTGGTGTGCCTGTCAGGCGGCTTGAATAGCCGGCTCATTCGCGCGACGTACCGTGGTGGGCGTTGGGTCAACCACCGATGTGAAAGGCAGGGATTGACGCCATCGTCCGGTATTTTGGAAAGTATCCAGCAGCGCGCGGCCCGGCTCAGTGGAAAGCTGATCGCGCCGTGGGGTGATGTAATGGTCCAGATTCGACGCATCTTGCCCCAGGTGATGTCTCGTCAACGAAGCGTCGCATCTCCGTCATTACCGCCTTACGTTCACCGTTCGTAGCTCCGAGCGCGCGCCGTGCGAACGTGGTCATGACCGCCACTTAGCGGAGAGGGACGTCTCGAAGGACACCGCCCGCAAGCTCCGGACATGCGCGTGACACCGAGTGCAGCTCGAGACAAGGGCCGTGTACTCCGCCAGTGCAGCATTGATGTCGCGCTTGGCGGCGGCGTCGTGGAGTCCCTGCACGGAACGGACGAATGACATCGCCTGCTTCCTGTACTCGGGCGATGCACCGACCTGCCACGACGCGATTTCGGTTTCACTGATTCGGCTGAGCGCGGTGACCTCACGGTCGATCGCGGCGTAATCAGCCGTAACCACCGCCTCGAGCAGCCGTTGCGTGTTCGTAAGCTTTTCGCGCATGGCCGTCTTGAGAGTCGGGTTCTGGGCCGACGAATATCCGGCCGCGAACGCGAGCACGAGGATCGCCGCGAGCGTCAGAACCTTGAGCCGGAAACACATGTCATACCTCCAGTTCGTGCGCTGCACTCCGCCCGACGAGGTGGTGGAGCGTGCTCAACCACACCCTGGCAGGCACAGGCGATGCCAAGAGTGGAGGTCTTCGGCAGCACGAGCCGGTCGGATCTGAGGGGCTGCGGACCAATTCGCCGTGCGGAATGGCGCTGAAAAATCCCCACCGGTTAATCAATTTTTCAGCCCGCGCAGATCTTCGTGCGCGGCCGCACATCGAAGACGGTCATGGCCGAGTCCGACTCGCATCAACGAGGCGCGAGCTCGAACGGAATGTGCGAACCTCTGGAGTCGCTGCCATTCGTGTTCGTACCTGTTGGTGGCAGCGAACGCAGCTCATCGTGAGAGATACGTACGCGCGCGGGGCAGCCACCGGGTCTCGTTGCCTGGCTGCATTCAGGAGACTCTGAGTCGCGCTGAGAAAGGCGGTGCTGTGCTCCGCGTACTCTGGCGACGTCAGCGGGGCCCACGCAGGATCTTCAGTAAGCCGCAAAAGGCCGGCACTGAGCCGTTCGAGTTCGGTCCAGTTGCTGAGAGTGACCGCGGTCAACATCTCGCGCGCATACTCGCGTTTCTGTTGCATCAGAATCTGAAGCCGTGCGCTTTGCGTTGTCGCATCGAGTACAGAGATAACCACAACAACACCGACCGAGGTCCACCAAAGACGCTTCATATGGGACTCCTGATTACTGGCCTTCTGATGTCGTAAGGTAATCAAGACACGGGCCAGGGCTAGGATCCATCGGAAGCCTCGAGAGGCGACCTGGCGAAGCGGCGCCCGTCGCAGCTAAGCGCAGTCCTGCAACACGATGGGAGGCACTGAATACGCGGCGCCGGACACCGTCTGGCCTGTGCAGGCGAGAAATTCTGCGGACCTCTCGAATACTTCGCACTCGGATGCGGAGCAAGAGTACCCAGGTCACCCACGTCTCGGCTCGTACATCGCGAGAATCTGTTCAAGCGGACAAGCAATCTCGCAGCGGGTTGGGAACATAGCTATGAACCCAGGATCTGACCCAGCGGAGTAGCTCGCCTGCGAGCCTCGACACGAGGCTGTTGGCGTGGGTCTTGCCTCGCACTCGTCGACGGAGGCCACGAATGTTCGATGCAGGCGAAGACTCAGCAAGGCGAGGGACCCCTTACGCCGACCAGTCCGAGGTCGATTCGAAGAATGCGTACTTGTCCTCGCGGCCCGGGGTCGATCTACGGTCGCTGCCGCCGGGTACCGAGCTGGTTGTCAACACGCGTAATTCACGCTATCGCCTGGTGATGCTCGAGGATGGCCTGAATGCACTCGTTCAGGGCGGTCCCTATTTCGGCCAGGAGACGGTGGCGCGGGTCGAGGGTTCTATCGTTCGTGGAAGCCTGCTGAAGATTGGGTGGGTTGGCTTGGGTTTGTGCTTAGAAATCTCCGCTTGTGGCCAACGAATCGTGACCTCATGCGTTCGCTCGATCAGGATCGCCAACTCTTGCGTCGGTCTCATGAGAGCCTAGGACTTTCTCACGGTAGGGCGAGCAACTCCGCAGCTGATCTGCAAGCCAAAATTCACCAATCGACAGATCCTGGGGACGCGACCAATTAACTGACTTAGACAGAATCAAACCGGCTACGTTCCAACGATCCCAGAGCCGGCGTTCAAGTAATCGACACGGGTGCGGCGATGCAGGCGTTCACGGTGTTGGCGCACACATCGCGCCGGGTTCCGGGTCGTCAATTGTGCTGTCAGACGGGCGATCGACGGACGGACTTGGAATGGCGCCGCTCATGGGGCCCATCAGCGAGGCATCCCCAGGAATGTGGAAGAGTTCGCGCGACGCCGGGCCGGCGTACTTCACCGGCCCGGATGATCTGGCTGCTCACCGGGCGATGGTGGCCAATTGCTTGTGCATTGCCGCAGCTTCGTTGGCTTCCTTGGCCGCGTCGCGCGACAGCGCAACCAGACGGTCATGATGCACTGCCGCTTGCGCGATCCGCGTGCCGCGATAGGCTTGGGCCAACGTGGCGTGAACCTCCGCTTCGGCGGTATACCGCTTCGCGTGCGTGAGGAAGTACTCCTCGAGCGCGCGGTGCTCAGCGGGCATCCGTGCCTTGGCGGCGAGAGCATTGAGCTCTTGTTCCGTCGGTTCTGAAACGCCGGCGCCGCCTTCGAAGCGTGCCCCGCCACGCGGCGGCGTGCCAGGCGTGCCGCCCGCCGCTTTCTCGTGGTACACGGCGAGTTCACGGACGGTCGTCGCCGATCGGCTGTTGAGGTCGGCGAGACGCTTGCAGTGCGCGCTCATGCCGGTGCCCAGACTGCGGGTCGGATTGCCGGCAAAGGCTTGCGCCATCGAAGTGTGCCGCTTGGCTTCCGCGGCATACTGCTCGCCAAGCGCCGTGAAATGTGCGCTGAGGCGGACGTGGTCATTGGGCTCGCCACGATCGACGAGCTGACGCACCTCGACTGCGTTGAGAAGCCCGGATGATCGGTCTTGTCCCGCGGCGCCCGCTGTCAAAACGACAGAAGCAAGAGCGGCGAGCGCGACGGAACGGAAGTGAATAGTTCTCATGACGACCCCCTTTCTTTGTGGCCGTAGCCACAACGAACCAACCGTAATGCCGATGGCGGTGCCCTTCGCACACGCCGATTTAACGGGGACCGCGCGTACAGGTTGCGCGCTGTGCGGCTGTGGGGTCAGATCCGCAGGGCGGTTGTAAGAGGCTGATTGTCGAGCGAACGATCCCGATCGGCCCCGGGACGAAGGCGACTACCGACGGTCGAAGGGGCAAGCTGATAACGTGGCAGCGGAAGCGCGTACGCCCTGCCCGGCGGAACAGTACGCCTGACATTCTCTTGGACAATCGAGGTGGCACTGAGCACCGTGTTCCGGCAGCCGTCCCGGCCGGCCACGATGGTGACAGTGGCCAGACGCTCGTGATAGCAGCCACTCGTGGCGGCTGCGTCGGGATCACACCAGGTTCTGCACAGCAATGTGGCAGTTGGGGTCCCTGTCATTGCCAGCACGATGGAAAGTACGGCTACACGGAACACGTTGCTCTCTGGCCAGCCACACCAGGCAAGGACCGCGCCACGAAGCGGAGAGCCACAGGAATGAACGGCACCATGTTGCCCCGTCGGATCGCAGTACCCGTCGCTGACTTTTCAGCGCCGCCGCGAACTAGTCCCCACCTCGCGGAAAGCGGATCTACCCAAACCGGAGCCGCACGCTGCTAGATTTGCGCGGTTCAGTGGCTGGCACGGTGTGTGCGATTGGCGCTGGGGAAGTTCAGTACCTCCGGAGAGGAGGATTCGGTCATGCTTGCCACAATCCTTGTTCGCGTTCCCTTGGCGCTTGTGCCACTGTTGCCCCTTCCCGATTCTCCGCGCGACTGTCAGCTCGAGGTCCTGACGCCGCAAGCTCTCGAGGAGCGCACGCTCGACGAGTTCCACGGACGCGTGAGTGCGTACGTGATGGTCCACCGCTACCTCGCCCGGTCGCTGGCCCCTGTTCACATGTTCGGGGACGAGGAAGCGACGTTGGTGAATGAGGAGCTGCGAACCGCGCTCGTTGCCGCGTATCCACAGGCGGGACCTGGACGTGTCTTTACACCCGCCGTCGGGGAGCTCCTGAGAACACGTATCGACCACGCACTGCGTTATGGGGTCGTCCATAGCCCTATGACAGGTTATGAACCCCTCTGGGGCGAACCGCCTCCCATGGTCAACCAGGCGTTCCCACCGGTACTCGAATCGGCCTATTGGCCAGCGCTTGCGCAAGTGCTGCCCGTGATTCCGGAGGAGCTCGAGTACCTGTTCTGGGGACGGGACCTCGTGCTCGTCGACGTGGACGCAAACCTGGTGATTGACGTACTAAGAGTTGCGCTGCCCGAGAGCGTTCGTCCTGGTGTCGTGTTCGAGTAGCAACCGACTGCGTGGAAAGGGGTGGAGACCATGTCAGGAACTCCGATGCTGCAAACGGTCTGGGGCTGCCGATGGAGCCGGCACGGGTATCGCGTACCCGGTGTGCCGGATCAGCTACAGCCCGAGAAACTCTGGGTGTGCATCCGCGTCGGCGAACGACGTGGGGTCACGGAAGACGAGTGCGAGCACTGCCCCCACTGGGAGGGATTGCCTGAGCGGGCGAAGTGGAATTGATGGACAGGCTTGATCGCTGGGCGGGTCACACACTAGTCGCGGAGGACGACGACGATGAAACTGATCACAGCAATCGTGCGGAACAGCAAGATAGACGAGATCACGGAGGCCCTCGACCGGATTCAGGTCTCCGGATTGACCGTCACGGAAGTCAGGGGACACGGCAGACAGAAAGGGCACACCGCCATCTATCGCGGACACGAGTATGAAGTGACCTTGTTGCCCAAGATTCAGTTCGAAGTAGTTGTTGCCGACGAAATGGTCGACTCTGCCGTCCGCGCGATTATCGGTGCCGCGCGTACCGGCGAGATTGGCGATGGACGCATCTTCGTGACGCCCGTCGAGGAAGCATACCGGGTTCGGACTGGCGAACGAGAAGTATCTGAATTGCTGGCGACGACATAACGCGTCGCCACGTCACCGCGTGGAGACGACCGTGGGAAAGGAACCGCAGATGTGCACTCTCCGTTTGCTCGTTGGATCAGTACCGTTGCGCTGACGGTCGCCATTGCAGTGAGCTGCCGCAGCCAGGAGGCTCCGCAGCAGGCTGTAGCCCTCGGGCTGGCTCCGGTAGGATCGATGCGGGACGTCATGCTCAACATCGTCGATTACAACGCGTCCAAATTCCCCGAGCTTCGAGACCGTTTGATGGCGGAAGCAGAACGCCAACTCGATCAGTATTGCCGCATACGCGCAGGCCGGCGGCATCGACCTCATCGTCATGGCTCTTCCACGACGTGAAAAACCTCCACCGGTGCGTCGAGGCGGACTGCGAACGCCGCCGCATAACGGAGTGCATGTTCCGAGTGCGGACTGAAATCCACGGGAACCAGGATGCGCGAGCCGTGGCGCCATGCACGCACGGCGTCGTGACGCACAGGCCGAAACATGCACGTGATGGGTCCATCCTTGGACGCGACGAATACGACGCTGTCGGCGGATGCTCGTGGTCGAAGATGGACCGACGTTGACGCATGGTGAGATGCGGTTCGGCGCGGGGACGGTGCTCGCCCGGAAGTTCGGTGCCGGCGAAATCGTCGATCCGCGTCCTTTTGCTAATGGGAGCATTGCAGCTACCTACACTACCTACCCTGGAATGGGTCGCCTGCTGCCCGCGATGGGTTACGGCGACCAGCAGACCCGCGAGCTGGAGGCCACGATCGCGCAGGTGCCCTGCGATCTCGTGATCGTTCGGCACCCCGATCGACTTGCGCCGGCTCGTAGAGATCGACAACCGGTCGTGCGGGCCCGCTACGAGCTGCAGGAAATTGGGCCACCCGATCTATCGCACGCCCTGGCGGCGCCGCTGCTGAAGAAACGTGATCGGCCGCGGCATGGTTGTTGCCTAGAGTGAAGGTCTGAGCGGCATACCGATGATCACGGCAGACCAGACCAAGGTCCTCGCGTTTCTCGGATCATCCTCGACCCACTCTGGCGACGCGGTCGAGCGCATCGAGACCCACGCGTCAGTCGTGTTTCTGGCCGGCACACGTGCCTGGAAGCTCAAGCGCGCAGTCTTGTACGACTATCTGGACTTTTCCACCATCGAGCGGCGGCGCGCGATGTGTGAGGCCGAAGTACGGATTAATCGTCGCACCGCTTCCGAGCTGTATCAGGGCGTCGTCGCCGTCACGCGTGAACCGGACGGATCGCTGGCGCTTGGCGGATCCGGCACACCAGTGGACTGGCTCGTCGAAATGGCCCGGTTCGATCAGGACGGCCTCTTCGATCGGCTCGCAACGCGCGGAACCCTAGATATCGGCCTGATGCGTCCTCTGGCATCTGCGATCGCGCAGCTCCATTTGACTGCGGAGCCCCGTTCGGACCATGGCGGCAGGGCCGGGATGGCGTGGGTCATCGACGGCAACGCGGCAGGTTTTGTCGAACAGGGTGCCGGAATCCTCGATCAAGCCCTCGGCGCTCGCGTCACGAAGGACGCTCGAAATGCCGTTCAGCGCGACGGCGCACTGCTCGACGCACGACGGGACGCTGGACTTGTCCGGCAATGCCACGGCGACCTTCACCTTCGGAACATCGTCTTGCTCGACGGCCGCCCGACCCTCTTCGACGCCATTGAGTTCAACGACGAGATCGCGTGCATCGACGTTCTGTACGATCTGGCCTTTCTCCTCATGGACCTGTGGCGACGTCAGCTGCCGCGGCATGCCAACGCGGTCTGGAACGCGTATCTCGCCGAGACACGCGATTTCGAAGGCGTGCGTCTTCTGCCGCTGTTTCTGTCGTGCCGTGCCGCGGTGCGATCGAAGACCAGTGCAACGGCGGCCAGCCTACAGAGTGACTCACAGCGTCGAGACGAACTGAAGGCGATGGCCGGAGGTTATCTGGCGCTGGCGCAGGAACTGCTGCGTCCGCCGCCACCATGCCTCATTGGGATCGGCGGATTTTCCGCATCCGGCAAGTCGACGCTGGCCCACGCGCTCGGGCCGCGGATCGGTCCGGTACCAGGCGCGGTTGTGATTCGCAGTGACGAGATTCGTAAGTGGCTGTGCGGTGTGGAGCCACTGCACCGTCTCGGTCCGGAGGGCTATACACCGGACGTATCGCAGCGTGTGTACGCGACCGTCGCCGAGCATGCCGACGTCCTCGTACGGAACGGCCATGCCGCAATCGCGGACGCTGTATTCGCACATCGGTCCGATCGGGATACGATTGAGCGGCTGGCGGCAGCCGCGGCGGTGCCGTTCGTGGGGTTGTGGCTGGATACGCCGGAGTCGGAGTTGATCGCGCGATCCGCGCGGCGCCGCTTCGATGCCTCCGACGCCGATGCGAGTGTCATCCGGAATCAGCTTGCCGAAGGCACAGGTCCGATCGCCTGGCATCGTCTCGATGCCTCATCTTCTCCTGAGGACGTGTTGCAGAAAGCGATCCTTGTGCTTGGTGAGCGTCTGAAGGGCGGCACCATACGCAGTGAATCACGAGCGGCGTAATTACGGCCAGCGAGGCTGCGCTTCCCCAAGACACTTGATTAGATGCAGGATCTCCCAGCCTTCGAGCGCTCCGACGACATGGTGACGTCACGCGATCTCGGTCGCGAAGCGATGCTCGCGATGCAAGCGGTCTCCGAGGCCCTTCGCGTGACGCGAATGGTGGAACACGAAGCGGCCAGCGGCGCGCTGACAAAGGACGATGACTCGCCGGTCACTGTGGCCGATTTCAGCGTGCAGGCGCTCATTGCCAGACGCCTCGGCCAAGATTTCCCGGACGACATCCTCGTGGCGGAAGAAGATGCCTCGGCGTTGCGCGCCATCGGCTCGGCGGGTGTGTCGGCCCGTGTCGTCGACCTCGTGCGACAGGTGGACGGGAGCAGTACGCCCGATGACATCCTGGAGTGGATTGGCCGCGGTGGCGGCAGTCCCGGCAAACGGTTCTGGACGCTGGATCCAGTCGACGGCACAAAAGGCCTCCTTCGCGGTGGCCAATATGTCGTCGCGCTGGCGTTGATCGTGGACGGGGTCGTTCGCGTTGGCGTGCTCGGGTGTCCACACCTGCTCGTGGGCGAGGGCGCCTCGCGCCACGGTAAGGGCGGTATTGCGGTAGCGGTCCGCGGTCTGGGTGCGTGGTGGTCGTCTCTTTCAGACGACTCTATGCAGCGCCTGTCTGTCTCGGATGTGGATGATCCGGCCCGGGCGCGCGTGCTGCAGTCGTTCGAGACGTCCCATGGCGACGTCGGCCGCCTCAATCGTGCTATCAACGCGCTCGGGACCCGCGCACCGTCGATACCGATGGACAGTCAGGCCAAGCACGTCGTGATTGCGAGCGGAAGTGCCGACGTGTTGCTTCGATTTCCCTCGGACGCGGGCGTGCACGAGGCGATTTGGGACCAGGCGGCAGGTTCGCTCTTGATCGAAGAAGCGGGCGGACGTGTCACCGACCTTCTCGGCCGGACGCTCGACTTCTCTGCGGGCCGGCGCCTGTCGTACAACCGGGGTCTCGCAGTTTCCAACGGGCTCCTGCATGATGCCTTGCTGACAGCGATTCAATGTTCAGACTCTGAATGAATGGCAGCTCGGGGCGACGCGCCGGTTGCTACGCGTAGGTCCGCCCCGACACCAGCGCCTCGATCGCCGAGGCTGACTGCGCGCCGACGGCACGCGTGGCCTCGCGGCCGTCGTGGAAGATCGCAAGCGTGGGAATGGACTGGATGCGGAATCGTTGGCCGAGATCGGGGTTGTCCTCGGTATTGACCTTGACCACCAGGGCCTTGCCTGCGAGACGCTGCGCCGCGGTCGCAAGCTGAGGCGCCATCATGCGGCAAGGCCCGCACCACGGTGCCCAAAAATCGACAACCACGGGAATCGATGACGTCGAGATGGCGGCGTCGAATGCAGCGGCGTCGGGCACGTCAACCGGTGTCGCGGGTTGCGGTAACGCGGCGTGGCATTTGGCGCACCGCGCGGATCGCCCGAGCGTCTGGTAGCGAAGGCGATTGGTCGCGCCGCACGACGGGCACGTTATCCGGACGCCTTGATTGTCGAGCTGCACGTCGAGCCCTTAAAGCATCATTCATACCGCCATGCCGCCCCGAGCGCCGGATGGCCTGTCCTTCTGATCATCCACCCAAGCGTGCGATTCCGTCTCCGTTGAGGAGGCGTGCGGCCACCTGAGGGTCGGTGGTCGGCAGGCGGCAGAGATAGTTTTCGCAGATGTAGATGGTGGCGCGGCCGTTGCGCCTCGCTTTTCCCTCGACGAACGGCACCAGCGTCGCCAGCTGCTTCTGCGTTGGGCCCTCGTCGGCGAGCACGAGGATCTTGTTCGGTATGAAGCGCTCATGGACGACTTTCAGCAGAGCCCGCGTATCGGCGGCGGCTCGATCCCCGACGATGACAATCTGCTTCTGGCTGGAGTGTGCGAAATCGATCGCGGCGAGCAGCTGCGGAAGCGCCGCGGGCGATCGCGCAAGCCGCACCGACACGGCGCGAAACGTGGCGTCGGCTCGATCGCGCAATTGCTGCTGCCCGGTCAGCTGCCACAGGCGCAGGAGGTTGATAGCCGAGATTGAATTGGCCGATGGCTCGTCGCCGTCGTACTCCTCCTTTGCACGGACGAGCACGTGCGGGGCATCGGCGCGCGTGGAGAAGTAACCTCCCTCTTTCTCGTCCCAGAACCATTGGTCCTGTGTCGCCTGCAGGCGCACGGCCCATGAGAGCCATCGGGCATCAAATGAAGCCTCGTGCAGATCGAGCAGGCCCTGAATCAGGAA
>Ga0075418_10008851_pt1 | contig 11294 bp, 8 predicted proteins | sample SoiMetdeltSBSDD2_FD_81776 | JGI IMG/M metagenome (GOLD analysis project Ga0075418, IMG submission 81776) | Bulk soil microbial communities from a Populus tree surrounding site in Tennessee, USA - Soil MetaG P. deltoides SBSDD2 | ecosystem: Environmental > Terrestrial > Soil > Tree plantation...
AGCCGCTTGCTCGAGATGCCGGTCTTGGCGTGGAGCCGCGTGTCGTCGAACACGCACACGCCGGTCGTCTCGCTGCCGGTGCCCGCCGTTGTCGGAATGGCGACGAGCGGTTTCAACGCTCGCGGGACGGGCAGGCCTCGCCCGACCGGCGGGTTCACGTAATCGTAGAAATCGTCGGGCGGACACGTGACGTACAGGTTGATCGCCTTGGCGGTATCGATCGCCGATCCACCGCCGATCGCGACGAGCGCGTCATGCGGCTCGCGCATCCCTGCCTCGATTGCCTGGCGGAAGGATCGGTCGGTCGGCTCGATGGCGACGGCGTCGTACAACACCGCCTCTACGCCGTTGGCCGCGAGCGACTCCAGCACCGTCGCGACTTGCGGGAGACGCGCGAGGGCTGGATCGGTCACGACCATCGCGCGATGCACGCCGAGGTCGGCGAGGTCCATGCCGACCTCGCGTGTGACGCCGGTACCGAACCGGATCGACGAGGCAGAGGTTTCGAAGACCGTGTCGTTGGACATGCGCAAATAAGGGCTCCAGGCGCCGGGCTCCGGTCGGCGGGCGGTTCAGTGTTGCCTAAAGCCTACCTCCTACCTCCTTCTTCCTCTTTCCTTCCTCCAACACGGCACAACTCGTGAAGTACACCCGTGGCAGGTCGCATTGGACATGAAGAAGCGCATCGCGCTCTGGTTGGGCCTTGCTGCCCTCCTGCTGGTGGCAACAGGGGTCGCGGGTCTCACGCGGGTCACCCCGTTCGTGCGCGACCACGCGCTCGAGGCGCTCAAGAGCCGGTTCGAGAGCCGGGTAGCGCTCTCCACACTTCAGGTAAAGGTCTTCCCTGTGCCTGCGCTCGAGGGCTCCGGGCTGAGCTTCCGCCATCAGGGGCGCGAAGACATCCCGCCGTTGATCGAGATTCCGGCGTTCTCGGCGAGCGCAGGTCTGGCAGGACTCTGGGGAGAGACTCTCCATCTCCGAAGGGTCGAGCTGTCGGGGCTGACGATCCGCATTCCGGTCGGCGGCATCCGGGTGGGAATCGACGCCGGCCGCGAGCTGGTCGAGCCGGATGCGCAGTCATCCGGCACGGGCCGGCGGCTGGTGGTCGACGAGCTGGTTTCGCGCTCGGCGACGCTGGAAATCGCGTCGAAGGATCCCGGCAAGCTGCCCAGGCATTTCGACATTCACAACCTCGAGATGTGGCAGGTCGGCGAGGCGGAGGGTGCGCCATTCCGCGCCTCGCTGACCAACCCGAAGCCTGAAGGCCGCATCGAGACCGAGGGTGTCTTCGGCCCATGGCAGGCCGACGACCCGCGCGCCACGCCGGTCCGGGGTAACTACCGGTTCGAGCACGCCAACCTCGACACCATCAAAGGCATCGGCGGCATCCTCTCGTCGAGCGGCCACTATCAGGGCGTGCTGGAGCGGATCGCGGTGTCCGGCACGACCGAGACCAAGGATTTCTCCATCGACGTGGCGCGTCACCCGGTCCCGCTCCAGACGAGCTTCGACGCGGTGGTCGACGGCACGAACGGCAACACCTGGCTCGAACGCGTGGACGCGAAGCTGCGCGAGACGATGATCCACGCGCGCGGCTCGATCGTGCGCGCCGTCGACGTGAAGGGGCGTCACATCGCCCTCGACGTGTCGATCGAGGACGGACGTCTCGAGGACATCATGGCGCTCGCTGTGAGGTCCGCGAAGGCGCCCATGGACGGCCGCATGCGGCTGAAGAGCAAGGTCGTGATTCCAGCCGGTGAAGCCGATGTCGTGGAGAAGCTGCAGCTCGACGGAACGTTCGAGCTCGCGCAGGCCCGGTTTGCCAGCCTCGACGTGCAGAGGCGCATCGACACGCTCAGCCGCCGCGGCCGCGGCGACATCGCCAACGAGGGGCCGAGCGTGGTATCGCAGCTGCGAGGCCGGTTCGTCATGGACCATGGAGCGATCCGGTTCTCGAACCTGACCTTTGGTGTCCCGGGTGCCACGATTCAACTCGCCGGCTCCTACAATCTGCGAAGCGAGGAGATCGACTTCGCCGGCGATCTGCTGCTCGATGCGAACCTGCGGCGGACGATGAGCGGCTGGAAGTCGATCATGGGCTTCATCGCCCAGCCGTTCTTCCGACGCCCCGGCGGAGGATCGAAGCTGCCGATCCGCATCTCCGGAACGCGCTCGAACCCCACGTTCGGTCTGGACGTCAGGAAGGCGCTGCTCCCGGGCTGACGCGATAGGATGCGCCGGGTGTCGCCTTTCGGCGTGCTGCGCGCCTACCTCCAGGCGAGAGCGTCGTTCACCGACGACGAGCTCGCCTTCTTGGAGACGATGTTCCTGCCGGCGCGGCTCGGAGCAGGGGAGTTCCTGCAGCGCGCCGGTGAAGTGGCGCGCCACGCCGCGTTTGTCGCCAGCGGCTGCCTCCGCAGCTACGTGATCGACGCCAAAGGCAAAGAGCACATCGTCCAGTTCGCGCCGGAGACCTGGTGGCTCTCCGACACCGTGAGCCTGACATCCGGTGCGCCGTCCGAGTACTTCATCGACGCGATCGAAGACTCGGAGCTGCTGCTGCTCGACATCGCTTCACAGCAGCGCCTGTTGCAGGAGGTGCCCGCCTATGCCGTCTCGTTCGGCGCCGGCGTGCAACGGCATGCGGCAGCCAAGGATCGTCGAATCGCCACGGCGCTCAGCGCGTCGGCCGAAGCGCGGTACCTCGAGTTCATGAGCACCTACCCGTCTATCGCCCTTCGCGTGCCGCAGTTCATGGTGGCGTCGTACCTCGGCATCTCCCCAGAAACGCTCAGCCGAATCCGCAAGACCCTGGCCACGCGGGAGCACTGACCTCCGCTGCGCAGCCGCGCCGGACGGCCGGATTGCGCCTGCGAATCAACGAAAACGGCGCAGCCCCGGGATAGCATCAAAGGCTGCGAACCACGTTGGCGCGCACCGCGGAGACGGCGAAAGACTTGCTTACCGGTGGGACGAAATTCCTCATACCCGCTCTAGTGCTACTCAAATTCATTCGGCGGTCATCGGACCCCGTAATTCAGGGACGTATCCCGAAAACGCTATCGTTCTATGAGCTCATCCAACGACGAACAGGGGCGACGACAGTTTTTTGCGAGGGCGATCGCGGCCATCCAGGCCGCGATCGGCGGCACTCTCGGACTGATGCTGGGCGGCGCGGCCGCGTCGCCGGCGTTTGCGCGACGGCAGGAGAACTGGTGGACGGCCGCACGGCTCGCCACCTTGACCTTGAATGAGCCGACGCCGGTCGTCATCCGCGTGGCGCGGAAGGACGGCTACACGCAGGTCGTCGATCGGCGAACGGTCTTTCTCGTCCGCAGCGGCGACGCGCAGGTCACCGCGCTCGATTCCACCTGCACGCATCTCGGCTGTCGCGTGAGCTGGGACCGCGAGAGCAAGCAGCTCAAGTGTCCGTGCCACGGCGGCACGTACGACCACACCGGGGCCGTGGTCGCGGGGCCGCCGCCGCAGCCGCTGGCGACCCTCGCAACCCGTCTCGACGGCGACCTGGTGCTGGTGCAGATCTGATGCGGCGAGGCGGATTCCTCGACTGGCTGGACGCTCGTACCGGGCTGCGCGCCGCGCGGGCTCGTCTCCTCGACGAGCCGCTGCCGAGCGGCACCGGGTGGTGGTTCGTCACCGGCAGCATCGTCCTCTTCCTCCTCACCCTGCAGTTCGCAACCGGCGTCTTGCTGACGATGTACTACGTGCCATCGCCAGATTTCGCACACGACAGCGTCCGCTTCATCATGCAGGGCGTCACCTTCGGGCGAATCGTACGCGGCCTGCACTTCTTCGGCGCGAGCTTCGTGGTGGTGGCGGCCGTCGTGCACATGCTGCGCGTCGTCGTCTTCGGCTCCTACAAGAAGCCGCGCGAGGTCACGTGGATCACCGGCGTCGTGCTGCTGCTGCTGATTCTCGGCTTTGCGCTCACCGGTTATCTGTTGCCGTGGGATCAGAAGGCGTACTGGGCGACGACGGTCACGATCAACATCGCCCGCAGCGCACCGTTCGGGGAGTACGTGGCGGGGCTGCTCAAGGGAGGGGAGGCGCTCGGGTCGCTGACGCTCCTGCGCTGGTACTCGGCGCACGTGTTTCTCCTGCCGACCGCTCTCATCGGCTTCACCGTCGCGCACCTCTATCTGATGCGGCAGCACGGTATCTCGGGGCCCATCGTCGCGGCCGATGGTCCGGCGCGCCCGTTCTATCCGTATCACGCGCTCAAGGACACCATCGCCATCGCGGTGGTCTTTGCGGCGCTGCTCACGCTGGCCGCGACCGTTCCCGCGCCGCTCGACGCCGTGGCCGATCCCACCGACGCCGGCTACGTGCCGAGGCCCGAGTGGTACTTCCTCAGCCTCTTCCAGCTGTTGAAGTACTTCCCCGGGCCGCTCGAGCCGGTGGCGACGATCGTCATTCCCGGCCTGGTCGTCGCCGCGCTGCTGGCATTGCCGTTTCTCGACCGTAGACCCGAACGGCATCCGCGCAAGCGCCCGCTCGTGAGCGGCGGGTTCGCGCTGCTCGGGATGGGCGTGGTGAGCCTCACGTGGCTCGGCCTGAAGGATTCGCCACCTGAGGCTTCGGAGCAGTGGAGCCCGCTGGCGATCGCGGGACGCGAGTTTGCCCGTGACGAACGATGCACGAGCTGCCACCGGCCGGGCGGGCTGGCCAACCTGCTCGACGAGACCCGCATGCGGAAAGAGCCGCAGTGGGTGCTGTCGCATGTCCGCGATCCGGAGGTGATCGCGCCCGGCCTGCGCCCGCCGCCGCAGGGCGGGATGAGCGAGGCGCAGGCGAAGTCGATCCTGAGCTTCCTGCAGGAGGCGTCGGCCGGTGAGCCGGCGCCCGCCGTGTCCTCCGGAATCCGGCTCGCGTCGCTGACCCTGGGCCGGTACTGCGCCACCTGCCATACGATCGACGGGGAAGGAGGCAACAGCGCGCCCGACCTGTCGCGCGTGGGCGCCACGCGCGATGCAGAATGGCTGCGCCGGTGGATCACCAGCCCCGAGAGCGTCGATCCGTTCGCCAGCATGCCGCCGTTTGGCGAGACGCTGACGAAGGAGCAGATGGATGCGATAGTGGAGTTCCTGGCTGGCAGGAAGTAGGGTGGCCTATCTCCTACGACCGGCCTCCTAACTTCCTACCACCATCCACCATCCACCATTCACCCATGCGAAACATCATCAGCTCCATCGAAGCCGAATATCGTCGCTACAAGGCGCTCGCCGAGGGAGCGATTGGCCAGATGTCAGACGCCGACCTCGCGGCCCAGGGGCCGGGAGGCAGCAACTCGGTTGCCGTGATCCTCGCGCACGTCGCCGGCAATCTCGAATCGCGATTCACCGACTTTTTGACGTCCGATGGTGAAAAGCCCTGGCGCGATCGCGATCGGGAGTTCGTGCCGCGCAACGAGGCCAGGCAGGAGCTCCTGGGGGCGTGGGAGCGTGGGTGGGCAGCGCTTTTCGGCGCGCTGGCGCCGCTGAAGGATGAGGACCTCCTCCGGATGGTCACCATCCGCCAGGAGCCGCTGTCGGTGCACGACGCGCTGCACCGATCGCTCGCGCACGCAGCCTATCATGTCGGCCAGATCGTCTACGTTGCGAGAGCGTCGCGCGGCGGGAACTGGCGCTGGCTGAGCATTCCACCGGGACAGTCCGCCGAGTACAATCGCCGCCCCACCCGCGAGAAACCGCACGCGCACGCGGCGGCGGTGCGCGACCGGTTGGGAGACGGCACCCGGGAGTAGCAGAGGACGCCTGAGCGGATCGCAGCCATCGTGCCGGACCTGACGCCACCACGCGTGACACGGGCTCCGGCAGCCGTCGTTCGCCGGGAGCTCCTGCGGGCCGTCACGGGTGTCGTCGCGGCCCCGTTTCACGTCTTGGGCTTCGTCGTCAGCAGGAGCCGTCTCAGACGGGAGCTGGCGGCAGATCTGAGCCGTCCGGCGTCGATTTCCAGTCCGCCGCCGTTCCAGTCAACCGGCCGCCAGCCGCGGATCTTCCTGTCCTGCGCCGAGCCTTCGGGGGAGCTGCACGCGGTCAATTTCCTGCAGGAGCTGCGGACGCTCACGCCCGGAGCTGCCGTCGCCGGCCTCGGCAGCAGCCGGCTGGCCACGGAGCGCATGACGATCCTCGAGGATCCGGTGCAGCGGGCCACCATGGGGTTTCGCGGCGTGGCGAGCGCGTTGCCCTACTACGTCGCTTTGCTCGAACGGTGCGCCGAGCACTTCCGCACCGAGACGCCCGACGTGGCAGTCCTGATCGATTCCCCCGCGCTGCACGTTCCGCTCGGCCGCATCGCCCGCCAGTACGGGGTGCCGGTGCTGCACTTCGTGACGCCGCAGCACTGGGCCTGGGCGCCCTGGCGCGCCAGGAGCTACGCCCGCGCCGTCACCCGCGCCCTGACGATCCTGCCGTTCGAGCCGGCGTGGTTCGAACGCCGTGGCGTGCCCGTTGCCCATGTGGGACATCCGCTGCTCGACGAGCTCGCGCGCGTGCCGGCGACCCGTGGCGCCGATTCGTCCGCCACCATTGCCGTGCTCCCCGGAAGCCGGGCAAGCGTGATCGATCTCAACCTGCCGTGGATGCTGAGCGTGCTGGCGGCGCTGCGCCAGCAGGTCCCGGCGCTGGACGTGTCGATCCTTCAGGCCGGCGATCGGCATCGCGCCCGCATCGACGCGCATGTGGCCGAAGCCGGGGCCGGAAGCTGGACGCGTGTCGAGACGGGAGATCTGCACGGCTCGCTGTCACGAGCGCGCACGGCGTTCTCGGTCTCGGGCACGGTGCTGCTGGACGTGCTCCACCACCGGCTGCCAACGGTCTGCATCTACCGGGTGGGCACGTGGCGCGGCGTGTTCATGTACCGCCATGCGCTCCTCACGCCCTGGTTTGCGTCGGTGAACCTGCTGGCGGGGCGCGAGGTCGTCCCCGAGTTCTGCTTCCAGGGACGGGGCCCGTTCGATGCCGTGGTCGAGGCGCTGCAGCGGATTCACGTGGACCCGAACGCGCGGCGCGAGGCCATCAAAGGACTGGAGCTCGCCGCCGAACGTCTGGGACCCCCGGGCGCATGCCATCGCGCCGCGTTGCACGCGTTGGAATTGGCGGGCGCCAGGCGGTTATAGCGCTTTGTCCAGCCCCTCGGTGAGCTCGATCACCGTGCCCCATGGATCGACGAGCGTTGCCGTGGCCACGTTGCCGAGCGGCGAGCTCTTGCGATAGGCCTGTGTGAGCTTGATGCCCTTGCCCTCGAGCTTCTTGCAGAACGCCTCGAGGTCACGCACCTCGAACCCAACGTGGTCGATCACGCGCCCCGCCGTCGTGGTGGCCATCGGCTCCTTCACCTCCCAGTGGAAGAAGTTCAGCATGTAGCCGATGCCGGGAAGATCGGCGCCGGCGAAGTAGTCGGTGAAGGTGTTCGGTCCCGTGCGCGGCGTTGCGTCGAGCGCTTTGACGTACCAGTCGCGCATCTCGACGTACTGGGTGTTGATGAAGTGCACGTGGTGGTGCGCGATCGGCGGCGCCGTCTTCGGATCCATGGCCGTGACGAGCTCCACCTTCACGTTGTCGGGGCCGAGCAGGTACTCGAACCGCCCGTACGTCGCGGAAGTCCCGCCCGCTGGAGCGGCCGCGCCGGCGCCGCCCTCACGGCCTACGGTGCGCTGATAGCCGTTCGACACGACCTTCTTGGCGAGCGCTGGAACATCAGGCGCCGCGAGCCCGATGTGATCGATGGTCGTCCCGCGCGTGCCGCCGGACGGCTTCTGCGCCTTCAGGAACAGCATGACGTCGCCGAACTTGACGACCTCCTCGTTGCCGACCTTGCCGGCCGTGCCGCCGAGCGCATCGACCCAGAACTTCTTGTGATCGGCGACGCTCGTGACGTTCAGATGATAGTGCCCGACGCGTACTGGCGCCTCCTTGTTCAGCATCTGAGCGGACGGATGCGAAACGGCGGCGATGGCCAGCAGGGCTGGGACGGTCGAACGGAGGGTTCGGTTCATGGCCGCGAATCTTAGCACCGACCCGCCAGTTCCCGGACCTTCTCCCGGACGAGTCTGGGATGCCCGGTCGTGCGCGGCTGCTGGACCCCGCAGCGAGCGTGGATGACTCGCTGCGGGCCTCGAGGATGAGGGCGAACCTTACTTGGCGACGGTCTTGACCGTGTCGCCGACCTTGAAGTCCGAACCCGACGCGATTTCTGCGGCCGATGACTCTGCATCGACGTCGACGACGCGGAGCACGCCGACCTCGGTGGCCAGGCGACGGATGACTCTGCCGGTGGCCGGGTCTTTGATCTCCTGCGTCACACGCTGCACGGCGAGCTGATCGCCGACGCGGACGCCGGCCTTCGAGCCGACGTTGAGGATCACCTGCTTGCCCGCCACGGCCGCGACGAGACCCTCGACCGAGACCGAGCGCTGAGCGACCTTGCGGCGTTCGGCAACCACGTTCGTGCTCATGTTCTCGACGGCCGCCTTCACGGCCTCGCCGATGATGGTGGCCTGGAAGTCGCTGCTTCCGAAGTTGACGCCGCCGGCTCCGAATCCGCCCCAGCTGCCACCGCCGCCGATGAGCGAGGTGCTGGTGCGCTTGGATTCGCCCATGCCCTCCGCGACCGCCAGGATCTCGGCCGTGTCGATGCTGACCAGCCTGGCGGTCAATCCGACGACCGCCTTGCTGTTCTTCTGGCTGACGCCGCCGAGGCCGAACCGGCCGGTGACGGCGCCCACGCCGCCGATGCCGGTCGACTTGGTGTCGTTGCCGAACTGGGTGACGCTGCCGAGGATCATGGCGTCTACGCCGAGCAGCTTGCCGATTTTCGCGGCCGAGCTCGCGTCGGCCCGCTCGCTGTTGGAGAAGTTCTGCTCGGCGAGAATCTTGTCGAGCGCCTTGCGCTCAATCACCGAGTAGCTGCCATCCTTCACCAGATAGGTCACGAGCAGGTCGGTCACGCCCTTGCCGACGTCCACGTTGCTGCCGAAGATGGCGGAGACGTTGTTGTGAACGGTGGCATAGTCGAAATCGAGCACGGCGACCCGCGTCTTGCGGGCGGCGGCGCTGCCGTCCGCCGTCTGAGCTTCAACCGGGGGCACTGCCGCAACCAACAGCAGCGACGTCACAAGCGCAGCTATCTTCATGACATTCACTCCGCGAAGACTGGAAGCACGAGCGCACCCGTTCGGGGGCGCGGCCAATCACGACAGTAGTGTTGGGTGACCGCAAAACGTTGCACGCCCGGTGTCGGGCGCGCACGGCGGACCTGTCCTGGAACCAGCGCCGCTACTATAGCTCAACGGGCAGAGGACGATGCCTGGCGCGGGACGCCGGAGGCTGGGGCCTCACGGCTTTTGGCTGGACGAAGGGCCGAAAGCCCATGGCCAGCCTACGTACCGTTCGCACGCACGGTGATCGGGATGTCGCGGGTCAGGCTCCCGCGCTTGTCGAGCGACGACTGCACGTCGACGTGCAGCACGTACCGGCCCGGCGGAACCTCTTCGAGGAGGAGGTTGGGCGCGAAGGAGTAGACGCTCACGTCCTTCGGCTTGGTCGCCGCCTTTCGCTCGGACACCTGTGTGCCGATCACTCTGCCCGCCGTGTTGCGCAGCTCGATCGTGAAGGTCACCGTGTGCGGCTTGCGGCGGTTCTCGTAGACCTCCGTGAAGAGCGTCACCGTGTCGTCCTGTGAGAACTCGCGCGCCGTCGTCGGCGCCCACGGCAGGTTGGCGTCGATCTTCGCGTGCGGGCTGACGGTGAACGTCTCCCGCGCCTGCGAGGAGGTCAGCGCGATGCCGCTCATCGAGAGATCCTCGCGGAAGTCCGGCACCTCCATGTCGTACACGACGCTCCCGGCGACCGCCGCGCCGCCCGCGGACGCGCGCAGCTGATAACGCCCTTCAGGCAGCTTGAGCTGCGAGACCACACGAAGGGCGCTGTGGCTCACCCGTTCGTAGGTCTCGGGCTTGAGCGCCACCGTGGCCCGATGCCTCCAGATCGGGTGCCTCTTGTTCTTGGCATCGGTGACGGCGAAGACGATCTCGAGCTCGCCTCGATAGGCGCCCTCCCTCTCGATCAGGTTCATCTTGGTGGCTGCGATCTCGAGCGTGATCGCGACGGTCGCATCCTTGCCCCTTCCCCTGAATGGCGCCGCGTACATACGCATCGGCACGCCGCTCGTCGTGATGGCGCTGGCCACGGCGTCCCACACGGCGGCGAGCACGCCCGGTGCCTTCCGCTGCAGCTGCGGCTTGCCGAACGGCGCGACGTAGCCGTCGACGGTCCGCACCTGCAGGCCGGGGCGCTTCACGCGGACTTCGATACGCGTGTAGCGTCCATCGCGCCGCTCCTCGGCCGAGTTGAAGCCGAGCACGTAGTAGGTGCTGTTCTCGCGGACGAGACGCTCGAACGCCCCCGCGTAGTTGTTCGATCCGATCAGGGAGAACCCGCCGGTCACGGCCGCGAGGCCGCTGAGCCTGGTGCGTGTCTCGAGCCCTTCGAGCCCCCCGAAGTCCGTGGTCAGGCCGGCCGGATCGATCGGGTAGATGGCGATGTTGTTGCGGGTGGCAAACGAGAGCGCCTCGATGAAGTCGGGCTCGACTTCCGAGAAGATCCCGCCGAGCCGTCCGGGACGCGAGTCGATCACCACGAAGGGATCGACGGGAATGTCCTGGCTGACGAGGATCACGGCCTTGCGGCCGAACGGCAGCGTTGCCATGAACGCCATCAGCGCCCGGAAGTCGCCATTGAAGTTTCGTTCCCGCATCCGGGCGGACCATTCGTCGGCGGAATCGCCGCCGAACTTGTCGATGGCGTTCAGCAGCAGGCGCGAGTTGCTCGTGAAGTCCTGCCCTGACTCGCGCGGTCCCCGTGTCGTCAGCACGACCGCCGCCGTGTCGTTCGGTCCGAAATTTCTCTCGATGAACTGGCGCAGGAACGCCCTGGCGCGCAGGGCATTCTCGGCCGTCATCGCATCGAGCGCGATCAGATACAGGCGGCCGGGCGGCCGCTCGTTGCCGAGCACGTCCGACTCGGCGATGGATCGTTCGGTCCGCTCGATCGGGATGTCGACCGCCTTGAACGTCGTGATCGGTCGCGGGACGCGGTTCTCGGAGATCTCGAAGTCGTCCTGCGTCAGGCCGGCCACCGGGTTTCCCTCGGCATCGGTGACGATGGCGGTGATCTGTACCGCTTCGACGGACGAGCGGAAGGTCGCCGTCGGCTGCTGATCGGTTTGCGACTGTGCCGCCTGGCCGTCGGCGAGAAGGGCGCCGATGGCCATTG
>Ga0075418_10008852_pt1 | contig 11293 bp, 9 predicted proteins | sample SoiMetdeltSBSDD2_FD_81776 | JGI IMG/M metagenome (GOLD analysis project Ga0075418, IMG submission 81776) | Bulk soil microbial communities from a Populus tree surrounding site in Tennessee, USA - Soil MetaG P. deltoides SBSDD2 | ecosystem: Environmental > Terrestrial > Soil > Tree plantation...
CGCGATCAACGTGGCCATGGTGGAGGCAGCGCCGCGGCTGGTTGCCGCCGCACCAGGTCTGGAGATTACGCATCAGACCGGAGAGCGCGATCTGGAAATGGTCCGCGACGGCTACCGGCGCGCCGGTGTGCAGGCCCGGGTCGAACCGTTTCTCTACGCCATCGACCGCGAGATGAAAGCCGCGGACCTCATCGTGTGCCGGGCCGGTGCGACCACGCTCGCGGAGCTGACCGCAGCGGGACGCCCGTCGATTCTGATTCCGCTGCCGACCGCGACCGACGATCACCAGCGGAAGAACGCCGAGGCGCTGGTCGTCAAAGGCGCGGCGCAAATGATCGAGCAGCGATCGCTGACGGGTGAGTTGCTGGCATCGGCGATCGTGGCACTGGCGGGCAACGACGTGGAGCGCACCGCGATGAGCGCGGCGGCGCGGCGGATGGCAAAGCCGGATGCGGCAAAGGTCATCGTGGATCGGATCCTGAAACTTGCTCGGGAGCACTAGGCGGATTCATTTCGTGGGGATCGGCGGCATCGGCATGAGCGGGATCGCTGAGCTGCTGGCGAACCTCGGGTTCGAGGTCAGCGGGTCGGATGTGAAGCGGTCAGCGACGGCCGCACGGCTGGCGGAGAAGTTCGGAGTGAAGGTGCACGAGGGACATCGCGCGGACAACATTGGCGAGGCGCAGGTCGTCGTCTTCTCGTCCGCGGTGCGCCCCTCGAATCCCGAGATCGTCGAGGCGCTGCGGCGCGGGATTCCAGTGATCCCGCGCGCCGAGATGCTGGCGGAACTGATGCGGCTCCGCTTCTCGATCGCCGTCGCCGGCTCGCATGGCAAGACCACCACGACGTCGATGATTGCGGTGGTGCTCGAACGGGCGGGAGTCGATCCGACGGCCGTGATCGGCGGCCGCCTGAGTGCCTTCGGAAGCAACGCAAGGCTGGGGCGCGGCGAGTACCTCGTTGCGGAAGCGGATGAAAGCGATCGCTCGTTCCTGATGCTCTACCCGACGATTGCCGTGATGACGAACATCGACCGCGAGCACATGGAGAGTTACGGAAGCTTTGCCGACCTGCAACAAGCGTTCGTCGAGTTTGCGAACAAAGTGCCGTTTTACGGCAGCGTCGTCGCCTGTGCGGATGACGAGGCGATTGCCGCGATTCTGCCGCGCATCAACAGGCCGCTGCTCACATATGGGCTGGAGGGGCGGAAAAGGCGAGAAGGGCTGGAGGGGCGCGAAGGGCTGGAGAGGCGTAAGGGCTTGCATGTCGAGGCCAGTGACGTCGAGATCGGCGCCTTTGGCGGTCGATGCGTCGTCCACGTGAGCGACCATGCCCGGCGCGATCGTCTCGGCGAACTCCGTCTCGCCATTCCCGGACGCCACAATCTTCAGAACGCTCTTGCCGCCGTGGCCGTCGCGGATCGACTTGGCGTTCCGTTCAGCGACGTTGCTTCGGCGCTCGCGGACTTCCACGGCGCGGAACGCCGATTCGAACGCCACGGCGAAGCCGGCGGCGTGATCGTCGTGGATGACTACGGTCACCACCCGACGGAGATTGCCGCGGTGCTTGCGGCGGCTCGCGCGACGCTGGGACGCCGCCTCGTCGTCGCGTTTCAACCACATCGGTACACCCGGACACAGCAGTTGCTCGACGCATTTGGTCCGGCGCTGCGCGACGCGGACGAGATCGTCCTGACCGACATCTATGCCGCGAGCGAGGAACCGATTGCCGGCGTCACGATCGAAGCGCTCGCGGAGGCGGTGCGCCGCGGATCGGGGCGGCCGGTGCACGTCGCAAAGCATCTCGACGCCGTGATTCCAGAGCTTCTCAGGATTGTTCGGCCCGGCGATGCGGTGTTGACGCTCGGCGCTGGCTCAATCGGGCTGCTCCCGCCCCGATTGATCGAAGCGCTCGAGAAGGCCGACCGCACCCCGGATCCCGGAGGCCGTGCCTGATGCCTGTTTCAGCGCCATCCGATCGTCGTTTCCGTCGCGCCCACGTGACGCCATCGCGCAGGACGCGATTCCTGCGCGTGTCCTGGCGGACAGCCGGACGGGCGGCGCTGGTGCTGGCGGTCGTCGCGTATGCCGGCTACCACGTCATCCGTCAGGTCCGGACCGCCGACGCGCTCACGATCACCCGAATCACGGTCAGCGGTAACTCGCGTCTCTCGAAAGGAGAGGTCGTCGCGCTGCTCGACGGCATCCACGGCGCGAACATGCTGACTGTCGATCTCGACGAATGGCGCCGCAAGTTGCTCAGCTCACCGTGGGTGGCTGATGCAGCCATGCGCCGCGTCCTGCCGGGTACCGTCGCGGTTGCCATTTCCGAGCGCCAGCCGATGGGCATCGGACGCATCAATGGCGAGCTCTATCTGATTGACGACCGCGGCGGCCTCATCGACCAGTTCGGTCCCAACTACGCCGAGTTCGATCTGCCGATCATCGATGGTCTGGCGCCGCGCGATAACGCGACGTTGATCGACCCGTCACGCGCAGGGCTCGCGGCACGTGTGCTGGCGGGACTGCAGGCACGGCCGGATCTCGCACGCCGGGTGTCGGAAATCGATGTCAGCGACGACCGCGACGCGACGTTGATCCTCAAAGGTGATACGGCGCTGGTGCGCGTCGGCACCGAGCAGTTCGTCGAGCGGCTGCAGTCCTACGTGGATCTCGCGCCGGCGCTGCGCGAACGGATCGCGGCAATCGACTCGGTCGACCTGCGCTTCGACCAGCGCGTGTACGTCAGGCCGGCGGCGAAGAGAGGGAATTGATGGCGCGAAGAGAACGCTACGTCGTTGGCCTTGACGTCGGCACCTCGCGGGCGACCGCTGTCGTCGGCGAGAGCATGGACGACGGGACGCTCGACATCGTCGGCATCGGCACCGCGGAATCGCGAGGCATCAAACGCGGCCTCGTCGTCAACGTCGATGCGGCGGTCGATTCGATCAAGAAGACCATCGAGGAAGCCGAGCTCATGGCCGGGGTCGAGATCGACTCGGTTCATCTGGCCCTCTCCGGGCCGCACATCAAAGGATTCAACAGCCGTGGCGTTATCGCGGTTGCGGGAAAGAACCGTGAAATTACTCGCGACGACGTGCGACGCGCGATCGACGCGGCGAAAGCGGTGGCGCTGCCGACGGGTCGCGAGATTGTGCACGTCTTGCCGCAGGATTTCGTGGTCGACGAGCAGGATGGGATCGGCGCGCCCGTCGGGATGACGGGAGCGCGGCTCGAAGTCAACGTCCACATCGTCACCGGTGCGACGTCCTCCACCCAGAACCTGATTGCGTGCGTCAATCGCGCCGGTGTCACCGTGACGGATACCGTCATCGAGCAGCTCGCGGCATCGGAGGCAGTGCTCACGCAGGACGAGAAGGAGCTTGGCGTCGCGCTCATCGATATCGGCGGCGGCACGGCGGATCTCGCCATCTTCGAGCGCGGCAGTCTGTGGCATACCGGTGTCGTCGCGGTCGGCGGCGACCATTTCACCAACGACATCGCCGTCGGCTTGCGCACGCCGATTCCGGACGCCGAAAAGGTGAAGCGGAAGAGCGGCTGCGCGCTCTCGTCGATGGTCGACGAAGACGACACCATCGAGGTGGCCAGCGTCGGCGGCCGGAAGCCGCGGCTGATGGCGCGCCGGATTCTGTCGGAGATTCTCCAGCCGCGCGCCGAAGAGATCTTTCATCTCGTGTGGGACGAGATTCGCCGCGCCGGTTATGAGAAAGCGCTCAACTCGGGAATCGTGCTCACCGGCGGCGGTTCGATTCTCGAGGGGATGCCCGAGATTGCCGAGCAGATATTCGATCTGCCGGTTCGGCGCGGCGCGCCGATGGACATCGGTGGTCTGACAGATCACGTCAGCAGTCCGGCGTTTGCGACCCCCGTCGGGCTCGTGCTCTATGCGCACCGGAATCGCGAGCCGGAGCCGGCACGCGTCGGTGCCGGCGCGTTCGGCCGGATGGCGGGGAAGTTACGCGGGATCTTCAAAGAATTCTTTTAGTCTGCCGGGTCCAAAAGGACCCGGCCTACGGGATTGGGTTAACGGACTGGGTGATTGGAGGCGACATGAAGAAGTTTGATCAGCGCGAGGCACAGGACCTGCGGTTGACACTCGATCAAGCAGTGCGCCGCGGCGCCAAGATCAAAGTGATCGGTGTCGGAGGCGGCGGGAGCAACGCCGTCAACCGCATGGTGGAGGTCGGCCTGAGCGGCGTGGAGTTCATCGTCGCCAACACCGATGCGCAGGCGCTCGATTACAGCCGCGCTGCGATCAAGCTGCAGCTGGGACAGAAGCTGACGAAGGGGCTGGGTGCCGGCGCCGATCCCAATGTCGGCCGCCAGGCCGCGCTCGAAGACACGGACATGATCATTCAGGCGCTGTCAGGCGCCGACATGATCTTCGTCACGACGGGTCTCGGCGGCGGAACGGGGACAGGCGCTGCCCCGGTGATCGCCAGCCTTGCCTGCGAGCTCGGCGCGCTGACGATTGGCGTCGTCACGAAGCCGTTTCGATTCGAAGGCAAGCGTCGATCACAGCATGCGGAGGCGGGCCTCGAAACACTGCGCGAGTGCGTCGACACCATCATCACGATTCCAAACGAGCGTCTGCTGACCGTTGTCGATCGCCGCACGACGATGACCGAGGCGTTCGGGTTGGCGGATGACGTGCTGCGTCAGGCCATCCAGGGCATTTCGGACCTCATTCTCGTGCCGGGATTGATCAATCTGGACTTCGCCGACGTGAGGACGATCATGTCGGGCATGGGCGTCGCGATGATGGGCACCGGCGTTGCGGATGGCGATGCGCGCGCGATGCAGGCCGCGCAGCGCGCGGTGTCGAGCCCGCTGCTCGAGGACAGCTCGATGCACGGAGCGCGCGGTGTGATCATCAACGTGACCGGCGGGCCCGACATGTCGCTGATGGAAGTCAACGAAGCGTCGTGCGTCATTCAGGAGGCGGCGCACGAGGACGCCAACATCATCTTCGGCGCGGTGATCGATCCAAACATCTCAGGCAGGCTGAAGATCACGGTCATTGCGACCGGTTTCGATCGCGCTGGCAGCGCCAGACAGGTTCCGGCGGCCGCCCTGTCCACGCCGACCGATCTCACGAGCTACACCGCGCACATGGCTCGCGCCGAAGCTGTTCAGCCAGAGGTGTCGCACACGGCGACCAAGTCTGCGGCGCAGGCTTCCGCAGCGGCCGCCGCACCACCGGCATTCACGGTGTCACGTCGGGCTCCGCTCGAGCTCACGTTGCCGCTGATGGCTGGAGGCGGTGAAGCGGGAAGGGCGCGTGAGGCGAGCGGGTTGAACATGGCGGACGAGAATGGCTTCGATTCGTCGCCGCTGGACGTGCCCGCATTCCTGCGGCGGCCAAATTGATGCCGTACACTAGGTAAACCCCGGGGACACGAGACCGCCGCCGTCGCAGGCGCAGTACGCGCACGGGTCCCCGGTGATCAGTTCCCATGCAGTCCTGGCAGCTGCGCGCGCGCGCCCGCGAGATCCTCGCGAAGGAAGTCGGCTACGTGTCGAAGCCGCATGGCGGACGACTGCGCGTGGCGCTTGCGTTCCCAAACACCTACTTCGTCGGGATGTCCAACCTTGGTTTCCAGACGGTCTACAAACTGTTCAACGCGGAGGACGACATCGTCTGCGAGCGTGTCTTCCTGCCGCCGAAGACCGAACTTGCCGCGCAGCTGACCTCCGGCGCGGCGCTCGTCACGATCGAATCGCAGACGCCGGTGAACGAATTCGACGTGTTCGCCTTCTCCGTCTCGTTCGAATGGGACTACACCAACGTCGTCACACTGCTCCGGCTCGGCGGACTCAAGCCGCGCGCCGCTGAACGTACCGCCCACGATCCACTTGTCGTCATCGGAGGCGCGGTGACGTTCATCAATCCTGAACCGCTCGCGCCGTTCGCGGATGTGATCGCCGCAGGCGAGGGTGAGGCGCTCATCCCGTCGCTGCTTGGCGCGTTCAAAGGTGCCTCGGATCGGGACGACCTGCTTCGCCGCCTGGCTGCGGACCGCGGGTTTTATATTCCGGGCTTCTACGATGTGAACCACCGCGCCGACGGCAGCATCGATGCGTTCGTGCCCCGGCCCGAGACGGGCGCCCCGCCTGTCGTGAAGAAGGCAGCGCTCAAGACGACGGACGCGGTCGATCCGCCTGCCACCACGATCTTTACGCCTGATACGGAGCTCGGCTCGCGCTTCCTGATCGAAGTGGTTCGAGGGTGCGCGAACCTGTGCCGCTTCTGCTGGGCGGGTTACAACTACCTTCCGGTTCGAGCCTTTCCGAAAGATCGGATCCTGCAGCTTGCAGGAAACGCGCGGCAGTACTCCGCCCGTGCCGGCCTCGTGTCGATCGCGCTGTGCGACCACCCCGACATCGAGGAGATCCTCACGCAGCTGGTCGACATGGGCTACTCGATTAGTCCCGCCTCGCTTCGCCTCGATGATCTCACGCCGACGATCCTCGAACTGCTCCGCAGAAGCGGTGAGCGCACGATTACGATCGCGCCTGAAACAGGATCCGATCGGCTGCGGCGTGTCATCAACAAGACCGTCACAAACGACGAGATTCTTGCGGCGGCGGACATGATCTTCGCCAGCGGTTTCGACAACCTGAAGCTCTACTTCATGATTGGGTTGCCGACGGAGACTGACGACGATCTCGTCGCGATTCGCGACCTTACGCTGCAGCTTCGCGACATCATGCTGCGCCACCAGCGCGGCCGCGGTCAGCTTGGGCGCATCGTCGGCAGTGTGAACCCGCTGGTGCCGAAACCCGGAACGACGTACCAGTGGCTGCCGATGGAAGACGATCGATCCATCGACCGCAAGATCAAGCGGGTGCGCTCGCTCATGGGCGGCATCGACAACGTCTACTTCAACATCAAGTCGGAACGGCATTCGTTCTACCAGGCGCTGCTGTCGCTCGGGGATCGGCGCGTGGCCGACGCCATCGAAGCGGCTGAGCGCAACGGCGGAAACTGGCGGGCGGCCGTCGCCGAAACGGGCGTCGATGCTGACTTCTTTGTGTTCCGCGATCGTTCGACGGACAAAGTGCTGCCGTGGGACATCATCGACGGCGGCCTCAAGGACCATTTTTTCCGCTCCGAGTTCGACAAGGGGCTTCGCGAAGAGTGGACACTTCCGCCAAAACGGCAGAAGGAGAACGCCCGCCTGCTGCCGGTTCTGCAATAATCTGTTTGCTTCCCAACACGTGAGCGCCCTCATCGCGCGCCTGCTGGTTGCGGCTGCCGCGGCCGCACTCGTCGTCCTCGTCATCGTCATCATCGCCGGCGGCTTTTTCTTGGACGCCGGACCGCTGCGTCTTTCGGCGCACCACTGGCGTGGCCCGCTGATGGTTGCGATTGCCGCGCTTCTCGCCGGCGTGCTCTCCAACCGCTCGGTGGTCGCCGACACCGCCGCGGCGAGCTGGCTGTTCATCGAGGAGCATGCGTTCTCATTCGCCCTCGTGCTTGCGGCCGCCGCGGCCGGCGTCGGCGTCGGCTATGGCACCTATGCCGCGGCGGGTGCCGATTCATCGGGGTACGTCAGCGAAGCTGCGCTGATTGCCGCGGCAGAGTTCTCGAGCGACGAGCCGCTCGCCCGTGCCGTCGCATGGGACAACGCGACAACGTCAACGGCGCCGCTCGGGTACCGGGCCGGCATCGAGACCGGTGAGCTCGTTCCCACCTATCCCGCGGGCCTCCCTCTCGTCATGACCTCATTTCGCCTCCTCGGCGGCGAGCTTGGCGCCTACCTGGTCGTTCCGTTCTTGGGTGGTCTCGCGGTCCTCGCCACGTACTTCGTTGGTGCGCGCCTTCATTCTCGACAGGCCGGCCTCGCGGCCGCAACGATGCTCGCAACCAGCCCAATCCTTCTGTTCCAAATAGTTCAGCCGATGAGCGATGTGCCGGTCACCGCCTGGTGGACGATTGCGCTGCTGTTCGCGCTCTCGCCGCTGCCGAACGCACCCGTTGCCGCCGGGGGCGCCGCCGGGCTCGCGATCCTCACGCGTCCTAACCTGGTGCCGCTTGCGGCAGTTGTCGCGTTGGCGGCGGCGAACGTTCCACGCGTCCGGGCGTTCCATCGCCTGATCGGATTTCTCGCCGGCGTCATGCCCGCGATCGGCGCGCAATTCCTCATGCAGTGGCGTCTCTACGGAAGCCCACTGACCTCCGGCTACGGTACTGCTGGGGACCTGTATTCGTTCGCGACCATCGCGCCGAATGTGCGAGGTTATGCGCAGCGCCTGATCGAGGGCGAGACGCCGGTCTTGGTGCTTACCGGTGCAGCCCTGGTGGTGCTCGCGGTCACGCGTCGCGACCCGGGTCACACTCCTCACCTGAAGGCTGCACTGACACTGGCCGTGCCTGCATCGATACTCGTGCTCGCGTCGTACCTCCCCTACGCGGTGTTTGCCGAATGGTCGTATCTCCGCTTTCTGCTTCCCGTCTTTCCGCTGTTATTCATCGTCGTTGGCGGACTCTTCGTCGCGGCCCTGCTGCGGCTCCCCGCCCCTGCCCGCGCGGTGGTGTTTTTGTGCGCGTTGACGGCAGTCGGTTCGTTCAACGTCGTTCGTGCCCGCGAGGAGCAGGCCTTCAACATGCGCCGCTACGACTCGCGATATCTATTCGCCGGCCGCTACCTCGCTTCGGCCCTTTCGCCCAAAGCCGTCGTCGTGACCGTGCAGGAGAGCGGCAGCGTCCGCTATTACACCGGCCGGCCCATCCTTCGATGGGATTGGCTCGACGATCTGGATACAGCGGTTGCGGCACTCCGAGGCATCGGCCGTCACCCGGTGTTCCTCGTCGAAGACTGGGAGCGCCCGGCGCTGTTGAAGAAACACGCGCGCTCCGTGAACGCGCAACTTGATTGGCGGCCGCGCGCCGAATTCGGCGAAGAGACGCGCGTGTTTCTGTACGATCCGCTGGACCGCACCGATCCGCCGCGCTGGCACACAGACCGCGTTCATTAGTGCATATCCGGGTCGGATTACAGTGCTGATCCGACTTACGCGTCAGCAGTGTTGATGTGAGTCGGGTCATCACCGTACTGCGACTCGGTCTACGAGGGGACGGCGGTTTTCTCTTCGAACTCCGCGTACGCCTCGAGAATCAATTCCCGCAACCGATCCTGCGCGGTTGCGTCGCCCAAGGCGGGACGCAGCAGAGCGAAGCTGCGGCGCTCGCCGTTGACGGAATAGTTGCGCGATGGAAACGTCACGTTGCGGCCGCCTCCAGTGCGCCGCTCCCAGATGGTGAAGCCGACCAGCTTCAGGCCTTCGAGAACGCCCTCGGCAAAATGCAGTTCGGCCTCGGCAAGTTTGCCGAGCAAAGGGTTCTTGTCTGACGACGAAATGATTTTCACGACCACGGCATCCTCCACGTACGCTGGCGACACGGGCGGAGGCAAGCGTCGCGCCGAGGTGGCGTGTCGTCCGCTGTCGGTGCAAATGACTGCGGGCAGAGTGTTTGCTGAACGGCACGTGGCCGGTGCCGTGACTGCGCGTCGTCAAGCGTGAACCGCGGTTGTCGGCGCCGAGGCCCGGATCGCACCGGCGATGCGTCCGGCGGCCAACTGCTCGGCTCTGTATGACGTGAGGACGTCCAGATGCATAGCGGTGCAGAGCCCGCAGGCGTGAATGTTTTCCTCCCGGACGCCAGCAAGGATCAGCTGATCCCGGTTGGCTGCAGTCAGGTCGAGACGCATCCTCCGTTCGCGCGGTGTCATGAACCATCTGTCGATCAGGTAACGCTCGTGTCCTGCGGCGGCGAAGGCGTCTACCAGATCCGAGCCAACTTCATAGCAGCAGGGACCGATCGCGGGGCCGATCGCCACGACAAAATCCGCAGTCTGGCCGCCGAATTGACGCTGCATTTCATCGACTGCCGCCACTCCGACGCGTGCTGCGGTTCCGCGCCAGCCGGCATGAACGGCTGCGACGGCACCCGTCCGCGTGTCGGCGATGAGCAGCGGAACGCAATCGGCCGCCCGCACCACGACCGCAACATCCGGCGCGTTCGAGATCACCGCATCGGCTCTCGGACGCTCACCGTGCATTTCTTCGAGCGTTTGGAGCGAGACGTTCCTCTCGATGCGGACGACGTCTCGACCATGGACCTGATTGAGCGACACGATGCGGCCGGCTTGAACATCGATCGCAGAGGCGAGCGTGCGCCACGCGTCCGCTGACGGCAACTGGAGTTGTCGTGTTGTAAACAGATGTTGCGCGAACCGCTCCAGCGGTCGGCAGCGGAGAGCGGCGCCCCACGTTTCGTTGCTCCAGTAGAAGCTCGCGGGAACCGGCGGAAGGGTCATGTAGGATCCGAAGCGGGAATGCAGATTATAGGTGTCGGTCTCGATGCGACCGAAATCGAGCGCGTTGCGGACATGATCGACCGCTACGGCGAACGCTTCCTCCGGCGCGTCTTCACCGACGGCGAGATCGCGTACTGCCAGAGAAAACGCGATTTCGCCTCTTCATTTGCGGCACGTTTTGCCGCGAAGGAAGCGGCGATGAAGGCGCTTGGCACCGGCCATTCCCGCGGCGTCTATTGGACCGGCATCGAAGTCGTCCGCCGGCATGGTCCTCCACGCCTCGCGTTTCATGGCGGCGCCGCAGAACGATTCAAGGCGATCGGCGGTACGAGCTCCCTGCTGACGCTCACACATTCACGCGAGCTTGCCATCGCCCATGTGATGCTTATGGGAGGCTAGGGCCGGCCAAAGCCGGCCCCTACGTATGGGTCTACCTACCGGTCGACGGGAGCCCGTAGCCGGTAGCCGGTAGGGTCCGCCTTCAGGCAGACCTAATACGTGTAGAACCCTCGCTTCGTCTTGCGTCCGTGATGTCCCGCGAGCACCATTCGCTTGAGCAGTGGCGGCGGCGCAAATCTCGGCTCACGAAATTCCTCGAACATGATGTTCGCAATGTAGTAGGTCGTATCGAGGCCGACGAAGTCGAGCAGCGTGAATGGTCCCATCGGATAGCCGCATCCGAGCTTCATTCCCTTGTCGATGTCGTCGATCGTTCCAAGCCCGCGTTCGTATTCGCGAATCGCGTCCAGCAGGTACGGCACCAGAAGGCGGTTGACGATGAAGCCCGGACGATCGGGTGCGGCGATGGGCTCCTTGCCGAGCGAGGTCGCAAACGCCGTCAGCGTCTGCTTCGTCTGCTCGCTCGTCGTCAGCGCCGGGATGACCTCGACGAGCTTCATCAATGGCACGGGATTGAAGAAATGAAGACCGCCGAAGCGATCCGGCCGC
>Ga0075418_10008854_pt1 | contig 11291 bp, 8 predicted proteins | sample SoiMetdeltSBSDD2_FD_81776 | JGI IMG/M metagenome (GOLD analysis project Ga0075418, IMG submission 81776) | Bulk soil microbial communities from a Populus tree surrounding site in Tennessee, USA - Soil MetaG P. deltoides SBSDD2 | ecosystem: Environmental > Terrestrial > Soil > Tree plantation...
GCTGGAAGTCCTGGAGCGCATCGCGTCGAAGGCCCCGAACCTGCACCTGGGCACGGACCTCCTGACCCTGCTCAAGCAGACGCTGCGGAGCGAGTGACCGCCGGGGGCGCCGGTCGAAGGATCGGCGCCCCGCCCGTCTAGTCACCAGCTTGTTAGGCCACTGCCTAAGACACATCCCTTGGGTTGAAAACGACTGCCTCAGGTCGAGACTCGAGCAGCTTTTCCACAGAGGGGACGTCGTTTTCCCAGAGTTTGATGAGAGGCTTGGAGACGCATTCCTCGACTACCTCGGCAGAATCCATTGCGGTTAGATCCAGACAGAATCCGACAATCCTCTTCACCTTCGGCCAGTTGCCGACTCCGTCCTGCAATTCGTAGACGCGCCCTGCCCTTGCCTTGGAGAACTTCGAGAATGCCTCATGAAAGAAGAGGTCATGTAACCAACCATAGGGTTGCGCCTCTTTTGCAGGTTCTCGAAATTCGATCAGGGCACCGTGAAGCTCGGGATTGAAACCACTCCTAGCGGATCGCAGCCTGGCCATGACCTCTAGGAACCGGGTCGGATTCTGGTCGGAGTTCTCGCGCCTTGCAGGATCCTCGCAATAGGATTGCGAAAGGAATCTGCGCAACCACCACTCAATCTGATCGGCGTCCCCGGAAGTCCTTGAGAAAGGATCTTGCTTGGAGTACACGAAACCGCGGTGAGCAAGAGTTCTATGTACTGATTCAAAGAGTAGATTCAACTCACGGTATAGTTCAGTCACATAGTTCTGGGCGTCTACAATGGCGACAGATACTTCTTTCCTTGGATTACCCACGCGCACTCTCCTCAAGGAAGACGGGTGTTCTCAAGCTGAATTGAAGCTTTCGAGTACCCTCCAGCAGTGGAAATGAAAAGGCTTGGGAGCTCCTATTCCAAAACACTAGTCTGCGTTCCCATAGAGCATTCTTGGCTGTAGCTGGAATGGTCGCGAACCCTCTCTTCTTCAGCCCTTTGACTGCCGAGAGAATGACTTCGCTCGCAAGCTTGTGAAACACATTGGATCGCCCGATCCCTTGAAACCTGCTCAGGTTCTTGCGATGCAGCAAGTCCCGAAGGTCCATTGCAATCAGTCTCAAGGTGCCTTGAAGTTCCATAGCAAGAGCTTGTGCAACTATCCAAAAGGCGGACCAGTCTAATAGAAAGAAGCGATTACGGTCGGCGACAATGCCCTTGGTATGCAGTTCGGAAATTGCCACTTCAAGATCATGTACAGAGCCTTTGCTGTATCGTGTTAGGTAGACAAGTGCATGCGGCAGTTCTCCTGCCGATCTCAGTAGGTCGGAATACTCTCTCGCCAATTGGTCGGAACACTCTCCGTCAGGAAGTGAGACATTAAATCCTGTGTCTTCAACCGCAAATGAGGACTTTCCGCTGAAGTACTTGGCTTCGACAAGAACCCGAAAGACCTCATGGTCCGACTTGAATAGTTGGATTAGGACATCTGGCTCTGCACAGCCGGTCCAGGGCCAGAATTGGTAGCTTGCGAACTCAATACCGGTGGGGAACTCCAAAAAGACGCCAGTCGACGGGTTCCGGGCTTGCTTCAATGCTGGAATAAGCAATTGCCCAGGAGCAAGGTATCTGGCTGCCCCAAACACGTCAGAAGTCAGCAAGTCCTCGATGGAATCATGGTGCCTCAGTTTTCCGTGCTGTTCCGCGAGAGTCATGATAGTGCTTGTGTATGCTCGTCCTTATATCGACGGGATACCGTAGATGGGAGTACGGTATACCACATCTGGTTGTACGATGTGAGCGCATCCTTAATCTACGAGAGGGCGTCGGATGGAGCAAACCTCCAAGAAGCCGATTCGATCAGGCCTGCCGAAGTACCAAGTCGAAATGGCTGGCGTCTATTGGGTCGCGTCTCAGCTATGCAGGCATGGCCTAGTACCGAGCATACTCCCCAGAAACGCTCCTCGAATTGACGTGCCTGTAACTGACATCGAAGGCCGTCTTCACGCTACGCTCCAAGTGAAAACCAGATCTGACAAGCAAGGCTGGATGGTTGGGTGGTTCAAACCGGGGTTTGACATTCACGCGGGTCCTCGACACTTCTACGTTTTCGTTGACCTGTCCACTGAAACGATATCGGCACTCGTGGTTCCTTCGAGAATAGTGAAGACTGTTTGCATGTCCGAGGCTAATAGCTGGTCAAGAAAGCTCACTAGGCGCGGAACGCAGCGGAAGACTTTCCCAGTGAGTGTGAATCTCAACAAACACACTGATCTTGAACAGTATCGGGAAAGATGGGACCTGGTGGGGCGGCTGAAATCCCGCCTCCGCTGACTTGATTTCGGCGAGTACCGACATTTTGGCTGCTCTTTTCAGTGCGGCAATCGAAAACACTTTGATAGGAACCATTGGATAGTTACCCTTTCCATTGGTTAGACTTGCGTACTCTTATCCTAGAACTGAACTCGTTGACGCCGACTCTCGGATCCCACTGACGTAAGGTGCCCGTTTTGGGGCGAGTAACAGACTATGCGAACCGCATCAGGCATGGGGGAACGGCTCCGCTACTCAAAAGCTGCGCAGTGGGTACCCATCCCGGAATGGGCAGGTTTTCTGGTCGAACTAGGTTTCCGTCTCGCCGGAGAAGAGGATCCGGGCAAGAGAACGACGTGCATCTTGGCTGTTCCGACTCGTTCCTACGCAGCTACTTTCGCTGCGGCTGGTGCCATTGAGTCGATGCTTGTCGGGGGAGTTGACTTGCCAAATGCCCGTGAGCATTTTGAGGCCCTTACAAAGCTGCGCGAAGGAGACCCCCTGAGGTTCAACCTCGGTGGCAAGAGTTTTCGAGCCTGCTTCAAAGGGGTCGTCACACTTAATGACGGCAGACATGCAATACGGGTGCAAACTCAGAAACGACACGGTCGGGCGTACCTCGTGACTGAGGACAATTCCCATCAAGTCTATTCGGAAACTGCCACAGACTGGGAACTTCCCAAGCAACAACCGGGCCGTAACATCCAGTGGAAGCCCCGATTCTTGGAGGCAGTACTAGGGAACAGATACCAGGAACTAGTGTCCAGATCAAATATTGAGGTCGTAATCATTGGACGGCTCGCAACGCTTTCACAGGAATTGACTGACACCTTGTTCGTGACGGGGGGTAGCAGCGTCACGGAAGCGGCAACACTGCAAGAGATTCTTCGAGTAAAGCGACTGCTTCCTGTGAGTCAACCATATCGGTCCGAGATTTACTCTTCCATGCGTGAAGAAGACGGTTATCAATCCGTGGCCGAGCCGCCGAAACTTGCAATCTTTGACGGGGCACAAGGATTCCTCAAATCTAGGCATCATTGGAGGGCAACGAACTGGCTCGTGCTCTTGGATAGAACGGAACCTCAGTTCGAAGTTGCTGTTATTGAGGCTAACAGCGAGTACGTACGAAGACTCAGTAGCCCTGAGAAAATCACGGTTCCCAAGGTGCCCAAAGGGCTCGAGCTCATGCTCTATCAGGAGAGCAAGCAATGAAGCCAACCTTGGAGGCAGCAGACCAAGTGTACAACTGCGTGAGCGGATTGGTAGCTAGGCGCCACCGGACTTGGCACCCGCTGTTCCGAAGGTTCTGCTTGCGATTGCGAGACCTTGACCGCTCGCTGGGTCCAATCGCCGAACAAGAATACTGGAATGCCTACCTCCGGCCTCTGAAACAAATCCGCTTCGAACTATCGGCCGCCCCGCTTCCCTTCGCATACCGAGGACTGGAGGGTATGGAGAATGTAGAAGCCCTGCGAAAGCGGCTTACGCACTGCGACAAGCTTTACCCCTCATTTTGTGAGCAAGCCCGAGCCATACTCGACCCTCTAGCAGATCTGATCCAATCCGAGGAGAATCCAATCCTGACCATAGTCGAGAACATTCTGTCTAGAGATGCCGGGTTGGGAGCTGCCATCCTGGTCAAGGATGCCCGACTGATTTCCAAGTCCCAACAGATTGCTTCAGAGTCCACTATTCTCAAAGGGTTGGAAGTGCTTTCTCCAGCAGAGCTACGAAAGGACCGGTGTTTCCGGGTACTAGTGGTAGTCGGTCCTGCTTCTTGGTATCCCGACCATGTTGTGTCCGCGCCCAGGACATCGGAGATCCACATAGTTCAATGGGGTTGGATCGATGACCATTTGAAACCGTCTTCAGTCTTCATTTGCGCAGAAGCGGGAACAACATACATCCACAGCTCAATACAAGTAATAGAAGAAAGCTCACCCCAATCAGGCAAAGATACGATGGGCGCTGAAGTAATCAAGGCTGCGGACATCCTGCCACAGATTGACTGGGACCGAGTGCTACAGAGGCATTCTGCACGCGACGACGAGCCTCAGTATCAGGGGAAGGTAAGGGCAGCAGCCTTCTTATTGGAAGGTGGCAAGGCTGTGTTTCTTGACGCAGATGATGCTTCCTCTGGTGTTGTGATCGACCTCGAAGAAGAGCCAACCGAGAGAGTCAAGCGGCTCTCCGTCAAATCCATAGAACCCGGCATGTTCCTGCTCTTGCGGACTGGAAGCGGAGGCGACTTCATAGCTACCGTTGCTGACAAGATAATGGGAGACAAAGCTCGAGGTGCCCGGCGAATGCAACTTGAGTGGAAGGTCAGGCTCGTGCAAGCATGCAAGAGCCGGGGTTTTGAAAACACGGCAACTGACCTTCGTATCCGCGGTTGCGCGATTGCTAACACTGCGAACATTCTGCGCTGGGTATCACTTCACAGTATCCGGACCCGGACGTTCGAGGACTTTAATGCGATCCTCGAGTATGTAGGACTTGGAAGAGAAGCGACTGAGTATTGGCTGGCGATGGAGGCCATTGCAGGAGCTCACGTTAGCGCTGGCCAATTCATTCGTAACCTGCTCCTTAGAGAGGTTCAATCGTCCAATCTCACCAATTTGGAGAAATTTGGCGTTCAGGAGTTTCAGCTTCCAGAAGCCGGGTGTGGAAGCCTCACGGCCTTCCGAGTAACAGGAGTGTCGCCAGACACAGTGGCCCTTCAGGCAACGAGACTCCATCAGGTATTCGAACTATGAACAGAAGTGTGATCAAGTTGAATCTGGTTAGTCCGGGCTAGTTTGAGAAGGAACAAGTATGACGGACCATATCACAGGCCGGAATGCCATCTTGCAGGCTCTTAGACGGGAGTTGGTAGGGCCGTCTACATTCGGCAAAGAGATTGACTGCTCGACAGAAGTGAAGTTTGAAACGCGCCAGGAATCCTATGGCCCGTGGAAACAGGCAGGCTCAGGCGAGGAGATACTTGTCCGGGACAATCCTTGCAAGCGTTACGGCGTAGGGGTGCTATATCCGATTGGGTCTGGATCTTCTACTCAAGATGGGCAGATCGATCAAGATCAGGCTGCTGACGCCGAGGCCGCAGTTGAGTCCTCATCCGGGCCTGAGACGGTAACGGAAGAAGCGATTGAGCAAATAGATAAAATGCTCAATGCGGCCTCTGCTGGAGGCGAAACGGACGAAGAGCATTCAGATTCCGGAGTCTCTGGAGCGAATGCCCGCAATCCCAGTTCGATGGGAATCTCGTTTCTGGCAGAGTGTGGTAACGACTCGAAGCTCGTTATCGAGATTTCCGGTGGAAGATACCTCGCCAAGAAAGTAATCGTGGCCGGCCAGGAGCGCACTTGGTGGCTGCGAGAAGCAGTTGCAATGCGAGCCGAATTCCCGCACCAAAGCCTATGTGCGGCCGAAAAACACCGCGCAAGACCGTCCAATATAGTAAAAACTAATGCCGAAGGGCTTGACCTCTCTATCGAGGTCTTCGCAAGGCCCTACGGACTCAGCCCCAACCTTCAGCTCATCACTGTATGTGTCGTCAACAGAACAGCAGCATCAGTAAGCGCTAGCAAAAGCAGCCTCTTTCAAACCTACATTACAGCATTCTTGGACGGCAATGGGCACGTCCTCCCGTATCCCACTCCGCCACAGCAGAAGTTGGATGAAGAAGAGGAATCACTATCTCTCCTTTACCGCAAAGTGGAAACGTACGCCGTCGGTCACGGATGTGCAGCCGATTGGGAGGCCGACGCCGACAACCGCCGGGCAGGGAGGGTGACTGGTTCATGTCTTCCTAGTTACGAAACGCCAAGCATCACTCCGGACATCATCGACAAGAATGGCCAGTCCATCGAAGTCAAAATGGCCCAGCTTGCGGGCTTGGTAGAAGGGGACAACGGATTCAAGTCACTCAACGATGTCGTCCGGAACTACAAGCATTGGATCAGCGATGCCGCATCGGAGATTCCAACACTCGACGCGCGCTTCCACAGTGTCGCAAAGCGGCACATTGAAGAATGTCGAACGGCAGCGAAGCGCATGGAGGAAGGTCTAGAGTACCTGAGAAGCAACGAGTTAGCCCGGCGGGCTTTTCAACTTGCCAATCACGCCATGCTACTGCAACAGGTTAGAACTTATCGTGAGCCGAGAATGACGGAGTTTGACTGGAAATCCAACAGGTTGATATTCAAGATTCCATACAGGCATCATGATCTTCTGAATCCAGGTCAAGGCAAAGGGGCGTGGCGTGCCTTCCAAATTGCGTTCCTGCTTATGTCGGTCAGATCGGTCGGTGATGGACAGGCACCGGATAGGTCAATGGTGGAGCTGATCTGGTTTCCCACTGGCGGTGGCAAGACAGAAGCATACCTGGGTTTGTCTGCATTCCTGATGTTCCTTCGGCGGCTTGAAGTCCGGCAAGATTCAGGCGTTGACGTTCTAATGCGGTACACGCTTCGGCTGCTTACAGCACAGCAATTTCAACGTGCGTCGGCGCTCATCTGCGCGATGGAGCATATCCGACGAGAATGCGATGGGAAACTTGGAGAGAAGGAGTTCTCAATTGGCATCTGGGTTGGATCAACCAGTACTCCGAATTTGAGGAGCGAGGGAATCCTAGCTCTCCGGGCTCTCCAGAAAGGCGATCCATCGGCAGAGAACCCATTCGTGCTAACCCGTTGCCCTTGGTGCGGGGCAGAAATGGGTTGTATGCAGAGGACGGTAAGACTTCCAAAAGGGGTCTCGCGCGTCTTGGGCTTTAGACAAGTGGGCACTACAGTAGTACTGTTGTGCCCTGACATTGCATGCCCGTTCTCAGCCTCGCTTCCCATCTATGTAATCGACGAGGATATATATGAGCGGCGACCTTCTCTCATTATCGGGACGGTCGATAAGTTTGCGATGTTGGCGTGGCAGCCCAAGGCAAGAGCTCTCTTCGGACTCAATGATGATGGCGGACGCGACTTGGCCCCTCCAGGCCTGATTGTGCAAGACGAATTGCACCTTATTTCAGGGCCGCTTGGGTCAATGGTAGGGCTGTACGAAGCGGTTATCGAAGAGCTTTGCACAGACAGGAGGCAGAAGAAGCCACTCATCCCCAAGATCATCAGTTCGACTGCAACCATTCGTCGCTACAAACATCAGATAAAATCCCTCTACGGCCGGAGAGACGTTTGCCTCTTCCCTCCTCCTGGACTTGAAGCGGGCGACTCGTTCTTTGCAAGGTATGCACGTACTCGCGAAGGGAAGCTCATGCGGGGAAGGCTGTACGTGGGGGTTCACGCACCTGCACTAGGATCACTTCAAACGGCCCAGGTTCGAACCTTCACGTCGCTTCTGCAATCACCAGTCGGCCTAGGACTTGAGGAGCGCGATCCTTGGTGGACCCTGCTCCTCTTCTTCAATAGCCTTCGGGAGCTCGGTACGACGCTCTCTCTCTTCCAGTCCGACATCCCCAACTACTTCAAGATCATGCGGATTCGAGACGGAATTGACTATCAGGGTCTGAGGCATGTTTGGGAGCCCAAAGAGCTCACAGGCCGAATAAGGAGTGATGAAGTGCCCCAAGCCATCGCCGAACTGGAGGTACCTACCACATCCATCGACAAGAGACCGGTGGACGTGTGCCTCGCATCGAACATTATCGAAGTTGGGATCGACATCGACCGCCTTTCACTCATGAGCGTTGTCGGACAACCGAAAACCACATCACAGTACATCCAAGTCACGGGGCGTATCGGGAGAAAATGGGAGGAGAGACCCGGCCTAGTCGTGACCATCTACGTCGCCACAAAGCCCCGAGATCGTTCCCATTTTGAAAAGTTCAGGAGCTACCACGAACGTCTGTATGCACAAGTCGAGCCTACGAGCGTGACCCCGTTCTCGCCACCCGTATTGGACAGAGCGCTTCACGCCGTTCTCGTCTCGTACGCTCGCCAAGCGAACAGCGCGAGTACTGCAACTAGCCCATATCCTTATCCCCCGGATGTGATTGATGCTTTCCGAAGGCTCCTGCTCCCGCGAGTGGAGACAGTGGATAAAGAGGAGGTGTCAAATTTCGAACGGGTCTTGGAGAGGAGATCAGCTGAATGGCGTCGTTGGCAGCGGACCAAGTGGAAGGGGGGACCACAGGAGCAGGATCCACCCCTTCTCAGGGATCCGGGGCAGTATGCTGTGCCCGCGTGGGCTAAAGTCTCATGGCCCACGCCGACGTCCATGAGGAACGTGGACGCCGAATGCCAGGCGGAGATTACCCACCTGTACTTAACCGAGAAATCAGAAGATGTCTAAGGGACAGATCAGACGAGCCCAGTTAATCACTCCATTTGGCGTGGGAGCCATGCTAGTGGTAAGGGATGGGACCTCATTATTGACGGCCGGCCTTGATCATTGGTACGAACTGGAGAGTGAGCCGGATAATGGCAGAAGCGTGAGCCCTGACGACTTCAAACTCGAAGAATGGAGGCTTTCGAGAGTACTCAAGGTTGATCATTTCCGGCTTCCCCCCGACTACCGCGAAAAGAGAAGAGGTATTGAAGTTCCAAATTGCGGGCTTACAGTGCCGTTCCTAAGGTTTCCGCAGTGGCATTTTTGCCCTTCGTGCAACTATTTGGAGCCTTTGCCGTTGACTGTTCGGCAGCGGACGAAGTGCGGTGGTTGTAGCAAGCAAAGAAAGACTAGATATCTGCTGCAGGTTCCCTTTGTGGCAATGTGCGAACGCGGCCACCTTCAGGATTTTCCGTGGAGAGAGTGGGTGCATGAGACTGGCAATCCCAAGTGCCAACTGAAAATGCGGCTTGTTTCTACTGGGGGCGCCACCCTCGGAGCGCAGAAGTTGGTCTGCGATTGCAACAAAGAGCGTACGCTAAGCCAGATTACGCAAGCCAACCCCGACGGTAGCACCATACTGAGTGAGAAGTTGGACCCTGCCCAACCATTCATGTGCAGGGGAATGAGACCGTGGCTGGGGTCCGAAATAGGGGAACCCTGCCCAAGTCCGCTAAAAGGATCCCTTCGTAGCGCTTCAAATGTGTATTTTGCATTTCAAGCATCCGCAATTTACCTTCCTCGGAAGGGGAAGCTCGCATCTTCACAGTTGGTCGGTGTGCTCGAACAACCTCCCGTTTCTACATTGATGAAGATTCTGCGGGATTCAGGAGCGATCATTCAGCCTTCCGCGGTGCGAGGCGTTCATCCTCTGATTCTTCAGCCTTATTCGGACAGTGAGATTGCAGACGCACTTGTTGTTCTAAGCGTTAGCAAAGCCCGGGAACCCAGCGCGGAAGTGAAGGATGAGGATGACGTTGCCTTTCGATACGCGGAATTCGAGGAACTCAGAAAGGCGACTGACGAGGAGAACTTGCTCATCAGGGAAGTGCCTTCGATAGACTATGGGCCCGACATAGGTATGATATTCTCACGGATTGCACTAGTTCACAAGCTAAGAGAAACTCGTGCACATGCAGGATTCTCGCGGGTCTTTCCTGAGAATGGACAGAGCCTTGAAGAACGAATGGACTTGCTCTGGCGCCGCCGCCCCTTAGGAAAGGACTCCTGGCTGCCAGCATATGTAGTCCATGGCGAAGGAATCTTCTTGGAGCTGGACTTGCGACGGCTGAAGAAGTGGGAGGTGCTTGATTCGGTAGTTCGCAGAATTGCGCAATTGCACAATCGCATTGATAGAGTCTCACATGAACGTGGAACTCGGAAGCAGGAAGTGACACCTCGGCTGGTCCTGGTTCATACACTCTCCCACATCCTCATGAATCGGCTCACCTTTGAGTGCGGGTACAGTTCAGCAGCTCTGAGAGAACGCCTATACGTTTCTTCCGCCTCCGGTCGCGAGATGGCGGCTGTGCTTGTCTATACTGCGGCGGGAGATGCTGAAGGAACCATGGGGGGGCTTGTCCGAATGGGCAAGCCCGGTGTCTTCGAGCCGGTATTCAGGAGAGCGATCGAGGCGGCTCAGTGGTGCTCGGCAGATCCCGTGTGCATGGAATTGGGTTCGGAAGGGGGCCAGGGTCCGGATTCATGCAACCTAGCCGCGTGTCACAACTGTGCCATGATTCCAGAAACCGCTTGCGAGTTATTCAATAGGATCCTTGATCGAACCCTACTCGTTGGAGACCTTTGCAATAGCGAAACGGGGTTCTTCGCGTCCAGTTGACTCGTGCTGGCGAGATCGCATATATTGAAATCGCCAAGGGCCATTTACTGAAGATCCTTCGCCGACCTCAACACACGGCAAAACCTATTCCACTACGCGAACGTGTGGTCAAACGGCCGTCTAGGACACCCCGGAATGCCTTCCGCCCACTCGATCACTATTGAGGCCTGACTTTGTCTAGAGCCCTTATGATCCGGTTGATGACAATCAAGTGGTGCCTTTCTACATCGTGCTCCCAGATTCTGAGTACACGCCAACCTAGTTTTCGGAGCTCACGGCTCACCCGCCTGTCACGCCTCATGTTCGCCTCTATCTTGATCTTCCAGTATAGATTGGGAGGCCTCTTTCCGAGTCTCGTCAAGTTGTAACCATGCCAAAAGTCTCCATCAATGAACACGGCGACTCTCTGCTTGTGAAATGCAATGTCAGGTTTGCCGGGAAGAGTAGCGCAGTGTTTGCGGTACCTAAAGCCCTTTCGATAGAATACAATGCTGGCATGACTTAAGAACTTGGCCTCTAGCCCCGTGTTAAATGAGTGAATCCTTGACATGACCCAGCTTCGTTTTGTCCGGCTGAAAACGTCTGGCACGGCGAAAACCCTCTTAACCCCCCGCGGCCACTTCAAGAAATGAGTCCACGAAGTCCTGTGTTACTCCCCTAAGGGCTCTTCTTTGGCAGAGGCTGAACATTTCTTCAACCGCGGAATAGGGAAAGAAGCGAATGTTCATCGATCTGAATTGATCCCGCCTTGCTTCCCTTAGTACCTTATCCCTCTCTTCATCGGGAGCGGTAATGATGTAGCGA
>Ga0075418_10008855_pt1 | contig 11291 bp, 9 predicted proteins | sample SoiMetdeltSBSDD2_FD_81776 | JGI IMG/M metagenome (GOLD analysis project Ga0075418, IMG submission 81776) | Bulk soil microbial communities from a Populus tree surrounding site in Tennessee, USA - Soil MetaG P. deltoides SBSDD2 | ecosystem: Environmental > Terrestrial > Soil > Tree plantation...
GCGTTGATGTGGCGCTACGTGCGCGCGCTCGATTCGATGGATGCCGACGGCTACGCCGCCGTGTTCACCGAAGACGGCAAGTTCAAGAGCGGCAGCACGCAACACCAAGGCCGCGCCGAGATGAAAGCGATGATCGCCGACCTCAAGAAGACGCGCGACGAGCGCGCGGCCGCCGGCACCGCCAGCGCGCCGATGTATCACGTCATCGCGAATCACCAGATCACGTTCACGGGCCCAAACGAAGCGCGCTACGACTCGTATTGGATGACGGTGTTCGGCGCCGCCGGCGAGAGCACGCCCGTGCGCCTGGCCGCAGCCGGTCGCGGCGTCGACCAGCTCGTGCGCATCAACGGCCAGTGGCTCATCAAGAACCGCGACGTCGCGCCTCAGTGATCGCGCGCTAGCTCGACCGGAGGTGCCGGTGTTACGGTTTCGGTTCACGCCGACCGCAGCACTCGTCCGCTATCTCCGCCGAACCGAAACCGTAACACCGGCACCTCTTCACGGTGACGAACGGTATCGTGTCGCCGACGAACGGCGGCGAGCCGACCGGCGGTAGCCGCGAGCCGACGGCTGACCTTCGGCGAATGCCGTGCGGCGCCTAGACTCTTCGCATCGGGCAGCGCTCGCGCTGCCGAGCGGAGAACTGCGATGCCAGGCACGCAACCTCATACACAAGACGCTGTTGCACCGACCGCCGCGAAGCAGCCGGTTCGCGCGGACCACGACAGCGACGATGCGCCGACGAACGAGGATCCGACGACGCTGAAGTTCACAGGCAAAGTCGCCGTCTCGGACGAGGACGCCGGCAGCGATCCGTACAACCGGACCGGGCGTTTTCGTCGCGTCGTGCGCTGAGATCGGCTCGCTGAAAACAGCGCGGGGCGCACATGGCGCCCCGCACTTCCATCAAACCCGCGTTTCTATCGACTGACTAGCGCAGCGCTCAGCGAGCCGCGCGCATCTGCGCGTAGAACTTGTCGTAGAGCTCGAGCCGCGCCTTGGCCGGCAACTTCTCCGAGCTCGGATTCGCATCGAGAATGATTGCGCGATCGCTGTCGCCGACTTTGTGCTCTTGCCACGTCGGCAGACCCGAGCCGTTCGGATTGCCGGTGCGCGCGAAGTTCACCCAGTACGACGACATTTGGTCCGCGACTTTCTTGTCCGGCGCCGACGCGGCCGCCAGCGCAGGATCACTCGGATCCGGGAAGAGCGGCGCCTTTCCGACATTGTTGAACACGTACGGCAGCTCCGACGCGTGCGCCGCCGGGAACGGCGGCTGCCCCGAGGGCGCCGGCGGGTTCTGAGCAAAGAAGAACAGCCACGCCTGCCGGCCGAGCTTCTTCTGATCGTCCGCGAACAACCGCATGTGCCAGAACGCGCCGTCGTTCGCGCTTTCGGCCTGCGACTTGCTCGCTTCCTCGTTGGTCGCGTGCGGATAGAGCTTCAGATACTGGTCCGCGAGCGCGCCCCAGCGCGGAGCCGCGCCCTGCTCGAACTGCTCGGGCGTCGTGGTGCGCGGGGGCCCGAACGACAAGTCGTCTCTGTTCGAGCCGACGAGCACGTCGACCGGATTCTGCTTTCCGGCCGCGAACACATCGGACGGATCCTGCGGAATGATCCAGCCGTCGACGATCATGCCCGAGCCGCTGCGCAGCTTCGCCGTCACATCGGCCGCCGGCATCGCGCGCAGTTGCTCGGCCGTCGTGACACCCGCCGCGTCGGCGAGGCCTTTGCCGTCCTCCTCGGCACGCGCGCGCGTGTTCATCGCGGGCGCCGGACCGAGCCCCATCCACGAGCCGCTCTGGCCGATCGCGCGCTGAAACATACCCTTAGTTTCCGGCGACGAGACGAGCGAGCCGATCGCCATCGCACCCGCCGACTGACCGAACACCGTCACGTTGCCAGGATCGCCGCCGAACGCCGCGATGTTGCTCTGCACCCACTTCAGCGATGCAACCATGTCGGCGAGACCGTAGTTGCCCGACGCTTTGTGCGGCGAATCAGCCGTCAACGCGGGATGCACGAAGAAGCCGAACGGCCCGAGCCGGTAATTCATCGTGACGACGACGGCGCCCTTCTTCGCGAGCGCATCGCCGTCATAGAGCGGGATCGAGCCCGCGCCTTCCGTGAACGCACCGCCGAAGAAGTAGACCATCACGGGCCGGCGTTCCGTTGCGGCGCGCGCGCCGGTCCACACGTTCAGATACAAACAATCTTCGGACTGCGCCGGCGCGCCCGGACCGACCGCGATGTTCAAGGCTTTGGGACCAAAGGCTTGAACTCTGGCGGCTCCATCCGGCTGAATGCAGACGTTGCCGAACTTGCTCGCGTCGCGGACACCGTCCCACTTCGCAACCGGCTGCGGCTCCTTCCAACGCAGCGCACCGACCGGCGGTGCCGCAAACGGAATGCCTTTGAAGGCGCGAACTCCCGGCGACGACTCCGTGGAGTTGCCGAGTTGGCCGGCGTCGAGCTTGATAGGCTCGCGCAGCTGCGCGTTTGCGACGCCGCAGAACAAAAGCCCCGCGGCTGCCAGAAGGCCGGCTCGCCCGGCCGCGTTCACGTTCTTCATTGTTTTTTCGCTGCTTGTGCGCGCTCGTAGCGCGAAGTGACGATGTAGTTACGAATCGCCGTATTGTCCTCGTTGCACGCGTACTCGAAGAATTGGTACGAGTCATCGCGCTGCATCGGGTAACGCGCCTTCCACGGCTGCGTGAGGACCTCCGGATCCGAGACGGATATCTCATACTGGATCGTGTCGTCGTCGGTGCGCGTGAAGCGCTCCGTGATCTTCATGCCCGTCGTCGTCGGCGTGTCGCCGGGCGGCGAGCCCGGCGTGCCGATGTTCGTCATGCCGCCGATGCCGTTGAAGTTCGTCGTCTCGACGACGAGCGTGTTGCCTTCCCAGTGTCCGCGCGACTCGCCCATCCACTGCGTGATCGCGGGATCGAGCGCAGCACGGCCGTCGACAGGAATCACGCGCGCCTCGTGGATCATCTCGAGCCGCACGACCACGTAGCCCGGTGCTTGCAGGATCTCGATGCCGTTGTTGTACATGAACGGGAACATCGACGGCGGCAAACCGCGCGTGATGCAGCGATCCCACGTGTCGAAGTCCGTCGGCTTCTCGAACACCTTGCCGGTCCAGCTGCTCTTCATGTTCGCGGCGAGCTCCTTGCCGCGCTCCGTGAGCGCCGGGAAGCGGCCGTTCTTCGGCTCGACGAGCAATGACGTCAGGCGCGCCGCATCATTGTTGTGGCTCGCCTCGGCCCAGTGGCCCATGCCCATCTTGTTGCTCTTGATCTCGTCCTGATAGCGCTGATCGCGCGCGGCGAGCCGCTGCTGCGTCGCCGCGTATTCTTCGTCGGTGAGCAACTCGCGATCGCCGTAGATCGGGTTACCTTGCTGATCGACGGGCCGTTGGAACGGCGTGCTGACCAAATTGGTGATCGGCCACATCCCCTGCAGATCGGGATCGCCCCACGACGTGCGCGGGTGCTGCCAACCGGAAGCGTTGGCGGCCGTGTCGGCGCTGCCCGTCGGCGCGGAGTCCGAGCACGCGGCGAGTGCCAGCACCGCCGCCACGAGACTTGAAGCCGCGATCCGTTCACTCATTCCAACCTCCACAGGCCCGCAAGGCCTTGAGACAGCCTGAGCCGCCGCACGCACGGGATGCAACCAAAGTTTCTTTTAGGACGCCGTTGCTCGCGCGCAGCGCGCAAACCCCCTCTCCGGCGCCGCGTGAAGTATACGACCGCCGCGCCTCGCTCGCGAACGGTGTATCGTACGGACCCTAAGATCATCGGGGGCGCGGGCATCGCGGGCAGGGATGCCCGCGGTAGAGCAACGCAGGAGCAGTTGCCGAGGATTCCCCGCGGTAGAACAACGCAGGAAGCAGTTGTCGAGGAAGGTCAGTCATGCAGGTTGCTCATCGGCTCATCGGCGTCGGAATCGCTCTCGCACTGACAGGGTGCGGCAAAGCACCCGAGCAAACGAATTCGGCGGCGCCGGCTCCGGCACCTCGGGCCAGCGTGGCGCCGGGCGACTGGCCGCTGATCAACCGCGACCTGAATGCGAGTCGTTATTCGCCTTTGACCGAGATCACGAGCGCCAACGTCGCGACGCTTGCACCGAGTTGGACGTACAAGCTCGGCGGCCCCTCTTCCGCGGTCCCCATCGTCGTCAGCGGCGTCATGTATCTGCCGAGCCGCGACCGCGTCGTCGCGCTCGACGGCGACAGCGGCACGCTCGTCTGGGAATACGTGCTGCCCGCTCCGCCCCCGCCACCCGAGGGCGCCGCGCGCCCGCAAGGTGCGGCCGCCGGTGGCGGCGGCGGTCCAGGCGGCGGTGGCCCCCGCGGCCCAGCGGCTTCGACACGCGGCGTGAGCTATTGGGCCGGCGACGGCAGCCTGCCGCCGCGCATTCTGTTCATGAGCGGCGCGAACTTGATCGCGCTCGATGCCGCGACCGGTACGCCGGCCGCGGGCTTCGGCTCGAACGGCGCCGTCGACGTCGGCGTGCCGTACGGCGGAACGCCGACGGTCTTCGAGAACGTCGCGATCATCGGCGCGGCGACGCAAGAAGTGCCGCAAGGACCACCCGGCAATCCGCGCGCGTTCGACGTGCGCACGGGCGCGAAGCTCTGGGAATTCCAGACGGTGCCGAAAGCCGGCGAGCGGTTCAACGAGACCTGGGGCGACGGCTGGCAAGACCGAAGCGGCGCAAACATGTGGGGATTCGCGGCACCCATCGACGCTGCTCGTGGGCTAGCGTATCTGCCGATCGCAGGACCCGCCGCGAATTACTACGGCGGCGACCGGCCCGGCAACAACGTGTTCGCGAACTCGATCGTCGCCGTGGACGCACGCACGGGCCAATACAAGTGGCACTTCCAAACCGTGCACCATGATCTCTGGGATACCGACATGCCGTCGGCGGGCGGCCTGTTCGAGGTCGAGCGCAACGGCACGCGCGTTCCGGTCATCGCGCAAGTGGGCAAGTCGGCGATGTTCTACGTGCTCGATCGCACGACGGGACAACCGTTTCACGAAGTGCGCGAGACGCCCGTGCCAAAGGGCGACGTGCCGACCGAGTGGTATTCGCCGACGCAACCGATTCCAGTTCGTCCGCCGCCGCTCGCGCGCGTCAGCTTCAGCGAAGCCGACATCGTCACGGCTGAGGACACGACACCGGAGCACGCCGCCGCGTGCCGCGAATTCGTGACGAAGAGCGGCGGCTTCTACAACGACGGAGCGTTCACGCCGTTCCTGTATAAGGCGCCCGATGCGCCGCCGAAGTCGACGATCCAATTCCCGGGCGGCACGGGCGGCGTCAACTGGGGCGGCGTCGCGATCGATCCGACCACCGGCTACGTGTTCGTGGCGTCGCACGACGGCGCGCTCGTCGGCTGGGTGCAGGACAAGGATCCGAACGTGACCTACAGCTTCGAAGCCGTCGGCTCGAAGCAACCCTACGACCGCGCGAGCATCAACGGCGTCGGCCCGTTCTTCACGTTCAGCGCGCCGCTCGGCGGGCAGTACAACGAGCGCGGTCAGCCCGTCGGCCCGAGTGCGCCGTGTCAACGCCCGCCATGGGGCAAGCTCGTGGCGGTCAATGCGAACACCGGCGAGATCGCTTGGGAGAGCGTGCTCGGCTTGAACGAGAACTTGCCCGAGGGCAAGCAACTCGTCGGCAGCGCCGGCAGCGCCGGTCCGTCGGTCACGGCCGGCGGCCTCGTGTTCGTCGGCAACACCAGCGATCGCCGTTTCCGCGCGTTCGACGCGCGCACGGGCAAGGAGCTATGGAGCGCGAGGCTCGAAAACAACGCCGGTGCGAATCCGATGAGCTATGCGGGCCGCAGCGGCAAGCAACGCGTCGCGATCGTCGCGGCCGATACCGTCAACGTGTTCGCTCTTCCGTAAGGCATGAGGAAATGACGCCGCAGGGGCGTTCACTTATCATTCTTCGGCTCCACTCGCAGAACTAACTCAGGGGATTCTGCATGCACCTCTACAAGAAGATCGCTTTGAGCGTGGCCGTCGTCGTAGCGGCTTTCTGCTCCGCGCCGAGCATCGCGCAGCAATCAAACGCGGCGGCGCGTCCGGCAAAAATTGCTGGGCAGCCGAACATCAACGGCATCTGGCAAGCGATGAACACCGCGAACTGGAATCTCGAGGCGCACTCGGCGCAGAAGCTGGACCAGTTCTGGGCGCTCGGCGCGCTGGCGGCGATTCCCGCGGGGCGAAGTGTCATCGACGGCGACGGCAAGATCCCCTACAAGCCCGATGCCCTCGCTCAGCGCGACAAGAATCGCGCGGGCTGGCCGAAGTCCGATCCAGAGACGAGCTGCTACCTGCCGGGCATTCCGCGCGCGACGTACATGCCGTTCCCGTTCCAGATCGTGCAGGGCGGCGGCAACATTCTGTTCGTGTACACCTACGCGAGCACGAACCGGCTCGTGAACATGGGCGAGCCCATTGTGCCGCCCGTCGATACTTGGATGGGGCAATCGAACGGCCGCTGGGAAGGGGAGACGCTCGTCGTCGAGACGACGGGCTTCAACGGCATGGCCCACTTCGACCGCGCCGGCAACTATGCGACGAGCACGCTGAAGGTCACGGAGCGGTTCGTGCCCGTCGGCGAGAATCATTTGCAGTACTCGGCAACGATCGAAGACCCGAACGTTTTCACGCGGCCGTGGACCATCAACATGCCGCTGTATCGGCATATCGATCCGGGCGCCCAGGTCCTCGAGTTCAAGTGCGTGCCGTTCGTCGAGGAGCTGCTTTACAAGGATTTGGAGCTGCCGCAGCAACGGTAAAATCCGGCCAAATCCGACGATTAATCCCAGGATTTGCCAAGTCGTGATTACCGCAAGCGGCGGCCGCCCCGAGATCGAGATAGACTAGCCAGCAAGAACGGTTCCGCGTGAACCTGGAGGAGTCGAAAGATGCGTAAGAACGTAATCAGCCTGGTCGCGGGCGTCGGGCTATCGCTGACGGCAGCGGTACCGGCAGTCGCGCATCATTCCTTCGCAGCTGAGTTCGATGCGAACAAACCCGTCACGATCGAGGGCACGGTCAAAGAGTTCAAATGGGTGAACCCGCACTCGTGGCTCATGATCAACGTGGCGAAGCCGGACGGCACCGTCGAAGAGTGGGCCGTCGAAGGCGGCGCGCCGAGCGCGTTGCTGCGCCGCGGCTGGACGCGCGACACGTTGCCGGCGGGCACGAAAGTCACCGTGCAGGGCTTCATGTCGAAGGACGGCGCGTTGCGCGCCAACGCTCGCGACATCACCTTCCCCGACGGCAAGAAGATGTTCGTCGGCTCGTCGGGCACCGGCGCGCCGGACGAGCGCCCGGGGCAATAAGCGCGGCGTTTAGTGACGAATCCGACCGGGGGCCACGTGCCCCCGGTTGCGTTTTGAGCGCTTACGTTTGCTGCGCGCCGTCGAGCTGCGCGCGCAACTCCGCGGGTAACCCCAAGCGAGTGGCGAGCGCATCGAGGTACGCGCGCTCCGCGGGCTCGTCAGGATCGATCGCGAGCCGCGCGGCGAGATAGATTTCCGCGCCCTGCTCCGGCGTCGTCGCCGCGCTAGCGAGGTCGTAGAGATCGACGTCCTGCGTCAGCAAATCGAAGATGTAGGCCTTGGCGTCGGCATCGAGCCCCAGCCGCTCGACTTCCGCGAAGAGCCGCCGCTGCTCGCTCGCATCGATGTGCCCGTCCGCTTTAGCGGCGCCGACCATCGCGCGCACGAGCGCGAGCTCGAACGGGCTGCCGTCAGCCGCCGGAGTCGCATGCGGCAACGCTTGCGTTCCCACATCGCCGAACCGAGCCGCGCCGCCGCCGGCCTGCTGGCGTTGATAGTTCTGATAAGCCTGCAGCGCCAGCGCGCCGAGCGCAGCCGCACCGCCGTAGCCGAGCAGCCCGCCACCTCTGCGCGAATTACCGCCGAGCAGCATGCTCAGCAATCCTCCGGCAACCGCGCCGCCTGCGAACGCCTTCGAGCCTTTCGTCGCGTCGAGCCGGCCGACGACGTCACGACCCACGTTGCGCATGTTGCCGGCCGCATTGGGACCCAAGACCTGATCGAGAAGTTGCTTCGGATCGAACACGTCGGTTACCTCCGTTCAAGACTGCGATTTTGCAGGCTTCTTGATCGCCGGCGGCCGCGGGCCGCCCGTCGCCCAGTCGAGCAACTCTACTGTGTGCACGACTGGAATGCCGCCGCCGACATTGAGCTGCGTAATGCATCCTACGTTGCCTGTCGCGACGACGTAGGCTCGCGTGCGCGCTATGTTGCCAAGCTTGCGCTCACGCAATCGGTTCGCAAGCTCCGGCTGCAGCACATTGTAAGTGCCCGCGGAGCCGCAGCAGAGGTGTCCCTCGGCGATCTCGTGCACCGTGAATCCCGCGGCCGCAAGCAGCGCGCGCGGCGGCTGCTCGACCCTCTGGCCGTGCTGCATCGAGCACGCGGAGTGATAGGCGACGGCGATTTTCCGAGCGTCCCGCACGACGGGCGGCAATCCGAGCTCGGCTAGCACCTCGGTCACGTCGCGCGCTTTAGCGGAGACGGCGGCGGCACGCTCAGCGAGCTCAACGTCGTCGCGGAACACATAGCCGAAGTCCTTCACGTGCGTGCCGCAGCCCGATGCGTTCGCAACGACGGCGTCGAGGCCGGCTCCTTCGAGCTCGGCGTGCAGCCTCTCGACAAGTGCGGCGCCGAGAGCAACCGTGCGGCGCTCCTTGCCCAAGTGATGCACGAGCGCGCCGCAGCAACCGTCGACTTGCACGACCTCGACGCCGCAGCGCTCGAGCAAGCGAATCGTCGCAGCGTTGATTTCGGGCGCGATGACGGTCTGAACGCAGCCCGTGACGAGCGCGACGCGTTTGCGCCGCGGCCCCGCCGCGCTGGCCGGCGCGTCCGCTGCACCCCGCTCCACCGCGCGTTTCCGCGGCATGAGCTCGAGCATCGCGCGTAACGGCACCGGCAAAAGGCGCGCGAACGGCCGCACGAGTCGGGCCGCCGCCAGCGCCGCGCGCACGCGGCGCGGGTACGGCAGCACGCCCGCGAGGGCGGCGCGCAGCCAACGCTCGGCGAGCGGCCGGCGATAGGTGCGCTCGATGTGGACACGCGCGTGATCGACGAGGTGCTGGTAGTGCACGCCCGACGGGCAAGTCGTCATGCACGAGAGGCAGCTCAAGCAACGGTCGACGTGTTGCACGACGGCGCTCGTCGCGGGCCGATCGTTCTCGAGCATCTCCTTGATCAGGTAGATGCGCCCGCGCGGGCTATCGAGCTCGTCGCCGAGCAGCACGTAGGTCGGGCAGGTCGCGGTGCAGAATCCGCAGTGCACGCACTTGCGCAAGATCGGCTCGCTCGCGGCGACGGTGGGATTTTCGAGCTGACGGGCTGTGAAACGAGTCTGCACGGCGGACCTTCAACCCATTCGACCGGGATTCAAGATACCGCGCGGATCGAACGCGTTGCGCAAGCGCGCGGCGGCCGCGGCCACGGCGGGCGCTTGCGGCTGGAAAATCGGCGTGGCAACGCGCGCCGCCGGCGGCGCTTTCAACAGTGTCGCGTGGCCTGACGTCAACGCTCCGCGTACGCGCGGCGCATCGACGGTGTCGAACGCCGCGAGCAGGAGTCCCCCTCCCCAATCGACGAGATAGCGATCGGTCGCGAGCCGTTCGAGCACGGCGGGCGCATCCGCCGGCGGCACCGAGATGCGCCAGACGACGGGGCTCGCCGCGAGCGCGTCCGCGCTCGCGAGCGCATGCCAGCAAGCGCGCGAGGCGCCACCCTCGAGCACCTGCTGCGGCTCACAACGAAGCTCGTCGCACAGCGCGCGCGTGCGCGCGTCGACGGACTCCGCGAAGCCTTCGAGCCTGATCAAAGCGCCCTGCGCGGGATCGACTCCCACCGCGGACACGTCGTGCGCAGACCCGAGCGCTGCGCGCAGAAGCGCGAGGCACTCGCCGATGGACTTAGGAGCAACCACGAGCGTGCGATCGAGCTCGGGCGCCGGCGCGACGCGGATCGTGACTTCCGTCATCACCGCCAACGTGCCCCAGGAGCCGGCCAGCAGCTTCGGCAAGTCGTAGCCCGTGACGTTCTTGACGACCTTGCCGCCGGCCTTGAATTGCTCGCCGCGTCCCGATACTGCGTGAAAGCCCAAGAAGTGATCGCGCGCTGCACCGGCCGTCACGCGCCGCGAGCCCGCGAGGTTCGCCGCGAGCACGCCGCCGATCGTCTGCCCATCCTCTGCCTTGAGCAGATGGGCAAAGCTCGGCGGCTCGAACGCGAGCCGCTGCGCGTGGGCCTCGAGCGCGCTCTCAATCATCGCGAGCGGAGTTGCGGCGCGCGCCGTCAGCACGAGCTCTTCCGGCTCGTAGGTCACGATGCCAGTCAGCGCGCCGAGGTCGAGCAACTCACCATCGACGGGCTTGCCGATTTGCCGCTTCGTACGCCCGCCGACGGGCTCGAGCGGCCGCTGCGCTTCCGCCAGGATTGCGGCTACGTCCGCGGCGTCGCGCGGAACGAGCCGCGCGCTTTCGGCTCTTGAAGTCATGCGCTCAGAATCGCGGCAGATGCGGAAAACGCTCCGCGCCGGAATGTACGTGCTCGCGCCCCTGCTCGGCGCAGCGGCGCAACGTCGGATACACCTTGCCCGGGTTGAAACGCACCTCGGGATCGAAAGCTCGCTTCACGCGGTGCTGGACCTCGAGGTCCGTCTCGTTGAATTGGTACGTCATGAGGTCGCGCTTCTCGAGGCCCACGCCGTGCTCGCCCGTCAGCACGCCGCCGACGTCGACGCTCAACTTCAGGATCTCGAAGCCGAACGCCTCGGCGCGCTCGAGCTCGCCGGGAATGTTGGCGTCGTAGAGGATCAACGGATGCAGGTTGCCGTCGCCCGCGTGGAAAACATTCGCGACGCGCAATCCGTAGCGCTCCTGCATCTCCACCATGGCTCGCAGCACGCGCGGCAACTCGCGCCGCGGAATCGTGCCGTCCATGCAGTAGTAGTCGGGGCTCAAGCGGCCGACGGCCGGAAACGCCGACTTCCGCCCGGCCCAAAATGCGAGCCGCTCGCGCTCGCTTGTCGAGACGCGAATACCGCGCGCCGAGTTGCCGGCCGCGATCTCACGCACCCGCTCGAGGAGGTAGTCGACTTCGACGGCGGGACCGTCGAGCTCGACGATCAACAGGGCCTCGACGTCGAGCGGATAGCCGACGTTCACGAACGCTTCGGCGGCATGAATCGCGGGCTTGTCCATCATCTCCA
>Ga0075418_10008856_pt1 | contig 11289 bp, 14 predicted proteins | sample SoiMetdeltSBSDD2_FD_81776 | JGI IMG/M metagenome (GOLD analysis project Ga0075418, IMG submission 81776) | Bulk soil microbial communities from a Populus tree surrounding site in Tennessee, USA - Soil MetaG P. deltoides SBSDD2 | ecosystem: Environmental > Terrestrial > Soil > Tree plantation...
GGCCGGCGCGCGGCCGGAAGTCTTCACGATGGGGCATCGCGACCAGCTCGGTCTCACGGTGCATCCGAGCGGCGCCGTGCTCGCGGCCGAGCACGGCCCGAACGGCGGCGACGAGGTCAATTTGGTTCTCCCCGGCCGCGACTACGGCTGGCCGACCTGGACCTACGGCCGCAACTACGACGGCACGCGCATGTCGACGCTGCCCGTCACCGAGGGCATCGAGCAACCGCTCGTGCTCTGGGTGCCGTCGATCGCGCCGACGGGTCTCGTCGTGTACACCGGCGACAAGATCCCGGCCTGGAAGGGCAACTTGTTCGTCGGCAGCGCGCGCACCGGCGAGATCCCGCGCACGGGCGGACTCGAGCGCGTCGTCTTCAACGACAAGCTCGAAGAGGTTCGGCGCGAGCGTCTGCTGAGCACGCTGCATCAGCGCATTCGCGACGTGCGGCAGGGGCCGGACGGCTTGCTGTACGTGGTCACCGACGAGGACGACGGCGCGCTGCTGCGCATCGAGCCGACGGCGATGTAGCAGCCCATGATCCGCGCAACGTCGTTAGGGCGCAGGCAGGTGCCCACACGTTGGTGCGGCGCGCTGCTGATTGCGCCGCTCATTGCGACGCTGGTCAGCGCAGCGGTATCCGCGGCGCTGGGCGCAGTGCGTCATCCTGCTCTCGGCCGCGTGGTCATGCTCGGCCCGCCGAATCAAGGAAGCGAGGTCGTCGACCGGTTTGGCAAGATGCCGGGTTTCGATGCCATCAACGGTCCCGCCGGAGCTCAATTGGGCACCGGTCCGGACAGTATTCCGAGCGCGCTCGGTCCCGTGTCGTACCCGGTCGGCGTCATCGCAGGCACGAAGAGCATCAATTGGATCCTCTCGACGGCGCTGCCGAATCCCGACGATGGCAAGGTATCCGTCGCGAGGACGCGCGTGGAGGGCATGGCCGACTTCATCTCGGTTGCCGCGTCGCACCCGCTGCTCGTCCGAGACGCGGACGCCATCCGTCAAACGCTCGCCTTCCTCGAGGACGGCAAGTTCGTCCACGATGCGGCTCCGGCCGCGCCGCCGAGCGGCGGCGCGTTGACAGCGAGATAGGTGCCGGATGCGCTCGAGCTGGCGACTCGGTCGATGGCGCGGTGCTCCGATCTCGCTGCATTGGACGGTGCTCATCGCGATTCCGTGGTTCTATTACGAGACCCGGACACTCGTCGACACGGTGGCCGCGTTCGTCGCGTTCTTCTTCCTCATTCTGATTCACGAGCTCGGCCATGAGGCGGTTGCGCGCTGGCGCGGCGTCGAAGTGGAGAGCATCCGGCTGTTCTTCATTCACGGCACGTGCTCGACCGAAGAGCCCGACTACGAGCTCGATGACGTGCTGATTGCGTGGGGTGGCGTCGCGGCGCAATTCGTCGTGCTCGTGATCGCATTCAGTGCCGACTTGTTGCTGCCGACGGTTTCGCCTCTTGCTCACGGGTTCGTCTCGACGTTGCTCCGTGTTCTCATCGAGATCAACCTGTTCCTGATGATCGTCAATCTGATCCCGGTTGCACCGTTCGACGGCGCGAAGGCGTGGGGGATCCTCCCGATACTCAAGGAGTGGTGGAAACAAACGTCGTGGGCGACGGGCCTGCGCCGGCGGAAGGTTGCGCGCGAGAAGGCGCGCACGAAGAAACTCGAGGCCGAGTCCGAACGCATCGCCGCCGACATCATCGACAAGCTGAAAAAGGGCAAGTCGGATGCCTGACGTCAGCCAGGATCCGGAGTTGCTGCGGCGACTGCTGCGCGCGAAAGACCGGATAGACGCGGCCTCGCACGAGGACTGGCCCGTCCGGCGACTTGCCCGCGTGAGCCACGTTTCGGAGGCTCACTTCGCGCGCTCGTTCAAGCAGGCGTTCGGCGTGCCGCCGCACCGCTATCTCCTCACGCGGCGCATCGAGCGCGCGACGGCGCTGCTGCGCGATACCGAGAGGTCGATCACCGAGATTGCGTTTCTGACGGGCTGGGACAGCCTCGGCACGTTCGGCCGCACGTTCCGCGACGTCACCGGCGAGAGCCCGAGCGCGATGCGGGCGCGAGCGCGGGCCGCGGCGAGCGAGCTCGGCCGCGTGCCCGCGTGCGTCCTGCGGGCCGCGCACCGACCCGACCTCACGATCGCAGTTTCGGAGAAGCGACGCCGAATCGCGGGCGATATAAAGGGCTCGAAGAACAGGAGGTCCTATGAGCCAGGGTATCGAAGTGGTCGGTCTGTACGTCAGAGATCAGGAAGAAGCGCTGGCGTTCTACGTCGAGAAGCTCGGGTTCCGCGTCCACACGGACGTGAAGAACGGTGACTATCGCTGGCTCACGGTCCAGCACCCGGATCAGCCGTCGTTCCAACTCGGGCTGTTCGCGCCGGGGCCGCCGGTGCTCGACGCGGCGACGGCGCAGGCCGTGCGCGCGATCGTAGCGAAGGGCGCGATGCCGCCACTCGTGTTGGTAGTCGATGATTGCCGCGCGGCCTACAAAGGTATGCGTGCGCGCGGAGTGGAGTTCACGCAGGAGCCCGTGGATCGCTTCGGCAGCGTGGACGCAGGCTTCCGCGACCCGTCGGGGAACGGCTGGAAACTGATCGAGTCGCGCCGCTGAGCAAGCGATGGCTGTCACTTGTTCGTGCTGGCGCGGCCATCGAGTGGCGCAACGACCGCGTCTCGGCCGATACTGCGGCGTGATCCAAGATTCGACGAGGTAGCGGCCTGCGCGCGCTGTTGGCAGCTGTCGGAACACGCGGCGACGTGCAGCCCGCCATCGCGTTGGCGCTCGAGCTACGTAAGCTCGGGCACGCGGTGCGCATGTGCATCTCGCCGAACTTCGTCGACTGGGCGAAAAGCCTGGGGCTCGAGGCGGTGCCGATGGGCGTCGAGATGCGCGCGCCGGCCCGCGGTGCGGTCAAACCGCCGACGCTGACCGCCGACGAGCTGCGTCGGCTGCGCGAATCGATGCCGGACCTCATCACGGACCAGTTCGAGACGATTGGCGCCGCCGTCGACGGTTGTGACGTCATCGTCGGCGCGAACGCGCATCAGTACGCCGGGCCGTCGATCGCGGAGCGCAACAGCATCGGCTGTGTGACGGCGGTGTATGCGCCGAATACGCTGCCGTCGCCGGAGCTCGCACCGCCGCCGACGCCGGGCCAGGCGGAGGCCACGCAGGTCAGTATCGAGGAGCGTTGGCGCAACACGACAAGAGCTTGGAACGAGCGCGCGCTCGAGCGCGTCAATCACAACCGCAGTCGGCTCGGCCTCAAGCCGATCGACGACGTGCTCGAGTACGCACTCACCGATCACACCTGGCTCGCGGCCGATGCCGTGCTCGGGCCCGTGCCGGCGACTCCGGGGCGCAAGATTTTCCAAACGGGCGCATGGGTGCTCGCGGATCGCACGCCGCTCCCCGCGGATCTCGACGCGTTTCTCGCAGGTGGCGATGCGCCGGTTTTCGTCGGTCTCGGCAGCATGCCCGCCGCGGAAGGCGTCAGCCGTCCGCTGATCGGCGCCGCGCGTGCCGTCGGCCGCCGCGTCCTCGTCTCGAAAGGTTGGGCGGGCCTCGACGTCATCGACGATGCGGCCGACTGCTTGGCCGTAGGCGACGTGAGCCACGAGCTGCTGTTCCCGCGTGTCGCGGTGGTCGTCCATCACGGCGGCGCCGGAACGACGGCGGCTGCAGCGCGCGCCGGTATCCCGCAGGTCATCACGCCGATGTACGGCGACCAGTTCTATTGGGCTGGGCGCGTCGAGCAGATGGGGATTGGAGTGACGACCTCGCTCCCGAGCATGACGGAGGAGTCCCTCGCGGGCGCGCTTCGCGCGGCGTTGAGTTCAGCCGTGGTGGCGCGAGCACGCGTATTTGCAGCCCAGCTCCGTTCCGACGGCGCCGCGATTGCAGCGCAACGGCTCGAAACGGATTTTGCGCGCCCTCAGCGGACCGCCGGCCGCTGATGACCTTGGTCGACGTCAGCCGTGCGTTGTCGGAGCGCGTCGCGGCTCTGCGCTTCGCCGATCCCGTTTGCTGCGTCTACAACCCCCTCGAGTACGCGCGTGCGCCGCACGAGCTCTACTTGAGCCGCTACGGCAACCCGACGAAGGAAGTACTGCTGCTCGGCATGAACCCCGGGCCCTTCGGCATGGCGCAAACCGGCGTGCCGTTCGGCGACGTCGCGATGGTGCGCGATTGGCTCGGCATCGTCGCAGCGGTCGCGAAGCCGCGCGACGAGCACCCGAAGCGGCCGGTGCTCGGCTTCGAGTGCCACCGCTCCGAGGTCAGCGGCGCGCGGTTGTGGGGCTGGGCTCGCGACCGCTTCGGGACGCCACAGCGTTTCTTCGAGCGGTTCTTCGTCGCGAACTACTGTCCGCTCGCGTTCATGGAATCGAGCGGCGCGAATCGGACGCCCGACAAGCTGCCGGCAGCCGAGCAACAAGCCGTCTCGAGCGCGTGCGACGAGGCGCTGCGCGAAGTCGTGCGTTTGTTGCGGCCGCGACTCGTCATCGGTATCGGTGGCTTCGCGGAGCGCCGCGCGCGCCTGGCGCTCGCGAGCGAGAACGTGGCCATCGGAACGATCCTGCACCCGAGCCCCGCGAGCCCGCTCGCCAATCAGGGCTGGGCCGGCAAGATCGAGCGACAGCTCGAGGGCTTGGGCGTTTCCGTGTGACGCCGTCTATGCTCGTGCGAAAGCCGGAGGCCTCCCGTGCTGCTGATTCGCGATGCTCGTCTCGACGACATACCCGCGATCGAAGAGATGGTCGAGGATTTCGTCAAAGGTCACCCTGCGGAAAATCACCCGCGTTCGTCGGACGCGTTGCGTCGAGCGTATTTCGGCGAACACCCCGTCGCGCATCTGCTCGTGGCAGAGCGGGACGGTGACATTGTCGGCATGGGCCAGTGGTGGCTGGGGCACGACATGTTCTGGGGCATGTTTTTCGTCGAAGCCGGGTGGCTCTATGTGCGGCCGCGCTGTCGCGGCAGCGGCATCGCGGCGGCCATCGTTGCCGCAATCTGCGGGCACGGGCGTCGCGTCGGAGCGGAGTTCCTGCACGGCGGCGGCGGCGAAAAGGCGTCGAAGTTGTACGAGCGAGTCGCGATGGGGATGGTGTCGCGCGAGTGCTTCGTCTCGGGCAAAGGCTTCCAGGTGATGGCCGGCCTCGAAGGTTTGCCGGTGCGCGAGATCGTGCGACGCTTGCCGACACCCGAGCTGAGCCGGCAAGCGGCGGAGTCCTAACAACGAGGAGCCTCCCCCATGACGCGAGCCTATACCTACATCTGGTCGTTCGAGGTTCATCCGGAGCACGTCGTGGCCTTTCGCTGGCACTACGGCGAAGGCGGGGCGTGGACGCAGCTGTTTCGGCGCGCGCGCGGCTATCTCGGCACGCAACTGCTTCAGGACGAGAGTGATCCGCTGCGCTTCGTCACGATCGACGCATGGAGTAGCCCCGAAGACTACGAAGCGTTTCGCGCCGAGTACGCGTCGGAGTACGCCGCGCTCGACCGTCTTTGCGAAGGATTTACCGTGCGAGAGACGCTCATCGGCCACTTCACGAGCGCGCCGCACGCCAGTCCGTCCTAAGAGGTCACATTCGTATAACGACTTTGCCGACGATCGCGCCCGAGTCGAAGTATTCGTGCGCCGCCGCGAGGTCGTCGAAGGCAAACACGCGATCGACAACGGGCACGATGCGGCCGTCGGCGAAATAGGGCAGCAAGTCCTTCTCGAACGCGCGCACGGTTTGCGCGCGCTCGGCGGCCGGGCGCAGCTTGTTGCTGACGCCGAAGAGATGCAAGCGCTTCGCGTGCAGCGCTTCGAGGTCGATCTCGGCTTTGAGCGTCCGATCGAGATAGCCCACCGTCGCGAGTCTTCCTTCGTAAGCAAGCGAGCGGATGCACTCCGCGAACACGGTGCCGCCGACGGTGTTCACGACGAGATTCACGCCTTTACCGGCCGTCGCTTTCACCGCTGGATCGTGGAAGCCGCCTGCGCGTGTTGCGACGCCGACGTCGAGCCCTAGCTTCGCGAGCTTGGCGAGCTTCTCGTCCGAGCCCGAAGTGCCGATGACGTTCGCGCCGAGCGCTTTACCGACTTGCAGTGATGCGACGCCGACGCCCGACGACACGCCGGTGATCAAGATCCACTCGCCACCCTTGATGTGGCCGTGCGCGACGAGCATGTCGTGCGCGACCATGAAGGCGAGCGGGATTGCGGCCGCTTGCTCCCACGACAAACGCTGCGGCACGCGCATCGCCTCGCGTGCATCCATGAGCGCGTACTCGGCGAATCCGCCTATGCAGCGGCCCATCACGCGCTCGCCGGCTGCGAAGCCCGCGGCGCCGGCCGCGATCTCGCCGGCGCACTCGATGCCCGCCGCCTTACCCCGCGGATCGAACGCGCCGTGGCCAGTCAGCAGCTCGCCGCGGTTGAACGACGAGCCTCGCACTTTGACGAGAAGCTGGCCTTCTTTCGGCTCCGGAGTCGGCACGTCTCGCGCTTCGAGCGCCAGGCCGTGATCCTTCTGCACGATCCAATACGATTTCATCTCGCGCGATGGCCTCCGGCGCCCGCAATGAACGGAGCGCAGATGATACGGCAGGTTCGGGATCGGCTCGACGCGGGTTCGCGCGCTCGATCAGTCCCACTCGCGCTCGATGCCGTCCCCGCGTGCAGCGTCGCCGTGCATTGGCGTGATGAAGCCGAGCAGGCAACCGTCGGCGCCGTCTCTGAGCTGGTGACAACGCGCTTTGATCCGGTCGCCGGCGCGGACATCCTCGCGGCCGACACCGTTGCCGAAGATACCGGCTGGCGCCGTCGCTTCGAGTGCCCACACTGACGTCGCGCCCTTGTCGTTCCGGACGTCGAGGTAGACGAGCGAGTGCGGCGCGATGAAGACGACTTGCTTCACCGTTCCTTCGATCTCGATCCATTTCGTGATGTCGTAGTTCGCGTGCGAGTGGTGAGCGAACGCCAGCGTGCTTGCAACGAGCGATGCAGGCAAGGTGGCCGCAAGCAGTTTTCTCAACATGGTGCGGCTCCTAACGTGGCGGACGAGGAGGTTGCTCGCGCGACCCATCGAGGTCGCGCAGCGTATGCGGCGGCGCCGTCGGCTGCGGAAACTTCCAGTCGGCGTAGCCCTCGGTGTACAGCGTTCGATAGCGAATGGCCTTGCCGTCGGCGTCGACCCAGGCGAGCCCCTGCTCGAACAGAATCGGCTCCGGCATGGCCGCCGGCACGGTGGCCTCGTGAATGTAAAGCCGGCCCGCGTGCTGGTGGATCGCGACGTAGGTGCGCGAGCGATCGGGATTCGTGAGCTGAATGAGCCGGCCCGACACCATGTCGAGAAAATAGGTGCCGTAGTGCGTGACCTTCACGCCGTCGCGCTGCAAGAACGCGGCGGCGGCATGGTCCATCGCGCCCGCGACTTCCATGACGAAGTCGTTCTGGCACGTGTCGCCGTCTTGCTGGTTCGCGCCTTTTGCCGCGAGGCACTTGGCCGAGCGCTCGTCGTGCAAGCGCTGAACGTCGCGGTAGTCGACGACAGTCGTGGAGTACTTACCTAGCGCATCGGCCGCGCGATAGACGTGGCCAGGGAGCTTCAAGCGGAACTCGGTTTCGTAGGTGACGGGTTCGACGGTCGGCTCGCCGGGGAAGTTGGCGCGAAAACCGTCTTCTGTGACGGTCGTCGTCTGCCAGTCTTGGGCAAAGAGCGGCGCGGAGGCGACCAGCCATCCCAAGATCAGTGGAACAAAGCGCATCGGCTTCCCCCGTGTCCACCGCGTCGGGCCCCCATGATGTTGCCGACAGCCGCCGGCGAAGGCAACTAGCGCCGGTCTAGTAGGGCTCGTCACGCTGCGGTGATGGCGCCGTTCGTGGTGGCCGCTAGTACTGCCTTTCGTTCGTTTCTAAGCGTTGTGTGCCGATTCGCACATCGCCTGAGATTCCACGCGGTCTATAATCGTCTTCCATGAAAACCTATGACGTCGTGATCGAGCGCGACTCAGAAACCGGTCTTTTGACCGGATACGTGCCAGGGTGGCCCGGTGCGCACACGCAAGCGGCGGACCTCGACGAGCTGCAGAAGAACCTGCAAGAGGTCATAGGAATGCTGCTCGAGGATGGTGAGCCCTCACTCGAGTCCGAGCTTGTCGGGGTACAGAAGATTCGGGTTGCATGACGCGTGACGTCAGTTCCGGTTCTGAAGCCGAAGCAGGTCGTCCGGCTACTGAAGCAATTCGGTTTCGTTGAAGTCCGTCAACGCGGTTCGCACAAGCAGTTTCGTCACGCCGACGGTCGCGCTACCACGGTTCCGTTCCACGCGCATCGCGACATATCGCCTACGCTCTTACGCAAGATTGCGGCAGACATTGGGCTCAGCGTGGATGAGTTCCTGAAAGGCCACTCGGGCTGAACGCCAAGGCTCGCCTCACCGCCGCGATTGAACGGCGCTCTAACGCACCGCGACGCTGGTTGCTCCGGCAGGCGCTTCGTGATCGACGGGCTGCCAGCCGAGCACCGCGAGCAGCACGAAGAATCCGACGACGTACGCGAGCGCGACGTGCCAGCCGTGCCGGAGCCAGCGGGCCACGGATTTCGCTTCGGGGTAGCTGTGCGCGAGCGCGACGCCGGCCGACGAGCCGAACCAGAGCATCGAGCCGCCATAGCCGACGGCGTACGCGAGCATTCCCCAATCGTAGTGGCCTTGCGCGAGCGCCAACGCCGTCAGCGGGATGTTGTCGAAGACCGCCGAGACGAACCCTAGGCTGAACGCCGTCTGCCACGACGGCGGCGGCAGCTGCTCGACGGGCATCAGCGATGCGGACAGCACGAGCGCGAGCAGAAAGACCGCGTTCTTGAATGCGCCCGGAAGCAGCGACCAGGCGGGCCGGCGAACGGGACTCGCAATCACGATCGCGAGAAACGCCGCCAGGCCGACGACGGGGACGCGCTCGGGGACTTCCGGGAAGTAGAGATTCGCGACGACGTTCGCCGTGATCGCGGCGACCAAAGTGAAAAGCACGATGCCGATGCGCGCCCAATCCACGGGCTTGGCGGGCACGGCGTCCCTGACGATTGGCGCATGCCGCTGCTGCTGGAACGCGGCGACGAGGCCGCAAACAAAAAGGGCTGGCAGCGCCGCGGCATACGCGTGCAGCACTTCGAGCGGGCCGACGCCGTCGATCCACATCATCGTCGTCGTCGTGTCGCCGACGACGCTGCCCGAGCCTCCAGCGTTCGACGCGGCAACGATCGCGGCCAAGTAGCCGATGTGGACCCTGCGGTGAAAAACGGCGCGCGCCATGGCGCCGCCGATCAGCGCTGCGGCAATGTTGTCGAGGAACGCGGACAGCACGAAGACGAACGCGAGCAGCAGCAACCCGCCCTGCCAACCGCTCGGCAGGATCTTCGGCAGCTGCGTCGGGACGTTCGAGTCCTCGAAGTGATGCGCGAGCATCGCGAAGCCGAGCAGAAGACCCAGCAGATTCGCGAGCACAACCCACTCATGGCCGAGATGTAGCGCGAGGCCCGCGAGGCCCGGCCCCGTAGCGAAGCCCGTGACCGCGAGCTTGTAGGCCACGATGACGGCCAAGCCCGTTAGCGCGACCGGCAACGGATGGTCATGAAACAGCGCGACGCCGGCGAGCATGAGCCCGAACAGCACGAAGGTGATGGGTGCGCCGAGCCCTACGGCGACGGCGCCGATCACGAGCGCACCCGCGAAGAGCCCGCGCTCGCGCGTGAGCCAGCGGGTGTCGTTCATCGGCCCGCATTGTAGGCGACGGCACGCACGGATGTGCGTGCTTCGGCACGAGCCTTGTCAAAACAACATGCGGACACTTAGCCTTTCGCGATGAAGCTCACGGGCCTACGCGTCATCGATCTCTCGGTATTCCTGCCGGGGCCGTATCTGACGCTCGCGCTCGCCGATCACGGCGCGGAAGTCATCAAGATCGAGCCGCCCGGCGGCGATCCGGTGCGGCACATCGGCGTGTCCGATGGCCGCTCGAACGTGTACTTCCGCAGCTTGAATCGCGGCAAGAAGAGCGTCGTGCTCGACCTCAAGAAGCCGCGCAATCGCGAACGGCTGCTCGCGCTCGCAGCGACCGCCGACGTGTTCGTCGAGTCGTTCCGGCCCGGCGTTTGCGAGCGGCTCGGCGTCGGCTACGCACAGGTCGCGGAGCGCAACCCACGCATTGTCTATTGCTCCGTCAACGCGTTCGGCAATTCCGGCCCGTATCGCGACCGGCCCGCGCACGACCTTGCGATCGAGTCGCTGGCGGGTGTGTTGAGCATGACGCTCGGCGACGACGGCCGGCCCGCGCTGCCCGGCATTCCGATGGCCGACATCACGGCGGGACTCAACGGGCTCGCGGGAATTCTCATGGCGCTTTTGAAGCGGCAAGAGACCGGTCGCGGCGACTACGTCGAGATCGCGATGCTCGACTCGCTGTTCGCCGCGACGCCGAACATCATGGGCCCGGTGCTCGGCGAGAATCGCGCGCCCGATCCGAAGGCGCAACGCACGACGGGCGGCGCCGCGTTCTATCGGCTCTACGACACGCACGACGGCCGGCAAATTGCGCTCGCGGGGCAGGAGCCGAAGTTCATCGAGCGCGTGCTGACGGCGCTCGGGCGCCCCGATTTGATCGAGCTGTGCACGACGGGGCCTGGCCCGCATCAGCGGCCCGCCGTCGAAGCGTTGCAGGCGTTTTTCAAAGGCCGCTCGCTGCAGGAGTCGCTCGACTGGCTGGCGTCGCTCGACGTCTGTTATGCGCCGGTGAACACGCTGCTCGAGGCGACCGTCGACAGTCAGGTCGCGGCGCGCGAGGTGCTGCGCGAGGACGAGCAAGGTCGCAAGCATGTGGCTCCCGCGATTCGCTTCGCGGCCGAACCCGCACAGCCGAGCTTGCGCGAGCCGACGCTCGGCGAGCACACGGACGAGCTGTTAGCGGATCTCGACGGACGAAGCTAGGCGCGCGTCCCGCTTTTGGGACGCCGCGGGCTCGGCGGCTCGCGAAGCGCTTGCGACCGTCCGTGGGTTTGGGGCATCTAAGCATTCGGAGCCCGAATGCCGAACCCACCGCTACCCGTTCCAACCGAAATCGTTGCCCGCGCCAGGAGTGGCGATCGCGCCGCGCACGCCGAGATCTACGCCGCGCTCGGCGGCCCGGTCTTCACGCTCGCGCGGCGCATGCTCGCTTCGAAGCCGCTCGCCGAGGACGTGCTCCAGGAAACGTTCGTCGAGGTGATCTGCAACATCGAGCGCTTCCGCGGCGAC
>Ga0075418_10008859_pt1 | contig 11287 bp, 9 predicted proteins | sample SoiMetdeltSBSDD2_FD_81776 | JGI IMG/M metagenome (GOLD analysis project Ga0075418, IMG submission 81776) | Bulk soil microbial communities from a Populus tree surrounding site in Tennessee, USA - Soil MetaG P. deltoides SBSDD2 | ecosystem: Environmental > Terrestrial > Soil > Tree plantation...
AGCGGACATCAATTGCTGGTTTACATCGGTAAAACCACTGGCGGCGTGCCGATTGAGGATTGGGCCGTGAAGGCCTTTCAGGCTTGGAAGGTCGGACGCAAAGGGCTCGACGATGGCTTGATATTGTTCATTATGGCCGATGACCGCCGGCAACGTATCGAGGTGGGATATGGATTGGAAGGGGAGGTGCCCGACGCGATGGCCTCTCGCATCATCAACGAGATTATCGTTCCGCGACTTCAGGCGGGAGATCGAGACGGGGCTGTCGCCAGTGGTATGAATGCGGTTGCCAGCGTGTTGGCGGGTGGTGGGCTATCGGACTCGTCGCGAGCTCGGCGCGCAGAGCGTGGCAACGGAGGGAGACCGCTGACCTTCGGACAATTGATCGTCTTTGGCATTATCGGGATTCTGTTTCTGTTGCTTCTAGCTACAAATCCCGGGCTTGCCATCTATCTTGTAGCCAGCATCTTGTCTGGAAACCGTGACGACGGTTATCGCGGGGGCGGTGGTGGCGGCGGGTTTAGTGGTGGCGGCGGGCGATCGGGAGGAGGAGGAGCGAGCGGATCATGGTAATGAGCCATCGCAAAATGCTGAGACTGATCGACCGCGACCGGATCAAGGCGGCGATTCAGAAAGCCGAACGGCGTACCTCCGGCGAGATTTGTGTCTCTGTATCCAGGCTCTTCTGGGGCAACGTCGAGAAAGCTGCGGATAGAGCGTTCGGCCGGCTAGGCATGACTCAAACGAAGGATCGTAACGGAGTGCTCTTTTTTGTTGTGCCTTCGCGTCGGCGCTTCGTCGTCCTTGGAGACGAGGGGATTCATGCGAAAGTCGGCCAGGACTTCTGGCAGCGGGTTGCCAATCGAGTGTCCGAACATTTCCGGCACGGTGACTTCACCACCGGGCTCCTCAAAGGAATCGAAGAAGTCGGCGAACAACTGGCTGCTCACTTTCCTTATGACTCGACAGCAGACGTGGATGAGTTGACGAACGACGTGGACTTCGAATGACTCGCAACCGGCGATCACAACCTGCCTCATGAAGATCTTTCACTGTGATCATTGTCAACAGCTGGTCTTCTTCGAAAATGTCCAGTGTTTGAAGTGTTCTCGCCCTCTCGCCTACCTACCCGACCTTGGAGTGGTGGGATCGCTCGAACCGGTCCGTCCAGGGGTTTGGCGTTGCCCGATCCGTCGCACCACCGAACAGACCTACCGTCTGTGTGAGAATTATGACCGCGAGAACATCTGTAACTGGGCGGTTCTTCTTGAAGACTCCCATCCGCTCTGCAGATCGTGCCGGCTCACCCGCGTGATCCCAGACCTCAACCAGCCAGGACACAGGGAGGCGTGGTACCGGCTGGAAGTGGCCAAGCGCCGCCTTGTCTACAGCCTCCTGGGTTTGGGCCTACCTCTTGAAAATCAGGTTGACAATCCGACGCAAGGCCTGGCCTTTGAATTTCTGACGGATTTGGGTACGTTCCAAGCAGGCCCTGCGCTTACCGGGCATTTGAATGGAGTGATTGTCATCAACGTAGCGGAGTCGGATGATGCGGAGCGCGAGAAGCGGAGGCACCAGATGCACGAACCCTACCGCACGCTTTTGGGGCACTTCCGCCATGAGAGCGGCCACTACTATTGGGACCGGCTCGTAAAGGATCGTGACCGGATCCATGGCTTTCGCAATCTCTTTGGGGACGAAAGGCAGGACTATGCCGAAGCTTTGAGGCGACACTATGGACGGATCCCCGTTGACTGGCAGCAGCGATTTGTGAGCGCGTACGCCAGTGCTCATGCTTGGGAGGACTGGGCCGAAACCTGGGCACACTATTTGCACATGGCGGACGCGCTGGAAACCGCGGCTGCCTGCGGACTCGCTCTTCGCCCCCATCGACCAGACGAGCCATCCCTGAAGGCCGAAGCCCCGAGGAGCATTCGTGCTCCTTTTGATCGAATGATCGACGATTGGTTTCCTCTGACCTACGTGCTCAACAATCTGAATCGCGGTCTCGGGCTACCGGATGGCTACCCATTCGTCCTTTCCGCTCCAGTGATTGAGAAGCTCCGGTTTGTCCATGAGACGATCAACCGAGCTTAGCTCGGCTGAATAGATCGGAAGGCTTTGACTAGGACAGCCGACGATCCAAAGTTTCGGGACCGTGGGGCGTCAGTGGTAGGTTCCGCGACGCGCAGGAGCCGTGCCATCATTGCTGCCAGTGTCAGCCACGATGACCTGCTGAACCTCTCGGGGAATGTCCTGGACGACGCGGCCAATCGAGTGTTCCTCGCTCACAACGGGAATGATGACCGCGGCTCGAGGAAGGTGTTTGGACTCAGCGGAGAACCTCGACGAATCAGATCAGTTCGTCTTAGCATGCACGCAAGGGTGCCCTGAGCGTGGTCAAACTCCTCTGGGACACCAGGCCAGTAGTTCCGCTCGCTCGTGAGGTTGCTGCCAGCATTTGCCCACCTTCTCTTGGAGCAGGGAAGTTCGTGACCGTCATTGAAATCGCACCAACCTGCTTTCAGGCATACCAGTTGCAAAAGGTGACGTGGATGTGAACGGAGCCGTCCGCTTTTTTCAAGAGTGCTCAGTTGGTCATCGGGATAAATGTGTTAAAATCGCGCCCTGTTTTCCCGGACAAGAACGCCAGCGATCTCTGGATTGGAGGGTCTACCAGAAGCTTTAGCCAATCGTGTTTTGGCCTGAAATCCTGGAACTGCGGAGATACTTTCCCATGACCAAAATCCGATTATTGTTGGTCGAAGACAACCGTCTGCTGCGCGAAGGTCTGACTGCCATGCTCAATGAACAGCCTGACCTCGAAGTCGTCGCAGCCTTAGGAAATGGGAAGGAGGCGGTGCTCAAGGCTGTCCAAGACCTAAGACCTCAGATCATTCTGCTGGACCTGGGATTGAGGGGGCAAAACAGTTTACGCCTGGTAGAATCGGTCAGGCAGGATCACCCCGAGGTCAAGATGATTGTGATGGACCTCATCCCGATACCGGCGGACATGATCGAGTTCGTGAAGCTTGGAGTTTCCGGATTCATCTTGAAAGACGCAACGTTTGCCGATTTTGCCGGAACTATACGTTCGGTGTCCGCAGGAGCAAGTGTTCTTCCCCCTTCGTTAACGGGCTCGCTGTTTTCCCAAATCGCTGAAAAAGTGGTCGAAGAGGGCAAGGCGAATTTGATCGAGTCTGTGCGAATGACGAAGCGGGAACGCGAGGTGGTTGAATTGATTGCCGAAGGTTTGAGCAACAAGGAAATTGCCCATCGGCTTAACATTGCCACCTATACAGTAAAGAGCCATGTACACAATATTCTGGAGAAGCTGGCCTTGCATACTCGATTGCAGGTAGCCAGCTATGCCCACACCCGGGCTGCGAGAACTCAGGAGTAAGGATGATACCGGATGGAGTTCCCCTTCTAATTCGTACGATCCCCTTCAGAAATCCCCTCAATATCCTGCTTTGCTTGAAGTAGGTTGACTTGGCACCCGTGTCCTCCACCCTCAGGCGCCTCAAAGAAGTCATCCTTATTTCATCCCAAAGGTGGATACCAATCCAGCAGGTGCGAGAGTATCGTGGCAACGGTTCACCATGAGAAGGATTACAGCTTCGTTGGAAAGTGATCGGCCGATGTTACTCGAGGTTTTGCACTACCTCGTTACGAATGCCGGTATGGAAGTTGTTTGTAAGGGAATCTTCCGATGCCTTGGATCTACTTTGTTCGATGGCGAGCGTTCGGCCTGAGGTGGTGTTTCTTTGGGCATTGGATCGGCTCAAAGAACCGGGAATCGTCAGCCACCTGCTGCAGGAATTCCCAGATCTCAAGGTGGTTGTCGTATCACCGGATCATTTCACGATCTCGGATGTCGGAACCCGTACTCGGCAGTTTTCAGACCTTTCCATGGACTCGATTCGGTCTTCGATTGTGGAGAGTCTTACTTAGCGTTCAGGGAGGAGAACTGACTGTGGAGTATGGGGACTGAATCACCGGACTAATCAATACTAGAATCTCCCGAGCGCTGGCTGACCTCGCAGTGGGCAGAGAGGCCAACACTGCCATCACCCTAAGGAACTAGTCCCATTTTCATCCCTTAGAGCGATTCTCTTCTGCAATCGCCTTGCTTAAGCTCCGTTCGAAATAGGCGCGACAAAAAAGCCGCTTGGTCAACTCTAAGCATCCTAGGCGTTTCTGGTAGATCTTTGTCGCACACGGTCCGTTAGGGATATCGCCAAACAGCCACTCCTTTGGTCCTGACCGGATATTCGGAGTTGGCGGCATTCTTCTGGCGTGGCTCCCTGGATGGGCACAGGGAGATTCCTTGCCTTCGCTTTCCAAGCCCGATCTCAGCAGGAGGACTTATGAAGGTCCAGTTCGTGAATCCTCACAACGACTCAAATATGTATGCGGCCCCGAAGTTCTTCCGTTATGCCTCAAAGGTATCGAACAGCCTCAACTTCAGCGCGACAGGAGCGTTGTTCCCGCCCTTGAATCTGGCGACGCTGGCTGCTCTGACTCCCACTGAGCATGAAGTGGCCATAGATGACGGATGCTTGCGACCCGTGCGTGCCGATCAGTCGGCCGATTTGGTAGCAATCACGGCGATGACAGCCCAGGCACCAGCGGCCTACTCTTTAGCAGACGAGTACCGGGCCCGCGGCATTCCGGTGGTGCTAGGGGGGATTCATCCTTCGATGTGTCCAGACGAAGCTGGAAAGCATGCCGACGCAGTCGTCTTGGGGGAGGCGGACCGCCTGTGGCCCGATTTGATCCATGACTTCGCACACGGCTGCATGAAGCCTCGCTATCACGATCTTGAACCCATCGACCTGGCCCAGATCACTCTTCCTCGCAGGGATCTACTCGATCCGAAGGGTTATGTGATTTTCAACTCCGTGCAGACAACACGGGGATGCCCCTTCAACTGCAACTTCTGCTCGGTGACCACGATGTCGGGTGTCAAATATCGCTTCAGACCCGTGGAGAAGGTCATCGAAGAAATCAAAGCACTGGACAATCGCTTCATCTACTTCGTTGATGACAACATCATCGGGGTGCCACGACGGGCCAAAGAGCTGTTCAAGGCGTTTGCCCCACTCAAGTTGGGCTGGGCTTCCCAAGTCACGATCAATTTTGCTCGCGACCAGGAGTTGATGCGGTTGGCCAGGGAGAGCGGTTGTTATGGGGTATTTATTGGGTTCGAGACATTCTCCAATCAGAGCATTCGCGATGCTGGCAAAGGAGTCAACCGCCCTGATGAATATCTCCGCGATATTGGTCGCATTCACGCGGCCGGGATTAAGGTTTGGGGGTCGTTCATTTTCGGTTTTGACAACGACTCGTTGGACGTATTTCGCGAGACGCTGAGTTTCATCGAGAAGTCTGGAATGGAGTTTGCCCAGTTTTCCTTGCTCACGCCTCTGCCGGGAACCGCTCTGTTCCGGCAGTTCGAAGAAGAACAGCGGATCGTACATCGGGATTGGTCCAAATATGATCTGGGGTCAATCGTTTTTCAGCATCCACTGGTCAGTGCCCAGCGACTCCATTTCGAAAAGAACCATGCGTGGAGGCGCTTCTATTCAATCCGCTCCATCACGAAGCGCTTGGGCATGCCGAAGAGCAGGGGCGATCTCATCCTTTGGATCGCAAACCTGGCAGTGAGTGGTGCTCTAAACTATCGTTGGGGCAAAGACTATTGGAAATGGAAGGCGCCGGATTCAGGCCTGTTGACGCAGCCCAGCGCCACGGCTCATGGTCATCTGGTTAAGGTGCACGAACAAGACCGATTGGTGAAGACGGCGTCGGCCGCGCGGTCAGAGTAGTCACGCCACGCCACAAGCGGCGTGGTTCAAGTGAATGGATCTCCGACTCTAATCCCACGCACACAGCCTCCTCGTAGTTCAAACCGAAATCTACTTTTCCGGGTGCAAGTCTTGGCGACGCCACTTGCTGCCGCCGTCGCTTTCCTCGGCACTTAGAGTGGTCTAAGCGCGAAATGTCCCTATTGAGCGCTTGAGACACATGGCACGGCTCGATCGGTTCGGCGATTTAGTCACGCACTCCGACACTGAGGCACATGGTGTTGTCTCCGGCTGTGGCGCCAGCAATCGAACCCACGACGGACACTTGTGCTAGCACTTCTGCTACTGCGGCGCCCGGTGGAAGGCTTTCATCCTAGTAACATCGCGTCGTCAAACTGAGCCAAAAAGATGCTCAGTTTCTAAACCATTGCCATCCATATGCCGACATATCTGGCGAACACCTTCTCACTGGGAGCTTTCACTGAATGGCTGCTGAGTTCAACACCACTCCTCGCAGACAGCCAAGATTTGAGGTCAAGATGCCGATAACCGTCAGCGGAATTGATAAGGATGGATGCTACTTCAGCGCCGCCGCAGAGACAGTCAACGGGAGCACGGGAGGCATGGGGCTGCTGCTGGATCGAGAGCTGTACCCGTTTACGACTCTCGTGCTTTCGATTCCGCGCGATCAGCGAACTCTTCAGATTCAAACTGAAGTTCGCCACATCACCCCTTACAATGGCAATCAACGTCTGGTCGGAGTAAAGTTTCGCAAGGCCGCAATCGTATAACTCCTCATCAGGCTCAAAGCCAGCTCCCATTTCACTGTACGTTTTTGCGCCCGGGTCCAGACATCCGCGAAAAACAGGGCACTCCTTAGGCAGAGAAGCCAGCAATTACATCTTTCGTCAACTCTGATTCCGATTGTCTAAATTGGCTGGGGCAACAAGGGCTGAAGGGGATCGTCTGCAACGGGAGTGCAACGCAAACCAAACACCACACCGTTGGTTGCTCGATTCACCGGGAATCTCTGATCAGCGGCCTCGAACTACCAAAACCTAGCCGTTGTTCGGTCCTGCGGGCCTCTGTAGAGAGGTTGCAGGAGTGTTGAACCCGACGCGATCAATCTTGGGCCACGATCCTTTCCCGGAAGCATATTCCCAGAGACCCCTGACGCGCCAGAGGGTGTTGAGCTGCCGGTACGGGAAGTGTTCCAGGAAGCAGGAAAGAATCAAGCGTGACAGATCGCGCGACTCGTTGTAGCGGTGGTAAGTCATTTCTTCGATGACGACTGAACCGATCGAGATGAGTGTGCCGAACAGGTAGCCAAACAAGAGGAATTCGACAAAAAACTTTCCACTGAGCAAACCCAGACAGGCTGCGGCAATCATGGTTCCCCACCCCACGACTTCCATGATGGGTGCAATACATTCGAAGAGCCAGTGGTACGGCAATGCCAGAAAACCGATTCGGCCGTAACGAGGATTGAACAGCATATCGCGACTTTGCCAAAGCACGTCGGTCAAGCCGCTTTGCCAGCGTGCTCGCTGCCGTGCCAACGACTTCATGGAGGAGGGCACTTCTGTCCAACACACGGGGTCAGGGACGAATCCGACCCGGTATTCCTCGTTTTTGTCGCGCAGATGTCGATGCATACGAACAACTAAGTCAAGATCCTCGCCGACAGTGGACGTTCGGAAGCCGCCAATTTGGCGGCATAGCTCGCGCCGAAAAACGCCGAAAGCCCCTGAAATGATAAGTAACATGTTGAATTCTGCCCACCCCTGACGCCCAACCAGAAATGCGCGCAAGTACTCGACCACCTGCATTACTTCCAGGAAGCCTCTTGGCAATTTAACTTTGCGGACAGCGCCTGCGTCAACTTCAGTTCCGTTGACAACCCGCACAATGCCTCCCGTGGCGACGACTCGATTCGGGTCGCTGAGCACGGGCGCCATGATGCGCAGGAGGGCGTCTTTTTCCAGAATGGCGTCGGCATCAATGGCGCAAACAAAGGGACTGGACGCAGCGTTCAGCGCGGCATTCAGCGCGTCTGCCTTTCGTCCATTCGATTGTTTGTCCAGAACCAGCAGGCGGCGATCCACATTGCTCATATAGACGGCGCGCACTGGCTCGGTTGGAATCTCTGAAACGTGCAGCATATCCGTGCGAGTCAATTCGAAGTGGCGTGTCAGTTGGCCCAAAGTGTCATCCGTTGAACCGTCATTCACCACGACAACTTCCAGTTCCGGGTAGTCCAATGCCAACAGCGACTGGACTGACTGGACGATGTTCCTCTCTTCATTGTGCGCTGGAACCAGAACCGAGATGGGGGGCGCCAATGAGGAAGCGCGGAGTCGATCAAGCCAGAGATTCTTGAGGCGTCGTTGCTGCGCAAGTGTAGCCATGATCGAAGCTGCGAGCAGGGCTAGGTAGACCATGTTGGAGCCGAGGTAGTAGAGAAAGAGCAGGTAGTTTGAGGTTTGCAGAAACTCGCTCATGAAGCCAGCACCTCCAGTTGTGGGTGTAGGCTTTGCTGAGAAATCCTAAGCCTGTGGATGAGCCAGCGAAGCACATGCCGTTGCCGCCAGCTAAGGAGGTTGAGCTCTACCTGCTCAAGCTGCTCCAGGAATCGCTTGTCGCCCGACTGAGCTACTAGGCGGGCCAAAAGTCCTCGAGTCCGCCAGTCCCGATGGTGCAAGAGTAGATCGATGAGAATACGTTGCGAACCGCAACGGAGCGCCTCGAGGAGAGCGGGTTCGGCCAACTTCCGACGCTGCGGATCGGCCAGGGCGTTGACCAATTCCGAGATCCGTCCAGAACGCTGCATTTCGGATACAAGCGCCTGAAGCGCATAGCGGTCGTCTGTTTGTCGCGTGAGGTAGAAAATCTTCTCCTCTTCTCCTTCAATGCTGGCCAGCGCCGAGGCGGCTCGCAGGCGCACGTAGCGGTTGGCGTCTCTCAGTCCTTCAATCAACAGTGGGACGGCGCGACGGTTCTTCAGTGTGCCGAGGGCAACAATCGCGCGAAGCCGCACGAACCACTCTTCGTCGGTTGCCAGGCGGGACAGAGCAGTTAGCGCATAGGGAGGTCGGGCCACCGCCAGGGCGCGAGCGGACGAGGCGCGTACCTCAGCCGAGGGATCGGAAGCCAGTTCCAACAGATCTCCTTGCAGGTTTTCGTCCGCAGCTTCGGCCAATACGCGCGCCAGAATCGGCCGTAAGCTTTCGTCGTGACGCTTGATGTCTGCCAGCAGCAGGGAAGCATTGTGCTGAAAGCAATTGAGCAGGGCGCTCTGAAGGGTTTGTGGCGGGCACTTCGAAGGCCCCTGGGCCAGCCGATCCAGGATGGGCTTGGCAGCTTCCGGGCTTCCGACTCGACCCAATCCACGCACCGCGTCGACAGCTGTTTCTTCGTCAGGATCGAGCAGCGCGGCTGCCAGAGCCGGGATGCTCTCGGCAATGCGCATGCGCCCGAGGGCAAGGATAGCCTGGCGTCGGCGCCATCCACGAAGACGTCGCACCTCGCGAATGCGTTTGTCGAGCAAACCACTGTTGCGGAGTCGTTCCTGGAGGAGATAGGCTTCCTCCGCTTTGGCGACCTCCAGTCTGTCCAGGATGATCCCCTCGACAATCGGCTGGTCAATACGATCGAAAAACCAGCTCTCGGACGGAATACCCCCGCTGACAATCAAATGCCAGTTTTCCCGAATCTCTCGCGTTCGACGATTCAGTCGCCGAAAGTACCGGCTCCGAATGGTACGACGCAGGAGAATAAAACCGAGCAGCAGCGCAATACTGGTAACAGTTGTGCCCAGCGCTTCCACCACGATCGCGGCGGGACCCTCTAACGTGAGGCCATCAAAAACGGATGCCATAGTTCACTCCAAAACTGGTTTGCGACCGGCCTTCCGACCGGCTTTGATAGCTGCCGTAGGTGTTTATTTCCTGCCCGGAGGCCAGGCGGAAATTCAGCCCGCTTCCCCAGGTTCGTGCGGAAAACCGGCCAATCTGGTCGAGCAACCCGAAGTTTTCCGTTCCCGAGCCGAAGAGGAGGTGACTGCCGATGTGGCGAGTGATCGGAAAACTCAGTTTGGTCCAACCGGAGGGTTGCCACTGGATAGAGCTGCCCGTCAAGTAGTTGCGAGCTGCGGAGACATGAAAGTGCCAGGTCCAGTCTCTGGGTAAGTAGAGTACAGCCCCGGGAGAGAGCGCCAGCACCCGGGCGTCCCGGTACCAGAGCCAGCGTTGTTGATAGAGCAACTCAACTCCGCGAACCGGACCAAGTCCGCGACTTTGAAATCCCTTCCCAAATTCGAAGAAAGCCTCATTCCGTGGGATGACAGCCTGCTCCTTCGCGGCTGCACCGCCCATCGTCAGATTGGCCGCGTTGCCAAGGCGCACCGTCGACTCAGCACCAAAGCGCATGACCCGTTCGCCAAAGCGATCATACTGTGTGGCCGAAAAGGCCGAGTGAAGACGCGAGTTCAGCCTCGAACGGATTCCAGCCGCTACGGCACTTCCGTTTTGTGCAAAGTTGAAAAAGTCCAGATCGCTTCCGATGCGGATTTCATGGCGACTTGGTTCTCGCGATTGCTCCAGACCGGCCTTGGCTTCGGCAGAGGAGGCGTCCTGCGCGAGCACCAGACGGTAGGCCTGCTGTGCTTCGCTGTTGCGGCCCAGGTTCTGCAGGGTGCGCGCGCGCTTCAGCTGACAATCGTGCCGCGACGGGTTAGCGCTGCACGTCTGGTCGAGCACCGGAAGGGCTTCCCCGTATCTCTTTTGCCAGTTGAGAACGTCGGCGAGACCCAGCTGCAACTCAGGATCATCGGGAGCCAGCTTCACGAGTTCGCGGTACTCAGCCTCCGCCTCGCTCCAATGGTTCGTCCAGGACAGGAGCCGTGCGTTCCATCCTCGCGCGTCCAGATCTGCCGGATACGCTTCCATCCATCGCGTTACGACTTGCTTCGCCTCGGTAAAGCGGTTGGCTTCGGCTAGCGCCCGAACTTGCTTTGACCAGTCGTTGCCGTTCTCTTGCGACAGACTCGTGGCGCTTGACCACAGGCAACCCAGCAACACGGCCAAGACGAGGCGTTTCTGGTGGCGGCTATCTCGACCAATGAAATGAAAAACTCGGTTCATGATTCCTAATGGCTCCTTGGCTTGAGAATCGTGTACGTCCGGCCGGAACAATTCCGCGCGTCTGAATGGACGCACCGCGCTCGAAAACAGCGTAGTCTGAACACCTTGGTTTATCGGCAGATCTCGGAGAAGCGATTACTGCGGAATTTGCTAAGGGAGTTTCAGTAGGCGGCGGTAACCGAGGTAGTCGTGGACAGCAAAACCCACGAAGGAAGAAAAACGGGCAAGCTCGCTGTGAGCCTCAGCCATCGTTTGGTGCATCTGATCCGCACCGAGGCTGGAAAACGTGAGTCTGTGCCCCGGCACCAGGGTCGTATTTCGGACGGGCCACCAAAG
>Ga0075418_10008860_pt1 | contig 11286 bp, 8 predicted proteins | sample SoiMetdeltSBSDD2_FD_81776 | JGI IMG/M metagenome (GOLD analysis project Ga0075418, IMG submission 81776) | Bulk soil microbial communities from a Populus tree surrounding site in Tennessee, USA - Soil MetaG P. deltoides SBSDD2 | ecosystem: Environmental > Terrestrial > Soil > Tree plantation...
ACTGAAGTTCGGCGCTGCGAAGAACCCGAGCTGACGCTGCGAAGGACTCGAGCTGGCGCTGCAAAGGACTTTGAGGGTTCGGCGCTGCGAAGGATTCCAGGTGCGTCAGAACTCGACGCAGATCTTACCGATGTGTGCGCCGGACTCCTCGCGCCGGAACGCGTCGGCGAGCTGCTCGAGCGGATAGGTGCGATCGATGATCGGCCGGAGCGGCAGCGCATCGAACGCACGCACCATGTCCTGCTGCTGGACGCGGTTGCCGACGATCAGCCCCTGCAGGCGGATCTGCTTGATCATCATCGCCGCAGTGGGCACCTGCCCACTGCCGCCGGTGAGCGTGCCGATCAACGAGATGTGCCCGCCGGTCCGCGCCGCCTGAATCGACTGCGCGAGCGTGCCGGGTCCGCCGATCTCCAGCACATGATCGACGCCGCGGCCGTCCGTGAGGCGTCGGACCTCGTCGCCCCAGTTCGCGACCGATTTGTAGTTCACGGTCTCATCTGCCCCCAGCCGCCGCACACGCTCGAGCTTCTCGTCGGACGATGACGTCACGATGACCCGCGCGCCCATCGCCTTCGCGATCTGGAGGCCGAACATGGCCACGCCGCCCGTTCCGAGCACGAGCACGCTATCTCCCGCCTTCACGCCGCCATCGTCCACGAGCGCGCGCCACGCGGTGAGCCCGGCCGTCGTGAGCGTCGCCGCTTCGGCATGTGTCCAGCCATGCGGCGCACGCGTGAACCATGTAGCAGGGCGAACCACCGCGTCGCGCGCGTAGCCGTCGACACCGTCGCCGGGAACCGTAGCGAAGTTCGAGAACGTGGGCGCTCCATCGAGCCACAGCGGAAAGAACGTCGAGACCACGAAGTCGCCGGACGCGAAATCGGTCACCCCCTCCCCCACTGCGTCGACGACGCCGGCCCCATCGGCCATCGGAATCCGCCCGGCCGTCGCCGGAGCGTCGCCGAGGACCACACGGTAATCGTGATAGTTCAGAGACGTGGCGTAGAGCCGAACGCGAACCTCGCCCGGACCGGGCGCGGACGGCTCGGGCTCATCGGTCACGCGAATCCGATTCAGGCCGCCTTTTTCCGAAAGCCTGATGACTCTCATGTTTGGGTCTCCACTACTTCCTGCTGACTACTTCCCACTCATACCCCGGTTCCGTCGTCAGCCTCCCGTCTTCCACCGGCATTCCCATCGAGAAGTGATACAGGCTCTGCCAGTCGCGGCCGGTGAGGCCGAGCACCTCGTGCACGGGATCGTCGTAGAAGCAGCCGATTCCGGTAGCCCTGGCGCCAGCCGCCTCGGCCTCGAGGTAGAGCACCTGCCCGATCAGGCCGCATTCCCAGAACAGGCGCCGGTAGAACCACTCTCCCCGCTCGCGCAGCGCCGGCTCGAAGCGGGCGATCATCCCGAGGCTGAAGAAGCCGTCGCCGGCGATGTCCTGGTCACACGAGACGCGTGCGGCGTGCCATTTCATGTCGAGGGGGAGAAGCAGGAACAGATCGTTCGGATCGTTCGGATCGTTCAGGACGTTCTCGAGTCCCGAGTCCCGAGTCCCGAATCCCGGGATGGGTTCCCACAGGAAATCCGGACGCAGCGCGGCGCGCCATTCGTCGAGCACCCCTGGATCGCGGAGAAACGCGTAGAGTCCTGGCACGAGACCGTCCACGCGATGCACGAAGATGGCGAGGTGTACCTGCGGCGGCCAGTCGATGGCGTCCCACGGGCTCGGTCCGGGCCGCAGCCTCGCCAGCATCGACCGGAAAACGGCGAAAGGCAGGCTCGAGCGGGCATCGAACGCCACCGCGCTGCGGCGCTGCAGGACGATCGTCCTGGCGGTTAGCTCGCTCGCGGCCCCGGCGTCGTGCCCATCCCCTGGCGCGCACACCGACGCCGCGCGGGCTCGCCGAGCGCGGCCGGGATCGGCAGTGGAGCCGGCGACGCGGTCGATGATCGGCCAGTCACGGTGGCTGGCGCTCAGACGATTCGCCACCCCGCTCCAGACGCCCTCACGCGCGCGAACAACCCACGAATCGACGTCAAGCGCCACCGCCCGTCTCGCGACCACGGCCACCCACTCGGGCGCCTCTCGCTCAGCGTCCAGGAAGTCGGGCTCACGATCGAGGCCGAGCAGTGCCGCCAGCGCGTCGTCCGAGCACTCGGAGAGAAGCGTCATGCCCCAGCCCAGCCGGGCGGCGGCGAACCGCAGCGCGCCGATGGCGTGCCCGACGTCGTGCTGGCAGTAGCGGAAGGCGCGCTCCCCGTACTTCCAGGTCTCCCGCCAGAAGATGGACGTCAGCGCGACGAGAAACCCGTCGCCATCCAGGGATCCCTCGGTACCCGCCGGCGGGCGAAGCCGGCAGCGTTCCTCGATTGCGTGCTCGCTTGGAGCGTAGTGGTACACGCGGGAGTTCCAGACGACATACGCCTCGGTCGGGTGGAGGTTGCCGCTCGACGGGTTGACGCGGAGCGCCCACCGCGAGGCCTGGTACTGCTTCCACGCCGACAACCCCATCGAGCACCGCAGGAAGTCGGCGACGGTCGATTCGCTGATGGGCGCGGCGTCCCCCGCACCGGCAAACAGCGCGTCGTACGGTTCTGAAGGCGCCACGGCATCGCGCGGGAGCGCAGTGACCGGCGCACCGGCGTAACGCCGGAACGGATTGGGTTGGGTCGCCCAGTCGAGATAGCCAGCCGACCGGGCAAAGCGGTTGAAGTGGTGTTTGGTGGCCTCGTGATATTCCAGCGCGAACATCCGGGCGTCAGTCCGGGTATCGGCGGTGGGCTTCGAGTGGGGTCAGGTCTTGAGTCCGTGCTTTTTTCACGGTCCGGCGCCCTCGTCGACGCCGTCACAGAAGGGACCGGAGCGCCCTTGACTAGAGACCACAGTCGACCTGCGCGCGCGATGGGCCAGACCGTGAAAAGACCGCCGATTCAAGACCTGACCCCGGCTTCAGGCAGTCAGCGCTTCGACAGCTCGGTAATGCGCTTGTCGAGCTCTGCGATGGCGTTCTTGAGCTGTTGTTTCCGCGCCTCGTGAGTGGCCAGCTCGAGCTGGCGCTGCGTCTCCGTGCGCGCGAGCCTGAACGATTCGAGCTGACGCGCACGCTCGGGGTCGCCCCCCTTGGCCCCCTGACGCGCCTGGCGTTTCTCCTGTTCGCGCTCTTCCATTCGCTCGGCGAGGCGAGACTCCGCGTCGACGAGCCCTTCTCCGGCGTCACCCATGCTCAGTGCGTCTCCAATCTGTAAAGGCGCGCGGGCAACCCGGATGGCCTCGAGCCGCGCGCCATGGCGGCGCAGCGAGGTTGCAACGCGCCAAATGATTATACGGTCGCAACATACAATTCCTTTCGTGGGACGTGCACAACCGCTGGATCTCTTCCACCCGGCGACCAGGGAGTGGTTTTCCCGCGCCTTCCCCGAGCCCACGCGCCCACAACAGCTTGGATGGCCAGCCATCGCCCGCGGCGAATCGACGCTCATCCTCGCCCCCACCGGAAGCGGCAAGACGCTCACCGCCTTTCTCTGGTGTCTGAACCGGCTGATGTTCGAGCCGGCCCCAGCGAGCGCCGACCGCTGCCGGGTGCTCTACATCTCCCCGCTCAAGGCGCTCGCGGTCGACGTGGAACGCAACCTCAGGGCCCCGCTTGCCGGAGTCACCAACGTGGCGCTGGCCCTGAACGCCCCCGTCACCCCGCTGACCATCGCCATTCGAACCGGCGACACGCCGGCGCGCGAACGCTCGGCATTCCTGCGCCATCCGGCCGACATCCTCATCACCACCCCGGAGTCGCTGTTCCTGATGCTGACCTCAAACGTGCGGGGGCGGCTCTCGTCCATCGACACAGTGATCGTCGACGAGATCCACGCGCTCGTCCCGGGAAAGCGAGGCGCCCACCTCGCGTTGTCGCTCGAGCGGCTGGAGGAGCTGCGCCGCGATCGCGAACCGTTGCAGCGCATCGGCCTTTCCGCCACCCAGCGGCCGCTCGAGGAGGTGGCGCGCTTCCTCGGTGGCGCCGCGAGCCGTCCGGTGTCGCGATCGGCCTTAGGCGCCACCAGGTCGGCGCGGCGGTCTCCCGCGGCCGTGCCGCTCGAGATCATCGAATCCGAGCTGCACGAGGAGTTCGCTGACGACTCCCGGCCGCCCGCCTTCCGCCCGGTCACCGTCGTGAACGCCGCGGAGAAGAAGGCCCTCGAGCTGCGGATCGACGTGCCGGTGGAAGACATGGCGCGTCCCGTTCCGGCCGAGCTTCCCAGCGGCCCGGCCGGTCAGGGGGCGCCGCGGGCGTCAGTCTGGTCGTCGATTCACCCGCGCCTGCTGGAGCTGATTCGCAGTCATCGCTCGACGCTGATCTTCGTCAACAGCCGGCGGCTCGCCGAGCGGCTCGCCGGCGCGCTCAACGAGCTGGCCGCAGAGCCGCTCGTCCGATCGCACCATGGCTCGCTCGCGCACGCCGCGCGCAGCGAGGTCGAAGACCTGCTCAAGGCCGGGAACATCCGCGCGCTGGTCGCGACGTCCTCGCTCGAGCTGGGGATCGACATGGGGGCGATCGATCTCGTGATTCAGATCGAAGCGCCGCCGTCGGTCGCGAGCGGACTGCAGCGCATCGGGCGGTCGGGGCATCAGGCGGGAGCGACCAGCGCCGGCATCATCTTTCCAAAGTTCCGGGGCGATCTCGTGGCCTGCGCGGCCGTCGCGCGCGCCATGCACGACGGCCAGGTGGAATCGACACGCTATCCGCGAAACCCCCTCGACGTGCTGGCGCAGCAGATCGTCGCGATGGCCGGCGTCGACCCCTGGTCGGTCGACGAGCTGTTCGCCGTCGTGCGGCGGGCAGCCCCCTTTGCCGATCTGAGCCGGCGGATGTTCGAGGGCGTCCTCGACATGCTGTCGGGACGGTACCCCTCGGACGAGTTCGCCGAGCTCCGCCCTCGCGTGACGTGGGACCGCGTGCGCGGCACGGTAACGGGACGCGAAGGCGCCAAGCGTGTCGCCATCGCCAACGCGGGCACCATTCCCGATCGCGGGCTCTACGGTGTCTTTCTCGCCGGCGCCGACCGGCCGGTGCGGGTCGGAGAGCTCGACGAGGAAATGGTATTCGAGACACAGGTCGGCGAGACGTTCACCCTCGGCGCCTCGACCTGGCGCGTCGAAGAGATCACGCACGACCGTGTGCTCGTGACACCCGCGCCCGGCGAGCCGGGCAAGATGCCGTTCTGGCACGGCGATCAGAGTGGCAGGCCGGTGGAGCTCGGCTACGCCATCGGGCGCATGGTCCGCGAGCTCCGCGGCGTGCCGCGGACTACTGCCGTCGAACGCCTGATCCACCATCACGATCTCGAGACGACCGCTGCCGAGAATCTCCTTCGCTACCTGGACGATCAGGCGGCATCCGGCGCCATCCCGGACGATCGGACGCTCGTGATCGAGCGCTGCCTCGACGAGCTGGGCGACTGGCGGGTGTGTCTGCTGTCGCCGCTCGGAAGCCGGATTCACGCGCCCTGGGCGATGGCGGCGACGGCGCATATCCGGCAGCAGACGGGCCTCGACGTGGAGGTGATGTGGGGCGACGAAGGGTTCGTCGTGCGCTTTCCCGAAGTCGAGCAGCCACCCGACCCGATGTTGTTGCTGCCGGACGCCGACGAGGTGGAGGGGCTGGCGCTCCGACAGCTCGGCGCCACGTCGCTGTTCTCGGCCAGGTTCCGTGAGGCCGCCGCGCGCGCCCTGCTCCTGCCCCGCCGCCGCCCCGGCACGCGGACACCGCTCTGGCATCAGCGCAAACGTGCGGCCGACCTGCTCGCCGTGGCCTCACGCTTCGGATCGTTTCCAATCCTGCTGGAAACCTACCGCGAAGTGCTGCGCGATCACTTCGACATGCCCGCCCTCGTCGACACGCTGCGCAAGCTGTCGTCGCGCACGCTGCGGGTGACGACCATCGATTCGCAGACGCCGTCGCCGTTTGCCGCGTCGCTGCTCTTCAGCTACGTCGCCAACTACATCTACGACGGTGATGCGCCGCTTGCCGAACGGCGCGCCCAGGCGCTCTCGGTCGATCAGGCGCAGCTGCGGGAGCTCCTCGGTGACGCCGAGCTGCGCGAGCTGCTCGACCCGGAGGCGCTCGAGGGCCTGGAACGACAGCTCCAGCATCTGAGCGATGGACATCGCGTGCGCAGCCTCGACGGTCTCCACGATCTGCTGATTCGGATCGGCGATCTTGGACCAGAGGAGATCGCCGCCCGCAGCGACGTGCCCGACACTCCTGCGGCGATCGACGCCCTCGAGCGGGAGCGTCGCGCGATCGAGGTACGAGTGGCCGGCGAACGCCGCGTGATTGCCGTCGAGGACGCCGCCCGCTATCGGGATGCCCTCGGGGTACCACTGCCGCCCGGACTTCCCGAGTCGCTGCTCGAGCCGGTGCGAGACGCTGCCGGCGACCTCGTCATGCGCTACGCGCGCAGTCACGCACCGTTTACGGTGCGTGCCATCGCCAGCCGCTTCGGCCTCGGCGTCGGCGTCGCCGAGGCGCTGTCGTCGCGGCTCACGGACGCGGGGCGCCTGATCGAGGGCGAGTTCACCCCGGGCGGATCGGAGCGCGAGTGGGTCGAGCCCGACGTCCTGCGCAGCCTTCGCCGGCGATCCCTCGCTCGCCTGCGCCAGGAAATCGAGCCGGTCGGCGCCGATGCGCTCGGCCGCTTCCTGGTCGCCTGGCACGGCATCGGGTCTCTCCGTCAGGGCCTCGAGGCGCTCCTCGACGCCATCGAGCAGCTCCAGGGCGCTTCGCTGCCGGCCTCGGTGCTCGAGCGCGAAGTCCTGCCGGCGCGAGTGGCGGGTTATCAGCCGGCCATGCTCGACACCCTCATGGCCGCCGGCGAGGTCATCTGGATCGGCACCGAACCGCTCGGCGAGCGCGACGGGCGGATTGTGTTGTATCTCACCGACCACTTCCTGCGCCTGCGCCAGCCGCAGGCCGGACGCGTCGGGGACGCGCCGCTTTCCTCACGAGCCAAGGAGATCGCCGAGTACCTGGACCAGCATGGCGCGTCATTCTTCACCGCCCTTCACGAAGGGACGGGCGGCGGCTTCCCGAAAGAGACCGTGGACGCGCTCTGGGAGCTCGTGTGGCGAGGTGTGGCCACCAACGACACGCTGCATCCCCTCCGGGCCTTCGCGAGAGGCGAGGATACGCGCAGCGTGCGCAGGACACGCGGCGTGACGTTCAGGTCGCGGCGCCTCACGCCGTCAGCTGCGGAGGGACGGTGGTCGCTCGTGCAGGCGCCGCGTCTGTCCCGGGGGACGCAGACCGACTGGGCGGCGGCCACCGCGCAGCAGCTGCTCGCCCGGCACGGCGTCATCACCAGGGAGACCGTGGCTTCGGAAGCGGTCGCCGGCGGGTTCTCGGCGGTCTATCAGGTGCTCAAGGCGATGGACGACGCGGGAAAGGTGAGGCGCGGCTACTTCGTGGCGGGGCTTGGAGCCGCACAGTTCGCGCTGGCGGCCGCTCTCGACCGGCTGCGATCGCTTCGCGACTCGCCGGAGTCGCCGAACACGGTCGTCCTTGCCGCTACCGATCCCGCGAACCCGTACGGCGCGATCGTACCCTGGCCGGTGTCACACCACGACGCCGCCGCCACCGGCAGAGGTCCAACCCGCAGTGCGGGCTCGCTGGTGATCCTCGTCGACGGCTACGCAGCAGCCTACCTGCGGCGAGGCGAGCGCGAGCTGCTCGTCTTCGCGCCGGACACCGAACCGCTGCGGTCCCGGCTGCTCCGCGAGACGGCGCGCGCCCTCATGCGGTTGGCGGCGTTCCGCGAAGAGGGGCGCAGAGGGATGCTCATCGCGGAGATCAACGGGGCGCCTGCCTCCACACATCCTGCGATCCGCCTGTTCATCGAAGAAGGCTTCGCGGCCACGGCGATGGGACTGCAGGCGCGCACGGAACGGCTCAGGCCCGGTGGCTTCGACGTCTCTGGCACTCGCATTGCGGGCGAGGGACGCGGAGGTGTTGCCATGGAGCATCCTGGACGCCAGCCCGGCGGAAGAGCTCAAGACCAGCCGGACAGCGCACACGACGCGGAGCGAGACCGGCGGCGCACGCCAGAGGGTGACGACGGAGCGCCGCGACAGGGTAAAGACGTCGATCCGGACAGTGCCGCGGCGGAGATCGATCGGGACGATACGGTGGAAGAGTAGGGGGTAAGGCGTAGGCGGCAGGCGGTAGGACGAGCCGGCCATGGCGATCACTTCCTACGTCCTACCTCCTGCGTCCTACATCCCGCGGATGCGGATCGAGATACACCTGATCGCGCAGGTACTCGACGCTGTGTCGCCTGACGTGATGTCTGATCAGCGTGATCGGCACCGTGAGCGGCACCACCCCGCGCCGGTGCTCCTCGATCGACGCGAGCAGCTCTTCCCTGTCTGCGGATTCAATGACCTTCTTCAGGTGTCCGACGATGTGGAGCATGACGTCGGCGTGGCGTCCCGGAGTCGCGGTGGTGGCGAGCGCGCGCATGAACGTCCGCTCGTAGCTCGCGGCCAGCGGCAGCGGCCTCGTCTCGGCGGCAGCGGCCACGAGCCGGCCGAGCGCCGTATAGCCGACACGCGAGTGCGAGAGCAGCTGCAGCTTGTGGATGGTGTGAAACCGCACCAGCGCACCCCGCGTCCAGCGTCTGGAGAAGAGCGCTCGCAGCCGCTGATACGCGAAGACGCGCTCGACGAAGTTCTCCCGCAAGGCAGGATCGTGCAGGCGGCCTTCCTCCTCGACCGGGAGATTCGGCAGCGCCTCCATGAGCGCTTCGGCAAACAGGCCGCGGCCCATTCGTGAGGCGGACCCGCCCTTCTTGCTTCCGCCGCGGGCAGCGTGATCCCGATTCGCGTGCACGCGAACGCGGGTCATGCCGCAGCTCGGGGAATCCTTCTTGAGCACGTAACCCGACAGATTGGCGCCGGCGAGCTCCGCGACTCTCGCGGCCGAGTACTCGGCCATCCGTGACGTCCAGTCGATTCCGCTCGTGACGCCGAGAAGCCGCACGAGGCGGCCGGCTGATGGCACGCCGGTGGGGCTCTGGACGAGATGGATCGGCTCTCGCGGTACGCCCATGCCGATCTCGAGCTCGGGACAGACGGGCACCCATTCGACGAACCGGCCGAAGGTCGAGGCGAGGAGCGGATCCCGCTTGTGTCCCCCGTCGAAGCGCACCGCGTCGCCGAGCAGGCAGCGCGAGATCCCGATGCGCGGACGATCGCTCATTGGCGATGATCCCGTCCGAACAGCCACCTCAGATCAGCTTTCCGACCGGCCCGAGATCGAGGTTGAGATCCTCCGGGCGCAGCCCGAACTGTGCCGCGATGTCGCGTAGCGTCTCCTCGAGCTTCATGAGCGCCCGGCCGACGTTCTCCACTTCCTCGTCCGTCAGCGTTCCCGCTTCCATACGGCGGATCGCCTGGCGCTCGAGCAGCCTTCGGATGAAGTCCACGAGCGTGAGCACGAGCTGCGCCACCGAGCGCTGCACGTCGGCCGGATCGGCGTTCCATCGCAGCGGACCCCCGGCAGCCGTCCGCTCGATCTCCCGGCGCAGGTCCTCGAGCTCCTCCACCTCGCTGACCGTCAGGCCGCCGGCCTGCGCCACCACCCGCAGCGGCCGGGCGCGCCGCGACCGTCTCGCCGGGGGCGAGGATCGTGTGGCGCGCTTTCGAATCGTTGTCTTCTTCGGCATTCGATGCTCGTTCCGAGACAACGGAGGCTGCGGAGGTAACGGCTCAACACGGAGAGAACGGAGCAACGGAGACGAACGGAGGGCGGGTGGGCCGCCGGCCCTCGGCCGGCGACAGGGATCGAGGGGAACGGCGATCACAAACGCGCACACCATTTCTCCAGCGCGCTTGTGATCGCCGTTCCCCTCGATCCCTGCCCGCGCGTAGCGCGGGCCCACCCGCCGCTGACCGTGCGCAGTCACTGGCCCTGCCGACACGCACTCCGGATCCTCCGTTCGTCTCCGTTGCTCCGCTTTCTCCGTGTTGAACCGTTATCTCCGAAACCTCCGTTCACTCACTCGTCGATCTCCGAAACCATCCGTTCACTCACGCGTCGCCGATGTCCGACGCAAATGCGTAGGCCGGAAACGGCCCCGAGATCTGAACCGCGGTGCCGGCAGCGGTAGCGGCAGCCCTGAGCGCACGCTGGTACGCGCCAGCCGAACCGCGGGGCACCAGGTGATAAATGCTCACGACGCCCTTCCGGCGTTCCACCCGCTCGGCCCTCACCCATCGTCGCACGGCCGGTCGCAGCCCATCGAACGCCGGCACTGCCCGGGCGCGCGCCGCCGTCGAGGCCTTCGCCATGAGAAACGCCGTGCCGGAGCCAGCTCCGGCCGCTCCGTCCCGCTCGACGGCTTCCGACGACACGTGCGCGCCGTCGCCGGTCTCAATCAGGCGAACGGTCATCTGCAGGCGCCCCTTGACGAGGCGAAGCGCGCGACGCAGCGACTGGCGTCGCGCACGCAGCACGAACGCGATCTCCTCGTCCGACATCAGGGTCCCGTACCGGACAGGCAGCACTGACGGCAGGGAGCGCGACAGCCGCTGAAGCGAGTCGTGATAGGCGGACAGGTTCGCGGCCGTTGGTTTCGGCGCACGGCCAGCAGGGCCGACAACGGCGGCAAGGCCGGTGACGCGGATCAGCGTGAGCGCCTCACCCCGAAACCCGCGCACGCGAATGGGGCCGGCGGCGGCGCCGGTCACCGCGTAGACGCACCATGTCACATCCGCCGTCTCCGTCGTGCCCGCAACGCGCGGCGGCTGCTGCGGCGGGTCAACGGATCGGCGTCCTCGTGCGGGAGCACGCGGTCCGCGGCGCAGAGGAGAAGCGAGAGGCGCGCATAGATCAAGTCGACCTGCGCCAGGGCGAGCGTGACGTCGCCGCTCAGCACCACCCCCTTGTTGAGCACGTTGTCGACGACATCGAGCAGTGAGGCTTCGGTGTCTCCGAGCACCAGCTCCGATGTCGCGAGGGCCGTCGTCCGGCGCGGCCGTCCTCTCACGGGCGGCGCGCCTCGCGGCCTGCGTCCACGAAGTGGTACGGCGGCCACGGGCCGGTCAGCGCCATCCTCACGCCCGACGCTCCGAGGTCGCGGAACTCGCGGCGAAGCGCCGCGCGAAACGCCCGCATCCGCCGGGTCGGGACGAGAAATGCCGCGTCGACCAGCAGCGTCGACCCCGGGACCCGCTCCGTCTCCGGGCGCCGGCGCGCCGCGGTGGCCTCGCGCGCCATCGCCCGGTAT
>Ga0075418_10008862_pt1 | contig 11285 bp, 3 predicted proteins | sample SoiMetdeltSBSDD2_FD_81776 | JGI IMG/M metagenome (GOLD analysis project Ga0075418, IMG submission 81776) | Bulk soil microbial communities from a Populus tree surrounding site in Tennessee, USA - Soil MetaG P. deltoides SBSDD2 | ecosystem: Environmental > Terrestrial > Soil > Tree plantation...
AAGGGCCAGCGATGTTTCCGAATCGAAACGGCGACACGACGTGAGGCGCCGAAGGCGCAGCGGCCGGCCACCCGCGAGTCGGCGCCTCGGCTAGCGTTCGCGCCGGCGCCGCCGTCGCGCTGCCGTTCTTCCGGGTGACGCCGGTGTGCCCTGGCCCGGCTTCTTGCCGTAGCCCCGGTTGCACTCGTTGCAGAATTGCTGCCCGTCATCCTTGAGCTCTCGCTTACAGGTGAGGCATCTGACCACGCCATCCTCCATCCTCGGGTGGATCATCGATATATGAGTTTTATTTATTATATAAGATTTATATGACATGGCAATGGCACCCAGGGTTCGACAACACTGAGGCGACGGCCGATGGGAGAGTGCCCTATGGCCGAAGACACCAAAACAGATGTCGTCGTGGCAACCGGAGAGTGGGGCCGGCCGACGACGCAGCGGGAGGCGGCGCGATCGCAGATGCTGTGGATGGTCGGTCAGGCAAGTCGAGCCGCCAAGAGCGGCCGGGTCGATGACGCTCGCTGGTGGCGCGATAGAGCGGTATCGGCCCTGTGGAACATGAACTAGCGCGGGCGGGTCAGCCGAGGATTATTCGGACGCGATGTGCCTTCCGGTCATCGACGAGCCGGATGCTGAGATCGCCTGCGAGGTAGACGCCATCCACCTCTACCGAGGACACTCCCCGGGACACACCTCGCGGGTTCTCGACAACGAGATCATACTGCGCGGAGCGGTAGCGGAACGCCATCTCGAAGCCACGCCACGCGCCGGGAATGCACGGGTCGATCACGAGATGTGTGCCGCGGAGCCGAAACCCGAGAATCGACTCGAGCCCGGCGCGATACATCCACCCCGCTGACCCCGTATACCATGTCCATCCCCCACGGCCGATGTGCGGCGCCTCGGTGTAGACGTCTGCCGCCATCACATACGGCTCGACCTGGTAGCGGTGGACACCCGTCGGGGTGATGGCATGGTTGATCGGATTCAACATCGAAAAGAGCTCGGCGGCCCTATCCCCCTGGCCGAGCGCCGCAAAGGCGATCGCGGACCAGATGGCCGCATGCGTGTATTGCCCGCCATTCTCTCGGACGCCAGGCACATACCCCTTGATGTAACCAGGCTCCAGCGACATGCCGTCGAATGGCGGTGTCAGGAGCAGAACGACGCCGTCGGCACGGCGTACGAGATGTTCGTCGACGGCCGCCATGGCGCGCGCTTGGCGTGCCGGGTCGCCGGCCGCCGAGATGACGCTCCAGGACTGCGCGATCGAATCGATGCGGCATGCGTCGTTGACGGCGGCGCCGAGCGGCGTCCCATCGTCGAAGTACGCGCGGCGGTACCACCCGCCGTCCCAGGCCTCGCGTTCGAGCGACTCCTTGAGAGCGCTCACATGCCCACGCCACCGCTCGGCGCGCTTGCCTTCCCCACGAGCGTCAGCCAGGTCAGCCCATTCGGAGAGAACGGCGTGAAGGAACCACCCGAGCCAGACGCTCTCCCCCTTCCCGCCGGCGCCCACCTCGTTCAATCCGTCGTTCCAATCCCCCGTGCCCATCAGCGGCAACCCGTGAGTTCCGACCGTCAGGCTGTGATCGAGCGCGCGCGCACAGTGCTCGAAGAGCGTGCTTCGTTCGTCGGAAGCGCGAGGCTCGAAGTACGACTCGCGCTGGCCGACCTCCAGCTTGGGTCCTTCGAGGAAGGAGACGACTTCGTCGAGAACGGCGCCGTCGCCGACGATCTCGACATAACGGGCTACGGCGTACGGCAGCCAGACCAGGTCATCGGAGATGCGCGTTCGAACGCCGCGGCCGCTGGGCGGATGCCACCAGTGCTGGACATCGCCATCCTCGAATTGCCGGGCGGCGGCGCGCAGCACGTGCTGCCGGGCCAGCGCGGGCTCGGCCACCGCGAGCGCCATCACGTCTTGAAGCTGATCGCGAAACCCGTACGCACCACCGGCCTGGTAGAACGCCGACCTCGCCCACACGCGACAGGACAGCGTCTGGTACAGCAGCCAGCCATTGAGCAGCATATCCATCGAGCGATCCGGCGTTCTGACCTGCACCGTGCCGAGCAGCGCGCCCCAGCGCTCGTCGACCATTCGCAAGATGTCCGCCACGTCGTGAGTCCGGTAGCGAACGATCAGCTCCCGCGCCTGCTCCAGACTCTCCGCCTCGCCGAGCAAGAACACGACCTCGGCGCGGCCGCGAGCGGGCAGCGCGAGCGTAGCCTGAAGGGCGCCGCACGGATCGAGGCCAGCACCGACCCGTCCCGAGAGGCGGTGGCGGGCCGCGAGCGCCGACGGATGATCCGGCGACCCGTTGCGTCCGAGAAATTCCGTCCGGTCGGCGGTCCACGCCGTTTGGGTCCCGCCGAGGTCGGCAAAGGCCACGCGAGCGCCGCACTCGCGCCGCCACGCGTTGCGCGCGAGCATCGCGCCGGTCTGCCCGTCGATCTCGGTGACCACGAACGGCGCCGCGGTGGGGCGCGATACGCCAAGGACCCACTCGACGTAGGCGGTCACGGACAACCGCCGTGGTCGTCCGGACTCGTTCGTCAGCGTGAGCCGCGAGATCTTGATGGGGTCGTCGAGCGGCACCAGCTGTAGCAGCTCGAGCGAGATGCCGTGCGAGACGTGCTCGAACCGCGTGTAGCCTTGTCCATGCCGGATGACATAGGGCGAGATCTCTTCGCGGATCGGGAGCGCCGTCGGCCCCCACAGGTCCCCGGTCTCCTCATCGCGGACGTAGAAGGTCTCACCCGGCGGATCGCTGACCGGATCGTTCGACCAGGCCGTGAGCTGGTTCTCGCGGCTATTGACCGACCACGTATACCCCGAACCCGACTCGGAGACCTGGAAGCCGAAGCCCGGATTCGCGATCACGTTGATCCACGGCGACGGCGTCCACCGTCCCTCGTCGAGGACCGTCACGTACTCGCGTCCATCTTTCGCGAAGCCGCCCACCCCGTTGTAGAGCTCGAGACTCGGGCGCGGAGATGTCGCGGCCGCCGGCGCCGGCGGCCGCGCCGCCGCTCGTCGTGGTGAAACAAGCGGAGCCGCCGCGTCGGGTCGCTGTGCTCGCGCCACTTGCTCGGCCAGTGTCCCGTGCCGGCTCGACAGCACCGCGCGCGCGACAGACCGGAGCACGTCACGCTGGGTCGCCGAGAGGCGGTCGGCCCGAACGATATAGACGTTCCCGTGCGGTTCATGGCCATCGTGAAGCCCTGCCGACTGGCTCGTGCGGACCAGTGTCTCCAACAGCGCCTGCAGATCCTGAGCATAGGACGGCGCATGCTCGTTCAAGATGACGAGGTCGACCGCGAGCCGCTTCATCCGCCAGTACTCGTGCGCGCGGAGCAGCTGCCGAACGATACCCACGTCCTCGGAATCGTCGATCCGAACGAGCACGATCGGGAGGTCGCCCGATATCCGGTGCGCCCACAACGCGGCGGGGCCCTCCGTCTGACGCGCGAGGATCTCCGCGGGAGACCTCAAGCTACGATCCGAGTAGAGAACGCGGCTGGCGAGGCTCTGGAAGAGATGGGCCTCGTCGGGGCCCATCCCGAGGTGGTGCTGTTGAACCTGCGCCTGCGTCCAGGCCAAGGTCGCGGCGCGGTCGAACGTCGCCGGATCGTGATATTTCTCGGCGAGGTCGAGCGCCTCCGCGCGCGACGGCGCGACGAGCGTCGAGAAGGTGGCGCGGAGGGTATCGCCCGGCGGCAGTCGGACGCGGCGGCGCAGGCTCACGATCGGATCGAGCACCGCGCCGGTCGTGTTGGACAGCGGCCGGCCGTCGATCACCGCCGCGGGCGTCCGGATCCCGCGCCCGCGGCCGAGGAACCGGGCTCGGTCGGTCTCCCATTGCAGCTCCCCGACCGCGTCGCCCTCCACGACCGCCACATGGGCGAGCCAGACCGGGGCCTCGCCGCGTGCTCGGGGCCGGCGTCTCGCCAGCAGCGTGTCGAGCTCAGGTACGCATTCGGTCTCCACGCTCAGGTTCGAAAACGCCGGATGGGCCGCGTCGACCGCCGGCGGCGCCAGAACGACCTCGGCGTACGAGGTCAGCTCGATCTCCCGGCTCTTCGTCCCGAGGTTCGTCAGCGAGACGCGGCGCACCTCGGCGTCGTCCTCCGGCGACACGATGACCTGGAGCGTGGTCCCGATGGCACCGTCGCGCCGGACGATCTCCGCCCGATCCTCGGAGAACGTGACCTCGTAGCTGTCCGGCGCGCCGCCGCGCGGCTGGTAGCCGGCCGACCAGCTCTCCCCGCTGTCGACGTCGCGAAGGAACACATACGTGCCCCACGCGTCGCGCGTGACGTCTTCCCGCCACCGCGTGACCGCGAGATCACGCCAGCGGCTGTATCCGGAGCCCGCCGTCGTCAGCATCACCGCATACCGGCCATTCGAGAGCAGTTGGGTGCGCGGCAGCGAGCCGTGCGGCGAGTCGAAGTGCCTCACGACCGGCGGAACGAACTCGCGCACGTCGCCGACGGCCTGCACCTCGTCCGCGCGGGGCCGCGCGACCGCCACGTCCCGTGGCGTCCGCTCTTGAAGCAAGAGCTCGGTGGCCAGGACCATGGGCTCGGCACGGAAGCGCGCGCGCATCGCGCCGTCGTGGACGACGTTTGCGATCGCGACGACCACCATGCCCTGGTGGTGGGCCATATACGCGCGAACCACGGCGACGGAGGCGCCGTCTGGGAGCCTGGGTGCGGTGTAGTCGAGCGCCTCGTAGAAGCCGTAGGCGCCGCTGGCCCCAGCCGCCGCCAGGCGGCGGAAATTCTGTGCCGCCGCGGTCGGATCGATCATCGCGGCCAGACCCGTCGCATAGGGTGCGATGACGACGTCCTCGCTAAGTCCGCGTCGCAGGCCTATTCCCGGGACACCGAAGCTCGAATACTGGTAGGTCATTTCCAGATCACGCGCGTTGTAGCCCGACTCCGATACACCCCACGGCACGCCGTGCTCGGCGCCATACCTGATCTGCCGTCGCACCACGAGCCGGGATGTCTGCTCGAGCAGGCTCCCCTCCGGCGCGGGCATGACGAGCGTCGGCATCAGGTACTCGAACATCGATCCCGACCAGGACACGAGCACCGAGTCCAGCTCCACCGGTGTCAATGCCCGGCCGAGCCGGAACCAGTGCGAGACGGGAACGTCGCCTTTGGCGATCGCGACGAAGCTCGCGAGCCGGGCTTCCGACGCGAGGAGGTCGTACCGACTCGGGTCGAGGGTTCCATCGGTGAGACGGTACCCGATCGCGAACAGCTTCCGCATCGGATCGAAGAGAAAGGCGAAATCCATGGCGCCGACCATCGCCCGAGCGTTTCGAGCGAGGATCGTGAGGCGACGAACCAGCGTCTCGGGCACATCCAGGTCGCGGGTGTGGCTTTCGACCGTGGCGCCCAGCGCCTCCGCCCACAGAAGGACCTCCATGTGCGCGTTCCCGGGATCCTCGTCGACCAGCAAACGCGCGGTGTCCAGCACCGTCTGAGCGCCGGCCTTCAATGTCGCGAGCCGTGAGGCCCACTCGGCCGGACCGCGCGGCGGCTCCCGGACCGCGGCCATAACGGCGTCGAGAGCGTCCGCCAAGCGCCCGTGGCGGGCCGGGCCTGGGCGCGCATCGCCGACCGCCACGACGGCCGCGAGGTGGACGAGCAGCGCGGTGTCCTCGATCCCGGCGAGCGCCGACCGATCGAGGTGCCCACGCTCGATCATCTCCTCGCAGGCGTGGGCGACCGCGATGAGATGGCCGGCGAGATTGCCGCTGTCGACCGACGAGACGTACTTCGGCTCGAGCGCGTAGCAGTGCTTCGTGTCGTACCAGTTGTAGAAGTGACCGCGGAAGCGCTCGAGGCCGCCGAGCGTCTCGAGCGTGGCCTCGAGACGCTCGACGGCGTCGAGCGTTCCGACCCAGCCGAAGTCGCGCGCGGCCACCGTTGACAGCAGATACAGCCCGATGTTCGTCGGCGACGTGCGATGCGCCACCACCGGGCTCGGCGTCTCCTGGAAGTTGTCGGGCGGCAGCGCGTGGTCTTCCGGACCGACGAACGTCGTGAAGAAGCGCCACGTCCGCCGCGCGATCAGGCGGAGGGCTCGCGCATCCGCCGCCGAAAGCGGCTGAGCGGCCTCGGTGTGCCGCGGCATGCTGATCCACCGCGCCACCGCCGGCGACACGGTCCACAGCAGCAGAAAGAGCAGCGCGGCGGGCCAAGCCTCCGGCCGTCCCCAGGCGACGGCAACCGCCGCGGCGGCGGCGAGCGCAACCCCACCGCCCATTCGGCGGCAGAAACCACGGAGATCCAGACGGAGGCCGGCTTTTGCCTGCGCCGCCGTCACCCATTCCAGCAGCCCGCGATGCGTGACGTACACGCGGACGAGCGTCCGCACGATCGCATCACTCATCAGCCAGGTCTGATATGTCAGCATCGTGATCGTGAGGCCGAACTGTGAGCCGGCCAGCAAGAGGTCCCGGCCTACCGCGCGAATGTAGCTGCGCTTCGAGATGCCGCGCCCGCGTGGAAGCAAACCGCCCAGGACCGGCAAGAGCGTGGGCAAGGCGACGGTCGCCAGGATGAAGACACTCCATATCGTGGGCGAGGTGCCGGGCATCAGCCACGCGACCACAAGCGTCAGATACGTGGCCGGCGCCGACACGGTGCGACGGAGGTTGTCCAGCATTTTCCAGCGTCCGACCACCGGAATCCTGCTCCCGAGAATCCACGGAAGCAGCTGCCAATCACCACGCGCCCATCGATGCTGGCGGGCAGCCGCGACCCCGTAGTGGGATGGGGCGCTCTCGAACAGCTCGACGTCGGTGACGAGGCCGGCGCGCGCGAACACTCCTTCGAAGAGATCGTGGCTCAGGAGAGCGTTGTCCGGCACCCGTCCGGCCAGCGCCGCCTCGAATGCGTCCACGTCGTAAATGCCTTTGCCGGTATACGACCCTTCTCCCCAGAGGTCCTGGTAGACGTCGGACACCGCCGCCGCATACGGGTCGATCCCGGCCGGGCCGGACGAGAGGCGCTGGAACCACGAGCCTGCGCGTCCGGGTAGCGGCGGTGTCACTCGGGGTTGAAGCACGGCGTATCCTTCAACGACGCGCTGCCTTCCGATATCGAGCCGCGGTCGGTTGAGCAGATGCGCCATCGTACCGACCAGCCGATCGACCGCTCCTCTGGGTAGCCGCGTGTCGGCATCGAGCGTGATGACATAGCGGATGCCCGAAGGCGTGACGGCGCCCGTAGCCACGAAGCTCGTGTCCGTCGCCCCGCGCAGGAGGCGATTCAGCTCGCGGATCTTGCCCCGCTTGCGCTCCCAGCCCATCCACACCCGCTCGCTCTCGCTCCAGAGCCGGCGGCGGTGAAAAAGAAGGAATCGCTCGCCGCCATCCGGTGCGGTGCCGTGACGATGGTTCAGGCGCGCGATCCCTTCTCGTGCGGCCCCCAGAGTTTCGTCATCACCCGGCATGCTCTCCGCGGGCGCATCGAGCCAATCGGTGAGGATGGCAAAGCGAAGATCGCCGCTTGGATTTGCCAGGTAGTGCACTTCGAGCCGCTCGATGTGCTCGGTGACTTCTGCGTTGTCGGTCAAAAGCATCGGCACGACGACCATGGTTCGCAGATGGGGTGGCACCCCCTCGCGCAGCTCGAGACGAGGCAGCACCGCCGGTGTGACCAGCGCGGTGACGCTTCGGTTCAGCAACGCGATCGCCAGGTCCGAGGCCGGGACGATGGCGAGAAGTGCGAGAACCAGCAGGCCTGCCGGTCCGACACCGGATGCCCACGCCGTGAGGAGCGGCAGGGCCAACATGAACCCACTGAGGACGGCGATCGTTCCAAGATATCCGGGCGTCGCTGCCCCGACATAAAGCCGAAGCAATCGGTGCAAGGGCGGCGCTCGGTAGCCAAGCGTCCGTTCGAAGGCCAGGCGCCCGTTGCCGATGAGATAGAATCCGGGATCGGTGTGCCGATCGTCGTGGGCCCCGGCCTGTGCGCGAGCCGCGGCCAGGCGCGCGACGTCCAACTCGGACCGGCCCGAGCCCCGCCCGAGCTCCTCCACACCGTGTCGGTAGGCGTCGCGGGTCGCGAAATCCATCGCGGTGTAGTTCGGACCCATGTGCAGCACCTGGTCGACGAGGCTGACGCTCTCGAAGAACTCCGTCCAGTCCAGCGCGGACATCAAGCTCATGCTCATGATCACGTTGCGGACGGTCACGTTCATCGCGGCCTGCCGCTGATGCTCGACGCGAACGATGTCGTCGGAGGTCGTCCCCTGCGCGTCCAGCCGTTGATCGAGCCAGCGCAGGGCTGGAGTCACGGCGCGATCCTGCTCCCGTAGCCGCTGGACGAGCTGCACCGCGAAGGCGGTGACCAGCGGGCCGCTCTCGAATCGCGCGAGGCCCCTCACCGTCGGCGCAACAGCACCGTCCGCGCCGACGCCGAGCAGCTCGTCGGCCAGGGTGTCAGCCTCCTGGCGCGCCGCGCGCCCGCGAACGATGCTCTCCGCCAGGCGACGGAGATTCTCGACGAGCACGACGCGCAGCGTGATCGCCACCGCCCACAGCTCGCCGATCGTCAGCGGCTGCACCCGCTGGTAGGCCCGCACGAACCGCCGAAGCGATTCGGGATCGAGCCGGCTATCGGTATGCGCCACGAATGCCCAGGCGATTCCGTAGACGCGCGGATAACCGGCGAGCGGCCCCTCGACGAGCTTGGGCAGCTCTCGATAGTACCCAGGCGGCAGGTCGTTGCGAATTTCGCGCAGCTGTTCGTCCACGACGTGGAAGTTGTCGACGAGCCATTCCGCCGCCGGCGTGATCGCCCGCTCCTCGCGAATGGCGTTGGCGATCACGCGATACGAGTCGCGAAGCACGCGACCGTTGTGTTCCACGCGCTGCAACAACCGCCGCCCCCGACCCGAGCGCCGCATGACGCCCTGGGCCGCCGCCAGGCTCTCGGCGTGCTGCTCGAGTCGCTCGATGCCGAAGAGCTCGGCGCGGATCGGGTCGTCCGGGGACTGCCGGGCTATCCTCACGCGGCTTTTCTTCAAGGTTTTTTCGCCGGGGCTAGACGGAGGCGGCGGTTCCCGGCTGGCGCAGCAGGCAATTCGTGTTCGGCCTCCCCATGCGCCGCAACCAGCGGAAATGGGCAATCACGCCGTCCCGGAACGATCTGTGCTCGGTGTACGCAACCCCAAAGTCTCGACATGCTTGTTCCACCAGCTTCGAGATCGCCGGGTAGTTGACGTGGCTGATCCTCGGGAACAGGTGGTGCTCGATCTGGAAGTTCAAGCCGCCGAGAAGCCACGCCACAACTCGGCTATGGCGGGCGAAGTCTACGGTTGTCTCCGTCTGATGGACAGCCCAGGCCCGCTCGAGACGCCCGGTGCGCGCGGAGGGCAGCGGAAACGCCGCCTCTTCTACGCAGTGAGCCACCTGGAACACCACGGCGAGGGTCGTCCCGAGCACCACCGCGGTGATCACGTAGTGGATGAGGACCACATTCACGGGGTGAAGAAGCATCGGGACCCCGAATGCGCAGGCGAAAAAGGTCACCTTGCCGGCGACCAGGAAGGCGAGGTCCCACCCGGTGGGGCGACGGATTCGGTGGCTGCCGATTCGGCCGGCAATGAGCCTTCGGAAATCGTCGACGAGCTGCCACCTGATCGCGAGAAAGCCGTAGAGCGGCCAGAGGTAGAGGTATTGCCATCGGTGAAAAGTGAGCCGGCGCTGATGTGGCGTGACCCGGCCGAAGATGCCGAGGTTGAGGTCGCTGTCGTAGCCGGTGACATTGACATAGGTGTGATGGATGACGACGTGCTTGTAGTGCCACAAGTACGAGCTGCCCCCGACTAGGTCGAGCGTCATGGCCGCCAGCTTGTTGATCCAGGGGTGGTCGGAGTACGCCTGATGGCCGCCGTCGTGTTGGATGTTGAAGCCGATACCGGCCGCCGCCAACCCGAGCAGGACGGCCAGCGGCACACTCTGCCACCACGCGTGGGCCACGAACACGAGCAGGAGGTACGTGACCGCCAGACCGGCGAGGAGGATCGCCGTCTTCAGGTACATCTCCCAGCAGTCGCGGCGCCGCCGGCCGGTGACCTGGAAATACTCGTCGACTCGCCGCTGAAGCTCGAGCTGAAAGGCGCTGTCCGTCCCGAATTTGAGAGCTCCTCCCGAGATCATCGTCACGGCTTTCCGACCAGGTACTGGTCGATCCCATCCTCGATCTCGCGAGGGAACGACGGCGCAGCGCCCACGAGCTCCAGCTGGTATGTGCGGAGCATGATCTCGCGGAAAATCGGCAACGCTACGCGGCCCCCGGTCTCCTTGTCGCCCAGGCTACGGTTGTCGTCGAAGCCGATCCGGACCGCCACGGTGACCCCTTGCGGTCCGTAGGTCGACCCCACGAAGAGCGCGTCGCGAAAGTCGCTCGTCGTTCCGGTCTTCCCCATGATCGGGATCGGGAAGTCGCGGCCGTAGAGGGAGTGGGCGGTACCTTCAGGAATGCGGACCACGCCCCGCAATCCCTCCTGGATCAGATTCAGGTGTCTGGAGGTGAACTCGAGCGCGGTCCGGGCCGCCTCGTAGAGCACCTCGCCGGAGGAGCCGGTCACGCGATCGATGATGTACGGCTCGGCCAGGAGCCCCGAAGCCATCGCGCGATAGGCGCCCGCCAGCTCGAGCAGCCGCACTTCTGACGCCCCGAGGGCCGTGGTGATGTAGGGCTGCAACGGTGTGCGGATCCCCAGCTCTCGGGAGGCCCGGATCACTCTGTCCAGGCCGATCTCGCGGGTGATCCACACGGCCACCGCGTTGCGGGACTCGGCCAGCGCCTGGCGCATCGGGATGGGCCCCTTGAACTCGTTGTCGTAATTCGCGATCCACTTGACCGGACGGTCGGCTCCCATGGACACCGCGATCGGTTCGTCGGGCACCGTGGTGTCGAGGTCGAGCCCTTCGCGGAACGCAGCCAGGTACACCATCGGCTTCCACGCCGAGCCGGCCTGCCGCAGCGAGCCCGTCGCGCGGTTGAAGTCGGAGTAGCGGGCGTGGCGATTCTTGTAGAAGTATCGCCCACCCGCCTCGGCCAGGATCGCCGAGTCTCCATTGCGGAGCACGACCACCGAGCCCTGGATCAGTCCCTTCGCCTGGGGGTGCCGCTTCTCGTAGAGAGCAAGACCCGTCTCCAGCGCTTCGTTCACGATGGTCTGGACCCGCTGGTCCAAGGTGGCGTGGACCGAGATCCGCCCCTGGAGCAGATCCTCGACCCCGAAGCGG
>Ga0075418_10008863_pt1 | contig 11285 bp, 9 predicted proteins | sample SoiMetdeltSBSDD2_FD_81776 | JGI IMG/M metagenome (GOLD analysis project Ga0075418, IMG submission 81776) | Bulk soil microbial communities from a Populus tree surrounding site in Tennessee, USA - Soil MetaG P. deltoides SBSDD2 | ecosystem: Environmental > Terrestrial > Soil > Tree plantation...
AGGTAGGAGATCCCGAGAAGGCTCAGGATCGCCATGACGAGGACCGCGATCACCATCGCGGAGCCGCGCTCCGTCCCGGCGTCGTTCGTACGATGCGTGCTCATGCCGATGGCTCCTTGCGCCCGCATGTTCTAGTTGACCGTCAGCGACGGCATGGCGCAGGTCGTCGTGATCCCGGAAGGGTTCCCCGCGCTGTCGAGCAGCGTGAACACGTACTGGGTCGTGCCGATGACGTTCACGACGCGGCTCGCGCCGCTGCCGGAGTCCATGAGCTTGCTGAAGACGTAGGTCACGTTGGTCGTGTTCCCGGCGGTCATCGGGCTCGCGTAGTTCACGGTGGGGGCCGGAGCGCTGAAATTGCTCTTCGTGGCCGTCCCGACCTCGTTCGGCGTGCCGACGTAGGTCGTGGTCCAGGTCCCGGGGGCGGCGATGTTCGTTCCGTTGAACTGCGCCGTCTGCCAGCGCGGCTGGTTCCCCGTGTAGTCGGTCCAGCTGATGGTCATCGACGTGACCGAGACCGCCGTCAGGCACCGGTCGTTCCCGAGCTTGTAGGAGACTTCCTTGCACTTGGCCGAGCCGCTCGCGCAGCTCGCGATCGTGTTGGTCGTCGGGAACATGCTGAGGCAGCAGCCGACGGCGCTCCCCGCACGGACCGTGATCGACGTGGTGAAGCTGCATCCGGTGGAGTTCGTCACCGTCGCGGTGATCGTGTAGGTCCCCGGCGGGGTCGCGAGCCAGCCCGTGTCGGTCCAGGTCGTCCCCGTGGTCGTGGAGTTGTAGGTTCGGGTCACGCCCGCCACCACGTGCGAGTACGTGATCGTGACGCCGGTGTAGGTGTCGGTGCCGCCGGTCACGGTCACCGTGGTCGGGGTGACCCCGGCGATCGTCGCGCCGTCGGTCGGCGGGTTGATGGCCACCGTGCCGGAGAACTGGCAGGTCGCCTGGGCCGAGTTCGAATCGGCGGAGTAGTTGATGCACTCGTCGTGGGCGCGAACCATGTAGTAGACGCATTGCGACGGGGACGGCGCCACCATGCTGATGTCGTCATAGGAGTTGGTCGAGGAGGACCCGACCGGCGTCGAGCCGAACACCGCGTTGCTCGGAGGATCGGTCTTCGGCATCACCTGCGAGCGGTAGACGTCATACGCCCTGATGACGATGTCGTTGTTCTGCTCGTCCTTGACTACGGGGCTCCAGTTCACGCGTATGTGGCCGGGGGACAGGGTGAACGCCTGCACGTTCGTCGGAGCCGCGGGCGGGATCGACGTCGTGGACTGCCCGGCGAAAGCGTTCGTCACCGCGCTCTCGGTGCCGCAGGTGTCGACCGCGGTGAGGCGGTAGTAGTACGGATGGCAGTTGACGGTGGGCGCGTCGATGTACGGCGGGTTGCTCGGGGCGTGCACGACCGTCTCGTTGACCACGAGCGACGTCGTGGACGCCGTGAACCCGGAGGTGTCCCCGCGGTAGACGCGATAGCCGGCGAGGTCGCGACAGGCCGGCGCGAGGGGATCCGCTGCGGGCACGCTCGCCGTGTTGTTGGTCACGGCCGTCCAACTGAGGCGGACGTTGTTGACTTGGCCGGTGGTCGCGGACGCGCCGGTCGGCGCGCTCGGCGTGTTGCTGTTCGCCACCGCGGCGTTCGACTCGTTGCTCTTGACGCTGACGTTCCCGGCCGCGTCCTGGGCCTGGATCGAGATGTAGTACGTCGTGCCGGTCGTCAGGCCGTCCAGGTAGTAGGGCGGCGCGACCGTGCTCCGGGTTCCGCTGATCGTCCCTGCGGCGGGCCCGTAGTTGACCCGGTACTGCGTGACGCCGTCTGCCGAGGAGTTCGGAGTCCAGTTGACGATCAGGGCGCCGCAGTGCCCCGCGATCAGGGTCGGCGTCGCCGGCTTGGTCGGCGCGGTCACGTCGGCGGCGAGGTCCTGGATCCCCTTCATGCGCATGTTGCGGGGGATCACGTCGCCGCGCAGCTCGAACTTGCGGTACTTCGCCGAGGCGGGATCGCTCGTGTCGTTGTAGTTCATGTCCGGGTCGCGGGTCATCCCGATGAGCGAGATGTTGAACTTCGTGATCCCGGCGCGGGTCGCCTTGACGGTCGCGACCTCGCTGGCGCCGGGGGCCGCGATCGGAGCCGGACCGGTCCCGTCGTAGTACTGGAAGGACATGTTGCGGACGTTCTCCACGACCGGCGTGCGCACGATGAACGCGCCGCTGCAGCAGGTCCCCATGTCGTTGTTCAGCGAGATCTTGTAGAGGGTGTACGGAGGGGTCGTCGGGTTGAGCACGACGTTGTTGACGGTGACGTTCGTGACCACCCCGTTGCGGGGCTCCTCGTCCACGTCCGCCTGGAACGTGATCGTGTCGGGGCCCGTGCCGTCGGGACGCGCCAGGACGTACCCCACGACCTCGTCGTTTCCGGTGGAGACGACGTTGAAGGCGCCCCCCGAGAGAGCGGTCTCGTGATCGACGCGCAGCGCCGGGTCTTCTGCGTCGAAGTCACCGCGGAAGATGATCGCGTGGTCGAGGGCGACCTCGAGCTGCTCGTCGGGGCGCACCGCGGATCCGTCCGGGTTGGCGTTGAACCCGAGCATCCGGATGTCGGCCGTCAGGCGGTCGTAGGCGATGCGCACCGCTTCCTGCTGCTCGGTCGCGTTCTCCCCCTTCTTGAAGGACTTCCGCGCCGCGTCGTACACGGTGAGCGAGATGATGATCGCGACCGCGAGGACGGCCGTCGCGACCAGGACCTCGACCAAGCTCATACCGCGTTCGTTCAACCGGGTGCTCATCGTCGTACCTCGCTTGAGTTGTTCTCAGTTCCTCGTCGTGACGACCGTGACGGTGCGGTTCCGGTTCCCGAGCTGCGTCCACAGGACGCTCACCGTCAGGCGGACGTTCTTCGCGGTCGTGGCTCCGCCGGCGTCCACGAAGTCCGGGACCGCGAGCACGCCCTGGGCGACCGAGTCGATCTGGACGGTCGCGCGGGCGCTGGTGCCGAGCTTCTGCACGAGCGCGGCCTGCCAGCCGGTGCAGTCAGCGGTTCCGCAGGTCTGGGTGTTGACGGTGTAGGTCTTCGCCCGCCCGTCGAAGCCGAAGTTCGACCAGAGCTGGGTGAACGCCCAGCCGTTCATCTCCTCGACGATCTCCTTCCCCGCGGCGAGCGCCTCGCTCGCCGTGCGGCCGCTCTTCACGCTGCGGCCGCCGAGGATGAAGAGACCGCTGACCGAGATCAGCACCCCGGCCAGGAGACCGAGAGCGATGATCACCTCGATCAGGCTGAAGCCGTGCGCGTCGTTCCGCTTCATCGCCATGCCCCCCTCAGACCCGCGCATGGGCGACGGAGACCATGCCCAGCGTGTTGACCGACAGCGTCCAGCGCTCGATAGCGTTGGACACCGCGGATTCCAGCGTCACGGTGCTCGACCCGCCGGTGGAGCCGTCGCTGCGGAAGGTGATCGACGCGGCGGAGCCCGACTTGATCAGCACCCGGCCCGGCATCTGGACCGTCCGGATCTCGCCGTTCGTCCCCTCGTAGGAGTAGGAGTTCGTCGGATCCGCGCTGACCGTGACCACGATGTTCTTGTGATGCGAGACCGCGATCATCCGCGCCGCGCGCAGATGGACCGCCATCTCGTCGGAGGCGGACCTCGCCTCGCCGATCCGCAGCTGCTCGTTGACGAGCGGGATACCGATCGCGATCACGATTCCGACCAGGGCGAGCACGGCGAGCAGCTCGGCCAGGCTGTATCCCGCCTCGCGTCGTGCCGGCCCGTTTGGGGTGACGTTCTTGTTCACCGTTCCTCCTCGGATCGCCGACCTGGATAGAGCAGCCCTTGTGCCACTATTCCGGTCGGGATCAACGGCCTTAATTGGTGTGAATTCAAAGACTTACGAATCCGGCAGCGCTCCCGTGCGCGCCTCGTGCTCCGTTCGGCCGGACGAAGTGTCACGATTCGTTACAGTCGGGAACCGCAGCCGGAACAGCGCTCCTCCCCTCGTCCCCTCGGCCGCCTCCACGGTCCCTCCGAGGTCGACGATCGTGCGCTGGACGAGGGCGAGGCCGAGCCCGGTCCCCCGCGCCCGCGTCGTGTAGAAAGGGACGAACACCTGGGCGCGTCGATCGGGCGGGATCCCCGGGCCGTCGTCCTCCACCTCGACCTGGAGCGACGCGGCGACCCTTCGCCCCGTGATCCGGACCGCGAGCGGCCGGCCCGCCTCGGAGCCGATGTCGGCGGCGTTCTGCAGGAGGTTGACGAAGACCCGCTTGAGGAGCCCCTCGTCACCGGTGACCGTCCCGAACTCCCCCGAGACCTCGACGGTGATCCCCGCCGGGGGGGAGGAGGCGCACCCCCGGATCAGCGTCTCGAGCGGGACCGCGCTCCACTGGGGCTCCGGCGGCCGGGCGAACAGCAGGAACTCGTCGATCTGCGCCCGGACCGCATCGACCTCGCGCAGGATCTCCCGCGCCGGGCCGTGCACGCGCGGGTCGTCGCGCTTCTCGAGCATCTTCGCGTAACCGAGGATTGTTCCGAGCGCGTTCCTGAACTCGTGGGCGATCCCGGCGGAGAGCTGTCCGACCGCCGCGAGGTTCTCCCTCAATCGAACCTGTTCCTGCACCTGACGGATCTCGGTCAGATCGGTCATGAGCACGAGCGCTCCCTGAACGTCCCCGCGTGGACCGGCGACCGGGGAGATCGTGACCCCCAGATGTCCGAGCCGGCCACGCGCGCCGCGCGCCTCGAGGACCTCGCGTGAGACGCTTCGCCCCTCGTCCAGACACTTCCGGACGAGATCGGCGAGCGGCTGCGCGGTGGCGGCGAGCACGCCGAGCTCGGCGCCGCGCGCGCGGCCGGTGGCGAGCCCGAGCAGCGATTCCGCCGCCGGGTTGGCGACTGCGATTCGCCCTTTCCTCTCCACGACCATGATCCCCGTCGCCATCCCGGTGGCGGCGTTCCCCGCGAAGCGGACCAGGTCCGCGAGCCCGCCTCCCTCCCGCCCGAGAGCGCCCAGCGCGTCCTCCTGCTCCCGCAGCTTGTCCGCGACCGCGCGGAACGCGGACGCGAGGTCGTCCGGGTCGGCGCGCTCGGCAGCGCCGCGCGGGGTGATGCCCGCCTCCCCAGCGGCGGCGGCGATCTTCCGGTAGGGCCGGCTCACCCATCGTCCGAAGAACATCGCGACCACCCCGATCACGACGACGCCGGCGGCCTGCGCGGCGACGAGCAGCCGGAACGCCGATTGGAGCCAGCCGATCTCCGGGACCGCCTGCTGAACCTCGACGATCGTCGCCACGGTTCCGGAGGCGTCCAGCACCGGAACGAACGCGGCGAGGAGCGCGCCTTCTCCGCCGGAGCGCGGCGCCATCTCGGAGGCCACCGCGCGCCCCGCCCGCAGGGCCTCACGCGCGGAGGCGTCGAGGTCCCCGAAGCGCGCCGCGTAGACCGGCGCGTCGCCGCTCGCCGCGATCTCCTTCCCCGCCGGATCGAGGATCGCGATGCGAGCCAGGTCGAAGCGCAGCGCCAGGCGGCCGAGCGAGGGCGGCGTCAGCCGCTCGCGCTCGGGAGACCCGGCGGGCGCCACGAGGGCCTCGGCCGTCAGGACGAGAGCCGCCTCCCGCCCGCGCGTCTTGGCGCGCTCGCGCTCCGCGCGCTCCGCGGTGGCCCGGGCGCGGGAGAGCAGGATGACGTTCGCGAGATCGAGGACCGCCAGCAGGAGGACGATCAGGATCAGGACGAGCCGGACCTGGGTCTCGAACCGGCCGGGACGGGGGGCCGCGCCCATCTCACGGCCCGAGACGGATGTAGCCGAGGTAGCCCGAGACGGCGCTCCGGCCCCACAGCAGCGCTGCGAGGGCGGCGGGCGCCAGGAAGCAGCCGAACGGGAGCGCGTGGCGCAGCGACTTCCCCTTGATCGCGATCAGCGCGAGCCCGATCGCCGCGCCCGCGATCGACGCCCCGAACAGCGTGACGGCCACCCCCGCGGGGCCGGAGAACGCTCCGACCATCGCCATCATCTTCACGTCCCCGAACCCCATCGCCTCCACCCCGCGAAGCCGTGTGTACAGCGCGCCGATTCCCCAGAGGATCCCCGACCCCAGAGCCGCTCCGGCGCAGGCCGCGACGAGCCGCCTCCAACCCGGGTCCCCGAGGAACGGGTTGACGTAGGCGAGGGCCAGCCCGATCCCGAAGCCCGACAGCGTGACCCGGTCAGGAAGGAGCTGGTGATCGTAGTCGGTGAAGAACAGGACGATGAGCATGGCGGTGAAGATCGCCGAGACTGCGAAAGCGGGGTCCGCTCCGAATGCGCGCCAGAGCGCGAGCATCAGCACGCCCGTGAGCGCCTCCACGAGCGGATACCGCCAGGAGATCGGCGCCCTGCACGACGCGCATCGGCCGCGGAGGACCACCCACGACACCACCGGGACGTTCTGCCACGGGCGCACCGGGGCGAGGCACCTCGGGCAGCGCGATCCGGGGGTCACGACGCTCTCGCCGAGCGGGAGCCGATGGATGCAGACGTTGAGGAAGCTCCCCAGGATGAGGCCGCAGACGAGCACGAGGGCCGCGGTCATCAGCCCAGCACCCGGTCGGCGATGCTCGACACCCGTCCCCGCGCGGAGTCGTAGGCGTACGGGTGCCCGTCGGGATCCAGCGGAACGCTCGGGAGAAGCCCCGCGCGCACGAGGTCCTCGAGCCGCCGGGGCGGATGTCCGTTCCTCTCGCGATACGCCTCGATCGCCCCCTCGAGGTCGCGCAGGTCGGCGCGCACGGTCAGCCTGCGGATCTGCCGCGTGGCGATCGCCCGCGCCGCGTCGTCGTTCCGGGGGTCGTCCAGAACGTCCCGCCATCGCGCGATCGCCTCGTGCAGATCGCCTCCGAGCGCCGTCATTCCCGCCTTCAGCCGGAAGAGCGCGGGGGGCGCCCCGGGGGCCCTGCCCGCTTGATCGAAGTAGGCCGCGGCGCGAGCGTACTGGCCGACCCGATCGCACTCCCAGCCCGCGAGGTACGGGAGGATCCACTCCTGCGGGTTCTTCGCGAAACCTTCGTCGAGGAGCCGGAGCCCGGCCTCGAGATCCTTCGCCTCGGTCGTGAGGATGATCGCGCCGAGCCAGTACGGGTCGGTGTACCGCGGATCCAGCTCCGCGATCACGTCGCCGAAGACGTGCTCCACGAAGCGGTAGCGATCGGCTTGATCGTAATCGGAGTAGTACTGGATCGCCCAGAGGTACAGCCCGTCCGCGACCAACGGCGCGTGGCCGAGGCTGATCGCCTTGAGGTACTTCCCGTTCGGGAGGAAGAGCAGCTCCTTCCGTCCCCGCCGCTCGTCCTCGATGTGGACGATGCGCGCCCGCGCGACGCCGGCGCCGAGGACGGCGGCCGCGAGGAGTCCGGCGGCGGTGAGCGTCCGCATCAGACGAACTCGCGGCGCTCGAACACCAGCGACGCGATCACGATCACCGCGAGCGAGTAGAAGACCCCGTAGGCGATCGCGGCGCCGAAGTAGCCGGCCGGGAGCGCGATGTCGTGGACCGCCTCCGCCTTGACGTTGAGCCGGTCGAGGTTGGGGAGAACGGCGTGGAGCACGCGGCAGAGCACCCGGCCCGCCGCCCCGGGCATCCGCTTCTCGAGCAGGTCGAAGCTCCAGGAGAGATGCCCCACGACGTAGGTGACTGCGGTCCCGACCGCGGCGAGGATCGGGTTGGTGAACGAGGAGAACAGCACCGCGAAGGCGGCGACCAGCGCCAGCTCGACGAAGATCAGCGCGATCGCGGGGACCAGCCCCCACGGCGAGGCCCCCTTGAGCGCGACCGCCACCAGGAGCGCCGCTCCCGTGACCGCGATCGAGGCGGCCAGGACGAGGAGGAGGCCCGCGTACTTCCCGCAAACGAACTGCCAGCGGCGCACCGGCTGCGCGAGCAGCGTGAACACCGTGCGGCGCTCGATCTCCTTCGAGACGAGCGATACGCCGACGAACACCGTCGCGAGGAGCCCGAAGACCGAGATCGCCGAGAGCCCGAGGTCCTTGACGATCTTCACCTCGCTCCCGACGGTGAGGAGAGAGACGAACCGCGAGACCGCGATCAGGGCGATCGCCACGGCGAGGATCAAATAGAGGATCCGGTCGCGGATCGCCTCGCGGAAGGTGTTGAGGGCGATCGCCGCCACGGCCCTCACGACGGGCGCTCCTCGGAGCGAGCATTTCCGATCTCGCGGAGGAAGAGGTCCTCGAGCGTCTCCCGGCGCGACCAGACGGAGAGGACCTCCCCGCCGGCGGAAGGGACCGCCGCGAGCACGCGGGTCAGCTCCGCCACGTCGCGGACCTTGATCCGCACCGTCCCGTCGGGCGCGGTCGTCGTCTCCCCGGGGACGTCCGCGGGGACGCCCCCGCGCACACCGACCTCGATCCACTTCGCGTCGTGGGAGACCAGGTCGTCCAGCTTCCCGACCGCGCGGAGGCGTCCGCGGAAGACGATCGCCACGCGGTCGCAGAGCATCTCGGCGTCCTGGAGAATGTGGCTCGAGAAGAAGACCGTCTTCCCCGCGTCCCGCATCCCCAGGATGAGGTCGCGCACCTCGCGCCGTCCCACGGGATCGAGCCCCGACATCGGCTCGTCGAGGATGACGAGATCCGGGTCGTGCTGGATCGCCTGAGCAAGCCCGAGCCGCTGGATCAACCCCTTCGAGAGCTTCCGGAGGGCGGTGCGCTCGCGTCCGGCGAGGCCGACGCGGGCGATCGCCTGCTCGATCCTCGGCTTTCGCTCGGCGGCGGGGATGCCGTGGAGCCGCGCGTAGAGGTCGAGGAACTCCACGGGCGTGAGGTAGTCGTAGAAATAGGGGTTCTCGGGGAGGAAGCCGATCCGCGCTCGCGCCGCGACGCTCTCGGGCGGGAGCCCGAACAGGCGGACGCTCCCGGCGTCCGGGCGCAGGAGACCGAGCATCATCTTCAACGTGGTCGTCTTCCCGGCGCCGTTGGGGCCCAGCAGTCCGAAGATCTCGCCGCGGCCGACGCGGAGGTCGAGCCCGTCGACGGCGACGCTCCGCCCCAGGCCCAAATGGCCTCGAAACGCCTTTCGAAGCCCCTGAAGCTCGACGACCGGCTCCATGTCGGCTCGAATCTAGTGCCTGGCGGAAACTCCGCCAAGCTGCCACGTCGGCGTGGCGGACCGTTTCGCCGGGCCTGTCGAGAGCACCTCTTCGTACAGGTCCTCCAGCCGCGCGACCATCGAGGCGATGTCGAACTCCGTTCCCAGCCGGGCGGCGCCGGCGGCCGCATGGCGCCGCCGGCCCGCCGGGTCGGCCGCGAGCGACACGATCGCCTCGGCGACGGCGGCCGGGTCTCCCCTGGGGACCAGGATCCCCGCCCCGTCCCCCACAACCTCCGACGTTCCGCCGGCGTCGGTCGCGATCACCGGGACGGATGCCGCCATCGCCTGGAGAACGGCCCTGGGAAGCCCCTCGAACAACGACGTCAGCACGAAGAGGTCCATCGCCGCCAGGAGCTCGGCGACGTCCTCGCGCCACCCGAGCAGCCGCACGGCGTGGCCGAGTCCGGCGGCCGCGATCCGCTCCTCCGCGGCCCGCCGCAGCTCGCCGTCCCCCGCCGCGAAGAACCGCAGCCGCGGCTCCCTCGCAATCGCGAGCCGGGCCGCCTCGATGAAGTCGAGCGGCGCCTTCTGGGGCTTGAGGTTCGTGATCGACCCGACCACGACGTCGCCGGGCCCGAACCCCAGGGCCGCGCGCGCGGCTTCACGCGCACCCGGCTGCTGCGCATAGAGCGATCGATCGATGCCGCTTCGGAGGATCCTGTACCGTGACGGCTCGCCGATCCCGAGCGAGAGCCCCGTCTCCCGGTCCGCGGCGGACACGCAGACGATCCGATCGGTCGCGCGCGCGGCCTGCCGCTCCAGCTCGACGAAGGCGCGACGCGTCGCGGCCGATTGCGTCTCGTTGAAGCTCCAGCCGTGCACCGTGTGGACGACGCCCGGCGTGCCCGCGAGGCGGGCGGCGGCCCTGCCGAGGATCCCCGCCTTCGACGAGTGCGTGTGCACGAGGTCCACTCCGTCGAGCATCGAAGCGAGCCGGAACAGCGCCGCGGCATCGCGCGCGGGGGCGATCGGATGCCGCAGCCACGGCAGGATCCGGACATCGGCGTCGCGGATCGCCCGAGCCCGCTCGTCGAGGATCCCCCCGGCCCCGGCCCACAAGCCGACCGCGAACCGCTCGCGGTCGTGGTGCTCGAGGCAGTAGAGAGTGTTCTGCTGCGCTCCGCCGAGCTCCAGGCGCGTGATCAGATGGACGACGACCGGACGGCTACGCGCCATGGCGCTCGAGGAAGAGGCTGATCGACAGCAGCAGGAACACGGGGAGACCGAAGTCCTGCGACCCGCCGAGGTGACGCGCGAAGAGCCCCGCCGCCTCGGGGGCGTTGAGCCCCGGCCAACGGGCGAGCGAGCGCTCGTCCAACCGGGCCGCGGCCAGCGCCCGCAGCGGTCCGCGGATCCATGCGGCGAGCGGCAGGTCGAAGCCGCGCTTCGGACGGCGCAGGATCTCCTGCGGAATGTCGTCCCGGAGCGCGCGCCGGAGGATCCGCTTCGTCTCTCCCCCGTGGATCTTCGCATCGTCGGGGATCGCGGCCACGAATCGGACCACCGGCAGGCCGAGATAGGGCACGCGCGCTTCCAGCGAATGCGCCATCGAGGCGCGATCCACCTTGGCGAGAAGGGCGTGGGGCAGCCATTCCGAGAGGTCGGCGCGGAGCCGCGCGGCGAGGGCCTCCGGCTCCCGCTCGAAGTAGGGGGCGAAGGCTTCGTCCGCGTCCCGCTCGAACGCCCGGACCACGTCCTCCTCGAACAGCGTCCCGGCCAGCGAGCTGGCGATCGTCCGCGACCACTCCAGGTGGTTCCGCACCGGGTCGCGGATGCCGATCGCCTCGAGCGCCTGGCCGAAGCGCGCGGGTACCAGACCCAGCCTCCGCCCCGCCCGCGCGAGGGGCGAAAGACCCGGGAGGGCGCGCATCCATCCGAGGCGCTGCTGGAGCAGGTGACGGCGGTAGCCTCCGAAGAGCTCGTCGGCGCCCTCGCCGGAGAGTGCGACCGTCACCTGCTCGCGGGCGAACCGCGAGAGGATCCACGTCGGAAGGAGCGCCGGGTCCACGACCGGCTCCTCGAGGTGGGCGATCGCGACCGGCAGCAGGCGCGCGATCTCGTCGGCCGTCACGACGAGCTCGTGGTGCTCGGTGCCGAGGGCGCGGGCGGCCAGATCGGCGAAGCGGCGGTCGTCCTCGGCGCGCGC
>Ga0075418_10008864_pt1 | contig 11283 bp, 7 predicted proteins | sample SoiMetdeltSBSDD2_FD_81776 | JGI IMG/M metagenome (GOLD analysis project Ga0075418, IMG submission 81776) | Bulk soil microbial communities from a Populus tree surrounding site in Tennessee, USA - Soil MetaG P. deltoides SBSDD2 | ecosystem: Environmental > Terrestrial > Soil > Tree plantation...
AGCGTCGGCGGCCACGTAACCTCCGGCGGGCGCCCGGGGTCGCCGTGACGTCTGCGTGACGGCGGTGATAGATCACGGCGCCATGAACCGCCGATCTCGAGGCGCCTCCGGGGCCGTCGCGCTCGCAGTCCGCGCGATCACGGGCCTGCTGCTCGCGCGGAATGTCCCGCATGGCCATGACGTTCGCTCCGGGCGCAGCCGGGTAGGGTCAGGGCAAGCGACCAGGAGGACGACCCATGCTCGGATGGGTAGGAGACGTCGAGCGTGAGACGCTCGACAACGAGACCTTCCGCACCGTGGTCTTCACCGGAGACCATACGCAGCTGACCGTCATGAGCCTGAAGCCCGGCGAGGACATCGGGCTCGAGCGCCACGACGGCATCGACCAGTTCCTGCGGATCGAGCGCGGGAGCGCCCGCGTGGAGCTCGGCCGCTCGGAGGACTCGGTCGACGCGACGCACGAGGTCGAAGACGACTGGGCGTTCATCGTCCCTGCCGGGATCTGGCACAACGTGATCAACACCGGCGACGGCGAGCTGAAGCTCTACTCGCTGTACTCGCCGCCCGAGCACCCGGACGGCACCGTGCACAAGACGAAGGAAGAGGCGGAGGCGGCCGAGGCCGCCCAGCACGGCTAGGGAAGACGGCTGCGTTACCGCTGCAGGGCGGCGAGCGCCTCGTGCGGCAGCGGGAACCAGCGCAGCCGCTCGAACTCGTCGGAGACCTCGACGGCCGGCGCCACGTCGGCGGGCGGGCTCGACTCGATCTCGGCGACGATCCGCCGCGCCTCCTCGAGGTGCCCCGCGAGGAGCGACTCGTCGGCCGAGAGGCGGACGCGGCCGGCCCCGGACGCCTCGCCGTACGAGAAGCCGGCGAGCGTCAGCCGGGCGCTCCGCGGACGTTCGCGGTGGTGCCAGAGCCCCGAGCGCGGGTCGAAGCGGTAGAGGGGCAGGAGCTTCCAGGCGTGGTCGGCGAGGAAGTCGACCGCGTCGACGAGGTACTGGAAGACCGTCTCGCTCATGAAGTAGTTGAAGGAGAGCCGCACGAAGGCGAGCTTGATGCCGGCGTACCCGCGCATGACCTCGGCCTCGTGCACCGCCGAGGTGTCCGCGTCGAAGTCGAGCAGCCGGTGGACGTACGGGCCGGCGCAGAAGCAGCCGCTGCGCGCCTGGATGCCGAAGAGGTCGTCGAGGAGCGCGACGACGAAGTTCGAGTGGAGCATCGCGACCGGCCGTGCCTCGCACGGGTAGCGGATGCCGAACGAGACGATCGCGACCCGCCGCAGCTCCGGGTTGCCGAGCACGAAGAGGTTGGGGTTGGACGCCCACGACTCGAGCGCGCTCTGGACGTATCCCTCCTCGAGCTCCTTGATCGTGCCCGCCCCGACCGCCTCCTTGAGCCCGAAGACGAGCCCGGCGCGGATCGACTCGACGATCCCGGGCGTGCCGCCCTCCTCCCGGTGCACGGGATCGGGGTGGTACGTCTGGTGGTCGGGCGTGACGTAGGCGATCGTGCCGCCGCCGGGCGTCGCCGGGACGCGGTTCGCGAACAGGTCGCGCTTGGCGACGAGGACGCCCGGAGTCCCCGGCCCGCCGGGAAACTTGTGCGGCGAGAGGAAGAGCGCGTCCTTGTAGGCAAGGTGGCCGTTCTCGATGTCGGGCGAGGCGTTCATCTCGATCGGCAGGTACGGCCCCGCGGCCGCGTAGTCCCAGAAGGCGAGTGCTCCGTGCCGGTGGAGCAGGATCGAGACCGCGTCGACGTCGGTGAGGATCCCGGTCACGTTCGACGCCGCGGAGAAGCTGCCGATCTTGAGCGGGCGCCCCGCGTGGCGCTCCAGCTCGTCGGCCAGGTGCTCGAGGTCGAAGCCGCCGTCGCCGTCCTCCCTGATGACGACCACGTCGGCGAGCGACTCGCGCCAGGGGAGCTCGTTCGAGTGGTGCTCGAACGGCCCCACGAACACGACCGGGCGCTCCGAGGCTCCGGCGAAGCGGCCGAGCTCCAGGATGCGGAGCAGGCGGTCGATGGCGCCCGTGGCGCCCGTGCCCGCGAAGACGACGAGGTCGTCCTTCCCGCCGCCCACCGCGCGGTGGACTATGCGGCGTGCCTCTTCGCGCAGCCGGGTCATCTGCATCCCGGTGGCGGAAGCCTCGGTATGCGTGTTCGCGTAGAGCGGCAGCACATCGTCGCGGACGAAGTCCTCGATGAAGGAAAGCGAGCGGCCGGAGGCCGTGTAGTCGGCGTAGACGAGCCGGCGCAGGCCGAACGGGCCCTCGAGCACGGCGTCGTCGCCCACGACCGAGGTCCTGATCCGCTCGAGCAGCGACGCCGCCCCACCAGGACGGGCAACGGTGAGCGACTCAATTGCGATCGCGGTCACATCACTAGGACGCGGGAACCGCTCGAAATCTTCTGCGGCTACCGCCCGACGGTAACGAGCCGGTCGGCGCGCACGCCGGTGAGCCGCGTCTCGCGACCGTCCGGATACCGGACGACGAGCTCCCGCACCCGTGACGCGTCGCCGAGGCCGAAGTGCACGCGCGGGTCCTCGGACGAGAGGTAGCTCGTCCCGGCCTTCACCTCACGGACGAGGCGGGTGCCGTCCGCCAGGGTCGCCGTGACCACGGCTCCGGGCGCGAACGTGTCGAGCTGCACCTGGAGCCAGTGGCCGTCCGCCCCGGAGCTCCTGAGGAGCACGAGCCGGCCGGCGATCGAGGCGACCGCGATGTCGAGGTCGCCGTCGTTGTCGTAGTCGGCCACCGCCAGGCCGCGTCCGTTCACCTCGGGCGCCCGCTGGAGGCCGAGGCCGGCGCTGACGTCCGCAAGCCCGTCCTCGGACTCCCCGAGCACCTTGATCGGCTCGGCGTCCATCTTCAGGTTCGTCACCGGGATGGCCCCGTTTGCGACGGCGAGGTCGAGCGAGCCGTCCTGGTCGAGGTCGGCCCACGAGGCGCCCCAGCCGGCAAGCATGGTGTCGAAGACGGCGGAGAACTCGGGCCTGGCGTCGGCGAAGCGCTTCCCGGGCCGGCTCTCGAAGACGCCGTGCAGCTGCCGGTGGGAGTTCGTCACGAAGAGGTCGGGGCGGCCGTCGCCGCTGTAGTCGGCAGCCGAGACGCCCATGCCGGCGTTCTCGTCGTCGACACCGGCCTCGGCGCCGCGCTCCTCGAAGCGGAAGCCGAGCCCATTCGAGGCCGGGAGGTTCACGTACAGCCGGTTCGGGTCGAGGTCGTTCGCCACGTAGAGGTCGATGCGCCCGTCGCCGTTCACGTCGGTGAACGCGGAGCCCAGGCCGTGCTCGACCACCGAGGTCTCGATGCCGGCCTCCTGCGCCACCTCGCGGAAGCGCGACCGGCCCTTCCAGTCGAGCCCGTTGTTGAGGTAGAGCCTGTCGCGCACGGCGCCGACGTTCGACGGGAAGGGCTCGGCCGAACCGGCGATCGGCGCGTTCGTATCCGCGTAGCCGGCGACGAACAGGTCCGGGCGCCCGTCGGCGTTCACGTCTGCGACCGAGGCGGCCGTGTGCCACCCGTAGGTGTCGATGCCGGCGGCGCTCGCCCCCTCGGCGAACTTGCCGCCGCCCAGGTTCCACAGGAGCGCGTCGTAGCCCGCCGCCGTGACGTAGAGGTCGGTGCGCCGGTCGCCGTTGAAGTCGGCGGCCACACAGCCGTTCCCGCGCAGCTGGAGGTCGGCGCCCGAGCCGCGGCTGACGTCGACGAACCGGCCCTTCTGGTTGCGGTAAAGCGCGTTGCGCGGCAGCCCGCCCCGCTCCTTCCAACGCGCGACGTCCGTCTGGATCGAGTGGGAGTTGACGGCGTAGAGGTCGAGCCAGCCGTCGTCGTCGAAGTCGAGCCAGCAGACCCCGCCGCCCATCATCGCCACGGGGTCGGCGGAGGTCTTGAAGCGGAAGGCGCCGTGGCGGAATTCGAGGCCGACGTGGCGGGCGACGTTGTCCAGGCGAACGCTGCCGAGCCCGACGCCGGCCCTCAGCAGCGGCCGCGTGACGATCAGGTAGGGACGCGTCGTGCCCTCGGGCGACCCGACCAGGAGATAGCGCCCGTCCTGGTACTCCAGCTGGACGGTCTCCTCGAAGGGAGCGGGCCCGGCCTGCTCGCCGCCCGAGTCCGTGACCGTGACCGTTCCCTCCATCTCAGCGTTGACGAGCGGCGGCCCCTGGCCCTGGCCCACCTCGAGGCTCAGACGCACGCGCTCGACGTGGTAGTCCGGCACGGAGCGCGCGCCGGACAACTGCCGGAAGAGCTCCGCCAGCCGCGCCCCTCCGGCGACGGTCGCCGCCAGCTCGGCGTCCCCATCGGTCAGGGCCTCGGTCTCGGCCCGCAGCCCTGTCACGAGGTCGCTCGCGATCTTGAGCGCCGTCTCCCGGTCGAGCTGGGTGGAGACGTCGTCCGAGGGGACGATCGTCACCTCGGGCAGCTCGGAGACGTTCACCACCGGCCCGGCCGAGGCTTCCGTCGTGCGTGCCGGGATGCCCGCGAGGACGACGAGCCCGACGAACGCAGCGGCGCCCGCGAACGCCACGATCCACGCCCGCGCGCCGCCGAGCTGCGGGAGCCTCACCGGGCGCCCGCGCTCCAGGACGAGCAGGCCCACAGGCCGGGCCGCGCAGATGATCGCAAGCGCGGCGAGAACGGCGACCTTCGTCGCGAACTCCGTCGTCTGCGGCGCGATCAGGAGCACCGCCACCAGCGCGATCGCGACCGCGTACAGCCGCCTGCCCCGGGCGCTCGCGGGGATCGTCTTCGGGTCGGTGATCATGAAGAACAGGAAGACGAGGATCTCGGGCGAGAAGACGAGCACACGCCAGAACTCGAAGCCGGTGATCGGCCCCAGGTGCCAGCGCGCGGTCATCGCGTGACCGCTCGCGGCCAGCACCGCGATCCCGGCGGCAAAGGCGACCCAGAAGCCGACCGCGATCGCAAGCAGCCCGAGTCTCGTGAGGATGACGAGGCCGCCGACGACGATGATCGCGAGCGCGAGCGCCATCCAGGCGGACATCGGCCCCCACCAGAACTCGAGCGGGTCGGCGCGGCTCGACCCGAGGATCAGGAACGCCAGGACGAGCCCGAAGTTCGACGGGTTGAAGACGTGGCGCCCGCGGAACTGGATCAGGTACTTGGAGAGGAGCGCGACCGCGGAGGTGGCGGCGAAGATCCACCAGCCGTGCATGCTCCACCAGTCCCCGTGCTCGGTGCCGGGGACGCGGAGGATGAACGCCACGCCGTTCCCGGTGAGCAGCGCGCTCGCCGGCCACATGAGGACGTGCTGGCGCCGGAACGCGATGCCGACCTCGAGCACCGCGCAGGTGAGGAGCGAGACGAGGATCTGCGCGATCGAGAGCCGGAAGTCGAACGCAACCTGGCCGAGCACCTGGAGCGAGACGATCACCGTCGCCAGGTGCAGCCGCGGGTCCGAGAGCTTCGGGAGCAGGACTGGGTAGGACGTCCCGCGGATACGCAGGGTCGGCGTGCCGGCTGCGGCAGGCGCGCTCATCGAGCGATCATGCTACGCCGCCGCCGCAACCGCCAACAGGTGACGCTTCAGCCGGAGGAGCCGACGCCGAGGCTTCCGATCCGGGCCTGGGTGCGATCGGCGAGGACCCTGTTGCCCTTCGCGAGGAAGAGGCCGGCTGCCTCCTCCAGCAGACGCGGCGGCTCCTCTTCGACTCCGAGGAGCTCCAGGACTTCGGCGAGGGCCACCCGAGCGTCGGCGCGAACGTCCGGCATGTCCGTCGTGTCCGCCAGCGCCAGAGCCTCTGTGGCCAGCTTGCGGCCCGAGACACCGTCGTCGCGGCGGGCGAGGATCCTCGACCTGACGACGCGCCAGCCGACCTGGGAGGTGACGTCGTCGCGCGCGGCCGCGGTCTGGCTCACCTTCGTGAACCGCTCCGCCTCCTCGTGCAGGCCCTGGAGGTAGAGAGCCTGAGCAAGCTCCGCGGAGATCGTGGACAGGAAGGACTTCTCGCCGATTTCCTCCAGCGCCTCGTATCCCGCCCGGAGGGCGGCCACGGCAGCGGCCGGATCGGCTGCGAGCAGCTCGACCCTGCCGAGGAAGGTCGCCGGCGCCATCGCCGCCCGGACGCGCATGCCGAGCTCCCGCAGAATCGCGCGACCTTCCGCGATCAGGCTCCTCGCTTCGTCGAAGCGGCCTTCCATCGCCACGAGCAACGCCCTGACGAGCGAGGTGGCGGCGACGACGCGCGGATCGCCCTGGCCCTCCTCGAGGATCTCGTCCAGGCGGACGAGCCCGTCCTCGACCGGCATCGGCCCGAAAGCCACCACCATGGCCAGCCAGACGAGGAGCTCGCCTCGACCCTGCCGGTTACAGGCATGCTCGAGCCCGGCGGTCCAGGCCGCCTCCGCCTGCGCGACCCGTCCCCAGGCCAGCTTGGTCTCGCCGATGAGCTGGTAGGCCTTCGCCAGCCCTTCGTCGTCGCCCGCCTCCTCGAAGAGCGGGATGGTCCGCTCGGCGAGCCTCAGCGCGTCCGAGGACTCGGAGCCCATGTGGATGAGGAGGAACGCCTGCTGGAGCAGGACGTGGGCCCTGCGCCGTACGTCGCCCGCAGCATCGGAGGCCTCCAGCGCCTGGGCGAGCACCGTTCCGGCCTCGGTCAGCTCCCCCGCTTCGAGCAGCGCGCCGCCGAGCGCCGTCAGGACGTCCCGCCGTTCGGCGTCGCCCTCGTCGAGGAGCGCCGCGGTGCGCCGCAGGAGGTTCGCGGCAGCCGGGGCGTCCCCGCGCGACCTCGCGCGACGGCCGGCCGCCCGCAGCCGTTCGGCTGCCGCCGCCGCCAGCGTGCGCGCTTCCTCGACCGGCCCGAGCTCGTCGCGGTAGCGATAGGCCTGCTCGAGGTGCCAGCCGACGATCTCCTCCACCTCGGTGATTCGCGGCCCCGCCGTCTGGACGAGCCACCTCGCGAAGCGCTCGTGCAGCTCGGCCCTCAGCTCCTTGGGTACGCCTCCGCGCGCCGTCTGCTGGATGAGAACGTGCCGGAAGCGGAAGAGATCCTCGCCCGTCGGGCCCCGGCCCGGACGAATTAGGTCCTTGTGGACGAGAGCCTCCAGGTGCCGGCCGGCCGACACCCGGGCCTGCGTCGGCAGGAGATCGGCGATCGCCTCGGCCGGAAACTCCTTGCCGATGATCGCGGCCCGGTCGAGCACGGCCCGCGCCCCGGGCCCGAGGCGGTCGAGGCGCGCCGCGAGCAACGCCTCGATCGTCGGCGGAAGCGGGATGTCTCCGCCGTCCAGGCCGGTCTCGGCGGCCATGGCAAGCAACTGCTCGAGGAAGAGCGGGTTGCCCTCGGCCGCGGACGTGATCCGTGCCCGTGTAGCCGCTGGAAGCGCGACCTCGCCGAGCAGGTTGTCGAGCAGCGACTCGGACTCGCTCGGAAAGAGCGGCTCGAGGAAGAGCGAGGTGGCGTTCGGCTTGCCGCCGGCCCAGTGCGGCCGCCGCTCGAGCAGGTCCGGCCGTGCGAGGCACACGAGCAGGATGGGCGCGTTGCACGCCCGGCCGGCGAGGTGCTCAACGAGGTCGAGGAAGGTCCGCTCGGCCCAGTGCATGTCCTCGAGGACGACCACGAGCGGCTGCTCCCGGGCGATCCCCTCGACGAGCCTGCACACGGCCCAGAACGTCTCCTCTTCGCTCGCCGTCCGGCCTTCTGCGAGCCCCAGGGCGGCCGCGATCAGCTCCGTGATCGTCGCCGCCTCGTCGTTCCCGCCCAGGCACTCGAAGATCCTCTCGAGCGGAAACTCGCCGGCCGCCTCGTGCACGATCTCCTGAAGCGGCCAGAACGTGATTCCCTCGCCGTACGGGAGACACCGCCCGGTCAACACCTTCGCCTCCTCTCCAACGAGCGCCGGAAGCTCGCCGGCGAGCCGCGACTTGCCGATGCCCGCCGGCCCGAGCACGGTGACGAGGTGAGGCGTGCCGGCGCGGATCGAACGCACGAAGGCCTCCCGCAGCTGAGCGACCTCCCCCTCTCTGCCCACGAGGGGCGTGTCGAGGCGCCTGGCGAACGCGGGCGCGCCCGGCGTCAGTTCGAGGAGGCGCCAGGCGACCGTGTCGCCGTTGCCGGCCTCGAGCGGCTCGACCCGGATCGCGTCATCCGCGAGCTGTCGTGAGGAATCGGCGACCGCGACCTCTCCCACACCCACCTGCTCGGCAAGGCGAGTCGCCCTGGAGACCACGTCGGCACCGAGCATCTCGTGTCCCGGCTGGACGAGGTCGCCGTCGACGATCTCACCCGTGAAGACCCCGGCGCGCAGCTCGAGTCGCGCGCGCCAGGTGCTCTCGAGCTCGTCGACGAGCGCAGGGAGCTCCTCGCCGGCCTCGACCGCGGCGCGCAGCGCCCGGAGCGCATCGTCTTCGTGCAGGGTCGGCACGCCGAAAACGCCGATGAGCATCTCGCCGGTCAGCCCGGCCACCGTGCCGCCGTGGCGCTCCACCACGGCGGAGACTGCCTCGACGGTGCGTGCGCGCACACGGGCCAGCGCCTCCGGATCGAGCGGGCCGCCGGTCCGAGCAGAGTGCGTCAGCACGAAGGCCGCGATCGTGACTGTCTTTCGCCCCTCACGGGCCGGGCCGTCCGCGGCCTCCGCGGAGGGCGGGTCGAGCGCCGGCTCCTGACGGAGGATGTCCCCCTCGAGACGCTGGAGCTCGGGCCCGGGCTCGATCCCGAGCTCTTCGACGAGCACCTGCCGGGCTTCCCGGTAGGCGGAGAGAGCGTCGGCCTGACGGCCCGCTCGGTACAGCGCGAGCATGAGCTGCCCGCGGAAACGCTCCCGCAGCGGATGCGCGTCGACGAGCGCCTCGAGCTCGCCGACGAGGTCCTCTCGCAGCCCGGATGCAAGTGCGAGGTCGAACCTCCCCTCGAGCGCGACGAGGCGGAGCTCCTCCAGGCGGGCGATCTCGCTCTGCGCGAACGGCTCGTAGCTCAGATCGGAGAGCGCCGGGCCGCGCCAGAGCGCGAGCGCGTCGTCGAGCAGCGCGGCAGCAGCGGCCGGGTCGCCCGCCGAGCGCTCGTCCCGCGCGCGTGCGAGCAGGCCCTCGAAGCGGTCGCGGTCGAGCGTTCCGGGCGTCACCTGCAGGACGTAGCCGGGCGCCTGCGTGACCAGGGCCGAGCCCGAGCGGCCGAGCGCCTTGCGGAGCCGGGACACGTAACCTTGGAGCGCGGTCTTCGCCGTCTCGGGCGGTTGCCCGCCCCAGAGGGCGTCGATGAGGCGGTCGGTCGACACCACCTCGTTGCGGTGCAGGAGGAGGATGGCGAGGACGGCTCGCTGTCTGGCCCCGCCGAGGACGATCGGTCCGTTTCCGTCCGACGCCTCGAGGGGCCCCAGAATCCGGAAGTCCATGGTCGGCTCGCTTGAGGGTACACGCCGCTTCAAGGCGTCTTAGCCCTCCGTTAGCGAGTCGTTAGCGCGGCTCCGGATCCTCTCTGCAGCAACCGACCGGAAGAACCTTCGCCCCGGTCGCCGAGCAAGGGAGGAACGATGAGTCGCAGGACACGCAGGCGCAGGCGGCTGGCGGCGGCCGCGGCCGTGACGGCACTGCTCGTCGCACCCGCGGCGAATGCCCGCTTCGACGAAGGAAACGGAAGCGAGTCCACGGGACCGACGATCGTGCGGGTGGCCGACGCGGACGGGTTCAGCTGGGGCGCGGCGGCAATCGGCGCCGGAGCGGCCCTCGGAGCCGTAGCCGTCGTCGGCACTGGACGTGCTGTCCGCAGGCACGACCTTCCCGCCCACTCGTAACGGGCCTGGCTGGACGGGCCATGGGAGTCATGGAGGAACGGCTGCCGGCACCCGCCCGCGCCCGCGTGGGCGCCCGCCGCACGCTCGATCCACAGCGGCTGGGCGCCCACATCGACCGGCTCTACCGGGCGGCGTGGGCGATGACCGGCTCGCGCGAGGACGCCGACGACCTGGTCCAGGAGACCTATACGCGCGTCCTCGCGCGACCGAGGCTCCTGCACAGCGAGGACGACCTCGGCTACCTCCTCTCCGCGCTGCGCAACACCCACCGGGCGCTTCTCCGGACGCAGGGACGCCGGCCGCGCACGGCGCCGCTCGTCGAGGAGCGAGATCCCGTCGAGGAGCGGACGAGCGTCGAGCCGCATGCAGCCCTCGAGGCGCGCGACGTCTTCCGCATGATCGCCTCCCTCCCGGAGGCCTTCCGCGACGTCGTCACCGCGATCGACGTCGTCGGCCTCTCCTACGAGGAGACCGCGCACGTCCTGAACATCCCTGCCGGCACGGTCATGAGCCGCCTCTACCGAGCACGCCGGCGCGTCGTCAGCCTGGTCGAAGGCACGGCCTGATCGCTCCGCGCAGCGAGCCAGGCGCGCAGCCGCGCGGGCGCCCGGACTGACGCCGCGGCCTCGCGGACCAGCGCGGCGGCACGCCGCTGCTCGTCGACGAGCCGGGCCCGTCGCGCCGCTTCGAGGCTCTGCTCCTGGTCGGTGCCCTGACCGGGGTGCACGCGGGAAGCCGGCCTGGCCGGCTCGCCGCCACCTGTTCCCGATCCGATTCGCATCAGGGCATCCCCGTCCAAGAGGACGCCGTTCGCGGCCCGGTATTCCGGGACCTCGGCGTCTACCTGACCACGCGGTACTTCAGGTGCGTCGCCTTGGGCCCCTCGATGACGCGCACGAGCTCGAACTCGGCGTCGCCCGGCCCGAGGTTCTCGAAGAGGCGGACCCCGCCGCCCAGGAGGAGCGGCGAGACGGTGATGTGCGCCTCGTCCACCAGCCCCGCCTTCAGCGCCTGCTGGATGGTGCTCGCGCCACCGCCGATGTGGACGTCGCCGTCGCCCGCGGCCGCGGTCGCCTGCTCGACCGCGCTCTCGATCCCGTCCGTCACAAAGGTGAAGGTCGTCTCGCCCTTGGTCAGCGCCTCGCGAGCATCGTGCGTCAGGACGAACACGGGGCTATGGAACGGCGGCTCGTCGCCCCACCCATGAGCGTTGTCGAACATGCGCTTCCCGACGATGACGGAGTTGGCAGAGCCCATCTCCTCCATGATCTCGGAGCTCGCGTTCGTCTCACCGCCCTCGAGACCGTGCGGCTCACGCCAGCTCGCCAGCTCGAGGGCCCACTCGTGGAGGCTCTCGCCACCGTCACCGAGGCCGTTCTCCGGCCCGTCGTTCGGCCCTGCGACGTATCCGTCGAGCGACATGGTGATGTTGAAACTGACCTTTCCCACGGAACCCTCCTAGCGTTTTTGTTGCCAGAACGCGATCTCGCCACCGGCGGGGGTGTCCACCACGCTACGCCAACCG
>Ga0075418_10008869_pt1 | contig 11280 bp, 12 predicted proteins | sample SoiMetdeltSBSDD2_FD_81776 | JGI IMG/M metagenome (GOLD analysis project Ga0075418, IMG submission 81776) | Bulk soil microbial communities from a Populus tree surrounding site in Tennessee, USA - Soil MetaG P. deltoides SBSDD2 | ecosystem: Environmental > Terrestrial > Soil > Tree plantation...
CGAGGCGCATCGCGTGATCGATAAGCGCTATCAACAACGATCGACCGCACACCAGGCCCAGCGCAGACCCTTGCGGCACTAGAGGCGTGGCTTCGGGATTGGATCGACAATCGGGGCAACCGGGTGATGGAGGATTTCACCGGATCGCCGCCGAAGCTCCCAAAGGAGACCGATATTCTTGCCGCGCTCGCCAGGGCACGTCAGGCCAGTGATGAGCTTGCCGGTGGCCTCAATCGTGTGCGTGGTTGCTGCTACCCAAGTGACCACGCCAAACGGCGCATGCGCTCGATGGTGGAGGATTTAGCGCAGCGCGGCGCCGTCAATGTCGACCATGATTTGCAGTGGTCGCAGGAGCTTGTGCAGGTGCAGGTGGCCAACACCGACAAACCGGCGGCGGTCGGTTTTTGTGCGGTCCAGGACACCGCGCTGTTTGCATGGGTCCACAAGCAGGCTTTGATCGAGCGGCTTGAGGCGGAGATTGATCGCGAGCCCGACGATCGAAACGCCCTAGGTCCTGATGAGCGCGCCAGGCGTGAGGCCGAATTGCAGGCGCAAATTTTGGCGCAGGATCGAAACGAGGCGGAAATCGTGTGGCTGGCACGGGAGCGCGGCCTTCCCGCCGAGCATCGTCGGTCGTGTTCGCCCCTTGCAATCCTTGGCTGTCAATCCGTCGTGGTGGCCCCTCGCGTGGAGACGAGCGGCTCGACGCCTGGAATGAGTTGGGATTTGAGGCGGTGAACTCTTTTCACAAAAACCTGGGGCGTGAACCCCAAGGTTTACGGGAGTTTTTTTGGTGGCCTTCCACCTTTTGACAAAGTTGCAGCCAGGGCACTCGCTGCGTCGCCCCCGGCTAGCCCGGCGTGAGAGGGTGCCTGATCCGTAACCCTCACGCTACCTTCCCTCTACCCGCGCGGCTTTCGTCGTGCTGCCGCGACACGCTCTGCCGCTTCACTTTCGCTAAGTCCTGGCCCAATCCTCGCGCCGTCGAAATACACGGGTGCGGTCGCCGATCGATGTGGCGATAAAACCCAACGCCTCGAGCTGGTCTCACGCCGTCGACAGTCCAAGCAGCCGCCGCCGAGCGCTAGCGTAGGGGCAATCATGATCGGCGAGCTTCGGCTAGGCAACCCGATCTCACAAAAGCTCGGGTTATCACCCGATTGCCCGTCGGACCTTTGGCGACCAATTCGCATGGAAAGGCCCCCGTTCATATGGAGGTAACCATGTACCGTGCTGTTATCATCGCGCTCGCAAGCGCGTTCCTGATCCTTGCTCCAACTGAACTCATTGCCCGAGGTGGCGGCGGTGGCCATGGTGGCGGCGGTGGCGGCGGCGGCGGGGGCCATGGCGGAGGCGGGGGCCATGGCGGAGGATTCGGCGGCGGCGGAGGCTTCGGCGGAGGCCGCGCCGGATTTTCAGGCGGGCATGTCGGAGGCTTCAGTGGAGGCCGCGCCGGATTTTCAGGCGGCCGTGTCGGGCGCATGCACGCCGCTCCGGCCGGTCCCGGCTTCCGGGCAATGTCTGGTTCCACGCACGGTGCAGGCTTCAACAGGCATGTCGGGGCTCGCCGATTCCATCATCGCAGGAACTTCTTCATTGGCGGCGACGGTGGCTATTACTACGGCTGTTATCCGATTTGGAATGGCTACGCTTGGGTGAACTACTGCGGCTACGACGACTACTGATGTCGCCAGCCCTCAAGGCGCGTGCGTGATCGTGCCCGAACTGAGGCTCGCCTGTTGACCGGTCGTGATGCTTGTCGAGTTCAAGATGATGTCGGCGGCGGACGTGCCAACCGTCAAACCTGTGACAATGTTTACGCCGCCGCCATCCTTGATGCGTGCCGCAGCCGCTGTGCCGGTGCCGCTCGCGTTGGCGGATTTGGGCGTGCCCAGCATGGTGAGCGCAGCAGGAGTACCGCCGACACTGAAGCTCGGATCGCTCAACGTGAGAGTGGCCAGCACCTGAGCCATGCCGGCGGTGCCGATTTCAAGGGTTGCGGGCGCCGCGTTGCTTGTCGATGGCGGCCAGCACGTTGTTCATGCGCGTCGTTTGCAACGAGGCCAGGTAACTCACGGTCATAATCGTGTCCCTTTGCTCAATTCGGCCGGATACGCTCCGCTATCCGTCGCCAGGTGGCTGCCTCCCTTGGCCGCACCTCACGCGCTGCCGCCGTCAATTTCTCGGCTTGAGCCTGGTCTATCTGACGCCAGCGCTCGCTGAGCCTGCACGTCCCGACCCTTTCGATCAGGCCCAGATAACGCAACTGCCGCAAACTTTGTGATGGTGCGCCACAGTGGAAGGTGGGAAATCTGCGCGCTGTCGCCACCGCTACCGGCAATCTCGGTCTCGATTACGCTGAGCACCTTTTTTGCACTGCGTCCCAAAGCCTGGAATGCTGGTGAGCTTTCGCGATCGGGCATGGTCGCCTCCCACGCCGAAGATATTGGCGGACCTCATTGCGGCGCGGCGCATGCGGTCAACGCCAGTCTTGCTGATCGAGCGGCGGCTCGCCTCCCGGATCTCGATCAAGGCATCGACCTGATCGCCCAGGCGAAAAGCGGTGGGTACTGGGCGATCCAATGCAAGTATCGAACCGATAAGAAACGCTCGCTTAGCTGGCGGGGAGAGCTTGCGACCTTTACCGGTCTAGCTTTCGGTGTCTGCAAGGGCATCACGCATGCGCTCGTGGCCCATCAACTGCGAGCGCGCACTGTGCAGCATCGACAGACCTTGTTGCTTGAGCCCCTTCACCGGCACGAACGACATGCTTGGTCGCGTCACCGCCTCGCAGATCGCGGCGGCATCACCCGCATCCGTCTTGCCACGCTTGACATGGGCCTTGACGTACTTCGGCGGCATCAGCTTCACGCTGTGCCCGAGCTTGGCAATCTCACGCGCCCAATAAGCGCGCTGCCGCAGGCCTCCATGCCGACCAGACACGGCGCCAGCTTGGCGAAGAACGCCAACACCTCCTTGCGTCTGAGCTTCCGGGCGACGACGACCTTTGCCCTCAGCATCGACGCCGTGGACTTGGAACACCTACTTTGCAAGGTCGATCCCGATGGTGGTAATTGTTGTCATGGACGGCCCACTCTGGTGATTCGTCTACAACGATCACTCTACGGCACCTCGATGCCTTGTGAGGCGCCGTCCACCTCATCAAAAAGGGCTGTGACGTGGTTGTCCGATTTTGAAGTAGGGCCGACATTGCGTCACGCCACGATGGGGGCAAAGTGCCAAGGCACTAAATCGCTGCCGCGATAACCTGCGCGGGCTGTCGTGCTCGAGGTCGATGCACGTCCAAGCGATACTTCGGCCCACGAGCTTTGTCCGAAATGGGCAAGCCTATGCGTGCCCCGGTTGGGATGACCGCCGAAGGTGCTCAGGATCAGTAGTGGGCGGATTGCTCGCACTTACGCCCTTGCGGAAAAAAATTGTCACCCAGAGATCCACAAGGACAACTGAACCGTAGCATCAGGCAAGCGTATCGAGGCGGTGAGCGAACCTGGGGCGTACGCGTCCGCCTCTGCGCGACAATTTCTTGGCATTTCGTCATTGCAAAGAGGAGACGGCTAATATGTTTCGCACCGCACTTATTGCTGCTGCAGCAACCGCTCTTACTGTAGTGAGCACTGGCCTGAGCGCCCAAACCCTCGGTATTGCGGCCTGCGATGACTTCCTCAAGAAGTACGAGACGTGTGTGACCTCTCAGGTTCCGGCTGCTCAGCGAGCAACCTTCCAGGGCCAGTTCGACCAGTGGCGCAAGGCGTGGTCGGACATGGCCAAGAACCCGAACACCAAGGCAGGCCTCGAGAACGCTTGCAAACAAAGCGCCGAGCAGATGAAGACCGCAATGTCCGGGTTCGGCTGCAAGTTCTGAGACGATTAGGGAGAGGCGCAAGGCGAGGGCCAACTCTCAGGGTATACGCTGTCGCTGTTACGCCTACTCCACGGCCTGCGAGATGCGGTTAGCGGGACACCGCCGTCGGTGTTGCGAACTTCCCCACCAGCCGTGCACCAACCCGCATCGGTGTCGAAGTTGATGGTCGAGAAGCGGTCCCAGGCGTCGTCGGGCGACACGTGCTGCCAGATCCCTTGGGCTTGCGCTCCAGGATGAGAGCCATCATGAGCGGGAATGGATAGCTAACTTCAAGGGAGCCAGCGAGCGCGGGTTTTGAGAGAGCTGCCCCGATCCCGCGGCGAGAATGTGGATCGCCATCTAACCAGCTACCCTGTAGCACCGATCGAAATACATCCAGTCAATCCCCGCTAAGTCTTGCGAGCTGCCCCTCCGCTTCGGTAGCGCCAAGTTCCTTGGCGCGCTCGTACCAATTGCGCGCCTTGACGCGATCCGGTTCGACACCTTGCACGCCCAAGCGTTGCAGTTCGGCAGGATCGTAAGTAACGGCCAGGCGAAGCGCCGCTCGCGCAAGACCGATCTTCGCTGCCCGCTCAAAGAATTCTCTGGCTGCCTCGATACTGCCATTGGCCAAATAAGTTTCTCCGCGCGCTAGGATCGTCTCTCCACGCGCTTTGTCTTCCGCCGAAATTTGCGGAGGCCATTGCACCGCGAGCAGAGCCGCCCTTGGCGCCGGCTCTGGGGTAGGGGGAGGGGGAGTAATAGGCGAAGGGGGTGCAACAATCGCCGGCGGTCGGTTTGGTGGCTGATTGGGACCGGTCGCTTCGGGTCCAAAGGCAGCCATTACACCCACCGTCAGCGCTGTGGTTGCTTCGGCAAGCACTTTGCCGTCAATAGTCACCAGACTAATAATTATTTCCGCGCGCCCCCCCGCTTCGACGGGAATGTTGGCTTTAAGGGACGGCAAGCCGCCCAGCGGAATCGCCCACGACCTTGGACCGATGGGGTGCCCTTCTGTAAGTGACACGCGGGACGGTATACCGCGCACGCGTATATAGGTATTGGCGGGCACGGCTTCGGGCGGATCCACGGTGATCCCGAGGGGAACCTGAGACGCCCGGTCAGCAACGATCAATGGAGCGACCCTGATGCTTGGAGTATCGCTCCGTTGCCCAAGCGTCCTTTGCGCGCTCGCCAAAAGGATACACGCCCCCAGAAAAAACGCTACGGCAAGTCTTAATTCAATGGAAAATGGGCGGCCGCGCAATGTCTGCGGTGACGCCTGCTTGTGCTCTTGATCTTGCATCGCATCGCGCCCCCCAATCCAACTCCTTGGAGCCTCTTACTGCTTGCGCTGCCGCTTGCTCCATTCCAAGAATTCTCTGAACAAACGTTCTTGTTCGGCCGCGTCTTCGGGTGCTGCGCGCGTTACCTGCTGACGCGCCAAATGCAGATCCAGGGGACGCGATGCCGCGGCCTTAGCCGCGGCCATTAACTTGAGTTTCTCTTCTGCCGCCCAATAGCGCGTCCAGCCGGGGACCTTCGCGGCCAGGTTAATAGCTCTCCATTTGGGATCGTAAGGCGGCTTGTGGAGCCCCTCCATGCGGTCGAAATAATGATCGATAAAACGCTCCACCCTTCGGAACCGGTCGCTCTCCTTCGGCCAATTGTAGACCGCAAGCACAACCGGCACCGCGATTGATTCGACGGTCTCTCCCGGTTTGATGTAGCCCGGATAGTCTTTCTCCGTGAACACCGTCGGCACGTAGTACTGGTCGAACTTTTCGAAGGGTATGGAAAGAAACTTAAATCCGGAATCGTTCTTAAACTTGTTGAAGAGATCTTGGGGCTTCCCGCCGGGATTCACAAGCCCCACCAGTTCGCCCGTCTTCATTTGTTCGAGCGCAATTGCATTGTTGACGAAGACTCCTTCCACCTTGATCCCAAGCTTGCGAAAGATGACTGGCCCGCTAATCGCAGCCCCTGACCCGGGAGAGTGAAAGCTCACTTTCTTTCCCTCCAGGTCTTTGAGGGAATTGATTTCCGGGCGCACGAGCAGGTGGATATCTCCGAGATACATCTCAGAGATGTAGTTCACGCGCTTCTCGATGTTAGGGATCTTCTCTTCGGTCTTGAAATACTCGAGGACGTCCGCATTTGTGAATGCGATGTCGACACCCTTCAAGTAGAGCAAGTCTCTGACATTATCGACCGCGCCCGGCGTCACGATAGGAAGAATTCGAAGCTCGTCAGGCTCATTGAGGTGGCGCGCAAGTTCGGCACCAAAGCGAAGGAAGGAGCCCTCGGGTAGCCCTGTTGCAAGCCCGAGTGTCCAGTTATTGATTTTAGCAACCGTACTACTCTCTCCGCTAGCCGCCGCGGTTGGAGCCCGAGGTGCAGGCTTAAGCTGTGCAATCGGACCCGAGGGCGTAGAAGAGGGAATTTGAGCAAGGCTCTCTGTGGTCGATGAAAACACCAGTGCGAGTGTCGCAAGCGTTAGGCTCGCGCGCGTACGCATCCCAATTCTCCCTTGGATCGCCCTTGGTCGTCGCCACTTTCGCAATCAAAAAATATGCAATCGTCCCTTGTTATCGACCATTCGAGGCGTTTTTGGGTTTAACGCGAAGGGCGCGCAGTCACGAAAACGAGAGCACAGAACGAGTGCTCCTCACCACTTCGTGAGGAAGTCACGCACCCCGTTTTCCATTGCTACTCTCGTTTCACCTAGTCCATCATCCGCTTGCGCGCTCATGGCGGCGCCTGCGGCGCCTATTTGATCGTAGGGGTGACAATTTTCTTTGTGAGCGCCGCGACGAGAACATTCTCGCTTCCGCATAGGGGAATGGAGGCCATGGATGCTAAAGCTGCCAGGGCACGGGCGATACGATTTCTTGCCGATAACTCGGCGGCACGATTACGAATGGCCAAATGGTAAGAGCCTAGCCTTTTATATTGCTATAAACATTGAGCATTTTGCGTTTGGCGCGGGCCTCGGGATGGATCCTCACAACCGCGGCGGACCTCAGACATCCCGCAACTGGGCATGGCGAGACTACGGCAATAGGATCGGAAACTGGCGCCTGTTTGAGCTCCTCGATGAGCTCAAACTTCCAGCAAGTATACTTCTCAATAGTGCGGTCTGCTATCACTACCCGGATATCATCAAAAAAATTAGACAGCGTGGTGATGACGTGGTCGGCCACGGTCGCACGAACGCTGAGCTCCTCAGACCGTTTTGGGAAGAGGATGAGGCAAGAGTCATCAGAGAATGCACGGAAGTGATTGAGAAATTTGTTGGTACGAGGCCAACGGGATGGATGGGGCCGGGCGCCAATGAGTCGAACGTCACGCCAGATCTTCTGAAGGAGGCGGGGTATACGCACCTCCTCGATTGGCCCGTGGATGATCAACCAATTTGGATGCGGACGCGATCAGGCCCGTTATTGTCCGTGCCCTATCCGATGGAGCTCAACGACGCGGGAACCTTGGCGCTCCGCGACCACTCCGGTCGAGAGTTCGCCGACATGATCGTTGATCAGTTCGAAGAGTTGCTCGAGCAGTCCGAGCGGCAGCCGTTGGTGTTCTCCCTTTCCCTTCACGGTTTCATTGTCGGGCAGCCGTTTCGGTTGCGGCCGCTCCGGCAGGCGATCAAGCATTGCGTACAGCATCAGCACAAGGACCGAATTTGGTTCACGCGCGCTCACGATATCGCTGCTTTTTGCTTTTCTCTCAAACCCGGGATTATTCCCGGAAGTTGCGACCTGGCTTGAGCACGCAACACTTGCAAGAAGGAGGAGGCGTCGCAATAGCGCGGTGGGCGAGCGTCGAAATGAATGCGGACGAATGAAGCGAAGCGGCGACGATTTCGAGTTTGAGGAATTCCGAATGCTGTCGAATTTTGTGGAGCTCGATCGTGTGTCGCTACGGTATGGAGATGAGGACGGTACGCTTGCACTACACGGTACCTCTCTGGCGGTAGAGCGCGGCGAGTTTGTCGCCATCGTCGGGCCATCGGGGTGTGGCAAATCAAGCCTGATGAAAGTCGTCACGGGACTGTGGCCGCCATCTTCGGGAAGCGTGAAGGTCGATGGAAAAAACGTCATTGCGCCTCTCAGCTGTGTTGGCATGGCATTTCAGAATCCAACCCTGTTGCCCTGGCGGTCAACGCTTGCCAACGTGATGCTGCCTCTCGAGATCGTGAAACCGCACAGCTCGCGGCTGTTTCGAAACCGAGCCGAGTATGAGACCAAAGCGCGCGAACTTTTGCACCTTGTGGGTCTCGAGGGCTTTGATCACTCCCTGCCTTGGCAACTGTCCGGTGGCATGCAGCAGCGCGCGCAGCTTTGCCGAGCCTTGATCCACGAACCTTTGCTCCTGATGCTTGACGAACCTTTCGGTGCCCTTGACATGTTCACACGCGAAGAGTTGTGGGTCACCTTGCAGGATCTTTGGATGGCCCGCCGGCCGACGGTCATCCTAGTTACGCATGATCTGCGCGAGGCCGCCTTCCTGGCCGATCGTGTGCTCGTCATGAGTACCAGACCCGGGCGCGTTGTCGCCGAGCGGAAAATAGATCATCCGCGGCCGCGCACGCCGACAAGCATGTTCTCGGCCGAATCCGGTGCCATCATTCAGGAGTTGCGCGGACGTATCGGTGCGTCCCGAACCGCACTATGACGAGGATTGCAACATGAGTGTCATTCAAGTCGCGGAGACACTAGAGGCTTCGCCAATCAGGCGCCGTCAATCTCTATTTTTAAAAAAATCCGTCCGTCATTCACTGCCGTGGCTGGTGATTGGCCTGTTGTTTTTGCTATGGGAGATCGCCGTTCGAACATTCGCGATTCCAGAGTTCGTGCTGCCAGCGCCCAGCGCGATCTTTGCCGCCGCCTGGGAGTTTCGCGCCGGTATTCTTGATAATGCTTGGCAGACTCTCTTCACGACCGTCATCGGGTTTGTCATCGCCATAGTTTTTGGCGTGGTCGGAGGCGTCGCGATCGGATCCTCACCTCTGGTCTACCAAGGCTTCTATCCAGCACTCATCGGCTTCAACTCGATCCCTAAGGTAGCCATCGTTCCTATCCTCGTGATTTGGTTCGGCGTGGGTACGATACCGGCCATCATCACCGCCTTTTTGATCTCCTTCTTTCCTATACTGGTAAACGTTGCCACTGGGATTGCCACGCTTGAGCCAGAGCTACGCGATGTTTTGCGCGCGTTGGGAGCCAGCCGTTTCAAGGTAATCACCAAAGTGGGGCTGCCACGGGCCATGCCGTATTTCTTCGCCTCGCTAAAAATTGCGGTTACGGTCGCCTTCATCGGCTCGATCGTTTCGGAAACCGTCGCTGCCAACCGGGGCATCGGCCACCTGATGCTGGTGGCTTCAGCGCGGTTCGAGGTGCCACTCGCATTCGCCGCCCTGCTCGTGACCGGTGCGATGGGCGTGGGCATGTACGCTATTGCAGGCGCGTTCGAGCGTCATATGACAGGCTGGGCAGTGCGCGGCATCAACGGCGTTGGTTTGACACCTCAAGGGTAGTTATCTCCGAATAGGGAGGGAGACTCTATGTGGAAATGCAGGAAGCAACAGCGATTCCACTTTTTTGCAGCGCTGAGTGTCGGACTTCTTTTGGCGTTCACGCCGCTCTCCGCGGGTGCCCAACAGCGGGATGTCCGCGTCATGCTTGACTTCATAATCCAAGGAACCCATGCGCCGTTCTTTGTGGCAAAGGAGAAGGGCTACTACAAAACAGAGGGCCTCAACGTGACGATCGACGCCGGCAAGGGAGGAACAAACACTGCCGTCAGCGTCGCGAGCAATGTGTATCAGTTCGGTTACGTCGATCTCGTCACCATGATAAACTTCAACGTTCAGAACCCAGCCAATCCTCTCATCGCTGTCTATATGTCGTTCGACGAGACGCCGCTCGCGGTGGTAACCCTGAAATCGAAGGGTATCAACACACCGCGCGATCTTCATGGCAGAAAAATAGCCGGTGGGCCCGGGACTGCGGTGCACGATACGATGCCGATCCTGCTCAAAGCGGCCAATGCCGAGGACGTCAAAATCGAGTGGGTAACAGTCTCGATCCAGTTGTGGGCAGCGATGCTGGCCAAGGGCGAAGTCGACGGCATCGGTGGCTTCACGAACTCGCAGATTCCCGCGGTCATGGCGGTCGGGTTTAAGCGCGATGAGATCCATACTCTCAAGTACTCGGACTATGGTACGGGCCTCTACGGCCTTGGTCTTGTGACGACGAAGAAGTTCGCAACTGAGAACCCGGAGGTTGTTGCAGGGTTGGTCCGTGCGCTCAATCGTGGCACGGTCGACACCATCCGCGACCCCACTGCCGCCTTGGCCGTCATGAAGGCCGGCGATCCAATGATGCGATCTGATCTTGAACAGGTGCGACTCGACGTGGCGCTCGGCCATACATTTACCGCCTACACGAAGACGAACGGGCTGAGCGCGGTCGATCCAACCCGTGTGCAACAGAACATTGCCGCAGTGGTTGACGCGTACAAACTGCCAAAGATGCCAAAGGTGGAGGAGGTCTGGACCGACAAGTTCCTACCGCCGCTTCGCGATCGCATGGTCCAGAAATGATGGAAGTGGGCACATATCGAATTACGCGTTGATGCTCTAGGCCTGGCGTCGCGCAAATGCCAATTCCCTAAAACGCTTCCCGGTGGGCCACTGAGCGCACTACTTCCTTCGCCTGCGGCTGGGCGTTCTCGAATAGCCAATGCCTCACGTGAGGGAATGTTGCGCTGGTGGGCACGACGGCGCGCGCCGAAGATGTGGGGCGCAATAAAGTGTGGCGGTGGAGCCGTACAAAAACCCCGTCGCGACCACGTGCAAAATCCCCGCGAAAGGGGGCTCCGACGTGTTGATTTATGCCGTACAGCTATCAAGTGATTTTGTATGGCGCATGGTATGTTGACTGGTCTACGGGGAACACCACCATGGCAAAGGCAGCAAAGCGTGCGGCGCTCTACGTTCGCGCCAGCACCGAGCACCAATCGTCGAGAACCAGATCCAGCAGCTCAGACAGGTCGCCGACGGCAACCAGACCGACGATGGCATCCATCTGGAGACCTGGAACCGCCTGCGCACCTTGCTGCAGCATCCGCGCTTCATCTACGTCGCGGACTGCAAGCTGTGCACAGAGAAGAACTTGCGCACGATCGATAGCGAACGTGGGTTCTTTGTCACCTTCGTCCCCAAGACCCGTTCCGAAGTGGTGACGTTTACGGATGCCGTGCTTGCCGGCGACGTGCGCTGGGAGGAGATTCTGCGCAAGCGCGCAGATCGCGATGAGAAGGCGTTCGATGTCATCGAATGCGCTGTGGGTCCCTATCATCTGCGGGAGGGGTTTACCCTCTACTGGTACCGATCGAGTCAGAAGCAGAAGCGC
>Ga0075418_10008870_pt1 | contig 11278 bp, 8 predicted proteins | sample SoiMetdeltSBSDD2_FD_81776 | JGI IMG/M metagenome (GOLD analysis project Ga0075418, IMG submission 81776) | Bulk soil microbial communities from a Populus tree surrounding site in Tennessee, USA - Soil MetaG P. deltoides SBSDD2 | ecosystem: Environmental > Terrestrial > Soil > Tree plantation...
CTGAACGTGAAGGTGTCAACCACCATGAAGGTCGAAACAACTTATGACAAATCGTATAATGTGATCGGTAAGATCACCGGTTCTAAACATCCGGATGAAGTAATTATTTATACGGCCCATTGGGATCATTTGGGTATTGGAACACCGGACCCAACAGGTGATTCAATTTATAATGGAGCTTTGGATAATGCAACCGGTACCGCAGGATTGCTTGAACTTGGTAGAGCATTTAAAAATCTAAAAGTAAAACCTGAACGAACTATTATATTACTTGCCGTGACGGCTGAAGAACAAGGTCTGCAGGGCTCCGCTTATTATGCGCAAAATCCAATTTACCCGCTCAATAAAACCCTGGCCAATATTAATATCGATGGCTTGAACAGGTTTGGTGCCACAAAAGACATGGTTGTTGTAGGGGAAGGACAATCTGATCTTGAAGATTATTTAAAAGATGAATTGAAGAAACAAGGCGGCTATATCGCTTTTGAAACGCATCCTGAAGCTGGCTTCTATTATCGTTCTGATCATTTCAATTTTGCCAAAGCAGGAGTCCCTGCCTTATTTATTGAAAGTGGAACTGATGATATAGCAAAAGGAAAAGAGTTTGGTAAAAAAATGCAGGAAGAGTATAATGAAAAAAACTATCATCAACCTTCGGATGAATTCAATACCGCTGCTTTTACAATGGAAGGTGCCATCAATGAGTTAAAGACATTGTTCAACGTAGGTAAGAGAATTGCATCACAGGAAGAATGGCCGAAATGGAAAGCTGGTTCGGAGTTTAAGGCGATAAGGGAGAAATAAAAGTCGATTCCGCGATTCTTTCATTTTAAGAAATATGGAAATTTGGAGAAACTGTCCAGCTAAATGCTCAAGGAAATCATAAAGAAGCCAGTATTTATTATACCTACTATTATAACGCTTATTATCGTTGGTTACTGCAGTTTTAGATACAACAACAAAGTTGTGTTAAATGAAAACGAATGGATCAGACTCGATTCAATTCGATTACTCAGCAGGGCTTATACACTTACTTCTAAAGGAACTGTTTCCGGGTATGAATTTCAAGGTCTCAACGGTGCCAATTTTGGCATCAGCGAGCCGGAATTTTCGGCCTTAATCGATCCTGAATTTTTATATAACAAACTTCAGTATTCTTCAACTATAGTAACAGTATTTACTACCAGAAAAGGTAAAAAAGAGTTCGATAAGGGGTTTTCTATTGCCTCCAGGCACGTCCCGGTGCGTCAGCTAATAATCGATAATAAAAAATATATTGACACTACCCAATTTGCGCCACTAAATAGGAAACGGTTCTTCACCTTGATAGGGTTTACGTTGATTTCCTATCTCATCTTTGTCATAATAACTATTAACGACATAAAATCAAAAACACAAATAACTTAAAACCGTTCTCCAATCTTGTCTAACTCCTCACTCATTTTCCACACTTAAATTCCGAGTTAATCTTATCCAGGCTTTGCCATACAGGATCATTGTATTGACTTGCTGCCGCCGCAATTAACAATATAGTCTTACCTGCCTGGGGACAATCTTTGACATGGATCTTAAAATGCAATGTCAACATTTTCTTGTCGACAAATGAATCAAAAATATTAGCAGTGGCAGTGTAAGTTTCCTTATCCCCGGAGGCAGTGTTGCTTTTTTTCACTTGCACAGCGGCTGGTTTATACAAGGTCATATCCAGTTTACTGGCAACGGCCGTATTTCGGGTCAACCCGCTAAAATAGGCTTCGAGGTCTTCCTTCAATTTTTTTTCGGAAAAACTATAGCTTCCGTCCAACCACCATAAGAGACTATATGCCCATTTTTCATTGCTGGTGGCTTTGCTCCAACCGGGCGCAAAACGTAATTCTTCAAAGCCCTTGTAAGAAATTGACGGAGCGAACTCCATGGGGAACATGATCAATTCTTTTGCCCAGTTTTCCGGCGCTGAATATTCATATTGCACAGCAAGATGACCCGGATAAAAATGCAATTTCTCTTTTAGCCATTGTACCAGCTCAGTTTCGTCAGCAATATTCCATGAATGCGGATGTCTGGTACCGTTGCTTCTTTTGCCCTGCACCTTAGACATCATGAACTCTGCCTGGTTATTGCCCATTAACACGAGTCGATTAATTAGCTCAGATGCATTTAGCATATTGGTTTCGTACAAACTACGTCGCCGGTTTTGTATAAACCAGCTTACATCTGCGTCATGATATGCTCTTACCGCGACATCCTTCAGGTACTGTTCATTACCCATTCCTTCTTTGTCTTTCCAAAATGGCGAGACTTCATTGTAACGACTTACATCTGTTTTCTTATCGCCTAATTCTTTTTTAAATCTTTCAATGATCATTTTTGATTCATCAATCCACCAGCCGGAATAATTTTTTTTAATTTCTCTTTCTGATAATTCGTATAGGCCAATCAGGTCGACCGGGGAATCGATGACAAAGACAGCTTTTGGTTCAATTGGAAATTGCGCCGGCTTTTCTTTACATAATTCTGCATAACGAAGCGCGATGGTGCCGCCTGCGGACATACCGCCTATCGCGAATTGATCTTTTCGTAATCCGTATGTGGTTATAAGATTTGCTGATACCTGGTTGAGTAATGCAATGATTGATTGATCTGCATACAACCTGGTATTTGTAGCCACGCCAACAGTTAGTATATCATTTGCCCATGCTACATTATGAATTCTGGTTTCGGCCATGAACCCATCAGCAGTACCGCCAAAACCATCCAGCAGAATTAAGGCGCCTTGTATACGACCGGAAGACGGTTTGACCAGGGTATAATAGCCATATACCGGGTCATTTTTGTCCAGCCAGATCTTTTCAACGTATTGCCCGGAAACAACAAAGCTCTGGCAAATCGCAAAGAGAATAAGCGAGAATTTTGATGACATAAGAAAAGTTTTAGTGCAGTAAATTAAGTTTTCGATCAAAACCATTGTCCCAGCTTCTTTAATTCAACATTGCCGCCGCTGAAAATGACTCCAAGTTTTTTTCCCGTAAACAATTCTTTTCTCTTTAGGACCGCAGCGAGAGGCACGACACCACTGGGTTCAACGACAAGCTTCATCCTTTCATAAACCAATCTCATTGCATGAATTATTTCCTCATCGCTGACGGTGATAATATCCTTTACATATTGCTTAATGATCGGAAATGTTTTATCGCCCAGCGTGGTCAGTAAACCATCTGCAATGGTTTTTACATAAGGTGCTTTTTCAATTTTGTTATTTTTAATTGACAGCACTGCATCGGCAGCGCCTTCGGGTTCGCCGGCATACACAATGATAGAAGGGGAGAAGTGATGAGCAGTCAATAATGTACCGCTCAGCAAACCGCCTCCTCCGACCGGCGTAATAATAAAATCAAGCGACGAAATTTCTTCGATCAATTCTTTTGCACAGGTAGCCTGGCCTGTTATTACTTCATAGTTATTGTAAGGATGGATGAATTCAGCTCCCGTCTTATCCACTATTTCCTGCAAAAGCGTTTCTCTTGCCTGCTGGTTAGGTTCACAAAAAAAAATCTCTGCCCCATAGCCTCTTACCGCATCCACTTTTACTTGTGGCGAATTATCAGGCATTACAATAAATGCTTTTGTGCCGACTTCTCTGGCGGCAAAGGCAATAGCCTGAGCATGATTGCCCGAAGAATGGGTGGCAATTCCTTTTTTTCTTTTTCCTTCCGGTAAAGACAAAACCGCATTCATTCCTCCACGGATCTTAAATGCACCGATCTTCTGAAAGTTCTCGCACTTAAAAAATATTTCTGCACCGGAAATATTATTGAGGGTATTTGAAGTGAGCACAGGAGTTTTATGAATAAATGGTTTTATCCTGTTATGTGCTTCGATGATTTGTTGACGCGTTATTTCCATAACAACTAATTGCAGCAACCGGTCACAAAGAATACGACGAAGCACAAAGGTCACTAAGAATATTAACACTGTTTCTTATTACGTTGTGTTCTTCCAGTTTCCTTTGTGAACGTTGTGACCCATTTATTCTTTTTTGCGACACACCTTTTTTCTAAGAGTTAAAGCTGTTTCTTATCGTCACTGAATATTGATCCATTTCAAACATACAGGTTTGAAAACATTTATTCGTTTCCCGGTATCCGTCAGCAATCCAGATTCTTTATCTCTTTTAAAGATCACGATCTCGTTACTATTCTGATTTGCGACGAGTAAAAAATTTCCCGTGGGATCAAGATTAAAATTGCGTGGTGTCTTGCCCAGCGTTGACTGGTGATCGACCCAAAAAAGCTCCCCGGTGCTCTGATCGATACTGAATATTCCCAATGTATTGCTTTCGCCGCGATTTGAACAATACAAAAACTTACCATCGGGAGAAACATGTATATCGGCGCTGCCGATGTCACCAGTAAAATCTCTTGGCAAACCTGAGATATTTTGAATCAAACTTAAATAACCGTTTTTTTCTATCCTGTATGCTGATACAGCGCCGGTAAGTTCTTCCATCAGGTATGCATATTTTCCATTGGGATGGATATCTATATGACGCGGGCCGGCTCCTGGTTCTGTCATGACAAAAGGAGGATTGAGCTCTTTTAATTTCCCTTTTTTGACATCAAAATTATATATCATCACCTTGTCGATACCAAGATCAGGTACATAAAGCGTCTTATTATTAGGGCTTAAGAATGTTGCATGCACATGTGGCGCTTCCTGCCTGTCGGCGACTACACTGCTTCCTTCATGATGTATCACCTGGGTAGCCGTATTAAGCCCCCCGTTTGATCTTACTGGCAAAACAGCAAGCGAGCCACTGCTATAGTTACCGACAAAAACCCATTTGCCGGTTTTATCAATGGTAACATAACAAGGATGTATACCACCCGATTCCTGCTTGTTTATAAAATTGAGTTTGCCAATTGCCTTATCAAATGAATAGGCTGCTACATGCCCTGTAACAGTAAACCTGGTACTATCTGCATTTTCATTTACTGCATACACATACCGATGATCAGGAGAAATCGTAAGAAATGAAGGATTAGAAGTTTTCACGGAACTTACAAAACTGTTATCACCGGTTTGTGTGTTGAATCTATATACATAAATGCCATCACTGGTGTCATTTGTATAACTTCCAATGATCAAAAATTTCTCATTTGATTTTTGAGAAAAAACGTTTAGACTAAGACTAAGGTTTAGACTTAGCAGGAGAACGATTAATGTTGATCTTATCATGTGTGAAATTAAGGTTTTAATGAGGCTGCATAATTGGCTAAAGTGGTAGCAGGCTTGCCAAGCTCATCCCAGGTTTTCTCACTTTCAAATTTTTCAGGATACTTGTTCAGCGCTTCGCAAATATTGTATGTGTAATTCATTCGCGGATTAAACATGCCTAAGATCTTTATCGGCGCGAGAGGGGCTTTCATTGGCTTGATCGGTTCTTTATAATTATCACAAAATACTTTGGCAGCCTGGTCAAATGTAAAAGGCTCTAAACCCTGTATCGCGTATTCCTGGTTAGTGTCACCTGCTTTTTTTAATGCCCATGCCACTTGTATACCATAATCCTTCGCAGCAATAAACCACATTGGTGCTTCCGATTTCCCTGCCAGCATTAGTTTCGATCCCTGCAGCATTTGCTGATCCAAACATTCCATAAATGTTGACGGATAAAATATGCTGTAATTCAACCCTGACTTTTTTATTGCATCAACGGCTGCCTGCTTTACTTCAAATGACCACCATTTGAACCCATTCATCCCCTGGTAATTCTTGATTAACGAGGAGAGATAAGCAATCCGTTTTATGCCTGATTTTTTTGCAGCAGCAATAATATTATTTATTCCTTCCCTTTCGGGTTGCCTATCATTTTTCTTTGATGATTGTTTGATTGAAAGATTGAGGTACACCGCTTCCTGGCCATTCATAGCAGCTTCCAGTGACGACTGGTCAAAAACGTCGCCTTTCACAACAGGTATGTTCGGAAAAAGCTTTTGCATCGTTTCAACATCTCTTGCCAACAAGGTAAGCTGGAACCCGGCTCGTAATAATTCAAGCGCTACGGGTTTACCCAACATACCGGTGGCACCTATAAACAATAATTTCTGCATACAGAAAAATTAGAAAAACAAAGGTATTCCTTTCACTGCTTGAAAAAATAGAGCGGCAGCGATCAGGAAATAGAAACAAGAGAAAATGATCGTTTGGTTTTTTGTTTTTGCGAGATAATAACCAAACAATGGCAATACTTGCAATGAATGCAATCCAAGAAAATGTGCGATGCGCAGATCGCCATGTTCCTTGCTCCAGTTTACAACAGGTAAGCCTGGGCCGCCATCGGGAGCGCCGACCGTGTGTTTTAAAAGGCCTACCATCAGCCCACCCTCCAACGAAAAAATAATAAAGAATAAAAGTCCAAGCCTGATGCCCCACACATAAGAAAGTGGTATCGAAAAATTCTTTTGCCTGAAAAACGAGATGCAAAACAAAATAACAATGATCGTAAATATGACGATCAGTGCACCCATAATGTTAAAGAGTATTCCATTTAATGCAGAGGTATCATTGAAATGAGAAGTTGTTTTTCTTACTGCCTGCATGAATATGATCCCATTCTCGAACAGCATGGTAAAGAAAATGATCCATGAATAGACTCTTACTCTCCTTTGATTGTCCAAATAATACATCAGCCAGCCAAGCGTGAGTATCACAATACCCACCGATGAATAAAACTTAAATGGCTTCAGCCAGCGATTCACCCCAAGTATCTTAAATTCCTCGAATGGCATTAAAATAAGACATAATGCAGCCATGGCGAGGTTAAATAAGCCAAACCAATAAAGCAGTGTATTTCTTCTTTTTAATTCGCTGAAGAAATTCATATTGACAATTTAATAGTTTGCTGCAAAGTATTGCTTTGTTTTAATAGTTCTGATGACCAGGTACAATAACAAACCAAGAGGACCGAGCATAAAAGTAAGCAAGAGACATGGTATTAACACCAGGTGGTTGATATTGTACTTCAATGCATTCTTTTTTATCCAAATACCAACAAAAAGATCGAAAGCGAGATAGTGAATCCAGCCTGCGGTCACCAGTGTTCTGTTTGTAAATAACTCCATTACTCCATTAAGGGAACCAAACTTTGAAAAATCGCCCGGAGAAAATGTTTGTGTCATTAGCCAGCCATAGATGATCGCAAAAAGAGTGATGATGATGCCTATCAGGAATTTATCGAAGCTGCTCCAGAATGGGCTAATAATTATAAGAACAAGCCAACCTACCATTGCAATAGTACTGCAGGTTTGAAAAACAGAATCGGCAGACATAAACAAATATTTAAGTGGAAGAATATTTTTTCAATGAGGAAACAATGCGGGCATACGTTTCATCATCATTTAATTTCGAGGGAACAAATTTTCTACCGATCACTTTTTCATAAAGCTCAATGTAGCGTAGCGAGATCGTATTTACCCATTCATCACTCATTACAGGCACTGCCTGGCCTTCTTTGCCCATAAAGTTGTTGGCGATCAGCCATTCTCTTACAAACTCCTTGCTTAATTGTTTTTGTCTTTCGCCTTTTTGCTGACGTTCCTCAAATCCTTCTGCATAGAAATATCTTGACGAATCAGGAGTATGTACTTCATCCATCAAATAAATTTCATCACCAAGCTTGCCAAATTCATATTTGGTATCGGCAAGTATCAAGCCTCTTTTTGCAGCTATTTCCTTTCCTTTTTCAAATAGTTGTAAGGCATAGTTGCTCAGCACATCCCATTCTTGTTTTGTCGCTAAACCTTTTTCAATGATCTCTGCCGGCGAAATATCTTCATCATGCCCGGCGTCTGCTTTTGTTGACGGTGTGATTATCGGGTGAGGGAAAAAATCATTTTCGTTTAATCCATCTGGCATTGCAGCGCCGCATAAGATTTTTCTACCTGACGCATAAGTGCGCCACGCATGACCAACAAGATTACCACGAACTACCATCTCAATTTTAAAAGGCTTACATTTTTTTCCAACAGAAACATTTGGTGCCGGTGTGTCAGTCAACCAGTTTTTACATATCGCTGATGTTTCACCGAGCATATATGCGGCAATCTGGTTTAATACTTGTCCTTTGAATGGAATTGGCCGCGGAAGAATAACGTCAAAAGCAGAGATACGATCTGACGCGATCATCACAAGTAAATCATCACCGATAAAATAAACATCTCTTACTTTTCCTTTATAAAAATCAGTTTGTTTCGGGAAACTAAAATTAGCCATGCCCGAAAGTAAATCGCTGCTAAAACTTGCCCAACTGCCGTTTGTGTAAGATTTTCACAACTTATCCTTAGTGCTTAAAAATTAGATTTTTACATCCAAATTACTATTCTTACTTTTCCATTACATTTTTAAAACCAAAATGACTTTATATGAGTAAAAGCCTGCGCTTTACGGCTGCTTGCCTGGTCATTACATTTCTATCTTTTCAAGCTTTGGCGCAAACCGTAACCATTAGCGGTACCGTCCGCAACTCCACCTCAGATCCAATACCAGCTGTCTCTGTTACAATCAAAGGAACCGCGTTAGGTACTTACACTGATGATAATGGGAATTTTTCCATCTCAACTTCCACAAAGTTTCCCTTAACTCTTGTTTTTAGTCATGCAGAATTTGAAGGAAAAGAATTGGAGCTTACCAGCGCATCGTCTGCGGTAAGTATCGAACTGGCTTCAAAGATCACAATAGGACAGGAGGTAGTTGTAGCCGCGGCACGTTCTCAGCAAAGGATAATTGATGCACCGGTAACTGTTGAAAGATTAAGTTCGTCAGCCCTTCGCAATGCAGCAGTGCCTAACTATTATGAAGCCTTGTCAAACCTGAAAGGTGTTGATATGCATACAGCGAGTTTAACATTCAGAACAGTTACTACGCGTGGGTTTGTAAAAAGTGGTAATACAAGGTTTAATCAATTAATAGACGGTATGGATAACCAGGCGCCTGGTTTAAATTTCGCCGTGGGAAATATCGTTGGGCTTACTGAACTCGATGTTGATAATATGGAATTATTGTCTGGTGCTTCGTCTGCCTTGTACGGCTCCGGTGGTATCAATGGTACTTTACTTATTACAAGTAAAAATCCATTCAAATACCAGGGCTTTAGTTTTAATATAAAGCAAGGCATCATGCATGTTGATGGTAAGCAAAGACCGGCTTCACCTTATTATGACTGGACAATGCGTTGGGCAAAGGCCTGGAAAAATAAGCTTGCTTTTAAATTCACCTGGCAGTTAGTTAAAGCGGAAGACTGGCAGGCCACTGATTACGATAATGTAGCAAGAACAAGTATTGCCAGTAAGGTGATCCCGGGTAACCGCATTACAGATCCAAATTATGACGGGATAAATGTGTATGGTGATGAAACAAGCGCCAACCTTTTCCTTGTAGCTTCGGCAGTAAGACAGGCATTCATCACTAATATTGCAACAGCTACTGGTGGAGCCATTCCAAATATCACGACTAACCTGAATGCTCAAATACCAAATGGTGCGTCACAGGCAGTTCGAAACGCAGTTTATGCCATGTACCCGGCCGCGCTTCAGCCAGTACTTGCACAATTCGATCCTTTGTACTGGGGTTATCGCAATGGCTGGATACCACAAACAACCAGTGTTTCAAGAACCGGTTACAATGAAAGGGACCTTGTTGATTACGGTACGTTGAACTTTAAGTCCACTATCGGCTTACATTATAAATTGACTCCGGGTATTGAAGCCTCATGGAATACATATTGGGGAACAGGTACCAGCGTATATACGGGTGCCGACCGTTATTCGCTCCGCAATTTCATCATTGCACAACACAAACTGGAAGTACGTCATAAGAATTGGTATGTTCGGGGATATACAACACAGGAAAATGCCGGTGAAGCTTACCAGGCGACAGCATTGGGACGTTTGATGCAGGAGGCATTTTCGCCCAGCGCCACAACATGGTACCCGACTTATCTCTTTAATTACCTCGGGTATAAAAATAGTTTGATGAATGGTGGCATATTTCCTACTGAAGAAAATGCGCATACGTTTGCAAGAACAGCTGCAGATGTAAACAGACCCTTGCCCGGTACCCCACAATTTGAAACATTAAAAACCACTATCAGGAAAACGGCGATTGGCCGTGGCGGTGCCAAATTCCTTGACCGTTCAGATCTGTGGGCGGCCGAAGGACAGGTAAATATTTCTGATGCATTTGATTTTTCCGACAAACTTGAAGTACTTGGCGGCGTACAATGGAAACAGTGGGTATTAAATTCTCAAGGCACCATCTTCGCAGATACAGCAGGTAAGATCACAATTAGCGAGAAAGGGGTTTATGTACAATTAAGAAAAAAATTGTTTGAAGATCTGTTGACACTTACCGGGGCGATCCGTTATGATAACCAGACAAACTTCGATGGTCGCTGGACACCAAGGATAGCGGCAGTAATAAGAGTTGCGAAAGACAACAATATTCGTTTGTCATTCCAGACCGCTTATCGTTTCCCATCAAACCAGGATCAATATATCGATCTGAATACAGGATCGGTGACACTTCTTGGGGCATTACCCGAGTTTATTACTTATTACGGATTAAACAGCGGTACATACACGGCTGAATCAGTTACTGCAGCACGAGCTGCTTTCAATCCTGCTCTTCTTGTTGCTTCAACATTTAAAGAATTGGAACCTGAAAGCGTATCAAACTATGAGATAGGTTACAAAGGTCTATTGACAAAAAAATTATTTGTTGATGCATATGGCTACTATAGCCGTTATCAAGACTTCTTTGTGAACGCTGCTGTAGTAAAAGCTTCTTCTCCGATAAATGCACTCAATCCTCTTACGTCCACAGGCTTCTCTTATGCTCAAAACAGTGACGCAATTGTAAAAGCATATGGATGGGGTATAGGTTTCGAATACCAGCTTAATCGTGGTTATATTTTAGGCGCAAATGTTTTTTCTGATAAACTAAAAGATGTGGAAGCTGGTTTTGTTGCATATTTTAATGCTCCCGATCTGCGTGCCAATGTTAGCCTGCGTAATGATAACGTGTATAAAGGAGTTGGCTTTAACGTAATAGCCAGATGGCAGAACTTTAATAACTATGAAGGTACTTTTGTTACCGGTCAATTACCTGCATTTACCTGGGTAGATGCCCAGGTGAGCTACAGAATTCCAAAGACCAAGAGCATTTTCAGAATAGGAGGAAGCAATATATTAAATCACTATGCAAGATCTGGATACGGCAGCCC
>Ga0075418_10008871_pt1 | contig 11278 bp, 7 predicted proteins | sample SoiMetdeltSBSDD2_FD_81776 | JGI IMG/M metagenome (GOLD analysis project Ga0075418, IMG submission 81776) | Bulk soil microbial communities from a Populus tree surrounding site in Tennessee, USA - Soil MetaG P. deltoides SBSDD2 | ecosystem: Environmental > Terrestrial > Soil > Tree plantation...
AGCCCCACGAGTCCTTCCGGCGCGAAGATGACGATCAACGCGAGGATGGCGCCGAAGACCAGGCGCCAGTACTCGACGACCGACATGACCCAGTTCTGCAAGTAGATGAACACGAACGCGCCGACCACGGGACCGAAGAAGCTGGCGAAGCCGCCGAGCAGCGTCATGAACACGAGGTTCCCGGAATGTGTCCAGTAGGCGAGGGTCGGGTCGACGTTGCCGATGGGCGGCCCGAGCAGCGCGCCGCCGACGGCGGCGTAGACCGCCGAGATGACGAAGGCGAGGAAGCGATAGCGGGTGACGCCGATGCCGAGCGTCTCGGCCTTGCCGGGGTTGTCGCGGATCGTCCGGAGGCACAGGCCGAACGGCGAGCGGACGATGCGCCACATGACGAGCATGGCCAGTCCGAGCACGGCCATCGAGTAGTAGTAGAACGGGCCGGTCAGGTAGTCGATCTTCGGCATTGCCTCGAGGCCGAGCCCGAGGAGCGCCGGGCGCAGAAAGGGCGTGCCTTCATCGCCGCCGGTCAGCCGATAGAACTTCAGCAGGAACGTGTAGAAGACCATCCCGAACGCGAGCGTCAGCATTCCGAAGTAGATCTTCACGTAGCGAACGCAGAGCGCCGCCACCGGCACGGCGGCCAGCGCCCCGAGCACCCCTGCGGCGAGCAGGATGACCTCCAGCGAGCGGATCTTGGTGTGGCTGGTGATGAAGGCGCCGGTGTAGGCGCCGATGCCGACGAACAGCGCGTGGCCAAACGACACGAGGCCCGCGTAGCCGAACAACAAATTCAGGCCGAGCAGGACCACCGCGTACGCCATGAATGGCAGCATGAGCAGGACGTGATAGGTCCCCACCACGAACGGCGCCACCGCGACCGCCGCGGTGGCCGCGACCAGCGCGAGCGCCCGCTTCACGCGGCCGCCCCGCCGAAGAGGCCGCGCGGTCGCACTACCAGGACCACGATCACGATCAGGTAGATCAGCAGCATCTCGAGCTCGGGATAGACCGAGATCGCGATCGAGCGGAGGACGCCGACGACGAGGGCGCCGACGAACGCGCCGCGCATCGAGCCGAGGCCTCCGATGACGACGACCGCAAAGGCCTCGACGATCAGCTCGATGCCCATCTCGCTCATGGCCGCGGTAGCGGGAATCACCAGCGCGCCGCCGAGAGTGCCGAGCGCGGTCCCGAGAGTGAAGACCTTCGCGTACACGGCCCGCATGTCGACGCCGAGCGCCTCGGCCATCTCGCGGTTGTCGGCGGCCGCCCGCATGATGCGGCCGAACGCGGTCCGGGTGAGGAGCCAGCCGATGGACAGGGCGATGACGAGGCTCGCCGCGATGACGATCAGGTTGTAAACCGGCACGGTGGCACCCAGCACGCGAAGCTGGCCGTAGGCCAGGTAGAGCCCGGAGGTGGAGCGGGGCGCGGGGCCCCAGATCATCCGGAGCGCGTCCTCCATCATGAGGACGACGGCGAAGGTCAGCAGGAGCTGGAACGTCTCGTCGCGGTCGTAGACGAAGCGGAGAAGCCCGCGCTCGACGACCACCCCGACCGCACCCACGGCCAGGCCGGCGGCGACCAGCGGAACGACGAAGAGCGCGGGCGGCCCCCCGGCCCCCGCGTACCAGGCGACCGCCGAGACGCCCGTGTAGGCGCCCAACGCATAAAAGGAGCCGCACGCGAGGTTGAAGATCTTCTGGACACCGAAGACCACCTGCAGGCCGGCGGCTACCAGGAACAGGATGCTCGCGTGGAAGACGCCGCTCGCCAGGACGCTGACGACGCGCGCGGTCAGGCTAGATCTTCCAGCTGCCGATCCAGTCGAACAGCTTTGCCCCGGCCGGCTTCATCGCCTGCTTCGTTGACACGACCTCGACCGGGCTGATGGTGACGAAGTCGTAGCTGTTCTTGTGCGTGGTGATGCCCTGATAGAAGTTGCACATCTGGACGTGGTCTTCGCGCCAGCTCCGCCGGCCCGAGAGCGATTCGATCTCGATCCCCTCGAGCGCCTTGACGACCTGCGCCTTCTCGGGCCAGCGCCGGGCGGCGCCGGCCGCCTTCTCGACCGCGGCCTTGTAGGACTCGGCGTTGAAGTACGCGTGGTCGCACTCGTACGGCGGGTACTCGTTGTACTTCGCCTTGTACTCGCGGACGAATTGCTTGAGCAGCGCGCTGCCCTTTGGATCGTCGAAGTACATGGTGTTGTAGCCGAGCAGCAGTCCCTCCGGCGTGAACTCCTTCTTCAGCGAGTCGTGCACGCCGCCGGCGGTCGTGAAGACGCCCTTCATGGTCTTGAACAGGCCGACCGCCGCCGCCTGCTTCATGATGATCGTCGCATCCCCCGACCAGAACGAGCACATCAGGAGGTCGGCCTTCGACTGCTGGATGGCCGCGATGTGCGAGGTGAAGTCGGTCACGCCGAGCTTGGGGAAGAGCTCGAGCACGAACTTCACGTCGGGCACGTAGCGCTTGAGCACCGCCTGATAGGACTCCCAGCAGTCGTGGCCGTACGAGTAGTCGTTGCCGATCCCCGCCACTGTCTTGATGCCCTTGAAGTACTTCGGCGTGAGGATGCCGGCCACGATTGCCTCGACCTCGTTGTCGACGCTCTTGAAGGCCCATTTGGGATTTGGCATCGTCTCTTCCACGCCCTTCTGGGTCGTGCCGTCCCACGAGAGCCAGGGCGTGCCGAGATCCTCGGCCACTGGACCGAGGGCCAGGGTGACGCCGGTGGAGATGCCGCCCAGCACCACCTCGACCTGATCTTGCAGCACGAGCTTGCGGTAGCGCTCGACGGTGTCCTTCGGATTCGACTCCTCCTCGACGACCAGCTGCACCGGCCGCCCGAGGATGCCGCCGGCCCTGTTGACGCGCTCGGCCCACCACTCGGTGGCGCGGAGACCGGCGGCGCCGACCGGCGCCGCGATGCCGGCACGGATCGCCACGACGCCGATCTTCGCCGGAGCGCCCTGCGCGAGCGCCGGCCCCGCGTCGAAGCGGGTCGCCGCGGCGCCGGCGGCCGCGCCGGCGGCGAGCTTGAGGAACTGCCGGCGTGAAGATTTATTGTGGCGGGGTCCGTGAGGACGGAGCGAATCGGGGGTGGCCCGAGAAAGAAGCGTCATCGTGAGGCTCCTCGTGTCATGGCCGTGACGGTACAGCCTGCGCCCATTCAGGCAAGTCCGAGCTTCTGGCGGGCGAGCTGGGTGCCGGCGGCGAGCCGCTTGAGCTTCTCGAACGCGACCCAGCGCGGCACCGGGAAGAAGCCGCAATCGGGCACCGCCGACAAGCGCGCGACGGGGATGTACTTCGCGCAGAGCAGGAGCCGCTCGGCCACGTCCTCCGCGCTCTCCATGTAGAACGACTTGACGTCGACGACGCCGCAGGCCACGTCGCGGTCGACGCCGATCTCCTTCCAGTGCTCGATCTCCGCCATCTCGCGGTTGGCGTACTCGAACACGAACTGCTGGCAGCGCGCATCGAGCAGGGTGGGGAAGAGCCAGCGGTACGACCGCTTGCCGCGCGGGCGCGACAGGAGGTTGCCGAAGCACACGTGGAAGGCGATCCGCGCGCGCACGCCCTCGACGCATGCGTTGAACATCTTCACGTACTCGCCGATCTGTCCGGGCACGATCGCGGCCGACGGCTCGTCGATCTGGATGTAGTCCGCCCCGGCGGCCACCAGCGCCTTCAGCTCGGCGTTGATGGCGGGAACGAAGTCCCAGCAGAGGGCGAGCCGGTCGTTGCCGTACACGTCGCCGGGCCGCAGCTGAACGTGAATCGAGAGCGTGACCGGGCCGGGGCACGTCGCCTTCACCGGCCGGTCGGTCTGGGTCTTCAGATACCGGAACTCGTCGACGACGCCGAGCCCGCCCGGCACGTTGATGCGCCGGAGCGGCCGGTAGCGCGGCGTCGAGTCGTAGGCGTAGAGCCCGGTCTTGCGCAGCGGCTCGACCGGGTCGAGCCCGTCCATCTTTTCATAGAACGTCTGCACGAAGAAGAAGCGGCGCATCTCGCCGTCGCAGACGATGTCAATCCCGGCGCGCTCCTGATCGCGGATGGCGAGCTGGGTGGCGTCGTCGAAAGTCTCCTTGACGTCGGTCTGGCCGTACTCACCGGCCTTGATCTTATCGAGGGCGGTCCAGAACCAGCCCGGGAAGCCGTGGCTTCCCATCACGTGGGTCGGGATCGGCGGGAGCGCTCCGGTCACGCGCCGTTTCTTATCAGAGGGCCCGGCGGTTGGCAATGGCGGGGGCCGCCGGGGCCACGCGTTATGATAGGAATACTCATCATGCACGTGCGTTTCTGGGGCACTCGTGGCTCGATCGCCGCGCCCGGGCGGGGGACTGCCGGCTTCGGAGGCAACACGTCCTGCGTCGAGGTACGAGCCTCCGACGGCACGGTGATCATCCTCGACTGCGGCACCGGCGCGCGCGAGCTCGGGCTGCATCTCGCCCAGACACTGCCGCGGCCCATGCGCCTGCACCTCTTCATCGGCCACACCCACTGGGACCACATCCAGGGCTTCCCGTTCTTCGTCCCCGCGTTCCTGCCGGGCTCGGAGCTGAACATCTACGCGCCGTTCGGCTTCCAGCGTGGTCTCGAGGAGGCGATGGCGGGGCAGATGGAGTACTCGTACTTCCCGGTGAAGATGCGTGACCTGCGCTCGCGGATCCACTTCACCGAGCTCGACGAGGGCTTCTTCCGCGTGGGCCCGGTGCTGGTCGAGACGCAGTTCATGAACCACACCGCGCCGACCGTCGCGTACCGCATGACCGGCGACGGCGCCACCCTCGTGTACGCGACCGACCACGAGCCGTTCTGGAATGCCTCGGGCCGGGTGTCGCAGCATCCGGGCGACGAGCGCCACATCACGTTCCTGCGCGGCGCCAATCTGGTCATCCACGACGCCCAGTACACCGGCGACGAGTACCGCGACAAGGTCGGCTGGGGCCACAGCAGCATCGAGTACGCGGTCGACGTCGCGCTCGCCGCCGGCGTGGAGCGTCTGGTGCTGTTCCATCACGACCCGGCGCACGACGACGCCATGATGGAGACGATGGAGGCGATGGCGCGAGCCCACGTCGGCCGCCGGGGCCAGGCGCTCGACGTCCTCGCGGCCCGCGAGGGGATGGAGATCTCGCTCGTCGGCAGCGGCATCGCCCCCGCCGCCGGCGAGGCCTCCGCGCTCCAGCACCGTCAGATCGTCGGCGGTCGCGTCCTGGTGGTCAGCGCCAACGAGGCCGAGTGCGCCGAGATCGAGGAGATCCTCGGCGACGACGGCCTGATCCTCCTGCGGCACTCCGACATGCGGGCGGTGCTGGCCCGCGGCCATGAGCTCATGCCGGACATCGCGATCGTCGACCGCGAGCTGCTCGACGGTGCCGGCGACGCCACGCTGATGGCGCTGCGCGACCGTCTCGGCCGCCGGAATTTTCCCATCATCGTGCTCGCCGACAGCTCGATTCCTTCCGACGCGGTGTACCGAGGCGAGGCGCTCTCGACCGACTACCTCGCCAAGCCGTTCAGCCCGCCCATGCTGCGCGCGCGGGTCCGCGCCTGGCTGGCCCGCACGCTCATAGTGCTCGACCCGGCCGAGCGCGGCACCGCCGCCATCGAACGGGGTAGCGGTTCGGCCGCCGACCGCCGCGCCCGCGCGGCGAGCCTGCTCGCGTCCGTGCCCCTCTTCCGGCAGCTCACCGCCGAGCAGCGCGAGGTGCTGCTGAACGGCGCCACCGAGCAGAGCTTCGCGCCGGGCCACGTGCTCATCCGCGAGAGCGACGCGCCCGAACGGCTCTACGTCATCCTCTCCGGGCGCGTGCGCGTACTCGAGGTGGCGCCGGACTCGCCGGTCGAGCTCATCGTGGGCGAGCTGGGCGAGGGCGAGATCATCGGCGAGCTCAGCATGCTGCGGAACCTGACACGCTCGGCCACCGTCGTGGCGATGGAGCGGACGCACTGCCTGGTGCTCCCGCAGAGCGAGTTCCTGAAGGTGCTGCAGAGCTCGACCGACCTGGCCCTGTCGCTCTTGCGGACGCTCGCCGGGCGCCTCTACGAGACCGACCGGCGCCTGTCGCGCTACGCGCCCGATCCGGTCACCGGGCTGGCCGGGCGCCGCGCCTTTCACGACCAGTACCGGCGCCTGGCCGCCGTCGCGCGCCGCCGCAAGACCGGCGCGCTCCTGCTCGTCGTCGACGTCTTCCAGCTCAAGGCGATCAACGACCGCTGGGGCTACGGGATCGGCGACGACGTCCTGCGCATCGTCGGCGACGCGCTCGTCGAGGGCACGCGCACCACCGACCTGATCGTCCGCCACGGCGGCGACGAGTTCGTCATCTTCTTCCCGGACGCGGGCCCCGGCGACGCCGAGACGGTCATTGCCCGGGTCCGCGACAAGATCAAGACGCTGGCCGCCCGGCGCGGGGTTCCGGTGGCCGTCCACTGCAACTTCGGCGTCGCGTACGCCCAGGCGCCGCCCGACAGCGCCGAGGAGCTCCTGCGCGAGGCCGACCAGGACATGCTCCGCCGCAAGCGCTAGGCGGCTAGCTCTTCTTCCGGCTCGCGAATTCTCGGATCCGCTCCCGCGCCGCGCCGCTCGTCCTGAGCGCGGCGCCGTAGCCCTCGGCCTCGCGGCCCCGGGCCCCGGCGCGGATCGCCCGGACAATCTCCTTGGTGGCCGCGAGCCCACCGCGCGGCGAGCGCGCGATCTCCGCCGCGAAGGTCGCCACGCTGGCCTCGAGCGTCGGCGGGGCCACGACGCGGTTGACCAGCCCCATCCGGAGCGCCTCGCTCGCGTGAATGGTTCGCCCGGTGAAGAGCAGGTCGCGGGCGTGACCGCCGGCGACGATGTCGAGGAGCCGGGCGATGCCGTAGCCCGGATTGAAGCCCAGCGTGACCTCCGGGAGCCCGAACCGCGCGCGGTCGGAGGCCACCCGCAGATCCTGCGCGACCGCCAGCATGAGCCCGCCGCCGAGGGCGTAGCCGTCGACGGCGGCGATCGTCACCTGCGGCAGCGTGGCGAAGCGCTCCATGATCGCCGCGTGGCGCCGCGCGAGCGCCTCGGCCTCGTCGCCCGTGACCGACTCCATCTCCTTGATGTCGTTGCCGGCGCAGAAGGCGCGGCCGCGGCCGGCGACGACCAGCACGCGCGTGTCGTCCATGGCCGCGACACGCTCGAGCGTCTCCTCGAGCGCGCCGGTCAGCCGGCGGTTGAGCGCGTTGAGGGCTTCCGGCCGGTTCAGCCGGAGCCAGACGACGCCGGCCTCGGCCTCAAGCTCGACGATCGGTGCGTCGACCATCGGTCGTCTTCCAGCGCACGGCACCGAGGGCGATGCATGCGCCGATTGCCAGGCCCGCGGCGGCCGCAAGCGTCACTGGCCAGAACTCCGTTCGAAAGAACGGCAGGGCATAGAACGGCGAGCGACCCGCGCGGTGACCGGCGGTGCCGTCGAGGACTCCGTCGACCAGCCGCATCGTCTCCTCCATGAGCACCGTGGTCGCCGCCTTGGCGAACGCCGGGTCGGCGAGCGCGGGATGCCCCACGTACCCCTGGCCGCCGTTTCGCAGCGGGAAGTTCGGCACGGCTCGCTCGACCAGCGAGTAGCGCGCGGGCGGCAGCACCCGGTACGACGGGTCGACGAGGTCAGGGCGGATCAGCAGCATCAAGGACGTCTCCCACCAGCCGCCGTGCGCGTCGTCGGCGAACGCCAGCCGCTCGTCGTCGGACAGCGGGCGCCCGAGCGCGGCCTCGACCTTGTCGGTGTACCGGCCGCGCAGGAACTGCCAGGCCAGATGGCCCGACAGCGACGCCATCGTCACGCCGTGCCGCCGCGAGACGATCGCCGAAGCCTCCTCGAGCGCCGTCAGGTGCCCGGGGCCGCCGTGGCCATTGGCCACCAGGATGTGGCGAAAGCCGCTTCGCGCCAGCGAGCCGCCGTAATCGACGAGCGCGTCGCGGACGACGCGCTGGCGCACGCTCACGGTTCCCACGGCCTCGAAGGTGAAGGAGCCCAGGTGGAGCGTGGGAGCCAGCAGCACGGTCCAGCCCGGCCGTGACGCGACCAGGCGCTCGGCGATGTTCTCGGCGAAATGGCGAGCGGCGATCGCGTCGACGCCGACCGGCAGGTGCGGGCCGTGCTCTTCCAGCGGGCTCACGGTCAGGACGACCACGGTTCGCGCGCGGTCGAGCGCGTCGAGGGCCGGCGTCGACATCTCTTCGAGCAGTCGGACGGTCAAAAGGAGCTCCCCTTCGTTGCGGCGAGGTATTCGTTCTTGGCCTGCTCCAATTCGGTGATGATCGCCTGGCGCTCGGCCGTGAGGCGCCGCGCCGCCTGTGCGCGTACCAGCGCGAGCGCGCCGAAACGCAGCCGGCTGCGGAGGCGGCCGGCGCCCACCCAGTAACGATACGCGAGAGCGCCGGAGATCGGGAGGGTCGCCGCGAAGATCACCGCGGCCGCGGCGCCGCCGAGCCGCGCGACCACCAGGATCTCGAGCCCCCAGAAGAGCGGGAGCAGGAGCATCGACGTCAGGAAGCGCCACGTCGCGTAGTCCGTCTCCTTCCGTGACATGCGGCGCGCCACCAACCGCGGAACCCAGTACGGGAAAAAGTTCACGACGGCGCCGTACACGAAGAACGGAAAGCCGACGATCGCCTCCCAGGTCAGACGCAGCCGCCGCCGGGAACGGCGCCGCTCCAGCCGCGTGCGCACCGCCTCATCCTTGACGTGATATTGAGCGAGCAGGGCGCGGTAGGCCTGGATGCGCTGCCAGAGCCGCTCGACCCGCTCCGGATCGTGCCCCTTGAAGTAGTTGACCGAATCCACGATGGCCCGCGACAGGCGCACCAGGTCGATCTGCCGCTCGGCGAGCCCGCGCTGGTCCTTCAGCTCGCGTACGAGCTCGCCGCGGTAGAGCTCCTGGACGGCGCTCACCAGGCGGCTCTCGTCGATGCGCGCGACGTGGACGACCTCGGCCTCCATGCCCCACTGGATCGCGTCGGTCAGCGCCTCGACCGCCTTGACCGGGTCGGTGCGGTACGCGTCGAGGTATGGGGTGACCGCGACGGGCGCGCCGAACGAGACCAGCACGCGCCCGCGGAACGACTTGCGCGCGTCGAAGTTCAGGCCGACCGGGACCACGCTGAGCGCCCGCGGCCGCTCCGCCTCGAAGCCGAGCGCCAGGCGCGCGGCGCCGGTCTTGATGCGCTGCACGCGCACCTCGGCGTGGGTGGTTCCCTCGGGATAGATCGCGACCAGCCGTCCCTCGCGGAACGCCCGGAAGCACGCCTCGAAGGCGTCGAGGTTCCGGTCCATCTTGTCGGGGTCGTCCTGGCGGCGGTAGACGGGGATCGCCCCGCACGCCTGGAGAAAGCGCGCGACCAGCGGATTGCGAAAGAGCGCGGCCGTGGCGAGGTAGTGCACCTTGCGCTCGAGGGCGCCACCGACCAGCAGGGAATCGATGAAGTTGTTCGGATGGTTGATGCAGAGGAGCACGGCGCCGGCGGGCGGCACGCGCTCGGGATGGCGCACGTCGACTGACTTGAAGAGGAACCAGAGCCAGAAGCGGCCGACCGCGCGCACCGCGCGATAGAAGCCGTCCATCGTCTCTCGCCGGGTTCCCACGTCGACGGCGGCGCTCATCAGACGCGCCGCCGCGCGGGCTCGCCCCGCTCGCTCGTCAGGCACGGCCGGCACGCGGATTCTTGCGACGACTCTCCGTGCGACGTCAATTGCTCGCGAGGTATCGGCGCGCTTGCTCCAGCTCCGGGCGAAGGTCGCCGGAGCCCGCCGATTCAATCAGCTTGAAGAAGTAGAGCCGGGCCTTGTCGCGGTTGCCCGATTGCGCAGCGGCCTGCCCTGCCCCGTACAGGCCACGATAGCGGTTCGGCTCGCGCTGCTGCGAGGCCTCGTACTCTTTCAGCGCCTCGGCCGGGCGCTTCAGCTCCATCAGCATGTCACCCAGCAGCTCGCGCGCGGGCAGGAGGCGCCCCGGAGTCACGATATTCTTCTCGCTCCGGTCCTCGATATCAGCGGCCTGACGCATGAGCGCGAGCGCGTCGCCATCTTTCTTCTGCGCGAGCGCGACCCAGGCGACCGATGCGAGCCGCATCACCTCCACCTCGTTCGCCCAGTAATCGCTCTTGGCCGACTTCAGGCGGTCGCGCAGTGCCGCGATCTTGTCGATATCCATCTGCGCGGCGGCGGGGTCGCCGCTCCTGGCCGCGCCGAGCGCGCGGGCGAAATGCGTCATCGCCTCGGTGAACGGAAAGTTGCTCGGGCTCGGCGCGAGCTTCGTCGCATCGGGCCACGCGCCGCGCTCGACGACGTAGCGCGCCGGCATCGCCGCGAGCGCATAGTACGCGGTCGCTCGCGCCGGGTTGATGCCGGTCTGCGTGCGGGCCTCCTCCAGGGTCTTGCGCGCGTCGCCGTCGCGCGCAAGCTGCAGATAGGCGTAGGCCATGTAGTCCAGCGCGTGCAGCGCATCGTCGGGATCTTTGCTGCGTTGAGCGGCATCGGCCGAGCGGCGGTTGGTCGTCGCCGAATCGGTCCACGCGCCCACGCGGGTGAAGATATGCGAGGGCATGTGCAGCGCGTGCGGCGCGTCCGGCGCGATGACGGCGTAGCGGCGCGCCGCCGGCAAGCCCTGGGCGGCGATCGGCGGCGCGTCGTAGCTGTGGATCAGGTAGTGCGCGACTCCAGGATGGTCGGGATGCTTCGCGAACTGCTTTTCGAGGATTCCCGCCGCTTTGAGGTACGCGGAGTACGTCTGGTCGGTCGCCGTCTGCGTCCCGGCGAGGTAGAGCGCGTAGAAGATCTGCGCCTCGTCGTCGCCGGGGTATTTCGCCGCCAGAGCCTCGTAGGCGTTGGCCCGGGCAAGCTGGCGGGCGCGCTCGGAACGGTTCGAGAAATCCTCGTAGTAGGCGGCGACCGCCTCGAGGTAGTCCCGTTCGCGCTGGGTCTTCGCGCCCATCTGGCGGCCCTTGTCGATCGCCGCCTGCGCCAGGTCTGCGCTCTTGGGAGAGGCGCCGATGCCCTGGAGCGGGTTCGACATGAGAATGGACGCGTAGCCCCACGCGGCGATCGCGCAGGAATTGTCCTCGGCGGCCACTTCCTCGAAGGCCCTCTGCCCAGCGGAATAGTAGAAGGAGTGCAGCATCGCCACGCCGCGCAGGAACTTCTCCTGCACCGCCGGGCTGCACGAGTTCGGAAAGTCGACCTTGCCGAGCTTCTCGCCCTGTTGGGCGGCGGCGACGCTCGCCGCGGTCAGCGAAAGCGCG
>Ga0075418_10008874_pt1 | contig 11278 bp, 9 predicted proteins | sample SoiMetdeltSBSDD2_FD_81776 | JGI IMG/M metagenome (GOLD analysis project Ga0075418, IMG submission 81776) | Bulk soil microbial communities from a Populus tree surrounding site in Tennessee, USA - Soil MetaG P. deltoides SBSDD2 | ecosystem: Environmental > Terrestrial > Soil > Tree plantation...
GCGCAATGCCGGCGCCGACTGGGCCGCCGTGGACGACGTCGTGTTCGGCTGCGCGAACCAGGCGGGCGAAGACAACCGGAACCTCGCGCGCATGGCGGCGTTGCTCGCGGGGCTGCCGGCCGAGGTGCCGGGCGTCACCGTCAACCGGCTTTGCGGCTCGGGCCTCGATGCCGTCGCGATCGCGGCGCGCCAGGTTCGATCGGGCGAGGCCGAGCTCGTGGTTGCCGGCGGCGCCGAGAGCATGAGCCGCGCGCCGTACGTCCTCTCGAAGCCGGACGCGGCCTTCTCTCGCACCCAGCAGATGTTCGACACGACCATCGGCTGGCGATTCGTCAACCCGCTCATGCAGCGGCAGTACGGGATCGATTCGATGCCCGAAACGGGGGAAAACGTCGCGGCCGAGTTCACTGTCTCGCGCGCGGACCAGGATGCCTTCGCGCTCCGCAGCCAGCAGCGTGCGCTCGCCGCACAGGCGAGCGGGCGCCTCGCGGCGGAGATCGTGCCAGTCGCAGTTCCGGGCAGGAAGGGCGAGGCGACCACGGTCGAGCGCGACGAGCACCCGCGCGAGACCAGCCTCGAGGCGCTCGCGAAGCTCGGTACGCCGTTCCGCGCCGGCGGCACGGTGACGGCAGGCAACTCGTCCGGCGTCAATGACGGCGCCTGCGCGCTCCTCGTCGCGAGCGAGCGCTCGGCGAATCGCCACGGACTCAGGCCCCGCGCACGCGTGCTCGGCGCCGCCGTCGCGGGCCTGCCGCCACGCATCATGGGAATGGGCCCGGCGCCCGCCTCGGAGAAGCTGATGGCGCGCCTCAAGCTCAAGGTCATGGACTTCGACGTGATCGAGCTCAACGAAGCCTTCGCCTCGCAGGCGCTCGCGGTGTTGCGGCGCCTCGGGCTCCCCGACGATGCGGCGCACGTCAACCCGAACGGCGGTGCCATCGCGCTCGGGCACCCGCTCGGGATGAGTGGGGCCCGGCTCGCGACGACCGCGGCGCTGGAACTCGAGCGGCGCGGTGCGCGGCGCGCGCTTTGCACCATGTGCATCGGCGTGGGCCAGGGCATCGCGCTCGCGATCGAGCGCGTCGCGTGAACGCCGGCGCGGCCGTCACGCGCGACGGCGACGTCGCGGTCTTCGCCGTCGACAATCCTCCGGTCAACGCGCTCTCGCAGCCGGTCCGCGAGGCGCTCCTCGCCGCGATCGAGCGGCTCGATGCGGACCCGTCCGTACGCGCGATCGTCGTCGCGGGCGCCGGCAAGAACTTCATTGCCGGCGCGGATCTCCGCGAGTTCGAGCGGGCGCCCGTGGAGCCGTTGCTTCCCGCGGTGCTGTCGCGCCTCGAGGCCTGCGGCAAGCCGGTCGTTGCGGCCCTGCATGGCGCGACGCTCGGCGGCGGCGCGGAAACGGCGCTCGCCTGTCACTACCGCTGCGCTGCGGGCGACCTTCAGATCGGCTTCCCCGAGGTGACGCTGGGCCTTTTGCCCGGCGCCGGAGGCACGGTGCGCCTGCCGCGCCTCGCGGGCTGGCAGGCGGCCTTCGAGCTGATGGCTTCCGGCAAGCCGATCGGCATCGCTCCGGCGATCGAGCTCGGGCTCGTGGACCGCCGCATGGACGGCGACCTCGCGGCCGGTGCGATCGCCTGGGCACGCGAGCTCGCCGATGCGCGAGCGCCGCTCCGGCGCGTGTCGGAACTCCCGATGCCTCCCTCGCGCCCGGCGCAGTTCGAGGAATTCCTGCGCATGCTCCCGCCGGCCGCGCGTCGCCTTCCCGCGCCGCCGCGCATCGTCGAGGCGCTCGCTGCCGCAGCGATGCTGCCGGCCGACGCGGCGCTCGCGCGCGCACGCGCGCTCTTCCTCGAATGCCTCGGCTCGGTCGAGTCGCGTGCGTTCCGGCACCTGTTCTTCGCGGAGCGACGCCCGCCCGCTGAAGCCGCTCGGGCCCGCGAGGTTTCGCAGGCGGCTGTGCTGGGCGCGGGCACGATGGGCGCCGGCATCGCGGTCAGCCTTGCCAGCGGCGGCATCGCCGTCACGCTCATCGACGCAAAGCAGGAGGCGCTCGACGCCGGGCTCGCGCGCATGCGCTCGGCAATCGATGCTGCCGAGCGCAAGGGGCGGCTCGACGCAGAGGGGGCGGCGGCCGCGCGCGAACGCGTGCAGGGCTCGCTGACGCTCGCCGCAGCCGCGTCCGTCGACCTCGTGATCGAGGCGGTGTTCGAGAACCTCGCCGTGAAGCGCGAGGTCTTCGGCCGGCTCGGCCAGGTATGCCGCGCGGGCGCCGTGCTCGCGACCAACACATCAACGCTCGACGTGGACGCCATCGCGGCCGCTTCGGGCCGCCCCGCCGACGTCGTCGGCATGCACTTCTTCAGCCCGGCGCACGTGATGCGGCTGGTCGAGGTCGTGCGCGGCCGCGATTCCTCGCGCGAAGCGCTCGCGACCGCGACGGTGGTGGCAAAGCGCATCGGCAAGATCGCGATCCCGGTCGGTAACGGATTCGGCTTCGTCGGCAACCGCATGCTCTACGCCTACGGCCGTGAAAAGGAACTGATGCTGCTCGAGGGCGCGACGCCCGATGCGATCGACAGGGCACTTGTGGACTTCGGCATGGCGATGGGGCCGAACGCCGTCGGGGACCTCGCCGGCCTCGATATCGGTCACCAGGTACGCAAGGAATGGAAGGACAAGCCGGACGACCCGCGCTTCTACCGCGTCTCCGACATGCTCGCCGAGCTCGGCCGCCTTGGGCAGAAGGCGGGTCGCGGCTTCTACCTCTACCACGGCGCGGGCGGCGAGCGCGAGCCGGACCCGGAAGTCCCGGAATTGATCCGCGCCGAGGCCGAGCGCCTGGGCGTCAAGCAGCGCACCATCGAGCCGGGCGAGATCGTGAGCCGCTGCATCCTCGCGCTCATCAACGAGGGCGCGCGCGTCCTCGGCGAGGGCATCGCCGCGAGCGCATCCGACATCGACGTGGTCTGGTGCAACGGCTATGGCTTCCCGCGCCATCGCGGCGGACCGATGTTCTACGCCGACACGCTCGGCCTGCGCGACGTCGTCGACTCGATCCGGGCGCTCGCGAAGAGCCAGGGCAAGCGATACTGGACGCCGGCGCCCTTGCTCGTCACGCTGGCGGAGGAAGGGCGCCATTTCGTCGAGCAAGTGGCCGATGGCGTGGCCGGTTGAGGGGAACCCAGGATGCGTTTGCAGAGCTACGTGGCGGGCGGATGGCGAAGCGGGGAGGGCCGCGCGACGCTCTTGCGCGACGCCAGCACCGGCGCCGTCGTCGCGGAGGCGTCGAGCGAGGGGATCGACTTCGGCGAAATGCTGCGCCACGCGCGCGAGGTCGGCGGTCCCGCGCTTCGGACGATGACCTTTCACGAGCGGGCGGCAATGTTGCGCTCCCTCGGCAAGCGGCTGCTCGAGTTCAAGGCCGAGTTCTACGCGCTCTCGCATGCGACGGGTGCGACCAAGGGCGACTCCTGGATCGACATCGACGGCGGCATCGGCACCATGCTCGTGTTCGCGAGCAAGGGCGCACGCGAGCTGCCGAACAGCCGCGTCTTCCTCGACGGCGCGCTCGAAGGCCTTTCAAAAGGCGGCAGCTTCGTCGGCCAGCACATCTGCGTGCCGCTCGAGGGCGCCGCAGTCCACATCAATGCCTTCAACTTCCCGGTCTGGGGCATGCTCGAGAAGCTCGCGCCCGCGCTGCTCGCCGGCGTGCCGGCCATCGTGAAGCCGGCGACGGCCACGAGCTACCTGACCGAACTCGTCGTGCGGCGGATCGTCGAGAGCGGGATCCTGCCGGCAGGCACGCTGCAGCTCGTCTGCGGCGGCGTTGGCGACCTCTTTGAGCACCTCGGCTGCCAGGACGTCGTCTCGTTCACGGGCTCGGCCTCGACCGCCGCGAAGCTCCGCACGCATCCCACCGTAGTGCGCCACGCCGTGCGATTCGTCGCGGAGACGGACTCGCTCAACTCTTCGGTCCTCGGCCCCGACGCGGGCCCCGGCTCGCCCGAGTTCACGCTCTTCGTGCAGGAAGTCGCGCGCGAGATGACGGTCAAGGCCGGCCAGAAGTGCACGGCGATCCGCAAGGCGCTGGTGCCGAAGGCCATGCTCGGCGAGGTGGTCGCGGCGCTCCAGGCGAAGCTCGCGGAGACGGTCGTCGGCGACCCGCGCGACGCCGGCGTCGGAATGGGCCCGCTCGCGAGCATCGCGCAGCGCGATGAGGTGCTTGCGCGCCTCGCCGAGCTCGAGCGCGAGACCGAGCGCGTGGCGGGCGATCCTGCGCGCTTCGAAACCATGGGCGGCGATCCGAGGCAGGGCGCGTTCCTGCCGCCGATCCTGCTGCTGTGCCGCGATGCGGAAAAGGCGCGCGCAGTGCATGCCGTCGAGGCGTTCGGCCCGGTGTCCACCGTCGTCGCTTACGAGGGCGTCGCCGACGCGATCGCGCTCGCGCGCCGCGGCGAAGGAAGCCTCGTGGGTTCCGTGTTCACGGCTGACGAGTCGGTCTCAGCCGAGTTCGTGCTCGGCCTCGCGCCATACCACGGGCGCCTGCTCGTCGTGAACCGGCACTGCGCCAGGGAGTCGACCGGGCACGGGTCGCCGCTCGCTCCGCTCGTGCACGGCGGGCCGGGACGCGCGGGCGGCGGTGAGGAGCTCGGCGGCATCCGCGGCGTGCTGCACTACATGCAGCGCACGGCCGTCCAGGGAACGCCGGACGTCATCACCGCCGTCGGCGGGCGCTGGTCACGCGGCAGCCGCGAGCGCGATCCCGGCGTGCATCCGTTCCGCAAGCCGTTCCACGCGCTCGCGATCGGCGACACGTTCCGCTCGGCGGAGCGCGAGGTGACCGTCGAGGACATCGAGCGCTTCGCCGAGCTCTCGGGCGACCGCTTCTATGCGCACATGAGCGAAGCCGAGGCGGCGCGGAACCCCCTGTTCGGCGGCCGCGTCGCGCACGGTTATTTCCTGATCTCGGCGGCGGCCGGCCTCTTCGTCGACCCGGATTACGGACCCGTACTCGGCAACTACGGGCTCGACAGCCTGCGCTTCGTGAAGCCCGTGAAGCCGGGCGACCGCATCAAGGTCCGCCTGACCTGCAAGGAAAAGTCATTGCGCGCCGACAAGGGCTGGGGCGAAGTGACCTGGGACACGGAAATTACGAACCAGGCCGGCGAGACCGTCGCGGCCTATCACGTGCTCACCATGGTGAGCGTCCACGCCGTGCCGGACGCGGCAGGCGGCTGACGCCTTGGCCTTCGCCTTCGAAGCGCTGCGCACCCGGTTCCCCAGCCTCGGGTTCGAGGAGGCCGCGGACGGCGTGCTCGAGCTCGTGATCGCAAACGAGGGCCGCCAGAATTCCGCGACCGAGGCGATGCACCGCGATCTCGCGAATGTCTGGCGCGCGCTCGACGCCGAGCCCGGCGTGCGCGCGGTCCTCGTGCGCGGTGCGGGCGAGCATTTCTCCTCGGGCGGCGACTTCGCGATGATCGAGCGCATGATCGCAGACGAGGCGACGCTGCTCCGCGTCTGGCGCGAGGCCAGCGACCTCGTCTACAACCTCGTCGATTGCGGCAAGCCCGTGGTGTCGGCCATCCGCGGCACGGCGGTCGGCGCGGGGCTCGCGGTTGCGCTCCTCGCCGACGTCTCGGTTGCCGGGAAGGGCGCGAAGATTCTCGATGGGCACACGCGGCTCGGCGTCGCGGCGGGCGACCACTCCGCGATCATCTGGCCGCTGCTCTGCGGCCTCGCCAAGGCGCGCTACTACCTCCTGACCAACGAGCCGCTCTCCGGCGAGGAGGCGGAGCGCATCGGCCTCGTCTCGCTCTGCGTCGACGACGCGCTCGTGCGCGAGCGCGCGCTCGAGGTGGCGATGAAGCTCGCGGCCGGCAGCCCGAGTGCGCTTGCCTTCACGAAGCACGCGCTCCGCAACTGGCTGCGGGTTGCGGGGCCCGCGTTCGACGCGTCGCTCGCGCTGGAATTTCTCGGCTTCCGCCTTGCCGACGCGCGCGAGGGCCTCGACGCCGTCCGCGGGCGACGCCCGCCGAAGTTCACGCGCTGACATTGCCCCGTTCGGGGCGCAACGCTAGTATTTGCACTGCCTTGGGGTGGTCTCGAAGAGACCTGAGATGCCGGTTTGCCCGGCGAACCCGTTGAACCTGATCCGGTTAGGACCGGCGTAGGGAGCAGGCGTGAAGACTCCGTTGCTGCCGATTTTCGCCTCGCTGGCCGCGCCGGCGCTCGCGGCCGCGCCCGCTGACGCGCCTGCGCGCCTCGAGCCCGTCGTCGTCACCGCGGCGCTCCGGCCGCTGCCCACGGAGCGCCGGCCCGGCGGCGTGTCCGTGCTCGCGCGCGAGGATGTCCGCGAGGCCTCTGTCGTGCATCTCGAGGAGCTCCTGCCGCAATTGCCCTCGCTCTCCTGGGCCGGGGCGAGTTCGCGGCCGCGCTACTTCCAGCTGCGCGGCATCGGCGAACTCGAGCAGTACCAGGGCGCGCCGAACCCGTCCGTCGGCTTCCTCGTCGACGAGATCGACTTCAGCGGCATCGGCATGATCGCGTCGACCTTTGACGTCGAACAGGTCGAGGTGCTGCGCGGGCCGCAGGGCACGCGCTACGGCGCGAACGCGCTCGGCGGACTCATCAAGGTGAAGACGCGCGATCCCGAGCCCGTGCCCGAGCTCGACACGGAGGTTACCGCCGGCGGCGACGGCCTGCGGTCCGCGGGCGTCGCCGCCGGCGGCGGCCTCAGGACCGGCGGCGCGACCGAAGGTGCCTGGCGCGTCGTGCTCGAGCGGGCTGTCAGCGACGGATTCCGGCACAACGCCTACCTCGGCCGCGACGACACGAACGGGCGCGACGAGACGACGGCGCGGCTCAAAGCGCGGCTGTCCGGCGGCGGTTGGGCCGCCGACCTCGCGCTGCTGCACGCCGACTTCGACAACGGCTACGACGCTTTCGCGATCGACAACAGCTTCGTCACGCGCTCCGACCGCCCGGGAAAGGACTCCCAGCGATCCGACGGCGCTTCGCTCGATCTGCACGGCAGCGCGGGGGGCAGGGTCGATTGGCGCTCGATCACGACCTGGGCGGAATCGGACATCGTCGCGAGCTTCGACGGCGACTGGGGCAACGAGCGCGACTGGGCTGCGGCGGGGCCCTACGATTTCTTCTCCGACACCCGTCGCACCCGTCGCACCTGGAGCCAGGACATTCGCCTCTCCGGCGCGGGCAACGAGCGGCTCTCCTGGATCGCCGGCGCGTACGTCCAGCAACTCGAGGAAGACAACCGTATCCGCGACGACGGGCTTTACCTCGACGATTCCTTCGTGCGCCTGTTCGACAGCCGGTATCGCGCGACGAGCGCCGCGCTCTACGGCGAGACGGATTGGCCCCTTACCCCGGACACGACGCTGACGGCGGGACTGCGTGCGGAGCAGCGCGACGCCCATTATGCGGACAGCGATGCCGTCGGCTTCGGCCCGCGCGACCGCTTGTGGGGCGGAGAGCTCTCGCTCACGCACAGGCTCGGCGAGTCGCAGAGCCTCTGGGCCTCGCTCGCGCGCGGCTACCGCGCCGGCGGCTTCAACATTGGCACGAGCGTGCCCACCGAGAGCCAGCAATTCGAAGATGAATACCTGTGGTCGGTCGAGACGGGTTGGAAGGGGCGCCAGGCGGCGGGCCGCCGCCAGGCGGACTTCAACGTTTATTACATGCGCCGCGAACACCCGCAGGTCGCGGCCTCGCTGCAGCTCGACCCCGAGGACCCGCTGACCTTTATCTTCCTGACCGAGAATGCCGACAGCGGCGAGGCCTGGGGTGCCGAAGCTTCCGGCGCTCTCGTGGCGGGCGAGCGCGTGACGCTCGAGGCCGCACTGCACTGGATGGACTCGGAGTACCACGGCTACCGCTTCGGCGACTACGACCTCGAGGGCCGCGCATTCGCCCATGCGCCGGAGTGGAAGGCGTCGCTCGCTGCGACCTGGCGGCATCCGGCCGGCTGGATGGTGCGTGCCGACCTCTCGGGCGAGGCGGGCTTCTACTTCGACACCAGCCACGCGCAGCGCGCGGATTCGCGCTTCCTCGCCAACCTCCGCGCCGGTTACGAAGCAGAGCGATGGTCGGCCGAGGCCTGGGTGCACAATGCATTCGACGAGCGCTATCCGGTGCGCGGCTTCTATTTCGAGAACGAGCCGCCCGACTTCCCCACGAAGCTCTACCTGCGCTGGGGCGACCCGCGCCAGGCGGGCGTGACGATCCGCTATTCGTTCTGAGGTGAAGCCATGCATGTCGCGGTCGAAATGAGCCTGTACCCCCTGACGGGGGAATTCATCCCGCCCATCCTCGACTTCATCGAGCGCCTGAAGGCGCACGCCGGCCTGTCCGTCGTCACGAACTCGATGAGCACGCAAGTGAGCGGCGACTACGAGCTTGTGTTCGACGCGCTGCGCGCCGAGATACGCGCGAGCCTCGCGGAGCGCCACCGCGCCGTGCTCGTGATGAAGGTGCTGGGTGGCGCCGGCTGAGCTCGCCGCGGCCGCCTTCGGCGTCGCCTACATCCTCCTCGCGATCCGCGGGCACCGCGCCTGCTGGATCGCGGGCGGCATCAGCACCGCGATCTACGCAGCGGTCTTCTATCGCGCGGGATTGCCGATGCAGGCCGCATTGCAACTGGTCTACGTCGCGCTGTCGGCGTACGGCTGGTACGCCTGGCGGCCGGAGCCTGCGGCGGCACCGGCTCGCCGCTGGCCGATCCGCCATCACCTCGTCGCGCTCGGCGCCGTCGGGCTCGCGTCCGCAGCGAGCGCGCCGATCGTGGCGCGCTATGCGCTCGCCACCGCCCCGGTCGCGGACTCGATCGGCACCTGGGCGAGCCTGCTCGCGACCTGGCTGCTCGCGCGCCGCGTCATCGACAACTGGCTCTGGTGGATCGCGATCGACGCGGGGCTCGCCGCGCTTTTCGCGACGCAGGGTCTCGCCATGACCGCCGCGCTCTATCTCGCTTATTCGCTGCTGGCCGTCGCCGGGTGGCGCAGCTGGCGCCGGGGTATCGCCCCCGCATGAGCGGAAGCGCGCAGGCTCGCCTCGCATCCGCAGTCACGGCGGCCATCGATGCGCTCGGCCTCGAGCGGCCGGAAGTTGCGCCGCTCGAAGGCGGCGTCGCGAACCGGAGCGTGCGACTGCGCGACGCGAACCACGATTTCGTGCTGAAGCTCGCGGGCGACGGCGTGGCGTGCCTCGGCGCGCGCGCCGAGTCCGAGATTGCGATGCAGTCGCTCGCGGCAGCTGCCGGCCTCGCACCGCCCATCGTGTTCGCGGACGCCACGCGCGGATTCATCGTCGCGCGCCACGCGCGGGGCCGCATGCCGGAAGCCGGGGAGATGCGCGATCCGCACCTGCTGCGCCGCCTCGGCGCCTGGATCGCGCGGCTGCATTCGCTCGCGCCGCTGCCGAAGCTGCCGGCCGTCGACTTCGGCGCGCGCGCCACGCTCTACATCGAGCGGCTTGCACGCGACGATGCCGACCCGGAGGCGGCCGCGCTTCTCGCCGAGCTCGATTTGCGCCGTGCGCGGCTCCCGGCGCCGGAGCGTCTTGCGGCCTGCCACCACGACCTGCATCGGCGCAACCTCATCGAACACAAAGAGCGGTTCCTGGCCGTCGACTGGGAGTACGCCGGTCCCGGCGACCCGGCGGCGGACCTCGCAGCCTGCATCGGCTATCACACGCTCGACGACGACGCCGTCGATGCGCTGCTCCAAGGGTACGGGGCGGCTGGCGACGCGATGCGCAAGCGCATCGACGCGCTCGCCTGGATCTTCGACTGCCTGTGGTACGGCTGGAACGCGGCCGCGTCGCTCGAAGGGTTCGAGATCGACCGCGCCGAGCAGGCCGCGCTCGCGGCGCGCCTGGCACCCTGAGCGGTTGCAGAGCCTGCCGCGCTTCGCGCAAGATGCGCGACCCATGGCCGAGATCTCCGTAACCGACCGCGACGGCGGCGTGCATCGCGTGAACGCGCGCGAGGGCGCGAGCCTCATGGAGACGCTGCGCGAGCTCGAGTACGGCGTCGCGGCGATCTGCGGCGGCATGTGCTCCTGCGCGACCTGCCACGTGTACGTAGCGGAGGAATTCCTCGATCGCCTGCCGGCCATGCAGGGCGACGAGAAGGAGATCCTGCAGGAGCTCGAGAGCTACCGGCCGCGCGGCTCGCGCCTCTCCTGCCAGATCCCGCTCGAAGCTGCGCTCGGCGGCCTCGAGGTCGAGATCGCGCCGGAGGAATGACCTTGAAGGGGACGCGCCCCTTCATATTCGCGCGCAGCGCTCTACTGGAATATGAAGGGGCGCGTCCCCTTCAACGCTTCTCCGCTTGCGCCGCGACGGCGCGGGCGGCCGCCTCGATCTCGTCGGCGTCGCCGAGGAAGCGCCGCGGCGACGCCGGCTTCAGGCTCCCGTCGAGCTCGTACAGGATCGGCACGCCCGTCGGGATGTTGAACTCGACGATCGCGGCATCGCTCATGCCGTCCAGCATCTTGACGAGCGCGCGCAGGCTGTTGCCGTGCGCGACGACCAGCACGTCGCGACCGTCGCCGAGCGCTGGCGCGAGGCGCTCGCGCCACCAGGGCTCGACACGCGCCAGCGTGTCCTTCAGCGACTCGGTCGCCGGCAGGCTCGCGGGATCGACGCCACGGTAACGCTCGTCGAAGCGGGGGTGGCGCGGGTCGTCGGCCGCGAGTGGCGGGGGCGGGACGTCAAAGCTTCGCCGCCAGACCTTTACCTGGTCCGCGCCGTACTTCGCGGCGGTCGCGGCCTTGTCGAGCCCCTGCAGCGCGCCGTAGTGGCGCTCGTTCAGGCGCCAGTCGCGCTCGACGGGTATCCACATGCGGTCCATCTCGTCGAGCGCGATCCAGAGCGTGCGGATCGCGCGCTTGAGCACCGACGTGAAGGCGCGCCCGAACGCGAATCCCTCGCCGCGCAGCAGGGCGCCGGCAGCGCGCGCCTCCTCGCGGCCCTGCGCAGTCAGGTCGACGTCGGTCCAGCCAGTGAAGAGGTTCTCCAGGTTCCAGGCGCTCTGGCCATGGCGCAGGAGGACGAGGCGCGTCGGCATCGGCAAATCAGTGCTTCAGCATGCGCCGCAGCGTCTGGGCGGCGACGGAGAGCGTCGCGAAGTCGGCGCTGCCTGCGGCGCGCATCTCCCGCACCATGCGCGCGAAGCCCGCGATCGGCTCGCCGCCGGCGGCGATCCAGTCCGCGACGCGCTCGCGCGCGTCGCCGCGTGCGGGTCCTGCGAGAA
>Ga0075418_10008879_pt1 | contig 11274 bp, 11 predicted proteins | sample SoiMetdeltSBSDD2_FD_81776 | JGI IMG/M metagenome (GOLD analysis project Ga0075418, IMG submission 81776) | Bulk soil microbial communities from a Populus tree surrounding site in Tennessee, USA - Soil MetaG P. deltoides SBSDD2 | ecosystem: Environmental > Terrestrial > Soil > Tree plantation...
GCATCAGCTCCGCCCACGCGCGTCCGGTGCGAGCGGCGTCCCAACCGAGCTCGGTCGGCTCGCCCGAGAAGCCGTAGCCAGGTAAGGACGGCAGCACCAGGTGGAATGCGTCGTCGGGGGTGCCGCCGTGCGCGGTCGGGTCGGTCAGCGGGCCGACGGTCTCGAGCAGCTCGATGACCGAGCCAGGCCAGCCGTGCGTCATGATCAGCGGCAACGCATTCTCATGCCGCGACCTGACGTGGATGAAGTGGATCTCGACCCCGTCAATCTCGGTCGTGAACTGCGGAAGCGCGTTCAGTCTCGCCTCGCACTTGCGCCAGTCGTACTCGGTCGTCCAGTAGCGGGCGAGCTCCCGCAGCGTCGCCAGCTGCACGCCCTGCGACCGATCCTCGACGAGCTCCTTGGTGGGCCAGCGTGTCGCCGCGATGCGCCGGCGCAGTTCGGTCAGGTCAGCCGCCGGAAACTCCACTTGAAACGGACGAAGAGCCGTCTTATCACTCATGGCTATACTCCCTTCTGAAAAAGAAAGGCGAACCCAGCGTGCCGGGCACAATGGTGGCCGCAGCACCGCAAAAACGACGGTATTTGAGCCCGGCCGTCATTGGCATGACGACTCCTCAGCAACTGATGGCGAACGGGGATGCCCGCAGAGGCCCGGCAACCCGCCGCAGATTGACGGCAGCAGACGCAGCGGTCTGTTGGCTTATACGCCCGTCTACCTGGTGTGTCCTCGCAAACATTGCCTAGTCGCCCGCTTGCGGGGCGGGAATTGAGCTCAAGCCGATGCAGCTTTCGGCCGGAAGGTCAGCCCAAAGAGTACGAGGACCGCCAGGGCCGCGCTCGCCGGCACCAACCAGATCGCATGCCAATCGTGCGTCACCTTGAGGCAGGCGTGCGCCATGGCCGCAGCGTCACTGCAGGTCACATTTGGCATGGCGTAGTGGTTCACCACGGCCCCGGAGACCAGGGCGCCGATGAAGTATCCCAACCCGTTGGTCACGAAGTTGATGAACCCCTGCGCCGCGGCGCGGATTCTCTCGCCGGCGCGCTGGTCCGTGTACACCTGACCGCCCACGAAGAAGAAGTCGTAGCACACCCCGTGCAGCAGGATACCCGCGTAGAGGAGCGCCATCCCGGCTCCGGCATTCCCGTTTGCGAACGCGAAATATCGCAGCGACCAGGCCAGCATGCCGATCAGCATGATGACCCGGATACCCACCCTGCGAAACAGGAACGGAAGCAGCAGCATGAAACCCACTTCCGACATCTGTCCGAAGGTCTGGATGAATGCCGCCTGCCGCACTCCGATCTCGTTCAGGAACGGGTTGGCAAAGGTGTAGTAGAACTGCAGCGGAATGCAGAGCAGGAACGACCCCACCACGAACACTAGGAAGTCACGGCTCCTGAGCAGCTGCAGCGCGTCGAGACCGAGCGCATCGCGCACGCTGAAAGGTGCGCCCGCCGCCTTGGGCGGGGTGTGCGGGAGTGTCAGCGAGTAGGCCGCCATCAAAATTGACGCGCCGGCCGCGATCTGCATCGGCAGGACGAGCGCATCGGCGTGGAGTTGCCTGCCGACGAGAATGCCCGCGACGATCCAGCCGATCGTGCCGAGCACCCGGACATACGGGAAGTGGCTCGAGTCGGCGAGGTGATGAAAGGAAATAGCGTTCGTCAACGACAGGGTCGGCATGTAGCACAAGGCGTACAGAATCAGGAGCGGATAGAACGCCGCAAACGTCGTCTGCTTCGAAACGGCCCACATCAGTCCGCCGCCGATCAGGTGCAGCCACGCCAGCAGCTTTTCGCTCGCGAAGAAGCGATCCGCCACGATGCCCATGAAGAAGGGCGAGAGCAGCGCGGCAATTGCGGTCGCACCGTACGCGAGCCCGATCTGCCGATCCGTGAAGTGCAGCGTCTGGCCGAGGTACGTGCCCATGGTCACGAACCACACGCCCCAGATGAAGTACTGGAGCGCCATCATCAGGGCGAGTCGCGCCCCTTTCACCGCAATTTGCGGATGCGTACGTTGCGCAGGGTCAGCGCGCCGGGGTGATCGCCCTGGATGCCGATGTAACCCGCTTTCGCCAGCCCGTAGTTCGGGTACGCGGAGAACTTGCTGGCGGCGACCCGGGCTTTCCAGTCCGCGCTCCACAGCTCATACGTGACGACCTTCTGGCCGTTCAGCCAGTGCTCCACGTGCCCCCCATCGATGACGATGCGCGTCGTGTTCCACTCGCCGGCCGGTTTGACGACACCGGCCGGCGCCGGGTAGAGCCCGAACGCCGCGGCGGCGGAGCTCAGGCGGTTGCGCCCGTCGGGCGCGTTGGCATCGTCGAGGAGCTGATACTCGGGCGCGCTCCAGAAGATGTACTCGTACTCGCGCGTGCCGCGATAGAAGATCCCGCTGTTCCCGCCTTTGCCGATCTTCCATTCCAGCTCGAGCTCGAAGTCGCCGAACATCTCGCGCGTGACGAGGTCGTCGACCTCGCCCTCCTTCGAGATCGTGTCCGCGGCGACCTGCCAGCCCTCGGGAAAGGTCGTCGATTCCCAGCCGCGCCAGGCGGCGGCGTTCTCATCCAGCAGCGAGCGCCAGGCGTGCATCGGGGCAGGATCGGCGCGGCTCACCGCGGCGAGCAGCATGGCGGCTGCAAGTACGATAATCGTTCTCAAAGGTCCCCTCCCTCGCGATCCTGGCGATCATTGTCGCGGCTTCCACGTTCCCAGCGCCACCGCTGGAACGAACTCATCGAGACCCGGCGGCGGGAATGCAAGGGTTCGGCCCTGCTCGGCGCTCTGGTATGCCGCCATCAGGAGCTCCACGACCTCGAGCCCATCCTCGAACGTCAGTTGAGGCTCTTCCTTGCCCAGGAACACCCGCACGAAATGGCGATCCTCATTTTCGTAACCATACGCCGCCGCCTCATTCGCCACGACCGGCATCAGCCCGACTTCGGCGTTCTGCTTCTCGAGGAGGTCTTCGCCCGCCTTGCCTGCCACCGCACGCGAAAAGAAAAGCTTGAGTCCGCTGTCGAGCGTGTTCCAGGACATCGAGTACTCGGGGCCGAGGAGCTCGGCCGACAAGCGCAGCCCGGCTCCTACGAAGCTCCACGAGGTCGTGGCCTCACCGATCACGATATGGCCGTCATCGGTTTCGAACTCGATCGTCAGGCTCGCAAAATCCTCCGAGGGACGCTGCGCGTAGTCCACCTCGCGACCGTAGGTGCCGGCAAGTTGTTCTGCGTAGTGCGGGCGCGTCCACTTGAGGCTCGCGATGTGCGCGGTGAGGCGCACCGGGCGCACCGACGATCGGACCGCCCCCGGCCGGGTGAGCAGGTGCCGCACGAGCAGCGCCGAGTGACACATCATGTCGTTGAGCACGCCGCCGCCTTGCAAATCGCCGCGCCAGAACCACGGCGCATGCGGCCCGCTGTGCTCCTCCCCGGCGCGTGCGAGATACGGCCGGCCGGTCGCCGCCGCACCGCGGGACCACAGAAGCGCCCGTCCGGCCTGTATTTGCGGAGCGAAGAGTTGATTCTCCAGGTACCCGTGTGCGAGACCGGCGCCGCGCACGAGCTCCATGATCCGCCGGGCTTCGGCGACCGTGCGCGCAAGCGGCTTCTCGCAGGCGATGCCGCGCAACGTGCCGCGGCCGCGCTCGAGGGCGTGGACGATCTCCTCGATGTTCTCGACGCGCTTGTGGTTCGGACCGCTGAGCCAGAGCGCGTCGATGGCCGGGTCCGCAACCATGTCGCTGATCGACGCGTACGGTTTCGCCTCCCCGACATCGAGCGCGCGGGCGCGGGCCGCGGCGGCAGCGGCTCTCTCCGGATTCGGGCTCCATACGCCCCGCACATCGGCGTCGCGCACCGCGCGGAACGCCTGCAGATGAAAGCCCGCGTTGAAACCGCTGCCGACGAGGCCCACGCCAAGACGACCCGCGGAACCGTCCATCTCGCGGCTCATGTCGGCGCCGGGCCGACGCCGACCCTCCGCAGCACGTCCGGCGGCGGCCCGTCGAAGCGCGGCAGCGGTACGTTGCCGACGTACTTGAGGTCCCGGGTGCCCGCGGGCGTCGTGTAAAACCCGCCGGCCGTCAGGTCGCGGTATGTCGCGAAGAATCCGGCGGCCTCGGCAAATTGCGGCTTCGCCCTTGGGACGTAGCAGATGTCGTCGCAGATCGCGGTCTTCTGCGGCTCGTCAAGCGCGGCGAAGTCGGTCCCGAACCGCCCTTTCGCCTCGGCATCGAGCCACGCGAGACCCGCCAGGAGCACTTTCCGGTCTTTCTGCTGCTCCGGATACGGCGCACTGATCCACTCATCGAGAAAATCCACCACGCCGACCGCAGAGGCACTCGGCGATTCAGCATCCGCCGGGATGATCACATCGCACAGCGCGGCCGCCGTGCGCCGCTGCGCCTCCGTCAGCGTCAACGGCCACAGCTCACCCGACTGGTAGATCTTCGTGAGATCGGGATCGGTGCCGTATCCGCTGGGGGCGGATGCAGCCTCGGCCGCGAAGGCGCGCCGCTGCAGGGGCATGGCCGCCCATGCTGCCAAGACCCATTTGAAGGCCGTGCGGCGATCGACGCGAAGCGGCTCACTCACTTCACAACTCCTTCCGGCGCATCAGCTCGAGTATGCGATCGGCGGCGCGCCAGGCAAGTGCCATGATCGTGAGCGTGGGATTCTTGTCGGCGTTCGAGGGAAACACCGCGCCATCGGTGATGAACAGGTTGCCCACATCCCACGTCTGGCCCCAACGGTTGGTGACCGATTCCTTCGCATCCGTTCCCATGAGGGCGCCACCCACCTCGTGAATGATCGAACCGCCTGCCGCGATCGCCTTGGCGCCATCGGTCAGGACCTCGCCTTTGACGCGGCCTCCCATCGCTTCGATGAGCTGCGCAAATGTGTTCTGCATGTGTGCGGCCTGGCGCGTTTCGTGCTCGGACCATCTCCAGTGAAAACGCAGGACGGGAATGCCCCAGCGGTCCCTGACGTCCGGATCGATCTCGCACCAGGAGTGCTCGTTCGGGATCATCTCGCCGCGGCCGTCGAAATACACAAACGAGCCGTAATAGCGCCGGGCGTCTTCCTTGAATCTGCGACCGTAGCTCCCACCGGTGAGCCACTCCAGCCCCGCCGCCGTGCTGAGGCCGGGCATGCTCCGGCCGCCGCCGAACTCGACGTGATAGCCGCGCGCAAAACCGAGCTTGCCGGCCAGCTGCTCCTTGTAAAGCCACCAGGGCGCGTACATGTGCCCGCCGCTCGCGCCATCTTCGTTGTGTGGTGGAAGGCTCTCGAGCAGCGGAATCTGCCCCTCCACGGTGCTGCCCACCGTGTCCATGAGGTAGCGGCCCACCTTGCCACTCGAGTTGGCAAGACCATGTGCAAACTGAGCGGACTTCGAGTTGAGCAGGATCCGCACCGTTTCACACGAGCTCGCGGCCAGCACGACCACTCGCGCGGCCGCGTGGCTTGGCTTGCCGGTGCCCTTGTCCACGTAGCTGACACCGCTCGCCAGGCCATTCCGTCCGAGGGTGACTTCACGCACCATGGCATTGACGAGGATGTCGAGCTTGCCAGTGGCCAGCGCGGGCGGCAGATGGACCGTCGTCGATTGATAGGTGGCGCGGATCGAGCAGCCCCGGCTGCAGGGCGTCGCCCAGAAACAGGCCGCGCGACTCTTCATGTGCTCGGCGATGATCCTTTGCGCCTCCGGATTGCCGGGATGCAGCTTTGCCGGCGTGTTCTTGAAATCGAGCATCTGCGTGAGCACGGCTCGATGCCCCGCAACCACCGGCATGCCCAGTTTCCTGGCCCGCTGCGCGATCAGCAGATCGCTGACGCGCGGCTTCGGCGGCGGCAGCAGACAGCCCGTCGGTGAATTCGGTGTGTTCTCCAGGCCGTCGTTGGCGCCATAGACGCCGATCAGCATCTCGACCTTGTCGTAGTACGGCGCGAGCTCCTCGTAAGAGAGCGGCCAGTCGAACCCCAGCCCGTCGCGCGCGCGAGGTTTGAAATCGTATGGGCCGTTGCGGAAGGAATAACGGCCCCAGTGATTCGTGCGCCCGCCCAGCATGCGCGAGCGCCACCAGTCGAATCTTCCCGATTCCTCCTGGGAGGTGTTGACGTAGGGCTCGCCCGGCACCTGCCAGCCGCCGTCCACGGTCGCGTCGTGGAAACCGAACGGCTTGTCGGGCGTGGATGTGCCGCGCAGAGGCGCCTCGCCGCGCGTCTGGAACATCGGCGTTTCCTGCTCCGGGACGTAGTTGCGCCCGGCCTCGAGCATCAGAACTTTCGCACCCTCCATCGCGAGCGTATAAGCCGTCTGCCCGCCCGCGGCGCCCGAGCCGACGACGATGACGTCGTACTCCTTGCCTGAGGCGGCCGCGGACGTAACCAGGGGCATCCTCTCAGCGTACTTGGCGACGATCCGGTCGGCCAGCAGTGCGGCCTGGTGACGGAAGGCTAACGTCTGATTCCCGGCCCCTGAGTCCAACCGGGGCTCGGGAAACGCGACGAGTGGTGTAAGGTTCTACCGAAGGACTCCGGGAGACCCAATGTCAGATCGCTCTACGGCTGCGACCTTGCCACCCCACGCTCAGCTCATTCAAACAGGAACCGCATTCTGGGCTTCGCAGATGCTCCTCGTTGCGGCGCAGCTGGAGCTCGCCGATCGCCTGGGAGACGGGTCGAAGACGTCCGACCAGGTGGCGAACGAGCTGGGAATGAATGCTCCCGCCTTCTATCGCTTCCTGCGGAGCCTCGCGGGCATGGGAATATTGACCGAGGTCGACAACCGGACCTTTGCACTCACCCCGCTGGGGGAAGCGTTGAAGAAGGGTGCGCCGGGATCGGCACGGGCAACGATTCTCACCCTGGCCGGTCCCATCGGCCGGCAAGCATGGGATCGACTGCTGTATTCGCTCAAGACGGGCAAGTCGGGCTTGAACGAGGCTCTGGGCCGGCCGCTCTTCGAGTACCTTGCTGAACACTCCGAGGATGCGTCACTGTTCAGTGAGACGATGGTGGGCTTCCACGGGGCGGAACCCCCGGCGGTGGCGGCCGCTTACGACTTCAATGCCTTCGGAAGCATCGTCGATGTGGGCGGCGCGACGGGCAACATGCTCGTTCATATCCTGCAGCGACATGCGCGTGCGCGTGGAGTCCTCTTCGACCTGCCGCATGTCGTCGCAGAAGCGCCCGCGTTTCTGGCGTCGCACGGGATGGCGGACCGCGTGTCTATCGCCTCCGGCAGCTTCTTCGAAACCGTGCCCGCCGGACACGATGCATACGTGCTCTCCCACATCATTCACGATTGGGATGAAGATCAATGCCAGACGATCCTTGGTAACTGCCGCATGGCCATTGATCGCAAGGGGCGACTGTTGATTGTCGAGATGGTGCTGCCCGAGGGTGATACGCCGCATCCGGGCAAGATGCTGGACATGATGATGCTGGTTGCACCTGGCGGGCAGGAACGCACACCGAGCGAGTACGGGACGATGCTCAGCCGGGCTGGGTTCCAAATGACCAGGGTTGTCCCGACCACCTCCGATGTCAGCATCGTCGAAGCCGTGCCAGTCTAACCACGGCCCGACGACTGAGCCTTGGGGAGTGCGCAGATTCTATGTCCGTGATCCATTTGGAAAACTGATCAACATCCTGCAGCATGAGTAGCAGGCTGGTCATGACTGATGCACCCCAATCACCGCCCCCTCCTGAGACCTATCGCGTTCAGCTCGCAGCGCTCAACAATCGCGCCCAGTTCTACGGAACCCAGCTTTGGCAGCTACCGGTCGCATATCTCGCTGGTGCCGGAGTCGTGCTCGCGGGCCTCACGGGAATCGCTCTAGTCGTTGGGCTGGCTGCGGCGGCCGTTGTCGGCGCACTCCTCCTATGGCACATGCAGGGCCTCGAAGATGGCCGGCGCCGGGCAGTCCGGGAGATTCAGGACGTTGAGTATCGGTTAGGTCTTTCCGTTACTGCTCAGGATCGGCCCCGTTACACCGTCCCTCTTTACGTTTTGGTGGGTCTTGCCGTCATTTGCCTTTCTGCCGCAGGCTTCGTCCTTGCGCTCTCCCGATGACCGCTGGACAACAAGCGCTGGAAGCTGACGGCGCGCGTAGACTGATAGGGCGGCCCGCAGGTTCCATGCAATGCTCGCGCACCCGGCAACGTTGTCCGCATCAACGAGAATTTTCTAACCCCGCACAGGTCGCTGGAGCCGACGCCGACACGCGAAGCGGCTGAGCCACGGACGTTTGGCCGTTTGCAGACTTCTGCTTTCGACCCGAAACGGACACGACGTTCGGGCTGAAATGAGCCAAGCTATCGTCGACTTGACTTGGTATAGCACCGTCAGGCCTCGCGGTCGCCGGCAGCCACGAACAATGGTCGCGGCTTGCGAGGCGCGCCCGTGGGGCATTCGAGTGCCGCTCGATTCCACCCACCAAGATCCGCGGCAGCATTGTAGGTGCTTTCGAGAAAAGCCATGAGGACCGCGTCCGGACGCTGCGAACGCCGCACGATGTCGTAGGGCAATACAAACTCCCCTAAACGCTTGTCAAAATATGCCTCGGCGGGCTCGATATGCGCGTCGCTAAAGCCCGGGGGCGCAGCGTAGGCGTAGGAATAGAACGCCGGAAACTCGACTCCGCCGCCGCCCGGCCAAAAGCCAGCAGAAGATACTTCATGGCTGTAGGCCTCGCGCGTGACCTTATCCGACAGTGCGGGGATGCCGCCGGGGTGCAGAGGTGCGGACCGCCCGGAAAAACGCGTCACCGCAAGATCAAAGCTGCCCCAGAACAGATGGACGGGGCTTACCTTGCCGAGAAAGCCCGTGCGAAAAAGCTTGAACACACGCTCGACTGCGACCAACGCATGGAAGAAGCGCGTAACCGCATCAGCAGCATAAGGGCGCTCGGCGCGATCTTCGTCGAATGGGACGGGATCGGGCATTTCGTTCGGCCGTCCGTCGAACTCCGGCGTCCCACCGACGTCGCGCAGCAGATCGCGGAATTGCGCTTGGAAGGATGCAACGGACATCGGGCGAAGCGGAAAGCGCGCCCGGCTCCCGTCGCTAGCCGCAGCCGTAACCTCATGCGCCAACAGGTCGAAGGCGACCTCCACGCCGCCGGGCCCGTCAGGAACCAGCGAGGTCGTGAGCCCGCGCGCGTTCACATAGAGCGTCGCGTGCCAGGAATGATTTATCCAAGGCGTGCGCGCAAGCCTGTATTTGCCGACGATCTGCGAATAGAGATGCAAGGCCGAGCACGTGTCGTGCCAGGATTCGTACGGGATGTCGGGCCATACTGCGCTCATAGCTTCATCGCTTGTGTAAGGTGAATGCCTTCATCGTCAAGTCCCGGACCAGCTGTGTCGCCTTCGGATTGGGTAGACCATAGCGAGCAAAAAGGGCCAAGTGGCGGCGCATCTCGAGCGCCGCCCCAGACGGGGAATCGGCGCTCTTGCAGCATTGCTTCAACCGCCCGTTCAGGTCTGTGGCGACCGCGGCGAGGGAACGCTTCCGCTCGTCTTCACCGCGCTCCTTGGGCTGAGCGAGGCCCCAGTCGGCCGCCGTTGCAACGACGTGGTCAAGTCGATGGGTCGGGGGCTTCATACGGTCAGTGACCTCACGGTTGGAGGAAATATCGCGGTCTGGAGTGCGCAGTCTCCGCCGAAGCGGCGTGGGCCACAATCGGAGCTTATGAATGGAGCCGCCTCATCGACCTTGTCCTATGGTCCGGAGGTGGAGACGGGATTAGCATCGAGCCAACCGCCCTCGACCGACGCAAGAAGGCCCGCGATGAGCTACGTCACCACCAAGGACGAGACCCGGATTTTTTACAATCCGCTTGTGGATCGCGCCCCAGCGCGAGGCCACCCTTCCCGCCGGCACGCAGCCGCAGGAGCGCTAGGACGACATGGAAGACAATTGAGTCGAGCCGCGAGGCAGGTTCGGCTTGAATCAGTTGTCAGGCGACACTCGGGGCAGCCGGAGTGAGGCCGTATCTAGACATGACCGCGACCAAGGCAGCCGTGTCCGGAGGACCACTGGCGTTTACCACAGAGGCAATGTCCCGGAAGTACTGCTCGCCTATGTCTGGTGATTGCACGATGAGTGCGCGTGCGACTGAGGTGAATGGGTTTGAGAAGGCATGCACCGTACCCTTGGGTGTGTGCATGCATTCGCCTGGCTCGAGATCGCTCGAAGTTGAACCGACCGTGTAGCGAAGCCTGCCCTCAAGAACGTAGACACACTCTTCATTCCGACTGTGGCTGTGTGGCGGAGGGACGTTCGAACCCGGAGGAACGGTCAGTTCAAACAGGCCGATCGTATTCGTGGTTGACCCGTCGAGAATATAGCGAATGCCGAGCTGACCAATGCGCACCTCGGATATACCCATTTCACCTGTCCTCATGCGTTGTGGCTACGACGCTCTGATAGTTAGATTTCACTGGTTTGGGGGCGATTTCACGCAGCGAAACCCGAGATGATTCGTGCCGGTGGTGACTTCTCCCTTGCCACGCGTGCCAACCATGTAGCGGGAGCAATACTCGTCGGTGCAGAGAAAGGATCCGCCACGGTGGACACGTTTCGGCACGCCGGGTTCGTCAGGATCAAGCGATGCAGCGGGACCAGTTGGATTGCGAGCGATGACTCCGGTGGCGGCCAGTTGAGCGTAGTAGTCCGGGCGATACCAGTCGCTCACCCACTCCCATACGTTGCCTCCCACGTCGTGTAGCCCGTAGCCATTCGGTGGAAACTGCGCTACCGACGCAATGCCGACAAAGGCGTCGGCCCCTGAGTCGTGATCGGGAAAGTGGCCCTGGTGGCTGTTGGCCATCCACTTGCCACCCTTGTTGAATTCATTGCCCCAGGGAAAGAGCTGCCCCGTCAGTCCGCCGCGTGCCGCAAATTCCCACTCTGCCTCGGTAGGCAGGCGCTTGCCCGCCCATTGCGCATAGGCCTGGGCATCTTCGTACGCGACATGCACCACCGGAAAGCGTTCTTTCCCCTCGATCGAGCCTGCCGGACCCAGCGGATGGCGCCAGTTGGCACCGTCGACGTATGACCACCATTGGAAATGATCGGTCAGCGGCACGGCGTGGTCGGGAGGCGAAAAGACCACGGAGCCGGCAATAAGATCCTCGGGCGCTGCCGTCGGAAAGTCTTCCTGCCGCGGGGCCCGCTCGGCCACGGTGACGTACCCCGTCGCCTCGACGAAGCGGGCGAACTGCTCGTTCGTCACTTCGGTCTCATCCATCC
>Ga0075418_10008883_pt1 | contig 11270 bp, 9 predicted proteins | sample SoiMetdeltSBSDD2_FD_81776 | JGI IMG/M metagenome (GOLD analysis project Ga0075418, IMG submission 81776) | Bulk soil microbial communities from a Populus tree surrounding site in Tennessee, USA - Soil MetaG P. deltoides SBSDD2 | ecosystem: Environmental > Terrestrial > Soil > Tree plantation...
CTCCGTACCCGGGACACGCCGATAGCGGCAAAACCTGGCCGCTGGGATACGGGCTCAGTTATGCGAAGCCGGCGTCACCCTGATGTTGCGATAGTCGACGCGGCCGGGCTCGCTGCCCTGGAGGTAGATCGGCCCGGGCAGCGCCTCATGGCTGTCGAGCGCGCCGCCCGTGATGCCCGGAATTTCCTGATCGTCGATGAGCGTCACGCCGTCGAGCACGACGGTCACGCGGCGGCCGATGAGCGTGATGTCGTAGGCCCGCCACGTGCCGGGCTTGCGGTCGGCTGGCGTCGACGGCGCGAGATATCCGTAAATGCCGCCCAGGCGCCGCTCGGGCGCGTCCGGCGCAGGCTCGTCTTCGATCTGCACTTCATAGCGTCCACGCAGGTACACGCCGCTATTCGATCCCGGCGCGCAGTTGAATTCGACATGCAGCTGGAAGTCATCGAACGTCCGATCGCTCACGAGATCGGCGCCGTGCCCCGGACTGATGAGCGCTCCGCCCTCCGCACGCCAGGTATTCACCGTGCCGGTGTCCGTCAGGTGCCAGCCATCCAGATCCCTGCCATTGAACAGGTCCACCGGCACCCCCCAATTTGGGGCACGCGTGCGCTCGAGTGACGGCGCGCGTTCTCCGCGCCAGCTCCAGGGTGTTCCGTCCGGTCCGCTCGTAATCCCGACCAGGACATTTCCCTGCAACCGCCCTTCGAAAACCATGTCGCCGTCCGTGCGTCCTTCCTCTTCCTTCGGCGAGACGAACCGGATGGCGCCGTTCACGAGCTCGGCGTCCGGCAACAGCCGTGCGTGGCCCCAGCGGCTGACCAGGCGCGCCTGGATGCCGCCGTCGTGCCGGATGATTTCGAGCCAGGATGCGTATTCCCGCTCCGGCGATTTCAAGGTGAGATCCCAGCGTCCGAGGTAGGCACTGACGTCGCCGGCCGCGCCGGCCACCGGCGCGTGCAACATCGCCAGCGCAAAGCCAGGAAACAATACTGAGCGCCTCATCCGTCAGGCGCGGCGGTGCACGCCGTTCCTGAAGTTATCCAGCATGTGCTCACAGGTGCGAAGCGTGAACGCCAGGATGCTGATCGTCGTCGTCTTGTCAGTCGAACTCGGAAAGACACTGGCATCGCACACGTAGAGATTATTCACGTCGTGTGTCTGGCCGAAGCGATTGGTGACGAAGTGCTTCGGGTCGTTGCCCATCCGGCAAGTGCCGGTCTCGTGCAGGCTCCAGCCCGGCATGTTGGGATCCTTCGCGGCCCCCTCGTTCACCGCGCCCGCCGCCTGCAGGAGCTCCGCACAGGCCTGCTTCGAATGTTCGAACATCTGGAGCACGTTGTCGTCCCATTGGAAATGCAGGCGCGCGACCGGAATGCCGTACTTGTCCTTGACCTCGGGATCGAGGTCGAGGTAGTTGGTCGGCGAGGGGAGCGACGGTGCCTGGATCGAGAAGCTGACCGGTGTCGGATAACGGCGCTTGACCTCGCGCTTGAACGACGAGCCGAAGCCTTCGATGGACATGGCATCCCACGGGTACTCCTGGCATCCGCCCCAGGGGTACACGGAGTAGCCGTTCGCAAACTTCTCCTCGTGCGGATTCTCCAGGTTCTGCCAGCGCGGCATCCACGCGATCTGCGCGTCGCCGACGTTGTCGGGGAAACTCGGTTGGCCCAACAATTGCGGCAGATAGCCTTCGGCCGACTGTCCGTACAGGTGATCGCAGAGGTTGCGTCCGAGCTGGCCACTCGAGTTCGCGATGCCTTCCGGCCAGGTGCGTGACTTCGAGTTCAGCATGATGCGGGCAGATTCGAGGCAGGATGCCGCCACGACCACCACGCGCGCGCGGACTTCGACTTCCTGCCCCGTATTGCGGTCGACGTACGCCACGCCGCTCGCGAGGCCGTTCTCGTCGACCAGGACGTTTTTCGCGAGCGCGTTGGTCCTCAGGTCCAGGTTGCCGGTCGCCTCGGCCCGCGGCAGGAATCGCCAGGGCGTCGAGAAGAAGGACCCGGTGTCGCAGCCCGTCGTGCACGCGCCGCAAAAATGACAGGGAGGACTCCCGTCGAGACTCCGGGTCAGTTGTGCGAGCCGGTCGGGTAGATAAGGGATGCCGGCCTTCAGGCCTCCTTGCTGCAGGATGTGATCGAGGCAGCGGAAATTGAAGGCGGGCAGGTACTCGCCGTCCGGGTTACTCGGGCGATTCTGGACGGTGCTCGCGACGCCGATCATCCGCTCGACGCGACTGTAGAACGGCGCGATTTCCCGGTATTCGAGCGGCCAGTCGACACCAGCACCCGAGAGCGAACCCGCCCGAAAGTCGATGTCGCCCATGCGCGCCGAGGAACGCCCCCAGAAGTTCGTCTTGCCGCCGACGGCGAAGCAGCGCGGCCACATCCACTGGGTTCCGGGGGCGGTCGTGAACGGGATTTCGTGCTCCCACACACCCTCGACCCATTCGTTGTCCATGTATCCGTAAGACTCGGCCCGCTTCGCCGGATCCCCGAAGCCGCGAAACTTCATGTCCCAGGGCTTGCGGTGGTGACGAAAGTCCTTGTTGGGATCGAGCCGGCGTCCCGCATTGATGGCACAGACCTTGAGGCCGGCCTCGCACAGCGTCTTGATCGCCATGCCGCCGCCGGCACCGGTTCCGATCACGATTGCGTCATAGAGTCTGGGCACGCCCGTCACCATCGGGGCGGCGGAAGATGCTGGTGAGCCGGATCATTCACGTGCGGGCAGGCCGGAGACTTGGCGTAGAAGCGCGAGGCCGGATTGTCGAGTTCGCGCCAGCCGATTTCGCTCGAGTAGAAGCCCATCAGCGTGAGTTCCTTCATGCGGCGGAAGAATTCCCGCCCTGCCTCTTCGCCCGCCCGGTACCTGGCGCTGTAGGCGAGCGGCTCGAGCAGCGACACCTGTTGTGCCTCGCTCACTTCGAGGAAGGGGCGAGCGAATCGGCGACCGCTCTGCTCGTCGAGCCAGGCAAGACCCGCGCGCATGGGCTTCTGCTGCTCGGTGTCGTGGGCCACCATGAAGTCGATGAATTCGGCGACGCCCGCTTCGCGGGCGCCGGGCGTTTCGTCGCTCGGAATGATCAGCTCCGAGAGGCGCTCGATGCGGGCAAATTCTTCGCTCGAGAAGAACTGCGGCGAAAAGGCCTGGGGGCTCGCCGCCGCAGGATCATCGCTCGCAGGTTCATGCGCTCCCGCATAGGCCCACTTCACAAAGCCCGGAAAGTGGGACGCGATGGCGGCAATGCCGATGGCGCGCAGGACTTCCCTGCGCTTGATGTCCTGTCCGGCCACGGGGGTCGTTCCTGTTCCTTGCAACGAGAGTAACCATGGGTCTCGGAGGGATTCAAGGAGGATTACGGACCAGCAGTTTCTTGAAGTCGTCGTACGCCGCTTTCTTCCCGAATCCGCCTTCGGGCCCGTAGGTGAGACCCCAGCCATCGTCCTTGCCGGGAATCGCGGGATGGTGCTCGTCATTGAGCTCGTAGTGAAAGACCACTTCGACGGCCGGGTCGGCGCCAAGCGTCCCGCTGCCCCGGTCATAGTGACTGCGAACATACGCTCGCTGCGCTTGCTCGCCGCCTTCCTGGTCGGTCGTCGTCCAACCTGTTTCGGTGATCCAGATCGGCTTGCGTCCGGCGACCACCCGCTTCACCTCGGCGAGCTGCGTGCTGTGGTGAAAAGGGTAGTAGTGCACGGAAACGGCGTCGACGGCATCCAGGAGGCCGAGATTGATGAGAGTCTTCAGGTAGGCGACGCCCTCCGCATTCGCTCCCACGGCAGGCCCCACGATCCGCGCGTCCTTGCTCGCCAACCGGATCACTGCGCGCGCCTCGTGCAGCATTCGAATGTATGTCGCGGCGGGGATCGGTCCGCCCCACCAGGTCATTTCCGGCTCGTTCGCGATCTCCCACGCCGGCACTGCGGGCGTGGCCTGCACTTGTCTCTTCACGTAGGCCGGCCAGCCCGAGGTATCCGTGGAGTACCAGGGCAGGAGCGCGAGCACGCGGATTCCCTTGCGCGCCATGTCGGCGGCGAAGCGGGCATCCTTCGCTGGCTCCTGGAAATCGCCGCGGATCCAGAATTCTCCGGCAGAGCGCAAGTCATCCAGGACCGCCGCGGATTGCGGCGTGTACTCGCCACCGAAGGCGGCGTGGTGAAAGCAGATGCCGAACTCCGTGGGTTTCCGTTCATGTGCGGCCGCCGGGTACGAAAAGACCAGCGCCAGGACGAGCAGGCCGACTGAGCTAGCTCGCTGTGTCATAGGCTGGGGAGCGCCGCCGCCGCAGGCGCGCAATCAATGCCGGGGCGTCCCTGGGGCGGAGCTCGGGATGATCCGCGAGGAAGCGGCGCCTCCTGCTGGTCGCGGTGTGCGACTCGTCGCCGGGCTCCCAGCCCGGCGGCATCAGGAGGTATGCGAATCGCGTGCGCCAGTCGGGGGCGTTCCGCACGTCGCGCGCCAGCAGCAGGATCTCTCCAAAATAGAAATCGACAAAGCTGGTGACGTTGATGTCGCGCGTGATGCCGTATTCGATCTTCACTTCATCGCGCAGCGGCTGCAGCGTGCCGAAAATCCAGTCCCAGAACGGCAGCAGCGAGCAGAAGTTGGTGTCCATATAGAGTGGGTTCTTGGCGTGATGCACCCGGTGGTACGAGGGCGTGATGATGAAGAAGCGCGCCGGCCCGAAGCGTCCGGTGCGGAATGAGCGCTCGCCGGCATGGATGAAGGTTCCCCACGTGACCTCGAAAGCCATGATCACGACCAGCATGGCGGGCTCGACGCCGAGCAGCATCAGGAGCGGCGCCTGTACCAGCGCGGTGTAGTAGCCCTCGGCGAAAAAGTGCACCCAGGCCACGGTCATGTTCAGGTTCTGGGGCGCGTGGTGGGGCGAGTGCAGGCACCACAGCAGGCGCACCTTGTGCGCGCCGTAGTGCCAGATCCACATGGACAGGTCCCACATCAGGAGCGCATAAAGCCAGCCGTACCAGTGGTACCCGACGTGGAACAGCGCAAACGGCTCGAAATAAGGCGCCAGCAGCCAGAACACGTCGATGACGATCAGCCGTGGCAGCAGGCCGAGCAGCAGGCCGGCAAAAAAGGTCGGCTGGTACTCGACCGCCGTCGCCCTGAACAGGCGCACCAACTTGTCGCGTCCTTGACCCCGCTCCTGACGGGCCTGGGAGATCAAGAAGCGCGCGAGCTCCCAGAGCGTGAGCAGCGTGATCATCAGCCCGACCACCGCCAGCACGCTGTCGTGGTACTTGCCGTCGCTGAAAGGCTTGAGCAGGTCGCTGATGAATCCCTGCCCCGTAGCTGTCGCGCGCGCGTAGTGCGCGAGACCGGCGGCGAGGCCCCAGGTGGTATAGACGAAGACCACGGTGAACAGCAGCGCCTCGAAACGCCGCCACAGCGGCGGGGGTCGCCGCCATCCCGGGAGATCAAGTTGCGCGGTCTGCAATGCGGGCTCCTCCCGCGGTCCTCATTACTCTAGCGCGATACGGGGGGCGGATCGGCGACCGGCGTCAATTGGACCACCGCCCCTCCCGCCGGGGAGAGCCGGACATGGAGGTTGGCGGACGAAGTCACCGGGTGCGCCTCGTGTTTGAAGCCATCTTCCGCGGCTGGATCGTCCTCGTAGATGTCGGCCTGAAACTTTCCCGCCGGCAGGAATGAGAGCGGCAATCGAAGGTCTCGCGCCTCGCGATCCGTCATCGCGCCAATCCACCAGTCCTCGCCGCTACGGCGCGCGATGGCCACCGCCTCGCCGGGACGCGCCACGAGCGCCCGCGTGTCGTCCCAGGTGGCCGGCACTGCGGACATCGTGCGCGTGAGCGGATGCCGTCGATACGCGTCCGGATAGTCGGCCATCATCGGCAGGTGGTTCTGCAGCACCACGTAGGTGGCCAGCATCCGGCATGGCGTGCCGATCACGAGCGGCGCGGACGAGCGGGGCTCGAATACATCGGGCGGCACGCTGCGCAGCCCTCCCTGGTGATAGTCGAGCGGCCCGGCGAGCATCCGCGTGAACGGCACCGTGACGTCGTGCTCCGGTGACACGCCGCCTTCGTCCCACTTGTCGTACTCGAGGTTCCGCACCGCCTCGCTGTTGAGCAGGTTCGGGAACGTCCGCTCGAGCCCGGTCGGCGCCGCGACGCCGTGAAAGGTCACGGTGAGATGGTTGTCGGCGGCGAGCTGCAGCAGCTCGCGCTGAAAATTGACCATCAGCTGGTCGTCGCGGTCCATGAAGTCGATCATCACGCCTTCGACGCCCCACGCGCGATACAGCGGAAACGCCCGGCGCATGTGCCGCTGCGCGGCCTGCCAGTGCATCCACAGCCGGATCCGCACGCCCTTCTGCCGCGCATAGCGAATGACTTCCTGCAGGTCGAGTCCCTCGATTCCACGGGTGATGTCGGCGCCCTCGTACGGCGCGATGGGCCCGCCATACCATGCGAGGCCATTCACGCCGTCGAGCGTGTGATAGGGAATGCCGTACTCCGCGCAGAAATCGATGTAGTACTTCGCCGTCTCGGTGTTGAGACCCATCGTGAACGGCACGCCCGCCCCGTAGTAGTCGTTCCACCAGGGGAATGTCGTCTTGCCCGGGGTAATCCACGAGGTATCCGCGACCGCGCTCGGCGCGTTGAGCTTGAGCACGGTGTCCGATTCGAGCAGTTGCCGGGCATCGCGGGCAATCAGGATCAGTCGCCACGGCGAGGCGTGCGGCAAGGCGGCGCGGACCGCGATCTCCGGCTCATCGGGGCGGGGTGAGAGCCGGCTCACCAGGCCACCGCCCGGACCTCCGGCTCGCATTAGATACATCCCGGCATATTCGGTCAGGTTCGCTTCGAGTACGGCGGCCCAACCGCCGCGCGGCAGCTTCACCAGGAGCGGGAGCCCCAGAAGCCGGTCGGCCGTAATGCGATCAACCTGCCTGCGCTCATAGAAACCTTCGTGCGACGTGGTGAATCCCGCGAGCGGCAGCATCGTGGTGATCGACCCTTGCGGGAACGCAAATTCCGTCCGCTCATCGGCCAGCTCGAGATGCCTCCATCCCGGCTGTTCGGGAAACTGGTATCTCAGCGCGACGGCGTCGTCATAGGCCCGCAGCACCAGCCGCCATTCCAGGGGGCGTACCCCGCGTTCGCGGAGCAGCAGCGTGGCTTCGTTGGCGCGATCGACTACGCGTCTGCGCTTGCCTGGAAACTGGTCGAATGAGGTATCGATCGCGGCGGTTTGGGTACCGACGATCTCTGGATCATGTCCAAGGACCATGCCGTCTCTCATCCGGATTTCCACGTTCGACGCGTCAATGACGACGTGATCGGAAAATCGGACCCGATACTGGAGCTGGTGCGGCGCATCCCTCGAGTCGCGCCGGAACGCCTCGACCTGGATGCGTCCGTCCGGCGACCGGACGACGACGGAATCGCCGCGGTGCTCCGACCCGAATGCGTGGCCCGGCGGCACCGCGACCCAAACCAGCAGCCAAAGAAACGCTCTGGTTCCGTACTTCATGTTGTCAATCCGTCCGGGTCGAATACACTGCCATTACCATGAAAAACAAGTACACGCCGGCATTGATCGTCCTCACTTCGCTCTTCTTCATGTGGGGCCTGATCACCTCGCTGAACGATATCCTGATCCCGTACCTGAAGGCGCTGTTCGAGCTCTCCTACTTCGAGGCGATGCTCATCCAGTTCTGCTTCTTCGGCGCGTACTTCGTGATGTCGTTCCCGTCCGGCTACCTGGTCGAGAAGGTGGGCTACCGCAAGGGCATCATCATCGGGCTGATCGTCGCAGGCGTTGGCTGCCTGGGCTTCTACCCAGCGGCCTCGGCGCACGTCTACCCGCTCTTCCTCATCGCGCTCTTCGTGCTGGCGTCCGGCATCACGCTGCTGCAGGTTGCGGCCAATCCGTATGTCGCGATCCTCGGCGACCCGGCGACGGCCGCGAGCCGGCTGAACCTGACGCAGGCATTCAATTCCCTCGGGACGACCGTGGGGCCCTGGGTCGGCTCGATCCTGATCCTCTCGATCGTTGCGACCGCCCACGATGCCCGCGCGGTGCAGCTCCCATACCTGATCCTGGCGGGGACGCTCTTCGCCATCGCGGCGGTCTTCGCGCAGTTCCACCTTCCGGCCGTCGAAGCCACGACCCCGACATCCGATGCGCCTCCCGCGGGGACGAAGGACAGCGTCTGGCGCCACCGCTCTCTCGTGCTCGGCGCCGTCGCGATCTTCGTCTACGTGGGCGCCGAGGTGACGATTGGCAGCTTTCTCGTCAATTACCTGTCGCAGCCCGACGTCGGTGCGATGACCGAGCGCATGGCCGGGCACTACGTGTCCTTCTATTGGGGGGCCGCGATGGTGGGGCGCTTCATCGGCTCCGCGGTGCTCCGGAGCGTGAAGCCCGGAATGCTGCTCGCCTTCAACGCCGCCTGTGCCATTGCGTTGCTCGTCATCACGATGGCGACGCATGGCGCGACCGCCATGTACGCGGTGCTCGCGGTCGGCCTCTTCAACTCGATCATGTTTCCGACGATCTTCACGCTCGGTATCGCCCACCTCGGGCGGCACACGGGAGAGGGCTCGGGCGTGCTGTGCATGGCGATCATCGGCGGCGCCATCGTGCCGCTGATGGCCGGCTACATGGCCGACCGTTCCGGCATCGCGGCCTCCTTCATCATCCCGGCGGTCTGCTATGCCTACATCGTCTTCTACGGCATGAACGGGCATCGGGACCGGCTGGAGCGTTCGGCATGAAGAAGAACTACCAGGGCAGTTGCCATTGCGGAACCGTCCGCTTCGAAGCGGACATCGACCTGTCGGCCGGCACTGTCCGGTGCAACTGCTCCATCTGCAGGAAGGGCCGCAATTGGCTGGCGGCCGTGAGCCCCACCGACTTCCGGCTGCTGGCCGGCGAGTCGGAGCTCTCCGAGTACCTGTTCGGTCGCCGCAGCATCCATCACCGCTTCTGCAAGCGCTGTGGCCTGCGCCCGTTCTCGCACAGCGACAACTTCTACGCGGTCAACCTCGCCTGCCTCGACAACGCCGACCCGTCGGAGCTGATCGCGGCGCCCGTCGCCCACGTCGACGGCCTCCACGACGACTTCAAGAATCCACCTGCAGAGACTCGCCACCTGTAGGCCACGCGCTTTCAGCGACGCGCGCCGAGCGGGCGGATCCCGCCGAGTGAGCGCGTAAGTTCCGGCGGCGCGAACGAGGCGTAGTCCGACCGCGAGAGACCGCGTCGCCGCAGGCCCGCGTCCGACAAGTGTCCGGTCCCTGTCCGCGGACACTGCGGACACTGCATAAGCCTTCCAGACAGCCTCTTGAATCAGGAAGTTACGCGCGCCTCAAAATTGGCACGCCACGTGCAACATCTAAAGCCGTGAGTTGCCAACCATGAAGATCACGAGTTTGCGACCTCTGTCGACCGGCGGGCGAGATACGGCGCCCGCCGGCGACGTTTTGATCCGCGGAACCGAGTCCCAGGATGTCGCCGTCGGCGCGAAGCCGGATCGCACGCGCCAAAAGACGATCGGCATCGCTGCAGGCGCGATCGCGCTCGTCCTCGTCTTCGGCCTCCTGATCCGCGGCTGGAGCTCGACCGAATACAACGTCTCGCGCGACCGGCTCCGCATCGCGACCGTGACCGAGGGGCCCTTCGTGCGTGACGTCTCCGCGCAGGGCACCGTGGTCGCCGCCGTGAGCCCGACGCTCTTCGCCGTCGCGCCGGGCAACGTCAGCTATGTCGTCCGCGCCGGCGACTCCGTGAAGACCGGCCAGGTCCTCGCGAACCTCGCGAGCCCCTCGCTCGAGAGCGAGTACCAGCGCGAGAACGCGACGCTCGAGAGCCTCGACACCGCGCTGCAGCGCCAGGCGATCGAGATCCGCCGCCAGAAGCTCGCCACCAAGGAAGCTGGCGACCTCGCGGACGTGCAGATCCGCGCCGCGGAGCGCGAGCTGCAGCGCGCCAAGTGGGCCTTCGACAAGGGCGCGATCCCGGAGCGCGACCTGAAAGCCGCCGAGGACCAGCGCGAGTCGGCGAAGCTCGCCTACGACCACGCGATGGAGACCTCGGGCCTCGAGCGGGAGAGCCTCGATCTCGACCTGCGTGCCCGCCGCCTGGAGCGCGAGCGCCAGGGCTATGTCGTCACGAACCTGAAGCGCCGCGTCGACGAGCTGACGGTGCGCTCGCCGGTGGATGGCATGGTTGCGAACCTCGCTGCCGCCGAGAAGGCGAGCGTCGCGGAGAACGCGCCGCTCCTGACCGTCGTCGACCTCTCGGCCTTCGAGGTCGAGTTCCAGGTCGCCGACGTCTATGCGCGCGACATCAAGGCGGGCATGGAAGCCGAGATCTCCCTCGACGGCCAGGACTACAAGGGCCTCGTGACCGGCATCTCGCCGGAAGTGCGCTCGGGCCAGGTGACGGGCCGCGTCAAGTTCGCGGGCGAACAGCCGCCCGGCCTGCGCCAGAGCCAGCGCGGCTCGATCCGCATCGTGATCGAGCAGCGCGCGAAGGCGATGAAGTTCGAGCGCAGCTCCGACATCGTCCCGGGCACGAAGGCCGTCTACGTCGTCGACGGCGACCAGGCCGTGCTGACGCCCGTTGAGCTCGGCGCCGCGTCGGTCGGAGAGATCGAAGTCCTGAAGGGACTGAAGCCGGGCGACCAGGTCGTCATCTCCGGCACCGGCGACATGAAAGAAGTTCCCGAATTCCACATTGGCGGCTGAGGAGCGAAGCGCAATGCTCGAAATGCACGGAATCAGCAAGATCTACCGCACGGACCTCATCGAGACGCACGCGCTGCGCAACTTCTCGCTGAAGGTCGGCGACGGCGAGTTCGTCGCGGTCACCGGGCCGTCGGGCTCCGGCAAGACGACGTTCATGAACGTCGCGGGCCTGCTCGAGAGCTTCGACACCGGCACCTACAACCTGGACGGCCAGGACGTGAGCCGGCTCTCCGACGAGCAGCGCTCAAGGCTCCGCAACGAGAAGATCGGGTTCATCTTCCAGAGCTTCAACCTGATCCCGGACCTCGACATCTTCGACAACGTGGACGTCCCGCTGCGCTACCGCGGCCTGACGTCGAAGGACCGCGAACAGCGCATCAAGAGCGCGCTCGAGGTGGTCGGGCTCTCCGCCCGCATGCATCACATGCCCTCGCAGCTCTCCGGCGGCCAGCAGCAGCGCGCTGCGATCGCCCGCGCGCTCGCCGGTGACCCGCGCTTCCTGCTCGCGGACGAGCCGAC
>Ga0075418_10008888_pt1 | contig 11265 bp, 10 predicted proteins | sample SoiMetdeltSBSDD2_FD_81776 | JGI IMG/M metagenome (GOLD analysis project Ga0075418, IMG submission 81776) | Bulk soil microbial communities from a Populus tree surrounding site in Tennessee, USA - Soil MetaG P. deltoides SBSDD2 | ecosystem: Environmental > Terrestrial > Soil > Tree plantation...
CGCGCGCGCTGCGAGCGCGGGCTCGAGCAGGCTCGCCGCCTTGCTGCGCGCGTTCGGGCCCTGGACAGCGATCATCGCGAGGTCGCCGCGCGGCTCGACCGTGACCGCGAACGGCTCGGCGCACGTGCGCAGCCATTCGAGATCCTTGTCGCGGGTGGCGGCGTTGACGACCATGCGGAACCATCGGTCATCCATGAAATAAACGATTAGGTCGTCGATCACACCGCCCGTGTCGCGCAACATGCACGAGTAGAGTGCCTTGCCGGTCTGCGTCAACTTTGCGACGTCGTTTGCGAGCAGCCGTCGCAGGAACTCGCGGGTCCGCTCGCCGCGCAGATCGACGACGCACATGTGCGACACGTCGAACATGCCCGCATCGCGCCGGACGGCATGGTGTTCCTCGATCTGCGAGCCGTAAACGACCGGCATGTCCCAGCCGCCGAAGTCGACGATGCGGGCGCCGGCGGCGACGTGCGTGGCGTAGAGCGGTGTGCGCAAGGGCATGCAGTCGATTCCCGCGGAAACAAAAAGAGGCGGCGGGCCTCGCGACCCACCGCCCCTCTGTCCTGTGACCTGAGAGATCGGGCACCGTTCGCCGGCACCGCACCCCTTCGGTGGGCCCCCGCTGGGCCGCTCTCCAGAGCCCATCAGGCGCCGCCGTACGTTTGCCTGAGCGTTTCCGGGCGTTTTGCGCCTTCGGCGGGCCGTTTCCAGCCACTCTCCGGACGGACCTTGCGATGGGTGCCGGGATGTTAAAAGGGGACGCTGCCCTTTTCCAGCAAAAAAACACGGCCCGGGAGGGGACGCTCTCCTTTTCGCAATCCTCGTACTGCCCGGCGGCCGGGCCACCACATGGGGCGGAGGAGTCTCCCCGGCGGGCGGTTCGCAGAGGGGAGCTTCCCCTCCTTGTCATTAGCCGCGGCCGGACCCAACATCCACGCCCCGGTCCACCGAGGAGCCCACCCGTCATGCGCCTTGTGACGCTCTGTGCACTTGTCCTGGCCGCCGCCAGCTCCACGGCTCCGCCCGCCATGGGTGCCGAGGACGCGACGAATGCACTGCACGCCCTGTTCGACCAGGCGTGGGAGCGCAACCTGCGCGAGAACCCTCTCTTCGCCACGTACCTCGGCGACCCCCGCTACGACGACCGCCTGCCGGACCTCTCGCTGGCGGCGATCGACGCGTCCAACGCCGCTGACCGGCAGCTGCTCGCCGCCGTCGAGGCAATCCCCGCAGCGAGCCTTACACCCGCGGAACAGCTCAACCGCGATCTCTTCCATCGTCTGTACGTCGACGCGATCGCGGGCCACGAGTGGGGCACGCAGTATCTGCCGCTCAATCACATGGACGGCGTGCAGAACCTCGACCAGGTCACGCAGCTCCTGCCATTCGCCACGGTGAAGGACTACGAGAACTGGCTCGCACGCCTGGCCAGGTTCGATGGCTACACGAACCAGACGATCGCGCTGATGCGGGCCGGCATCGCGAAGAAGCTGGTCCAGCCGCGCGTGATCATGGAGCGCGTGCCTCCGCAGATCGCGGCACAGCTGGTCGACGATCCGACCGCGAGCCCTTACTACGCGCCGTTCAAGACGATGCCGGACGCAATTCCTGCGGCCGAGCAGACGCGGCTGCGCACGGCGGCCACGAAGGCGATCAGCACCGGAATCGTCCCCGCATACCGTCGCTTCGACGAGTTCTTCCGCAAGGAGTACCTGCCGGCCTGCCGCGAGACGGTGGGTGTCCGCGATCTGCCGGGCGGTGAGCAGTGGTACCAGCGCCGCATCCGCTGGTTCACCACCACCGACCTGACCGCCGACCAGATCCACGAGCTCGGGGTGTCCGAGGTGGCGCGCATCCGCGGCGAGATGCAGAAGGTGATCGACAAGGTCGGCTTCAAGGGTGACCTTCAGGCATTCATCCAGTACCTGCGGACCGACCCGCGCTTCCGCTACACGGATCCGAAGCAGCTGCTGCAGCACTACCTGGTGATGGCGAAGAAGATCGACCCGCTGCTTACGCAGTACTTCGGGAGGCTGCCGCGCATGCCCTATGGCGTGCGCCCGATCCCGGACAACACGGCCGCAGACAACACGACCGCCTACTACCAAGCGCCGTCGATGGACGGGAAGCGGGCTGGCTACTACTACGTCAACCTGTACAAGCCGGAGGAGCGGCCCATCTACGAGATCCCGGTGCTGTCGATCCATGAGGCCGTGCCCGGGCATCATCTGCAGATCGCGCTCGCGCAGGAGCTGGGCGAGCTGCCGATGTTCCGCCGCGACTACGAGCTCACCGCCTTCACCGAGGGCTGGGGACTCTATAGCGAGAGCCTCGGGGAGGAGATGGGGCTGTACGCCGACCCGTACGACAAGTTCGGCCAGCTCACCTACGAGATGTGGCGAGCCGTGCGGCTGGTGGTCGATACCGGCATGCATCACAAGGGCTGGACGCGCCAGCAGGCGATCGATTTCTTCAAGGCCAATGCGGCCAAGACCGAGCTCGACATCACGAACGAGATCGACCGCTACATCGCCTGGCCCGGCCAGGCGCTCGCCTACAAGATCGGCGAGCTCAAGATAAAGGAGCTTCGCGCCCGCGCGACGAAGGATCTCGGCGACAAGTTCGACATCCGGGCCTTCCACGACGTCGTGCTTGGCAGCGGCGCCGTGCCGCTCGACGTGCTCGACCGCAACGTCGCCAACTGGCAGAAGCAGGTCGCCGCCGGCGGCCCGTCGGTCGCGGGAGCGGGCCAGCGGTGACCAGCGTCCGCCGTCGCCACAGCGTGACCGTGCGGGTGGGCGCCGTCCCCGTGGGCGGTAACCATCCGATCGTCGTGCAGTCGATGACGAATACCGACACCGCCGACATCGAGGCTACGGCGCGCCAGGTGCGCGCGCTCGCGCAGGCAGGATCGGAACTCGTGCGGGTGACGGTAAACACCGACGAGGCAGCCGCCGCGGTGCCGGCGATCGTCGAGCGGCTCGCGCAGCAGGGGGTGACGGTACCCATCGTCGGCGACTTTCATTTCAACGGCCACAAGCTGCTGCGCGAGAACCCGGGCTGCGCCGCGGCGCTTGCCAAGTACCGAATCAACCCCGGTAACGTCGGCCGCGGCAGCAAGCGCGATCCGCAGTTCGCCGAGATGATCGAGACCGCCTGCCGGCACGACAAGCCGGTCCGGATCGGCGTCAACTGGGGCAGCCTCGACCAGGACCTGCTCACGCGGATGATGGACGAGAACTCGCGCCGACCCGATCCCCAGGATGCCGCCGACGTGGTGCGCGAAGCGCTGGTGGTGTCCGCACTCGAGAGCGCCCGCCGCGCCGAAGAGCTCGGGCTCGCGCACGACCGCATCGTGACCTCCTGCAAGGTGAGCGGCGTGCAGGACCTGATCGCCGTCTACCGCAACCTCGCCGCGCGTTGCGATTATCCGCTCCATCTCGGGCTCACCGAGGCCGGGATGGGCTCCAAGGGCATCGTCGCGTCGACGGCGGCAATGGCGGTGCTGCTGCAGGAAGGCATCGGCGACACGATCCGCGTGTCGCTCACCCCGGAACCCGGCGGCGACCGGACCCAGGAGGTGATCGTCGCGCAGGAGATGCTGCAGACGATGGGCCTGCGGTCGTTCACGCCGATGGTGGTCGCCTGTCCCGGCTGCGGCCGCACCACTTCGAGCTACTTCCAGGAGCTCGCGCAGAAGATCCAGTCGCACCTCCGTCACCGGATGCCGGAGTGGCGCAAGCGCTACCCGGGCGTCGAGGAGATGACGGTCGCCGTGATGGGCTGCGTCGTGAACGGCCCCGGCGAGAGCAAGCACGCCAACATCGGCATCAGCCTGCCAGGCACCGGCGAGCGACCGGTTGCACCCGTCTACATCGACGGCGAGAAGGGACCGACGCTCAAAGGTGACCGCATCGCCGAGGAGTTCCAGCAGCTCGTCGAGGAGTACGTGGCGCGCAGCTACGGCAACGCGCGCGAGGAGAGATCGGCATGACGCGCCTCACCGAACGGCAGTGCGCCCCGTGCGCGACCGGCACGCCGCCGCTCGCCGATGCGGAGGTGAAACGGCTGCTCGCCGAGCTCGACCCGGGCTGGTCGGTCGTCGAGGAGGGTAAGGCGATCAAACGCGCATTCCGCTTCGCGGATTTCTACCGGACGATGGCGTTCGCCAACGCCGTCGCCTGGATCGCCAACGCCGAGGATCACCACCCCGATCTCGAGCTAGGCTACAACTACTGCCGTGTGCGCTACTCCACGCATTCTGTGGACGGTCTTTCGCCCAACGACTTCATCTGCGCGGCCAAGATCGACGCGCTGTGATCCGACCTCACGTCAGCAGCTCGCGATCGAGATCAGGATCGATCTCGTGCATCAGGTCGACCGGCAGGCGCGAATAGCGGAGCGCAGCGGCCCGCCCGCGCGGATCGCGCTCGTTGTCGAGCATCCACTGGGCATGCTCGCAGAGCAGTGCCAGCTGCAGCGCGCGTGCCAGGGTCATCGCGAGCCGGCGCGCGCCGGCCTGCAGCAACTCCGCATCCTGCCCGGCGTCGGTCCATAGCGCCGCGCGCTCGAGCGCCGCGATCGGGATACGGGCGGCTGCGGCGAGCTGGGGGTCGGTCGCGGCGCGCGCCGCAGCGGATGCCCGTCCGAGCAGCGCCGCCAGGCCCGTCGCAAGACCCGACCGCAGCAGGAGGTCGAGCGAGAGCACGTTGGTGGTCCCCTCCCAGATGGGCAGCACCTGGGCATCACGCAGCAACTGCGGAAGGCCGGTGTCCTCGACGTAACCCGCACCGCCGAAACTCTCGATCGCCTCGCTCACCGCGGCGACGCACTGCTTGCCGGTCGCGAGCTTCGCGAGCGGGGTGAGAATCCGGAGCAGCGCCTCCTGCTGCGTGTCGATCTGCCCGCTCTCCTGACGTCCGTGCAGCTCGACCAGGAGGAAGGTCATCAGGAACGCCCCCCAGGTCTCCGCCTCGACCATTGCGAGCGTGTCGACGTGCAGCGGCAGCTCGCGCAGCGGCTGGCCAAAAGCACGGCGCTCGGCCGCGTACGCGCGCGCCAGGGCAAGCCCGCGACGCATGAACGCGACGGCGCAGACGCTGTTCCACATCCGCGTGACCGCGAGCATCGGCTCGATGGCGCGGGTGCCGTTCGATCGCTCACCCACGAGCTCGCCGCGCATGCCGTCGAGCGTGAGTTCCGCGGTCGGCACCTTGCGCGTACCCAGCTTGTCCTTGAGGCGGTCGACGCGGACGCCGTTGAGACGACCGGTCTCGTCGCGCAGCTCGACGTAGAACATCGCGAGACCCTTGCCGCCGGGCGGATTGCCCTCGGGTCGCGCGAGCGTCAGCGCCATCTGCGAAGTGACCGCCGACGTGAACCACTTCCGGCCGAACAACCGCCAGTGCTCGCCGTCCGGCACCGCGCGCGTCTGCGAGCGACCGACGTCTGAGCCGCCGGTGGATTCCGTCATCCACTGGCCGCTGGTCCAGAATCGCTCGGGATCACGCGAGGTGAGGCGCGGCACGGCGCGCTCGATCAGCTGCGCGTTGCCGCTCCCGATCAGGGTGCGCGCTGCGCCGTCGGTCATCGCGAGCGGACAGGTGTAGACATCCGAGGACGGATGGAAGAGGTAGACCTTCGCGAACTGTTCGACGCGGGACAGATAGCCGTTGCGCCGCTCGTAGGCGGTGGCGACGAGGCCGTACTCCAGCGCCAGTCGCTCCGCCTCCCGCCAGAGCGGCGTCACCGCGACAGTATCGATCCGCTCGCCCCAGCCGTCCCACTGCGTGAGCTGCGGCTCGTGCAGACGGTCCTCGAGCTGCAGCCGGTAGAGCCGGCCTCCGACCTCGGCGCCCAGCTCTGCGATCTCCTTCTCGAACTCGCGCAGCCGACCAAGCGGCAGCGCTCTGTGCAGCCAGGAAACGAGCAGCGGGTCGTCGCGGTACTGGTTGCCGAGCCGAGGCGGCGTCTGCGTGAACGGCGCCTCGGGATCGCTCATGCCGCGCCGCGCACGAGTTGCGGCACGTCGCCGCGGATCCCGAGCGCGTGCTCGGCCAGCGCCCGACGCAGGAGCGACTGCCGTGCGACGACGCCCATGCCGAGCCGGCGGAGCGAGGAAACCGCGGTACTCTCCGCGCCAAAGAGCCGGTTCAACCCGTCGACGACGCTCATCATCAAGGCGTTCTCGCTGCGACGCCAGCGTTCGTAGCGGCGCAGCACCCGAAGCCCGGTCCAGTCCTCCCCCGCGGCCAGTGCGCCGGAGAGCACCTCCGCCAGGCAGGCGCAGTCGAGGAGTCCGAGGTTGGCACCCTGCCCCGCGAGCGGGTGGATGGTGTGCGCCGCATCGCCCACCAGCGCGAGTCTCGTGCGGCAGTACTCGCGCGCATGCCAGGAGGCGAGCGGAAAGCGGGCGCGCCCGCTCGCGAGCGTCATCGCACCCAGCACACGGTCGCTCGCCGCGGTTACGCGCGCGGAAAAATCCTGCGCCGGAAGCTCGAGCAGCGTCTCCGCTTCCTCCGGTGTCGTCGTCCAGACGATCGAGACGCGGCCGTCGCGCAGCGGCAGCAGCGCGATCGGTCCGCTGGGCAGGAACCGCTGCCACGCGGTATCCGCGTGCGGCTGCTCGGCCGCGAGGTGCGCGACCACGGCGGCCTGTGCGTACGGCCGGCCGTCGCGCTCGATCCCGACGAGCTCGCGTGTCGGCGAGCCACCGCCGTCGGCGGCCACGACCAGCGAGGCGCGCAACCGCCGGCCGTCGGCGAGCGTGAGCAGCGCCCCATCGTCGCCGGTCGTGAGCTCGGTCAGCGCGGTGTGCAGTCGCGTCAGGCGGCGGAGCTGCGGCGACTCCGACAGCGCCCACTGCACGCGCAGGTTCTCGACGATGTGCCCTAGATCCGGTTCCGCGCTTTCGGCCGCCGAGAACATGAGCGCATCCGCGGCATCGTGCTGACTGGCCGCGTCCCATACCACCATGTTCGAGTACGCACAGGCGACAGACTCGATCGCCCCCCAGGCCTGCACGGCATCGAGGATCCGCTGCGATGCGCGCGACAGCGCCGACACCCGCAGGTCGACCTCGCCGGGCCGCGGCTGCGCCGGCGTGGCAGGCTCGACCAGCGCAACCCGCAGGTCCCCGAGCTGCGGGTCCCGCGCCGCCAGCGCGGCGAAGCACGGTCCGACCATGCCGCCACCGACGACGACGATGTCGAAGTCCGGTCGGGCGACGCTCATGCCGGCCTCTGCGGCAAGGCGACGCCGCGCGCGAGGCGCGGAACGCGCCCCGCGGCGCCGACGCTCAAGCGTGCAAGCGCGCTCTTGGCAGGTGGCAGTGCGTCGAACGCGAGAAGGCCGAGCCCTCGCAGATTGCGCACGACGCCGAGCGGCGCACCGAACAGACGCACCAGCCCGTCGGTGAAGCCGACGATGCGCCGGCGGTCTTCGCCGCGCCATGCGGCATAGGCATCGAGGGTCGTCTCTGCGCCCGGATCGTTCGCGCCGGACGCCAGTGCCTCCGCCAGCACCTCGGCGAGACTCGCCGCGTCGCGCAACCCGAGATTGAACCCCTGCCCGGCGATCGGGTGCAGCCCCTGTGCCGCGTTACCGACGATCGCGAGACGCGCGGCCGTATGTCGCGCCGCACGGCTGAGCGCCAGCGGATAACTGTGGCGGCGTCCGACCTTGAGCAGCCGGCCGAGACGCAGACCGAACGCCGCCTGCAATTCCGCGAGAAACGTTTCGTCCGGCTCCGCGAGGAGCCGCGCCGCATCGTCCGGCGCATGGGTCCACACCAGGCCGCAGCGGCCGTCGGCGAGCGGCAGCACGGCGATCGGGCCGTGCGGCGTGAACCGCTCGTAGGCGACGTTGTCGTGGAAGCGTTGCGTCGTCAGCGTAGCGACGATCGCGGTCTGCTCGTAATCCCAGTGCTCGGCCCGGATTCCGGCGCGCTCGCGCAGGACCGAGCGCGCACCGTCGGCCGCGACGACCAGCCGGGCATCGAGCTGCACGGGGCCTGCCGCGCTGTCGATCGAGAGCCGCCGGCCTCCCCCTTCGTTCGAGGTGTCGGTCACCCGCGCAGGCGCGAGGACCTGCACCCGGGGTTGCGATTCGAGCGCCGGCCAGAGTGCGGCGCCGATGGCGCGGTTCGATATGACATAACCCAGCGCCTCGAGCCCCTGCTCCTTCGCGTCGATCCGTGCGACGCCGAAGCGCCCCTGTTCCGAAACATGGATGCGCCGGATCGGCGTGGCCTCGCGCTCCATTCCGCGCCAGACGCCGAGCACACGATAGGCACGCACGCTGCCGTTGGCGAGCGCCGTGGTCCGCTCGTCGAAGCTCGGTGGCTCCGCCGCGCCGGGCTCGGCGGCCTCGATGATAACGATCGACAACGGCAACGGCGCGAGGGCAAGCGCAAGCGTTGCGCCGACCATTCCCCCGCCGCAGATGGCGATGTCGCAGGCCGCAACGACCGGCGGAAGATCGCTCATGCGGCGCGCATCACCCGCTCGACCTCGTCGGGTGTGCGTGGCAGCCCGGCGGTCAGCACCTCGCAGCCGCCGGTCGTGATCGCGACGTCGTCCTCGATCCGCACGCCGATGTTCCACCAGCGACGTGGCACGCCCCTGCTGCCCGCGGGTATGTAGATACCCGGCTCGACGGTGAGGCACATCCCGGGTTCGAGAACGCGCCATTCGTCGCCGACCTTGTAGTCGCCGACGTCGTGCACGTCCATGCCGAGCCAGTGACCGGTGCGGTGCATGAAGAAGCGGCGGTAGGCGCCTTCCTTGATGAGCGCCGGCATGCGGCCCTTCAGGAGCCCGAGCCGGACCAGGCCGCGAGTGATCGCCACCACCGCCGCGTCGTGGGGATCGTTCCAGTGGTTACCCGGCCGGCAGCGCACGAGCGCCGCTTCCTGCGCCTCGAGCACGACTTCGTACACGGCGCGCTGCTCGGCGCTGAAACGCCCGTTGACCGGGAAGGTGCGGGTGATGTCCGACGCGTAGTACCGGTACTCGCAACCGGCATCGATCAGGACCAGGTCGCCATCCTCGAGCTCGGCATTGTTGGCGTGGTAGTGCAGCGTGCAGGCGTTGGCGCCGCCGCCCACGATCGGGTGATACGAGATGTCGGCGTTGTGACGGTGAAACTCGTGGAGGATCTCCGCCATCAGCTGGTATTCGAAGACGCCCGGGCGCGCGGCACGCATCGCGCGGAGATGCGCCCCGACGGCAATCTGCGCGGCGCGGCGCATCACGGTGAGCTCGGAGCGGGCCTTGTAGAGCCGCATGTCGTGCAGCAGGTGGTCCAGGGCGACGAACTCGTGCGGCGTGTGGATACCGAGTCTCGACTGGCCGCGGAGGCTGTTCACCCAGCCGATGACCCGATGGTCGAATTCGGCGTTGAGCCCCATCGTGTAGTAGACCCGGCCGCAGTTCTCGATCAGACCGGGCAGGATGTCGTCGATGTCGCCGATCGGAAACGCGTCGTCCGCGCCGTGATCGCGCGTCGCCCCGTCGGGGCCCGCCCGCTTGCCGTCCCAGGTCTCGCGCGTCGGGTCGCGGTCTCGGACGAAGAGAACGTACTCCGCCTGCGCCCGCCCCGGGACGAGCACGGCGACCGACTCCGGCTCGTTGAAACCGGTGAGGTAGTGAAAATCGCTGTCCGGCCGGAAGAAGTAATGTACGTCGTTGTTGCGCTGCTTCTCCATCGCCGTGGGAAGGATCGCGATCCCGCCCTTGCCCATCATCCGCATCAGCTGGCGCCGCCGCCGGCCGAATTCATCCTTGCGAACGGTCATACGGTGCTCAGTGACGGGTGGCGGGACCGGCGCCAGGCTGCCGCTGGGTGCGCAGCTCGTCGTAGACCAGCTGCACGCCGACGCGGAGGAATTCGACCAGTTCCACGTACGCGTCTTCCTCGATCTCCGTCTGATCCATTCCCACCGAACCGCCGCGCGAGATCTCGGCGAAGTCCGCCAGCACCTCGGCCACCTCTCCGGACGGCGAGGATCGGCCCGTGGCAGCGGACCCGAAGCCGTACAGGAATCCCTGGCACCAGGCGGACAGCGCGTCGACGCGCTCGTCGAGCGACGCGTCGTCGTCGGGGAGGAGCGGATCGAATTCCATGTCGGGCGCGGCGAGGACGGCAGCGCTCTGCTCGTAGAGATCCGCCAGCGGGCCGTCGCGATCCGGCAGCGTCACCGTGTCCGGCAGTATCTCGTCGAGCCAGTCGCCGAACCCGAAGCCGCTGCGAACACAGAGCGCCCCGCACAGGCAACCATGCGCCTCGGCAGCGTGGACCGACGAACCTCCGGCCGCAAGCGCCTGCGCCACTTCGTTGAAGGCCAGCGAGGATGTCATTGGCACTTATCGTAACATTCCGACTCGCCGTCGGCCCTGCAAGCCCGCGCTTCGGATGCCTCAATTGCTTCCCCGTCGGGGCGGCCCTATAGTTCTCCGCATATGAACGATACCGCCGCAAAATCCCCTGTCGATGCCGAGCTCCGCCGACTGGAGCGTCGACTCGACGAGCTCGTCGTGGCCGTGCAGCAGCTCAAGGAAGAGAACCGCGCGCTCCGTCATCGTCAGGACAACCTGATCTCCGAGCGGGCCAACCTCCTGCAGAAGAACGAGCAGGTGCGCGCCCGCGTAGAAGCCATGATCGGGCGCCTCAAATCGATGGAGCACAGCGCATGAGCGACGATCGCATCACGCGGGTGAGCGTCCGCGTGCTCGATCGGGAGTACCAGGTCGCCTGCCCTGCCGAGGAGCGGTCCGATCTCCTCGATTCGGCCGAATACCTCGACGCCAAGATGCGCGAGGTGCGCGACAGCGGCAAGGTGGTCGGGCTCGACCGGATCGCCGTGATCTCCGCGCTCAACATCGCCAACGAGCTCATCAAGATGCGCCGAAACGGCGGCGGCTCGCTCGACGGCGACCTCGGTGCGCGGCTGCGCGGGATGCGCGAGCGCGTCGAGAGCGCACTGGAGAAGGGTAAGCAACTGGAATTGTGAGGGACGCGCGTCGCGTCCCGACGTTTTGGCGCCGCCTGCGGTGTTCGACACGGTCCGGGTTACCTCTCGACCGTAAGTCAAAACCCAGGGGAGTCAGGCTCGTCGGCAGCATTGTGCAGGTCCGCCTCGAGCGGAAAGCCTTAAGTGCCGCAGCCTTCCCCGAATGTTGCTCCATGTCGAGAGCAATGGTTCGTGACGGCACAGGTGGGTGGCGCCTCCCCTCTTCTCCCGCGGGTCGACATGCAGGAGCG
>Ga0075418_10008892_pt1 | contig 11263 bp, 9 predicted proteins | sample SoiMetdeltSBSDD2_FD_81776 | JGI IMG/M metagenome (GOLD analysis project Ga0075418, IMG submission 81776) | Bulk soil microbial communities from a Populus tree surrounding site in Tennessee, USA - Soil MetaG P. deltoides SBSDD2 | ecosystem: Environmental > Terrestrial > Soil > Tree plantation...
GTAGAGCCGGACCTGGGCGCCGCCGGGATAATCGACGCGCAGCTCGCTTTCGTGCACGGTCGCGCCGGCCACCCGCGCCGACGACATCGCCGCGCGCAGATAATCCCACGCCACCGCCTTGGACTGGCGCAGGAACGGCGAGAGATAGGCAAAGCGCGGCCGCACGCGCGGACATCGCAGCGCCTGCCGCTGCAGGTCATGGATGCAGGCCACGGTCTTGCCGGCGCGGCGGTGCGTCACGATGCAGGCGAAGCGCTGCCGCCGTTGATGAAAGGGGAGGAATTGACGTCGGGGCCGGTAGTCGACCAGTCGTCGCTGTCTTTCCATTCGAGCGTCACCTGTCTCGGTCTATCGTCCATGCTGGCGCCGGACGCGCACTTGCCGTCCATGCGGTCGAAGATCTCCTTGATCGCGGAGATATCGCCGCCCAGCGCCCGGGTGATGAGCTTGCCCACGACCAGCTCCAGGGTTTGCACCCGCTGTCCGTCGCCGCCATCGGCCTCGCGCCGAAGCGCGGCGCTCAGCGCCTCGCGCATCGGCTTGCTCGTATCGCCGCCGTCGGGCGGCGCATCGTCGCTGCTCATGGTCTCTCCTTCCGCGTGTGGATGTCGTCGATCCTCTCGCCGATGCCTGCGACGACCGCACGCATCGAAACGGTGGTCGATCGGCATTGTGCGAGAACGCGCCGACGCGGCACGCGTCCGAACAATGCCGTTCGCGCCCGCGCGAGGCGGATGCCCGGCGCCGCTCCAGATCGAAGAACGTGGACAGGTTGGTAACGGCAGGCGACCAACGCGCCGTGCTACGGCAATAGGTTCAGGCCGCCTCGTCCAAGCATCGTATTGACCCTGCCTGTGACTGGGCGCACGCGCAAGCGAATGGCCCAACGGGGTTTCGCCTGCGCACGCCGCAAAAGCGTTCCGCCCCGGAAGCCGGGGCGGTGTTCATGCGCACTTTTGGATGATGTGCATTTTTACTAGATTCGCTGTAACATGTCAAGCGGAAAAGCGGGCGTCGGCGCTGTCGGTTCAACCACGTTCTCAGTCGAGCTTCACCGCGAGCGCTTGGACGACCGGCGTACAGAGCCCGACATCAGGGACCGCCGGGAACGCCCGATCGTCGGCCGCCGCGACCATGCCCGCCCCCAACGGACTGACCCTTGGGGGACCGCGCGGGGCCGTCGTTTCGACCCAAAAAAAAGTTGTGGCGTCGTGGAACCAACCGGACGGTCAAACGTTGCGCCGAAGGTTGGAGGTATCCCTGTCATGCCGGGTGTCAGGGAGCGCTAGTCTGTGGCGGCCGGAAAATCGGTCGGCCGCGAACGCAGGGGGCTGCAATGACCCGATTCCTGAATGAACTCCTGCTTTTTTCCTGCTTGGCGCTGTTTGTCACCGGGGTCGTGCTCGCCGCGGCTAGGTTATTGATCTGACGTCGCCTTCCCCTCAATTCAGTCACCGATGCCCGTTTAGCTGGGCCGCTTACCCCGCGTGAAGCATCATTGACGAATCGTGAGATGGGTCACTCTATAGGGCGAGCTCTGGGCCAGGCCGGCTTGATCTATCTCGCGATCGGCAGCTGCGCGGTGACGGCGCAGGATAATCGGCTTGGTCGCGCAACATTCGCGGAAATGGTGGCCTATGCCCGAGTTGCCGCCGGCCCCTGCGAGCGTCTAGCGCCCGACGCGGAAGAGTTTCACGCGCTGGCGCTCATGAGGCTGATCAAGCCACCGATCACCGGAAAAGAGATTCGTGCAAAGGAACAGCAGGTCAAGCGGCTTCGAGATCGTCTAGGGCTGAGACACTGGTGCCAGCTCTACGCCGGTGAAATGGCCCGGGCCCGAATCCTGGTCAACGCTCTCCGAAGACAAAATTAGTCGCTCGACAAAATGCCTGCGCCTTCGAGGTGCCCCTTACACCCGTGGGCTCGGTCGGCACCACGGAGTTCGTGGTAACTGCTCATTGCAGCGCAAGCGCCTTGTTGTCCAGTCCATCGCGGAGACGGCACGTGTTGTCGGCAAACAGGCCGAAGCGAAATTCAAGCCGGGCATCGAGCGTGCGGTCGAACGATATCAGCGTCTGCATGAGGTTGGCGCGGATCAGGCGCACCGGGGCGGCGTTGACGACGCGAAGACAATGGGAGAACTGCACCGGCAGAAGGATATAGGCCGGTCCGTCGCTGGTTGCCCGTATGCGAACGCCATCTCGCTCGACCGTCATCTCCACGTTGCGCGCTTGTGCGCTCGCGGGCGGGACCTCATCCGAAACGACCGCGATCTGATCGAGGCGGCCCTGGTTCTGCCGCAGCCAGTTTGCGATTTCGTCGGCGGTGGCCGCCTTGGCAAAGCGCGTCGGGCTGTAGGTCCCGAGATTGGCGCCGCGAAGCTCGAACAGATACTCCTCGGGGGCGTCCGATGCCTTGACGTCGAGACGGACGACCCCGGGACCGTCGATCGTCTCGGTGTTGGTCAAAATGAACCGAACACCAAGAGCACGCAGGATGTTCGGCTCGATGGCGAACGCACGCAAGTAATTGGTGTGTATTCTCATTCCGGCGGGCGCGAGCAGCCGACGTATGAACGCATGGGCCTGCGCCGACGTCCACTCGCCATATTCTTCGAGGGTCGGAACGTTCGAGCGCCAGAGATAGACGGTATCGTCGAAACGATTGAGCGAATATTCGACATCTTTCGGGTTGTCGTCGCTCGTCCGGCGCGTTGCCAGCCAAATCGTGGCAGCAAAGCCGCGAAACGGCTTTCCGATCTCGATCGCCGCGTGCTGGTGCAGATAGTCGCGCACGGTGGGGTCCCGCGCCGGCGGCGTCGGTTCACGCATACCCATCGACAAGTGAACCAATGCCAGAATCGGAAATGCCCACAGCAGCGCGGTGCGGCGCCAGCCCGTTCCACGCGCCGCAGAAAGCGAGATCGCAAAGCGTCTGCTGCGATACGCCTGGACCAGCGCGACGAGCGCAACCAGGACTCCGACCGCGGCGGCAAAGACGGCAAGCTGAGCCGGCCGATAGCGCTCGCTGCCATAGGGATTCTGCAGGATGACGATGACGGTTACGAGGAGAAGGAGGCCGAAAGCAAAATCGGCGAAGAAGCGGATGACGTGTTCGCGGTGCGACGGTTTCGCGTGCGCGGATGCGTGGCGGCTGAACAGGTCGAACGGTTGAAAGAACGGAACGACGGCGAACATGCAGATGAAGGACCAGGCGGACAGCATCAGAAAATGGCTGGAGAGCACGCCGGCCGGGCCGAGCGAGATCGTCTGGTAGGCATAGGCATGGACGTGGACGAGGCCGATATACCCGATCAACGCCGCGGCCGCGGCCCGCAGCTGCCCGCGATGCATGACAATCGCGATCGCCGCTCCGCAGAGGGCTGCGATCTGCAGCCAGGCGCCGCGATTATGGACGCACAGCAGCAGCCGGGGATCGCTGCATATCGAGTGATCCCGAAACAAATGCAGCCAGGACGCCGCGGACAGCAGGCGGTCCCACGCGACCGCGGCCGTCGGTGTGCGACCGGCGGTGGCGACCGTGCCGAGATAATAATCGAGAAGCCCGGACGAGAAAAAGAACATCAGGCATAGCGCCAGTGCCGCAATCTTCCACGCCCATTCGGCGAGCGCGCGTCGCCGCGTCAGGAGGAGCGTGGCGGCCACCGCCACATAGGCCGGCGTGGCGAACACGAACGTGAACGGCGCCGACAGCAGTCCGGATACAAACAGGATGAAGACGCCTATGGCCAGGACCGCGTTTCGCCACCAGGCGCCGAGACGCCCGCAGACCAGCAGCAGCGCGGTGGCGCCATTCAACGTCGCCTGCAGATGCGCATAGTAGGGCGCGAGCGCATACCAATCATAGATCCGGAAGACTTCGGAGAAAGGCGGAAACAACAGATAGAGGTAGAGTTGCGCGGCGACCGTTGCCATCGGCCAGGAAAAACCGATCACGCGGGCGAGCGCGACGATGCTGACGGCCAGCTCGGCGGCATAGACGATATAGGAGGCAATGTTCTTTGACGGGTCGCCGAGCGGCAGCCCCAGCGCCAGCGCTCCCGGGTTCAGCCAGGGCAGGTTGGGAAAATACATGGAGCCCATTCCCGCCAGCATGCTGTAGGGACTGAGATCGAGAACCTTCCCAAAATGAAGGATCGCCTCGACGTTCCATTTGGCCCATTCGCCGTCAATCGGCCGGTAGAGCGCGGACGGCATGCGCTCCATGCCGACGATCATCAGGACGACGAGAAGCCCCCAGGACAGGAGATAAGGCAACGCCCGGCGCGCAGCCTCCACCACCACGGCGTTGGTCTTGGGCAAGGGCGAGTGCATCGAATCTATAGTTCTATGCGAGATGCCCCGTCAGCTTAGCACTACAACTGCGGCTTCCACAGCTACGCGCAGTGTTACGCGACCATCTATGGGAACGGCGGGTGGTGCCGGCCCAACATTTTCGAGCCGTCCGGCCGGGACCGCCGCTCAGGCAGGAGGACTCCGGGGCGCCCGCTATTGAGGCCGCGCGGGGACGTCGGCCGTCGGCTCTGCGGAGAGGGCTGTCAGACGCTCCGCCAGCGCGCGCGCCACCGAAGGCTCCATCTCAACCCGGACAATCTGGGCGGTGGGACGGTGCCAGTCGTCCAGCAGATGGAGGCTGATCTCGATGTTCTCGCCCAGCGCTCGGGCCAGCGCCAATACGGCAGTGCCCAGGTCATGCGGTGGAGACCCGCGAAATTCGGCGACCATGACGCGATTCCTCCCGAGCTCGTTGGCAGGCCCTTTTAGCCCCGCTGTTTCAGCCGCTCAATTTCCTTCAACGCTTCGTCGCGCTGGCGCAGGAATTCGTTGCGTTCACCCAGGGCAATATCGCGCTGGCGCAAATAGGCGTCGCGTTCGCTCAACGCGGTGTTGAGCTCGCGCAGATATTTGTCGTGCTGCGCAAGAGCCTGCCGCAACGCCATCTCAGCCTTCGCGAGCTTTTTCCGCGATCCCAAGCCGAACATGCAATCCCTCTGCCTTTGCAATCGGGCTATGCCCTAAGCGTCTCAATGCGTGACCTTGCGTTTAGGGAAAAGATAATTTGCTCATATGCACGCTATTGTCGAGTTTATTCCCCGCTGGCGCATTCATCAAAGGCCCCGGCAGGTGCACTGCCGGGGCCGGCGCTCCCGTAGCGGCTTTGGGTTGGGGGGCCTTCGGGGAGCACCACCAAAGTATCGCCTGAGCGGCGCTTTCGTTCCGTCACGACCCATCGAGCGCTATTTCTTTGAGGCCCGCCCATCTGAGCCATTTCTGCCAGTTCGCTTCCAAATCCGCTTGCGCGGCTTCCAACGAGGGCGCGGCGCCATGGCCGCGACTGTCTGCGGGCTTGCCGGAGACGCCGTGCAGCGACCAGAACCATGTGCGCGGTTCCCCGCCGCCTTCTTCGGGCGCTTCGCGGTAGATGTAGCCCACCGCCCACTCGCCGCTGCAGGCGGTGCAGTCCTTGCGGATTTCGTGTGGGGACAAGACGAGGCCGGTCTCGCGGAACTTCAGAGGCATCCTGTAGCCGTAACGCAATCGCCCCACCCACGCGGCGGCGTCATTGCATCACCGAGCATGAACGAGAACTGAATGCGGCGCGGAGGAACGACGATTCATCCGCTGCGTCCTCGCGGTGACCCTGCCGGCAGCGCAACGCGGTGATCCAAGTTCCAGGTTGCGGATGGCAGGGCGCCGAGAGCTGGCGTAACCGGCGCGACCCCCGGGAGACGCACGGGCGGCCGATCGCGACGGGCGGCCGCATCCGGCGAACGCCGCGGATCGCTTCTCGCATCTGCGGTCGCCGATGCTATATCAGGCGCATGTGCGGACGAGTGATTCAGAGCGGCGGACCGCTGCGCTATGCCATCGTCGATGGCCTGAACGTGCGCGACAGCCGCGTGCACAATTATCCGCCGCGATGGAATGCGGCGCCCAGCCAGGAACTGCTGGTGATCCGGCGCAACCACCGCGATGGCGAGGTCTCGCTCGAACCGCTGCGTTGGGGGTTGATCCCGTATTGGTGCAACGATCCGAAGGGCGGTCGCAAACCGATCAACGCCAAGGGCGAGACGGCGCGCGACCTGCCGACCTTCCGCGAGGCCTACCGCAAGCGCCGCTGCATCGTGCCGGTCGACGGCTTTTTCGAGTGGAAGGCGATCAAGGGGCAGAAGGCGAAGCAGCCCTACGCGATCGCCATGAAGACTGGCGCCCCGTTCGGGATCGCCGGCATCTGGGAGAACTGGAAAGAGCCGGCGTCGGGCGAGTGGATTCGCACCTTCGCCATCCTCACCACCGACGCCAACGCGCTCGTCGCCGACATCCACGACCGCATGCCGGTCATTCTCGCGCCGGCGGATTACCAGCGCTGGCTTGGCGAGGAGCCGGATCCGCGCGACCTCCTGCGCCCCTTCCCTGCCGAGCTGATGCGCATGTGGCCGATCTCGACGCGGGTCAACAAGCCGGAAAACGACGACCCCTCGATCGTCGAGCCGATAGAACTCGCCGCCGGCGCGGCATAGGCCCGCCAGCGGAAATGTGCAGATAAGTTTTGATCTACGATCGAAAGGCGGAGGCGTCGAGGACGGCACTGCCTTTTCCGCCGTGGCGCCTTCCGGGCGGCTCGCGTGTCTCCGGCTTTCGATCGTGCGCGCTTTGTTAACGGACAGACACGGACATGGTTTCAAGCCAACCATGTTCTGTGTGCAGACACCTCTGCAAAAGGCGCATCCCCCGTCGCCGAAAACTCCTCAAACTCGTTTGCCGGTCCTGACAGAGGGCCCTCCCCCATCGAGTTCCATTATTCGGCTCGCACAGTTCGCTTTCCGGCAAGGAGTTCCATGGCGGCCTATTTGAACGAGCGGCTTTCGATGGGGCTGGCCGCAGAAAATCTCAGAGGCTACTTCATTCAGCGCAGCCGCTGGTGCCGCGGGGGAATCCAGACCCTGTTCGTGCGCAACGGACCCATTCGGGGGCCCGGTCTCAATCTCTTTCAGCGCCTCATGTTCATCCCGCTGAGCTGGTTGATCCAGTACGTGGTCCGTTTTTCCATTTTGATCGTGCCGCCGATCTATCTCTGGACCGGCGTTGCACCGCTCTATTTCACCAGCATCTCGGATATCATTTACTACCAGCTGCCGGTCCTGCTCGCTTACTTCTTCCTCATGCTGTGGATCACCCCGACGCGATATTTGCCGATCGTGTCGAACGCCGTCGGGGCATTCTCCACGTTTCGCCTCCTGCCCACCGTGATCGCGACCTTGATCAAGCCGTTCGGGACCCCCTTCAAGGTCACGCCAAAGGGTAGCGGGGCCGAACAAAACGACTTCGACGCCTATACGTTCACATGTATCGCGACCCTGATCGCGCTCACCGCGCTCGGGGTCATCATCAATCTCGTTCCCGAATGGTCGCCAATAGTCAAAGGCGAGTTCTCGGTCGTGGCGATGTTCTGGGCTGCCGCCAACATTGTCGTGCTCGTCATCGCCGCGCTCATCTGTTTTGAAAAGCCCCGCCCTGCGGTTGATAGTTTTTCCATTGGCGAACCGGCCCAGGCTCGCTTCGCGGGGCGATCTCTTCCGGGACGGCTCGTCAGCCTGTCTCTCGACTCCGGCATCGTGGAGTTTCGGCAGGACCTGCCGATCGGCATCGGCGAGGAAGTCCTGGTCGAAGCGGCCGGTTTTCCTCACCTCCCGTCCCGCGTGGAGACGATCGGCCAACAGCGGGAGGGACACATCTCCGTCCGGTTCAAGCACAGCCTGGACCCGGCGGCGCACGATCGTCTGATCGTGAAGCTGTATACAGGAGACTACTCGCACGACATCCCGCGGCTCGATACGCCGGCGATTGTAGGCGGGTTGTGGAAGCGGGCTTTTGGCCGGGTTGCCCAGAATCCTTAGCCCGGCGCCCCTCGCCGTCTCGCAGCGGTGTGAGAGCAACCTCGCTATTGCTCGAATCATCTCGATTGCCGCCGCGGCAACGGAGTCGGTCCGCCCGCTCTCCGCACGCCACCGACTCGGGCGTTTCCGCGGGATTCGATATCTTCGCTATGGGCAGCAGGCGCCTGCGCGGGTCACCTCACGCCGATCAGATCGATCTCGATGAGCGCGTCCTTGACCAGAAGGCCGGTCGTCCCGACGGTCGTGCGCGGCGGCGGGACCTTGAAGTATTTCTTCCACACCTCGTCGAAGCCGTTGAAGTATTTGAGATCGGTCAGGAAGACCTGGGCCTTGACGATCTTGTCGAGGCTGCTGCCGGCGGCCTCGAAGGTGCGCTGCAGATTTCTCATGACGTATTCGGTCTGCAGCTTGATGTCGGAGCCATAGTAGGGAAACGCCTCGTGGCGCCGCGCCTCCGGCGCGATTCCCGTCACGAAGTCGCTCGGGAGCTGGCCGGCCGCGAAGACATGGTTGCCGATCACGAACGCTTCCGAGTAGTTCGCCAGCGGCTTCGGGCCGCTCGATGACACGATCTCGTGCTTGAGGCCCGGTCGTGGCACGTAGCCGATGAGGTCGATCTCCACCAGCGTCTCGCGCACCAAGAGGCCGGTGGTGCCGACGGTCGTGCGCGGCGGGGGGACCTTGAAATAGCTCTTCCAGACCTGGTCGAAGCCGGCGAAGTCGTCGAGATCGGTAAGGAAGACCTGCGCCTTCACGACATGCTCGAGCGAGGAGCCGGCGGCCTCGAACGTCCCCTTGAGGTTTTTCAGGACGTAGTCGGTCTGCAGCTGGATGTCCGAGCCATAGAACGGAAAGTTCGCCCGCTTGCGCGCCTCGGCCGGAACACCGGTCTTGAAATCGCTGGCGAGCTGGCCGGCGGCAAAAACGAGATCGCCCACCCGGACCGCCTCGGAGTAGTTCGCCAAAGGTTTCGGATTGTCTGATGTCACGACCGCATGCTTGCGATCCGCGCCGGGGACGTAGCCGATGAGATCGATCTCGATCAGCGTGTCCTTGACCAGGAGGCCTGACGTTCCGACCGTCGTTCGCGGCGGCGGCACCTTGAAATATTCGCGCCACACTTCGTCGAATTCCGCGAAGTCGTTCAAGTCGGTGAGGAAGACCTGAGCCTTGACGACGGAGTCGAGAGAGGAGCCGGCGGCCGCGAACGTCCGCGCCAGATTCTTCAGGATGAAGTGGCTCTGCAGCTTGATGTCCGAGCCGTAGAAGGGAAAGTTCGCGTGCTTGCGTGCTTCGGGCGGCACGCCGGTCTTGAAGTCGCTGGCGAGCTGACCGGCGGCAAAGACGATGCCATCGGCAAGCGTTGCTTCCGAATAGTGCGCCAGCGGTCGCGGATTGTCCGACGTGATCGTCTTGACGTCCGTCATAGTAACCTCCCCGGGGACATTGAAACGGCCGGCCGCCCGCACCACCGCGGGGCGGCCGGATCTTTGATTGTTAGTTCTGTACCGCCATGTTGCGGGCGTTGGTCTCCTTGCCGTCCACGATCTTGACGACGTGGGTGACCAGCAGCGGATCGCCCTTCTCATCGAACTTGAACGGCCCGCGCACGCTCTCGAAGCTCAGGCCGGCGAGCGCGTCGCGGACCGCGGCGCGATCCTCCTTGCCCGCCTTTTCGATCGCCAGCAAAGCGAGCGTGATCGCGTCGTACGCTTCCGCCGCGTAGGCATCGGGCACGCGGCCGAAGGCTTTCTGATATTTGTCCATGAAGGTTCGGGCGGCGGGGATATCCGCGCCGGTGGCCACGCTGAAATGCGTGGTGAAATAGACGCCGTCCACGGCGGGGCCGCCGAGCTCGATATATTTGGGCGTGGCGACACCGTCCGAACCGAAGCGGACGAGATTGAGGCCGGTCTGCACGTACTGCTTGGCGATGAGCGCCCCCTCAGTATAGCGCGACCACTCGATCATGGCCTGGGCCGGGCTCGCCTTGATGCGGCCGAGCTGCGCCGTGAAGTCGATGTCGCCGCGCGTGTAACGTTCGTCGGCAACGATCTCGAAGCCGTACTTCTGGCCCGCGGCCTTGAAGGCCTCGAAGCCGCCGCGGCCGAAATCGTCGTTGACGTAGAGGAAGGCGAACTTCTTCAGCTTGGGGAATTTCTCGTTGATGAAGCCCGCAAGGTCGGCGACCAGCTTGGTGTCAGGGACGGGCGAGCGGAACACCCACTTGTTGCCCTGGGTGGTGATGCGCTGCGCGGTGCCGGCGACCACGATCTGCGGCGTCTCCGATTGGCGGCTGACCTGCGAGGCGGCGAGGCTTGCCGGGCTGCTGATGCTCCCGATGGTGATCAGGACCTCGTCGCGGGAGATCAACCGCTTGGCGACGTTCACGGCCTCTTCCGGCTTGCCGGCGTCGTCGCCGTAGACGACCTCGATCTTCTTGCCGCGGATGCCGCCGGCGTCGTTCTTCTCCTTGATCGCGAGCTCGACCGCCTCCTTCTCGCTCGATCCCATGGCGGCGGCGTCGCCGGTGAGCGGGCCGAACACCCCGATCTTGATGGTCTGGGCGGATGCGGGCGGCGCGGCGGCCACCGTGAGCAGTGCGGCTATGCATAGGGATGCTAAACTCAGCGCACGCATCGTCGGATCTCCTGTGGTTGGGGGTTGCGGGGATTCAAGGCGCCGCCGGGTGAGCGGCCGGCGGATTTGTTGAAGGCGTTTCGAATTCCCAATCCTCCTGGCCGAGATAGCTCGCCCAGACTTGCGGATTCTGCAGCAAGCGCGCGCTCGAATCGGCGAGCACGATGTTGCCGGTCTCGATCACGTAGCCACGCGTCGCGAGCGTCAGCGCCAGCTCGGCGTTCTGCTCCACCAAGAGCACCGTGACGCCGTCGGCGCGAAAATGCTCGATGGCCTTTGCCACTTCCTCGATGACGATCGGCGCCAGGCCGAGCGACGGCTCGTCGAGCAGGAGGAGCACCGGTTGCGCCATCATCGCACGCCCGAAGGCAAGCATCTGCTGCTCACCGCCGCTCAGCGATCCCGCGAGCTGCCGGCGCCGTTCGTAGAGGCGGGGAAACAGCGCGAACACCCGCTCGCGCGTCGACTTCTCCTTGCCGTGCGCGCGCGGCGAGTAGGCCCCCGCGGCAAGGTTCTGCTGCACCGTCAGCCGCGGAAAGACCCGGCGGCCTTCGGGCACCTGGATGATGCCGCGCGCGACGATGTCCTCGGGCGACAACCCGGTGATGTCCTCGCCTTGAAATTCGATCGTTCCAGCCGACGGCCGGACCAGGCCCGAGATGGTCTTGAGCGTTGTCGACTTGCCCGCGCCGTTGGAACCGATGA
>Ga0075418_10008893_pt1 | contig 11262 bp, 8 predicted proteins | sample SoiMetdeltSBSDD2_FD_81776 | JGI IMG/M metagenome (GOLD analysis project Ga0075418, IMG submission 81776) | Bulk soil microbial communities from a Populus tree surrounding site in Tennessee, USA - Soil MetaG P. deltoides SBSDD2 | ecosystem: Environmental > Terrestrial > Soil > Tree plantation...
CCGCGAGCGCGAGGGTTTGAACGTGCTGCCTGCCTCGACCGCCGGCCTCGTGGCGCTCCTCGAGCGCCACCGGCGGGACCCGCTCCCCGGCGACCGCTACATCGTCATCCTCACCGGGAGAAAGGCGTGAGCGCCCTGCCCGAAGGGGACGCGATCGTCTACTGCCAGGGCGCCTTCGGAACCACCAATGGCAAGACGGCGCACGGACTCGTGCGCCGCACGCGGCGTTACCGGGTGCGCTGCGTCGTCGACGCCCGCCACGCCGGCGCCGATGCCGGGGCGATCCTTGACGGCCGGCCGGCGGGGATCCCGATCCATGCGAGCGTGGAGGAAGCCATCGCGGCGACGTCGGCCTCGGGCCGTCCGGCGACGCACCTCGTCGTCGGCCTCGCCCCGGACGGCGGGCGCCTGCCGCCGGCGGCGCGGGGCGAGATCATGACGGCGCTGCGCGCTGGGCTGCACGTCGACTCGGGCCTGCACGACTTCCTCGGCGACGATCCGGGGATGCGGGCGCTCGCGGCAACGTCGGGGGCACGCCTGCGCGACGTGCGTCGGCCTCCCGACCGCAGTACGCTCCACTTCTTCAGCGGCAAGATCGAGGCGGTGACGAGCCTCAAGATCGCCGTCCTCGGCACCGACAGCGCCATCGGCAAGCGCACTACCGCCTGGATCCTGGTCGACGCACTGCAGGCGTCCGGATGGAGGACCGAGCTCGTCGGCACCGGGCAAACCGCGTGGATGCAGGGCGCCCGTCACAGCATCGTCCTCGACTCTTTAGTGAACGACTTCGTCGCCGGCGAGATCGAGCACGCGGTGTGGAGCGCGTGGAAGGAATCGGGCGCTCAAGTGATCGTCATCGAGGGACAGGGGAGTCTAATGAATCCCGCCTACCCCGGCGGTTACGAGATCCTCGCCGCCGGCAGGCCCGATGTCATCATCCTCCAGCATGCACCGGCGCGCCGGGAGTACGACGGCTTCCCGGGTTATCCATTGCACTCGCTGCCACAGCAGATCCAGGCGGTCGAGCTCATCGGCGGCAAGCCCGTGGTCGCGATCACTGTGAACCACGAGGGTCTCGCACCGGCGGAGATCCCCGCTGCATGCGCCGCCATCCGCAACGAAACGGGCCTGCCCGCTTGCGACCCCCTTGTCGACGGCGTCAGCCCCGTCCTGACTGCCCTCGGCCCCTGGCTGCAGCGGCAAGCTCCCGGGCTCACCGCCGAGTCCTCCCGCTGAAGCATCCCGAATCGAATGGGTGCGGACCGCTCGCTTGCCCGAGGGGTCGGTAGGCACGAGGATGCATCAAGCCGGCTGGGAATGCTGCAGCACTGGAGAGCCCGCTGGCCGCCTCAGCCGCCCCGACGCTCCGGCTTCGAATTCCGCCTTCTCGCAGTCGTGCAGGGCGAGGAAGTTCATTTCCGTGCGTTGCTCCGGACCTTCGGCTCGCATCCAAGGAGTCGGGGTAAGGTCACCGTTTTCTTCGATCCGATACAACCCGTACCCCAGGTCGCGAACGAACGCCTCCAAGGCCTCCGTCCGCCGCTTCCGTTCGGCGACGATGTCCTGCCTCTCGGCCGTGGTGATTTCAGGGAAGACCCTCGCGTCGGTCTCGAGATGGAGATAAGGCAGGACTTCCAGCAACAGGATCGGCTTGTGTCTCGCGATCGTCTCGCGCAGGCCCCGGACGACCTCGAGCTCCCCACCCTCGACATCGATCTTGATCATGCCGATTTCGTCCAGTTCGCAACGGCGCAAGACCTCGTCGCCGGGCATGAGGACGACATGCTCGCGGCTTTGAAAGAAAGCCTTGGGGCGGAATCCCGGCGTCGTGCTGGCACAGACGTCATAGTCGACGTTGTAATGCAGCTCGGCGATGCGAACCCGATCGGACAAGCCGACGGGCAGTATCTGACAGTGTCGCAGACCGTTCAGTTCGAGCAAGCGGTGCAGATAGGCACAACAACAAGAGCTCGGTTCGAAGCCGATGTAGCGGTGCAGCTGGCCCGCGACCAGCGTGACCAGGAGAGTTTGGCCAATGTTGGCGCCGACATCGATAAACGTCCCTTTCCGGCAATGGGTGAGCCAGGCAAGCAGGGGGTACAGAACCTCCCGTTCCACCTCGATGTTGCCGTAACCCACGCCGTTGATGATCGGAACCTTGAGGCTCGCCGACGGGCCGTGCAGTCGAACGATACGAGAAGTGTGCTGGCGAATGCGCCACGAGCTGCCGGCGACCCGAAGATAGGTACGGTCGATCAGGGACGGCATGCGGACTTGAACGCTCATAGGAAACACCGGGGGGGTCGGAGTCTGCGGCGTCGCTGGGGAGTGTAGCATCGCCGCCCCGGAACTCCTCCATTTTGTCCCGCACGCGTCGACGATATCGGGGCCTTCCTGACACCCCTGGGGGTGACTGGAACGCCTGCACGCTGCGTGACGGCCGAGCCCCCTCACTGAGATAATCCCCGCGACTCCGGCACCCGGCGTGCTCGTCCTCGGGTGTGGCTTCGCCACCGCCCGCGGAGCGGCCGGGAAGCGTCCAGCGAGGTTCGAACCCACGATGCCGCCCAAGAAAAAGACACTCCGGCGTCCACCTGTCGCTTCTCCGGCCGCGAGCCGGAAGTCCGGGGGCCGCCGCCACGCCCGCCCGGTCCCCGCAGCAGCCTCTGGCGGAGCGGATGCCTGGAATTGTCTGCACGTGATCGACCGTCTCGAGGTCGGCCCGGTGCGCCTCGAACCGCATCGCCTCGTCACTCCTTACACCCTCATCCGCAAGGGCAAGGCAGCCAGCACGGAGCACATCTACCGTTACGAAGAAGAGGTTTTCGATCCCTCCGATCCCGAAGGCCTAGCCCTCGCTCGGATGATGGCGGCGCAAATCGCGATCAACTACGGCCTCTTCTGCGAAGAGATCGTCTTCCACGGGGACTACGACGCCGCCGACCGCGACTTCATCGAGAAGATGATGGAAAACACCTCGCGCGAGATCGCGGTCAAAAAGTTCCTGCAGCCGAACCCGTTCCTCCTTGGCCCGGCGGCGTCGTTGCCCGTGGTGCGACCGTCGCGCTGGACGCACGCGCGCTTGCGCTTCACGAATGAGTCGGTGGGCACCGCACCGCGCCGGCGGCCTCCCAGTAACGACGATGCGCGGGCCACTGCCGGCTGGAGCGCCCGCCAGGAGAGTGTCGCCGTGCTCTCCAGTGGCGGCAAGGACAGCCTGCTCTCCTTCGGTCTCCTGCGCGAGATCGGCCAGGAGTTGCATCCGATCTTCATCAACGAGTCGGGAAACCACTGGCTGACGGCGCGCAACGCTTACAAGCATCTCGCTGTGGAGCATCCCGGCACCGCGCGAGTGTGGACGAACTCGGACCGGGTCTTCGCTTGGTTCAAACGGCACCTGCCCTTCATCCGCCCGGATTTCCTCAGCGTACGCGCCGACGACTACCCGATCCGCCTGTGGACGGTGGCGGTGTTCCTCTTCGGCGCCCTGCCGCTCCTCCGCAAGCGCGGCATCGGCCGGCTCGTCATTGGCGACGAGTACGACACCACGAGACGCGCCGTTTTCCAGGGCATCTCCCACTACGACGGCCTCTACGACCAAAGTCGGTTCTTCGACCGCGAGCTGAGCCGCTATTTCCAGCGTCGGGGCTGGGGAGTGCGGCAGTTCTCCTTGCTGCGGCCGCTGTCGGAGTTCCTGGTGCAGAAGATCCTGGCGCGGCGGTACCCCGATCTCTTCGTGCACCAGGTGTCGTGCCATGCGGCGCACCTGGAGGATGGGCGCGTGCGTCCCTGCGGCAAGTGCGAGAAGTGCAGGCGGATCGTGGGGATGCTGGTGGCGTCGACCGTCGATCCTGCGCTCTGCGGCTACACGCCGGCGCAGGTGGAGAACTGTCTCCGGGCCCTGGCCACTGCCGGCGTGCATCAGGAAGCCGACTGTGCCTCGCACGTCCTCTACGTGCTGCAGCAGAAGGGGCGGCTGCCGGCCGGCGAGGGCGTACTGCGGCCGCGCAGCCATCCCGAGGTCATGCAGCTGCGGCTCGATCCGGAGCGCTCGCCTCTCGACGACATCCCGGAGGACCTGCAGGAGCGCTTGCTCCGCATCTATCTGAGCCACGCGAAGGGCGCGGTGCGTCGCGAAGGGCGGGCCTGGGTGCGTTGCGACGCCTTCGTCGAGGTGAACCGGGCGGCACATCCCGCTGGTCCCCAAGCACAGCCTTCGGTGGGTCCCCAAGCGTCACTTCTCGTCGCCTCTCGGGCGCACGATTCCGCCGAATCACAGGCGCGGCATTCTGTCGGTCCCCAGGCACCACCCGACCAGGCGAAGCCCGATGGGTCTGCTCCGGAGCGCTCGCCGACGCCGGAGCGTTTCCTCTGGGGTGAGCTCACCTGGCCGGAAGCGAAGGAGCGGCTGCGCAAGGTGGACGTGGCGTTGCTGCCGGTGGGCGCCATCGAGCAGCACGGCCCCCATCTGCCTCTCGACACGGATTCCTACGATGCCGAGCACTTGGGACGTGAGGTGGCGGCGCGCTGCAAGGAGCCGAGACCCCTCGTTCTGCCCCTCATCCCTTACGGCGTGTCCTATCATCACGAGGATTTCGCTGGCACTGTGAGCATCGGCCCTGAAACGCTGTCGCGCCTGGTCTACGAGATCGGCATGAATCTGGCGCGGCAGGGCATCACCAAGCTCATCGTGCTCAACGGCCACGGCGGTAACTCCCCGGCCCTGCACTTCGCCGCACAGTTAATCAACCGCGACGCTCACATCTTCACCTGCGTGGACACGGGGGAGACGAGCGACGCCGATGTGAATTCCATGGCGGAGACGCCGAATGACGTGCACGCCGGCGAGATCGAGACGAGCACCACGCTCGCCACGCGTCCCGAACTCGTGCGGCTCGACAAGGCGCGCAAGCTGGTGCCGAAGTTCTCCAGCGACTACCTGGACTTCACCTCCAAGCGCAGCATCACTTGGTACGCCCGCACGGCCCGCCTTTCCTCGAGTGGCGTGCTCGGCGATCCCACGAAAGCGAGCCGCGAGAAAGGCGAGAAGATGTGGGAGGTCATGGTGCGCAATCTGGTGGAGCTCGTGGAGCACCTGAAGGGCATGAGCCTGGACGAGATCTACCAAACCCGCTACTGAGGGGCGGCGCAACTCACGAAGATCACCCGGCTCGAGGGAGGCGCACGCACCCTCACGGGGCTCAGACAACGCCGGGCGGAAGCAGCCCCTCACCCCTGGCCGATCACTCGGCCGCCCGCGTAACTCGCCCGTGAGGGTGCGAGCGCCGCCCTCGAAGGAGTTTCGCATGAGGATCACCCGCGTCGACGCTTGGCCGGTGACGATGCGGCTCTCCGAGCCCTACGCCATCGCTTACGAGAGCATCGAGTCCACGACCAACGTCTTCGTTCGCCTCGAGACCGACGGGCCGCACGTGGGCTACGGCTGCGCGGCACCCGATCTGCCCATCACCGGTGAGAGCGCGGAGAGCGTCCTTCACGCCATCCATGAACAAGCGGCGCCACTGCTCGTCGGTGCCGATCCGACGCGCGTGGGCCTGCAGCACCACCGCCTGCGCCCAGCGCTGCGCCCGCAGCCCGCGGCTTTCGCCGCTCTCGACATGGCGTTGCACGATCTCCTGGGCAAGGAATGCGGCTTGCCGCTCTGGCGCTTGCTCGGTGGCTACCGCGAGTGCATCGAGACGAACGTCACCATCGGCATCCTCTCCGAGGCGGACACCGTGGCCCGGGCACGCGACTGGGTGGCTCGCGGCTTCCGCTGTCTCAAGCTCAAAGGCGGGCGTGACATGGAAGACGACGTCAGTCGCGTGCTGCGGGTCCGCGAAGCCGTCGGCCAGAAGGTCGAACTACGCTTCGACGCCAACCAGGGCTACACGGTGGAACAGGCGCGGCAGTTCGTGACCCGCTCGCGCCAGGCCAAGCTCGTCATCCTCGAACAGCCCACGCCGAAAGGGGAACCGGCGCTCCTCGGCGAGGTGGCCCGCGACGTCCCCATTGCAGTCATGGCCGACGAGAGCCTGATGGGCCTGCGCGACGCCTTCCGCCTCGCCAAGAAGGACGTCGCCGACATGGTGAACGTCAAGCTGATGAAGGTGGGCGGCATCTTCGAGGCGCTGCAGATCAACGCTGTCGCCCGCGCCGCCGGCTACGAGGTCATGGTGGGTTGCATGGACGAAGCGGCGCTCGCCATCGCCGCGGGCCTCCACTTTGCCCTCTCGCGCGCCAACGTCGCCTACGCCGACCTCGACGGCCACCTCGGCCTGCAAGGTGATCCTTCCGACGGTGCCGTCATCCTCCGCGAAGGCATCCTCTACCCCAAGGATGCCCCCGGCCTCGGCTTCGACTTGCCTGCCTGATCGAACCGACACCACCGTGATCACCGGCCCGGACCATGTGGACGCACGCTGACGACGCGTCCCAGCTCTACGTTGAATCAGGCGGGGTTCGTTTTTGCACAATTGGTACAAAGTTTGTACGGCGCTGGGACACCCCCCCGGCGTCGGCTGCGTATCTTGCCTGTGTAGACAGTGAACGCAACGGCAAAGGATCCCGGCGTCCCGACCTGCTCCGAGCTTGGACGCCATGCACAGGAGAGCTCCAATGAACACACACAGAATCCTCACCCCGGAGAGGGCAGCTTCCACAGAGGGCACTCGCGTCCAGCTTCGCGTCATCCACCCTGACCCTCAATCGGCCCGGCGTCACCGCAGCGAAGGGGACTGGTTTCTTGCTCTGATGTACGCGTGCCTGGCGTTGTTCGTCGTCGCACTCGTGATGTACGTCGTCAACCCCGCGGTGACGACAGTCACGGGCGCTCCTGCCGAAGCATGGAGCTCACTGAGACCCTAGGCGCTCTACTTCACCAGCCGATTGTTAGAGCAGACGTCAGCGGGCGGTGGAGACCTCCGGGCCGGAGGGGGAGGAAATCCCGCTCCCGGACCGGGGGTCTCCACGCCGCTGATGGGTGGGACGAGTGACGCGACCAGGGTGCGCGCTGTTCGGGGCCCAGAACCTCACTTGCCCTTCATCAGTTCATCGTAACGCCGCTGCATCTCGCTCGGTGAGACTTCCTCGATGTTGTGCCCGATGTTCCACCGATGGCCGAACGGGTCCCGCACGACCCCGCCACGCTCGCCGTAGAACTCGTCCTGCGGCGGCCTCTCGACCTCGGCCCCGGCCTTGGCGGCGCGTTGGATGAACTCGTCGGCGTTGTCGACATGCAGGTGCATCGTGACCGTGGTCTCCCCGGCCGCCTGTGGCCCTCGGATGCCGCACTCGGGGTACTCGTCTGACAGCATGAGCGTCATGCCGCCGAAGTCCAGCTCGGCGTGGCCGATGCGGCCGCTCGGCTCGGTGAGGCGGAACTTCTCTTGGGCGCCGAAGGCCCGGTTGTAGAAGTCGATGGCCTGCGCTGCGTTCCGGACGTGGAGGTACGGGAACATCTCTTTGATCTTCATCGGTCGCTCCTTTGTGCGTGAACCACCATAGGCCAGTTTGAGGCGGGGGGAGCCTCCGGTCTTGAACGAAATTGACCTCTCCCCCTGTCCGAAAGTCGCACCGCAGAGCCGGACCGGGAGATCCGGGCCTCTAGTCCTTTGCTCATCCGGGCCTCAGGTGTTGTCGTGGGATCCGTACCTCAGAGCCTGGCGCTGGGATCCCTGCCTGGGGCGTCCTGGCCGCCGCTCGAGGGGCGAACGGGGACGTGGTGCGTGTGTCTCGGCGCAAGCGCGCGGAACTCGCCGGGAGTGACGCCGGCGAACTCCCGGAACTCCCGGGTGAAGTGCGGCTGGTCGCTGTATCCAGCGTCCAGGGCGACGTCGACCCACGCGGCCTGCGGGTCGGTGTCCATCCGCCGCATGATGCGCTGGAAACGGAGCAAGCGCGTGTAGAGCTTCGGCGTGACCCCCATAGCGCTCCGGAACAACTCGATGAACCGACGGTGGCTCCATCCACCTTCACGGACCACGTCGTGCACGCTGGCGGTCGTCGTGAAGCGCTCGAGGGCATGCGCCACGGCGGGGTGGAGGGCCCGCACCTTGGGAAGTCGCGCCGCGAGAAACGACTCGAGGATTTCGAGCTGCTGCTCCGGGCTCGCCTCCTGCAGTCGTTCGCGCATCTCGGCAGCCACCGGACCCCAGAGATCGTCCAGAGGCGTGTGACGCCCGGCGAGCTCTTCGGCGGGGACGCCGAACAAGAGCACGGAAGCGCTGGGGTGTAGCTGCGCCCCGACCGAGCCGACGGGCTCGGAGACGTCCCGCACGTAGAACGAGGCGCGTACACCGCCGACGATGGCGTGGCTGATCGTCTGCCCCGTAGGGTCATCGATGCTTTGGAAGAGCCGGAGCGGGTGATCCGTGAGACGGAAGACGAGGTGCATCTCCCCCGTCGGCAGCACGCGCTCGCGGGCGACACCGGCCGGCCGCAGCGAGGCCGTCGGCCCCACCGCCCACAGCGTCTGCACGAACGGGCGCAGGGACGGTCGCGGTGGACGCGTCAACACCCTGGGTGTGACCTGGTGCTTACGCATGAGAGCCCTCGATCGGCCGCCTTGAGTGCACGCCCCGTAGCGCCAGGCCTTGTGGGGCGGGCTGTCGTGACTTGGCACCCGATGGAACCATAGTATCGCTTTCGCCTTTCGCATGGCGACTCCTTGTCGGGACAGGGGAATGCATGAACGCCCGCCTGACGGCCATCGCCCAAGCTTCCGCCGTGCTCATCGCCGGCTCCGTCGCCAGCGTGCTGGCGAAGCTCGCCCTGCGCGACGTCCCCGCCTTCACCTTCGTCTGGCTGCAGATCGCCATCGGTGGCAACCTGCTGACGCTCTACACCTTTGCCTGGCGCCGGGAACGCATCCCGAAGCGTCTCGGCCGGGAGGTGTGGGCCTACATCCTCTGGATCGGGATCGGCAACTTCATGATCGTCCGGGTGCTGTTCATGCTCGCGCTGAGCAAGCTGCCCGCGACGACGCTCACCTACCTGGTCAACTTCGTGGGCATCGTGACCATGTTGATGAGCATCGTGATCCTGTGGGAGAAGCCATCCGCAGTTCAGCTGCTCGGTGCGCTCGTCGCCATTCTCGGTCTGAGAGTGTTCTTCCGCGAGATCCCTCCGCCTGCCGAGATGATCGGTGTGGTGTACGTGGCCGTCGGGGTGCTGGCGCTGGCCTCGACCAACAACATTGCCCGCAAGCTGGCCCTCGTCACCGAGAATGGTCTCTCCAACAGCGTCGTCTCCACGGTCGCCCTGTGGATCGGCGGCCTTCCGGTGGTCCTCGTCGGTCTCCTCACGGATTGGCCGCCAACTGTTTCCAGCGGGAGACACTGGGGCATCATCGCTCTGAACGGAGTGGTTTCGATCACCATCGGTCTCACCGTGTGGAACTACGTCTTGCGCACCCTCCGTTCCTACGAGGCCAGCATCCTCGGCACCTCGACGGTGTTCTACACCGCCTTCTTCGCCGCCCCCATCCTCGGTGAACGCCTCGCCTTGCATCAGATCGCAGGCATCGTGGCGATGCTGGCCGGTGTCGCGTTGGTGCAGCTGCGCCCGGGCCTCCGAGCTGGTGCATGGGGGCGGCGGGATCGGCCGCCAGACTAAGTCGCCGCCGGACCCGCGAGAGCGTGGTCGAGCCGCATGGCGAGATCGCCGACGAACGGCGGCCGTAGAAGCGACTCGTGGTCTCCCGCCACGAGGATCACTTCGGTCCCCTTTTCTGCGAGCCCGCGCCAGCGCAGGCGCGGGTCCCGCCGAGGGTCGCGCCCGAGGAAGGAATCCCGCGCCAGGAACAATGTGAGCCGGCCCGGATACGGCCGCGGACGATAGCGGCGGGCCATGTCTTCGATGGACGCGACCGCCCGGCGCGCGCGGCGGCGAGTCTCCCTGGCGCCGCGGTGGCCTTTCACTTTCCCGACCAAGTATCCGAGCTTGCCCGCCAGAGAGCGGTGAGACAGCTCGCGCCAGTGACGCTCGAGCCGGAGGCCTAGAGGGGCGACGACATGCGTCGGCGAGGACTCGACCACGATCGTATCGATCATCGCGAGGAGCTCGACTTCCACGCCTGCGTCGCACAGCTGCTGGGCGACCTCGAAGGCGATGATTCCGCCGAGGCAATGCCCGCCGAGGCGATACGGCCCTAGCGGCTGTACGTTGCGGATTTCGCTCACGAAATGCGCCGCCACCTCTTCGACAGAGATCGTGGCGGGGCACGATGCGCGGCCGTCGAGCACCGCGGCCTGAACGCCGTACAGCGGTTGCTCTGCGTCCATGGCGGTTGCCAAGTCGCGAAAAACCATGGTGTCGTCCTGCCCCCCTGGCAAACAGAAAAAGGGCAGGCGACGTCCCTCGGCGTGCAACGGAATGACCCTGTAGGGCGGCGGCGGCTCTCGCTCGATCATGGCGGCCAGCTGCTCGACCGTGGGAGCGCGGAAGAGCGCCGCCGTGGGCAGGTGAATCCCGAAGACGGCCTCGATCTCCGCCACGATGCGCACGGCAAGAAGCGAGTCGCCGCCGCACTCGAAGAAACTGTCCTGCATGCCGATGGGGGAGTGTTCGAGCACCTCCTCCCAGATCTGGATCAGCTTGCGCTCTTTCTCCGTCCGCGGCGCGGCCACGACCGCAGGGACGATCCTGGCCGTCGTCGATACCTCCGTGGAAATTGGCGCTGGTGCGCTGGTGTCCTGCTTGGATTCCGGGACGGCAGCAGGGGACTCTAGACGCTGGTGTACGCGTGGGTTTCTCGCATCCAGACCGATGAAGAGGTGTGGATGCTCCGACCGCAACGCCGCCCAGAGCGTCGACAAACCTTCTGCGGGCGAGAGCGGCAAGTACCCTTGGGCCCGAAGCGCCGCGTCGTACACATCATCTCGATTCATTCCGGTGCTCGTCCAGGAACTCCACAGGAGACAGTGTGCGCGCATTCCCAACGACTGTTGCTGGTGTGCGAGTCCGATCAGGAAGGCATTGGCGGCGGCATAGGCGCCATGGAGCGCACCCCCGGTATCCCCGAGCATGGAGGAGAAGCTCACGAACAGCGCCCCAACCCGCTCCCGGAGGAGCCGATGCAGCACCCATGCCCCGAGCACCTTGGCGCGGAGCACGCGCGCCAGCGTCGTCGTCGTTTCGTCGGCGAGCGCACGTGACTCGTAGAGTCCGGCGAGATGGAAGACCCCGTCGGGCATCTTGCCCCAACGGTGCACAGCCTCCTGCAGCGCAGAGTCCACGGCTTCCGCATCCGCGATATCGGCA
>Ga0075418_10008895_pt1 | contig 11261 bp, 9 predicted proteins | sample SoiMetdeltSBSDD2_FD_81776 | JGI IMG/M metagenome (GOLD analysis project Ga0075418, IMG submission 81776) | Bulk soil microbial communities from a Populus tree surrounding site in Tennessee, USA - Soil MetaG P. deltoides SBSDD2 | ecosystem: Environmental > Terrestrial > Soil > Tree plantation...
AAAAATATCGCGATAGTAGGTGCTGGTGTTATGGGACAGGGTATTGCCCAGGTGTGCGCATCCGCGGGCTATCCGGTAATGCTTTACGATATTCAACCGGATCTCACGAGGAGTGCCATTGGGGCAATCCGGAAGAACCTGGAAGCATCTGTTGAGAAAGGCAAGCTTTCAGCTTTGGCAAAGGATGAGGCCTTGTCGCGTATTCAGGCCGTTGGAGATTTCAGGCAACTGCAGGTTGATCTGGCGATTGAAGCAGTGATTGAAAAACGGGAAGTAAAGCAAAAGATACTTTTAGAGCTCGAGAAAATAAATGCGCTCGACTGCCTATTGGTGAGCAATACATCTTCGTTCCCAATTACTCAGCTCGCGTCCGTCCTTAAGCATAAAGAAAGATGTGCCGGTCTCCACTTTTTTAATCCTGCGCCCGTTATGAAGCTGGTAGAGATCGTCAAGGGTGGAGCAACCAGTGATGCAACAATTAAGAAGCTGAGTGGCTTTGTGGATACTATCTCAAAAACGTATGTGATGGCGGCGGACTCCCCCGGTTTTATCGTTAACCGAGTGGCAAGATTTTTTTATACTGAGGCCTTAAGAATTGTGGAGGATGGCGTGACAGACTTTCAAACAGTAGATAATCTGCTTCGGTCGAGTGGCTTTAAGATGGGACCCTTTCAACTAATGGACCTTATCGGGGTTGATACTAATTTTTCTGTTACCACTGCGTTGTACGATGCTTTTTATCAAGACCCAAAGTTCAGACCAAGCCGCTTACAGCAACAGAAAGTTGACGCGGGACATAATGGAAGAAAAAGTGGCAAAGGTTTTTATGATTATCCTGCTCAATAAAACAAGAATACTTTCGGGTTGGATCATTCTTCTCCTTGTTTTAGCTGCGTGTGAGCCAAATGAGTATGACGATCCAGTGCCATATGCGCCGTTTCCGGATATTGTATTAAATCTGAACTTGCCGGAAAATATCGGTCTTAAAACGGTTGGCGCAACGCTTACGGTAGGCGGTGGAGTTCGCGGTATTATTGTTTACTGCAAACAAACGAATGAATACATGGCTTATGAGCGCAATTGCACATATCACCCCAATGAAGCTTGTGCGACGGTAAATGTCGACGTCTCGAAACTTTTTCTCGTCGATCCTTGCTGTGGATCTACGTTCGACCTGGCGACAGGTGCGCCTACCGGCGGTATGGCTATACGTCCTCTTGTGCAATACAGAACAACGTTTGACGGATTATACCTTACGATAACGGATGAGCGGATAAATTAATCGATACGTTGGCGACACTAATGTTAACGATGAAATATTGCAACCCTGTACAACAGTAGCAGCTTAGGTGTACAGAATTCCTCGTTACTTTGCTGACGTCTAAAAATTCTTGCTGTCAAATTACGGTTCTTTTTTGTGTGCTCACTGGTTAGCCGACAGCTTCATAAATGCAGGGTCACTACGATCACAAAGGAAGCACAAATATCACTACGTGAAGTGCTAAAAAATGCGTCGTGCGCTTCGTGGTACTTTGTGATCATTGTGACCTGGCTTTTGAATTTTGATGTTCTATTGTTGGTATTAGACGTGTTGCCAGTTCATAACACCACGAAACCGAGGCAGCTTTACGATCAAGTGGCCAGGTTCGAAGGCTTATCGAATAATTAATTTGTTGCTATACTAGGCTGAATTCCGTGCGGCGTTAATGATGCCGAACATGCAGCGTAGCACAAGCTTTTGATATATCTTTTCGTATTGCTTTTCGCTTTCGTCCATGTTACGGAGCTGTTGAAGCGCAAACTGCTGGATGGTTATCAACGGGAGGACTATTTTTTCCCTTAATTTCACTGAATCCCTGTTAAGAGGATTGTTCTCCATAAGCTCCGACAAACCCGATACTTCGAGGATCATTTGAGATGATAACTTGTATTCAGCAAACATTTTTTTCCAGAATTCGCTGAACTCTTTGTCTTTGGCAAGATAGGCAGTTGCCGGGTAATAGCTTTTCGTTAGCGACATCATACTGTTGCTAAGCAATGTCCTGAAGAACAACGATTGCTTAAACAGCGTCTTCAGCTCACGCAGCTTGCCTTGCTTCTTCAATTCGCGGATGGCGGTTCCAACGCCGTAGAAGCCAGCAATATTCTGTTTCATTTGCGCCCAGGATCCCACGAAAGGAATTGCACGGAGATCTTCGAATTTGAGGCTGCCCTGACTTCTTTTCACAGGGCGAGACCCAATGTTTGTATCGCCGAAGTATGACAGTGGTGTTATCTTCTCGAGGTACGGCACAAACTTGGGATGCTGCTTCAGATCGATATATGCCTTATGCCCTTCTTCTGCAAGGCCGTTCAGTAGATTGATCTCACCACCAATGAGTTTGTTCTTTATTTTGAATACGGAGTTTTCGATGCCCGCTGACAGAAGCTGTTCAAGGTTGTATAAGCATGACACGGGCTTTCCGAAATTTGAACTAATAGTCTGACCCTGGATGGTGATCTGTACTTCCTTGTCTTCTATCGTATCTCCCAACGAAGCATAAAAGTCGTGAGTGTTTCCACCACCTCGTGCCGGCGGACCTCCACGACCATCGAAGAAGACCGCGGTGAAGCCATGTTCACGGGTGATCCTGGTGAGACTTTCTTTGGTTTGGAAAATAGACCAGTTAGCCCGAAGGTATCCGCCGTCTTTTGTTCCGTCCGAAAATCCAAGCATGATGGTTTGTTTGTTCTTTCTGCGGGCGAGGTGTGCGCGATATGCAGGGATGCTATACAAAGCAGTCATTACTGAGGAAGCGTTTGAGAGATCCTCAATAGTTTCGAATAAAGGAACGATATCGAGATTCAATGAATCGTCCTTTCCCAACACAAGGTTTGCCAGCTGATAGACCCGGATTACGTCAAGGGCCGACTGACAATTACTGATTACGTAACGATGACAGCCTTCCGGGCCGTTCTGTTCCTGGATCTGTCCAATGACGTTAATGCTTTCAATCAGTTCAGTCACGAACTCATCTTCAAACTTCATCGAAGAAGGCTTGAAGTCCAGGGAAAGAAGAACATCTATTTTTTCTTCTTCAGAAAGCTTATCGAATGTCTTAAGAGTTTTGTTTTTTGATTTCAGCTTGTCAATGATCGCTTCCCACACATACGCGTGCTTACGACTATCCTGCCTTATGTCCATGCTGGCAAAATAGAATCCGAATATGCGGACCTTTAAAATGAAGCCATCAAGAAGATTAAGGAAGAGACCTTTGTGATCCCTAATAAGAACTTCGCGTGCCTCGAACAGGTCGTTAAGTAGTTCGTCGGGGTGATGGTAGATTTCACCGTGTCCTCCGCCGTAAGCAATAGGGTAAACTTTGCGCTCTGCCCTCGCGACAATATGATCAACACCCTTGAATGTGAGGCGTCTTTTCAAAATACGAAGATCTCGATGGTAACATCTCAACAATGTTTGTTGCAAATGATGGGCAACTCGTAAAGTAATTTCGTGTGTAACGAAAGGATTGCCGTCGCGGTCGCCGCCGGGCCAGAAGCCAATCTTTATAAGATCATAGTTCACCCATTCTTCAAGCTTCATGTCCAGGCCTGTCATAAGTTTGCTTATGATTTCAGGGATTACCGGGTAGAACACATTTTCCAAAAACCACGACAAACTCACCGCTTCATCAAAAGGTGTTGGTTTTTCTTTGTTGATGATCGCAGTTTTTCCGAGTTGTCTCAAAAGCAAGTTTATGTGCTCCAGCCTGTTTTCACGAATCGACTGTTCGAGGTCATTCAGAATGGCTAGGACACTACCTGGATAAAATTGGGTGGGGTGGGCTGTCAAAACGATTCGAACACTAAAGTCCTCGAGCTTTCTCTTAAGCGCTTCAACAGCGCCCTCAGCATTGACGCGCAGGAGAAGTTCTGATACCGTACCTTTTCCTTTCAGATCATTTATTTCGGCAAAGGCGGCGTCCTCGATCGAATCGAATAGTACAACCTGTCGTTCTATGTATTGAATGAAGCCAAAAAGCAGATTGAATTGTTCTTCACGTGTCGCCTGCGGTGTGTATTCCCTGAAGAACTTCTTTATTATTGCTTTTGGATCTTTTCCCTTTTGATATTCACTTTCACAAGACTGTTGAAGCAGGGGGAGAAGTGTTCCCGTTCGATAAATCCCTGTATATGGAAGATTAAGGAAAAGACTGTTGTACATGTGGTAACGTGTAGAAACAGTGTCATTGAACTGACTTGCCATGGGTTGTAGTTGAGTGCTAACAAAGTTATTAAATACTACCTAGGCGAATCAAATGGGAGAGTGATTTGAAGACTTTATTTTCGAAAACGTTTACGGATTTTAAAAGCGAAAGCTGGCGTCAGCCAGCTTTCTATTGAGACTCTACTTGACCACTTCACCTTTGATGGTGAGGAGCACCGCGCCCCCGTCTGTATTTGCATTCACGGTAACCGTCTTTGTAAAAACGCCTACCTTGGCAGCATCATAAGTTGCTGTTACAAAACCGGACGATCCGGGGCTGATCGGGTCCTTGCTGTACTTGGTCACGGTACAACCGCATGAAGCTTGTACGGACGTGATAACCAATGGCGCATCGCCCGCGTTTACAAAGGAGAATTCATGCGTAACGGGATTGTTGGCTTTGACCTGTCCAAAGTCAAACAAGGTTTCATTCCACCTGAATGTTCCGATCTCTTTGATGAATGCATGCTGAGGTGTGGCATTTGAGGCAAGAGGCTGTTGCGCAATGGCAGTCCCGATAATCCCGATAATTATCGGGAGGGCAAAAGCGCAGACAAGAAGCGTTAAAATGATCTTTTTCATAAATAAGCAAGTTTAGAGGTTATTGATGGTATTTGTTCATTCAGGAGTTCTGTTTTCCGGTCGCGACGTCGGAATGTAACCTACCGAAAATGATTGATACAAAGCTGCAGAAACCCTCTAATTTGCGTTGTTAACGATTTTCTAAATTTTGTTAACGACTTGTTAATGTTTTTCTAGAGGGCGGCATTTATTGTAATTTTAAACTGTGAAAAGTTCAACCATACGGTTTATTGTAATCCTTGGTGCGCTTTGCATTATCGGCATCACCATCACTCAGATATACTGGGTTCGCCGCGCCTTTGACCTGAAGGAAGCAGAATTCGAACGCACCGTAAACACCGCATTGTATAATGTTGCTCAACAGATCTTCGAGATAAGTAAAACTCCATCGCCTGCCGTAAATCCTGTCAAGCAGGTTTCTACGAATTATTTCATTGTAATGGTTAACAGCGAGATCGACGCAAGTCTGCTCGAATTTCTTATTCGCAATGAATTCGAAAAGCGAGCTATCCGCGCTGACTTTGAATATGGCGTTTATGATTGCTCGAGCGAACGGATGGTGTACGGCGATTACGTGCCTCTGCAGACCGCGAAAGAAAAAAGAGTAACCAATAAGAAGTTTCCCCAATGGGCAAATCAGGGATATTACTTCGGCGTTCAGTTCCCCAATCGCATTGCGCACATCACAAACCAAATGGGAATTTGGTCGTTTTCTTCAGTTGTGTTATTACTTGTCATCGTCTTCTTTGCTTATACACTGTTTGTTATTCTGAAACAGAAGAGGCTTTCAGAGATTCAGAAGGATTTCATCAATAACATGACCCATGAGTTCAAGACTCCAATAGCAACTATCGCGGTATCTACGGAAGTGCTTAAGGATCCGGGAATTGTGCATCAGCCTGAAAGACTCCTCAACTATATGACCATAATCGAAAAGGAGAACACACGCCTTAAGCAACAGGTTGAACGTGTGCTCCAGATGGCGAGACTGGACAAAGAAGATATCGGCTTAAAGAAAGAGAATTTAAGTATTCACCATATTATTCAAGATTCTCTCCGTCATACTTCAGTTGCCTTGCAAGAGAAGAAAGGTAACGTTGGATTGGAATTATCGGCTGATGAACCTGCCATCGAGGGAGACAAGCTTCACCTCACTAATGTGTTCAATAACCTTTTCGACAACGCAATCAAGTATTGTAAGACAACCCCCTCGCTCATCGTAAGAACGATCAACGAGAACGGCGGGATTGCAATTGAAGTGGAGGATAACGGTATCGGTATAGCACTTGAAAATCAGAAACGGGTATTTCAAAAGTTTTATCGCGTGCCGACCGGGAATCTGCACGACGTCAAGGGATTCGGTCTCGGATTAAGCTACGTGCGGACGGTTGTTGAGGCGCATCGTGGAAAGATTTCCCTTAGAAGCGAGCTCGGAAGAGGAAGCATATTCAAAATATATTTGCCTGTACTTCGATAAAGGAACCCATATGGCGCATGTCTGAATCAAAGAGAATTTTACTTGTCGAAGATGATCCAAGTCTTGGATTTGTGGTCAAAGACAATCTTTTGATCAAAGGTTATGAGGTGACACTCTGCACGGACGGGGAAGAAGGCGAGAAGACATTTCACAACGGAAATTTCAATCTCTGCATCCTCGACGTTATGCTACCGAAGAAAGACGGATTCTCCCTCGCTCGGTCCATCCGGGAAAAAAACAAGAGTGTTCCTATCCTTTTCCTGACAGCTAAGTCGATGACGGAAGATAAGCTGGAAGGATTTCAAACAGGTGCAGACGATTACATCACTAAACCATTCAGTCTTGAAGAATTGTTTTACCGCCTCGAAGTATTTCTGAAGCGCGCCAATGTCCAGCTCGGTTATCACGAGAAGGTATTTTCTTTGGGACATTACGAATTCGATTTCTCGAACCTCATATTAAAAAACAGCACTACAGAGAAGCTGCTAACACAAAAGGAAGCAGACGTGTTGAAGCTTCTATATCAGAACCGCGAGCGTGTGTTAAAACGCGAGGAGATTCTAAAACAAGTTTGGGGTGATGATGATTATTTTATGGGAAGAAGTATGGATGTGTTTATTTCTAAGCTTCGGAAGTATTTAAAGGAGGATGCGTCTATACAGATCGTTAACTACCATGGGGTCGGGTTTAAGTTGGAGATTGGGTAAACACCCCCTTGACCCCCTTCAGGGGAAGAGAGTAAGCTTTCTAAAAACAATCACATCTAACAACGGTATTCAAGTCCCTTAAGGGAATTTTATGCCAACCATGTCTCTGTCCTGAAATGGTTTATCGAAGATCCACTTCAACAAGCCAAAACAAGTGTGTTAATAGCCCCGAAGGGGCGATATTATTGTAGACCGTGCATTGGCACGAAACGAGCCCCGGAGGGGCGACATTATTTCGCGGAACATTCACATTGTTCGAAGACTGAACAATTTCGCTAATCATTTTAATCAGGATTTCCCTCAAGGAAAGTCAATCGCATTCCATAGATTCTATTCTATCTTGTGAGTGGAATTCGTTTCCATTTTCTCCATGTAATATCATCGTTGTGTCGATTTGTTATGGCGGGAACATTTTCGCAATTGTACATACAGGTTGTTTTTGCCGTTCACGGTCGACAGAACCTAATTCATAAATCCTGGAGCCAAGATCTTAACAAATATATCTCCGGGATTATCACTGCTAAGAAACAGAAATCAATAATCGTTAATGGTATGCCTGATCATATTCATGCGTTCATAGGATTGCAACCATCGACCGCATTGTCGGATGTCGTTCGGGACATTAAATGCAATTCAACAAATTTCATTAATAATCGGCGTTTTGTGAGAGGGAAATTCTCATGGCAAGAAGGATTCGGCGCATTCTCGTATTCACAGTCTCACATTAAGCACGTCTATGATTATATTTTGCATCAAGAAAAAGAACATGCGACAAGAACATTTAAGGAAGAGTATATTGATTTGTTGGATAGGTTTCAGATAAAATACGATGAAAGGTTTTTGTTTGACTGGATAGATATGAATGAATAATATTTGGTCTTTGAATATCATTCTAACCTGCTGCGGGATAGTGACACGGAGGCGGGGAAGGATTTGTGAAATAATATCGCCCCTTCGGGGCTGCAATCTTTGCGGAATGTTACGGTCTACAATAATGTCGCCCCTTCGGGGCTATGACGATTGCCGTATGCCTGGTTTTACAATGATGGCACCTCAACAATAATATCGCCCTTCGGGGCTGCAATCTTTGCGGAATGAATGGTCTACAATAATGTCGCCCCTTCGGGGCTATGATGATTGCCGTTTACTCCGGCTTTATTATGATGTCACCTGTACAATAATATCGTCTTTTCGGGGCCGCAATTCTTTCCGAATGTTAAGGACTACAGTAATGTCACTCTTCCGGGGTTTCTGGTTGATCTGGGTTGTGGATTCCCGCCAGGTCGAGGTAGCGATTAATTCCGAATGTCTGATTCTTTTAATGAATAAAAAAGGGACACAAAAAATGCGTCCCTGTCTTATTCACTTGTTTTCGTTTTACCTACTGCTTACTGTTTCTAAGCAGACTGTTATTCTTGCTATAGAGAAAATAGATAAACAATCCAATTATCATCCATGCTCCCGCTGCCAATAAAGTATCCTTCGGAAGAGAAAAGATCATTCCTCCACAGATAAGGATACCTAATATGGGAACAATTGGAACTAACGGAGTTTTGAACGGACGAACCGCTTCAGGATTTTTGACTCGCATTACCCAAATACCTGCACAAACCATTACGAAGGCGAACAGCGTTCCAATGCTGGTAAGATCTCCTGCGACGCTTCCAGGTATAAAAGCTGCGAAGATCCCCACAAATACGAACAAGATCATATTCGATTTGTAAGGAGTACGAAACTTAGGATGCACATCCGAAAATACCTTGGGGATTAGTCCATCCTTGGACATGGAATAAAACACACGGGACTGCCCCATCAACATCACTAGTATAACCGAGGAGAATCCAGCCAATATCGCCAGCGTGATAAGTTTCGCCAGCCAGCCATAACCATGCATGTACGTCTGAATAGCATAGGCGACCGACGCTTCTTTACCTGCAGTCTTAAATTCTTCCCAGTTCGCAATACCCGTGAGTACGCGGGAAAAGAGAATATATAATATAGTGCAAATGATCAATGATCCGAGAATACCTATCGGCATATCACGCTTGGGGTTTTTTGCTTCTTGTGCTGCAGTAGAAACGGCGTCAAATCCAATGAACGCAAAGAATACAATCGCCGCCCCCCCGAGTACACCACCGAAGCCGTGCTTGTTGAAGGCCTCGTGACCCGGAACATCTGCGGGGATCATAAATGGATGATAATTTTCCGGCTTGATGAAGTGCCAACCAAGAACGATGAAAAGTAATACGATAGCAACCTTAACGAAGACGATAATCGCATTTACAAACGCGGATTCCTGTGTCCCTTTGATCAGGATCGCTGTAAGAATAACTAATATTCCTAAAGCTGGCAGATTGATGATTCCCTGCACCCCATTCATTGACGTTTCCATTGGCGAATGAGACCATTGATAGGGTATGGCTCCTATATCAAAGGCTATAAAGAGATTATTGAGGTATTCGCTCCAGGCTATTGAAACGGTTGCTGCAGCGAGTGCATATTCAAGTACCAGTGCCCAACCGATGATCCATGCTACGAACTCACCCATTGTTGCATAGGCATATGTGTAAGCGCTTCCCGCTACGGGAATCATGGAGGCAAACTCCGCATAACATAATCCCGCAAAGGCACACCCAACAGCTGCAACGACAAATGAGAGCACAACTGCCGGTCCTGCGGCTTCACCCGCTGCTGCCGCGGTCCGGACAAATAGACCTGCTCCAATGATTGCGCCAATACCCAGGGCAATGAGGTTTGTAGCGCCCAGGGTGCGCTTCAACCCCTTTTCTGAATCACCGCCTTGAGCCATGAGTTGCGACAGGGGCTTCTTAATAAATAAACTCATTATATGTTAGGTTAAGGATAGTTATCGACCTAAAAATAGTAAGAATAATGAATTACCCTAGTAAATCGTTTACGTCCGGCAATCCTTTATAATCCGTCACCCTGAGCTGTGGAATGCGTACAAGGGAAGCTTCATGCAATGATGTTACGAGGATAACTACCAACCGTGTCCACTCTGCGAAGGGTCTTTGTCCGAAAGGGCTGGCCGTGGATAGGTGCGCTCCTTATTGGTAGTGCACAACATGCGGATAAAGATGCTTCGCTACACGGTAAATTCGATGATGCGCGTGCTTTTTATCATTGACAATATAACCATGTTTACACAAGCCAAAGCTCAGCATGACGGATTCCTAACAGGAGCTTTGCTGGAATCAATCCTGTGCGCTTACAGGTGGCCGCGCGTTATCTGGATTATCGACAGCAGTTTTCTCGGGTGTATTGTCTTGAGATGTAATCTGATTGGTGGTCGTAGTCGCTGGATAATCTTCGTGATGCAACTTCTCTCCAAAAAACCTTCTCTGGAAAATCAGGATGATCACCACGCCCAAAAAGATCGAGGAGTCTGCGATGTTAAAAACTGGACTAAAGAAAAGGAAATATTGACCCCCTACGTAGGGAACCCAATCGGGCCAGGTGTAGTCGAACAACGGGAAGAATAACATGTCAATAACCTGCCCGTGGAACCAAGGTGTAGGGGAGTTGGCGGGATGATTGTTCAGCAACACTCCATAGAATGTACTGTCAATGACATTACCCACAGCTCCGCCAAGTATTAGGGCCATACACCAAAGAAAACCGGAGCTTGAACCCTTCTGCGCCATCCTCACCAGATAGTAACCGATACCAAACATCGCGATGATTCGAAACGCAGTTAGAGCAAGCTTGCCAAATTCGTTGTTCCACCTGATGCCAAATGCCATACCGGGATTGAGCAAATAGTGCAGCTTGAATCCATATTGCTCTGAACCCATCACCGTTATCTCTTGATGCAGGAACATGTTGTAATGCACGAGCAACTTCGACGTCTGATCGATTATAATTACCAGAAGAGCAAGCAAAAAGTACCTGTATATTTTCATCAATGTGGTTTCGTTACCTGGATAGCATTATCAAAACTTTACTTTATACAATTGCTACCGCTTAACATTTATTTTAACACTCAAAACAAAATCGTCCATTTCTACCATGACCCCTTCCAGGACACTGGGTTTTATATCAAGGTTTAATGCCTGAGTTTCCGTTTGAATGTATGGACTGAATTCCTTCAATGCAGCATTGACAATATCCGAATCCTGTTGCACTTCCAGCTGGATCTTGTCCAACACTTCCATTCCCATTTCTTTCCTCAGGTTCTGTATCCTGTTGACAAAATCCCGCGCAATACCTTCCTTCTTCAGCTCGTCTG
>Ga0075418_10008897_pt1 | contig 11261 bp, 6 predicted proteins | sample SoiMetdeltSBSDD2_FD_81776 | JGI IMG/M metagenome (GOLD analysis project Ga0075418, IMG submission 81776) | Bulk soil microbial communities from a Populus tree surrounding site in Tennessee, USA - Soil MetaG P. deltoides SBSDD2 | ecosystem: Environmental > Terrestrial > Soil > Tree plantation...
GACAAGGTCCGCCCCGAGGCGTGGAAGTATCGCGACTGGGTGATCGCGGCACTGAATGCAGATTTGCCGTATGACGAGTTTGTGCGGATGCAGATCGCAGGCGACATGATTCAGGGTTCAGGGTTCAGGGTTCAGGACGGAAGAGGTCAGAGGTCAGAGGTCAGAGGCCAGGAAAAAGAAAACCCCAAATCTGAAATCCAAAATCGGAAATCTGAAATCGCGACTATGTTCTGCCTCGCCGGCCCCGACATGCCGGATATCAACTCGCAGGAGGAGCGGCGGCACTATCTGCTCAATGAAATGACTGCGACGGTGGGCTCCGCCTTTCTCGGGCTGCAAGTCGGCTGCGCCCAGTGCCACGACCACAAGTACGATCCGATCAGCCAGGCCGATTTCTACCGCCTGAGGGCGTTCTTTGAATCTGCCGTCGAATTAAAAAAGGACGCGTCCGTGAGCGTTCTCAGGGAGCAGGAGAAGCCGGTTAAAAGCCGGTTCTGGATTCGCGGAGACTTCCGCCAGCCAGGCGCGCTCGTTTCGGCCACGTTTCCGCGCATCGCCAATCCGCAAAATGACAGTCCATCCGCGGAAAGCCCGCGCCTGGCGCTGGCCAACTGGCTGACCCGGCCCGATCATCCGCTCACCTGCCGCGTGATGGCCAACCGCATGTGGCAGCACCACTTCGGCCGCGGCATTGTTGAAACTCCCAGTGACTTCGGCATCCTCGGCTCCTCGCCAACGCACCCAGAACTGCTCGACTGGCTGGCGACCGAGCTAGTCCGCTGCGGATGGAGCATGAAGTCGATTCATCGCCGCATTGTGACCAGCAGCGTGTATCGGCAGGGCGGGCAAGTCCAAAGCCCGAAGTCCGAAGTCCAAAGTGACTCCCCACTGAGGACTGTGGGCTCGGAACTGTATGACCATTTCCCCCGTCGCCGACTCGACGGCGAAACCATCCGCGACGCCATGCTCGCCGCGGCGGGGCTGCTCGACCGCCAGGCGGGCGGGCCGGGCGTCATGCCGCCGCTGCCCAAGGAACTGACCTCCACACTGCTTGGCGGTCAGTGGAAGGACGATCCGCGCGAAGCCAATCACTATCGCCGCAGCATTTACCTGTTTGCCCGCCGAAATCTGCGGTACCCGGTTTTCGACACGTTCGACCGGCCGGACGCCAATGCCAGTTGCCCGGCCCGCAGCGTCTCGACGACGGCGCTTCAGTCGCTGCAAATGGTGAACTCGGAGTTTGCTTTGCATTGTGCTCGTTATCTAGCTGGCCAGGCCGAGCGTTCAGGGTTCGGCGTTCCGGGTTCAGGCCAGCAATCAGTGGACAGAAGTCAGCAGTCACGGCAAGACAAGGTCGTGCGGTGGCTCGTGCGGCGAGTCTTTGGCCGCGAGGCGACTGAGGGCGAGGTCCAACGGCTCGATAAGTTCCTCAACAATCAGACGGATTTATTGCGCCGCGAAGGACGTGATTCAGTCGCACTGGCGTTGCCGATAAACGGCGATTTCTTCGATCCCTATGCGGGCGCGGCACTCGTCGACTTGTGCCTGGCCTTGTTCAATGCCAGCGAATTCGTCTACGTCGATTGATGCTTGCAAACCTTCCGCTGCGACATCGCCCGCCGTGGCACTTTCGACTGGCCAAGTGGATGATCCGCCATCGCATTCCCGGCGGCTACCACCTCGTCGAGTTGGGCGAGCGAATGGGCTGGCTCGATTGTCTAGTGCGTTATCGACTCAGCGACCGCGTGAGCGTCGATGTGCCGCTGAATCGGCGGGAGACGCAGTGGGCCGAGCCGGACCTGTGGGCCTATGAAGGGCGATTGGTCGCAGTCCTTGCGCTTGCGCTCGAAGCGTTGCGGCGGCCGGTGACGTGGATCGACTGCGGCGCTGACATCGGCACATTGACTGCGTTGACTGCCGCTCACTCGCCGCAAATTGACGACGTCATCGCCATCGAACCTAATCCGCAGGTGCAGGACCTGCTCGCGCGGAATATGACCCTGCTCCCTTTCCCCGCTCGCGCATTGGCGGTTGCCGTCGCTGATTTTCAGGGGCGCGGCCGGCTGGAACATTTTCCCACGCTGCGATCGGACCACTCGCGATTTCTTGTGCCCGATGAGCAGGGCGGAATCTCCGTCACGCGGCTGGACGATCTGGACCTTCCGGAAGGCAAGGCGCTGGCCATCAAAATCGACGTGGAAGGAGGGGAGCTGGCGGTTTTGCAGGGAGCGGCGAATGCCTTGAGAAATGCTCCCGCCTGGATTGTGGCCTTCGAGGCCCATCGCCTGGTCGCCGAGCGCAGCGGCATCGATCCATGCGCCTGCGTGCGGCTGCTACTGGAACGGGGCGCCAGCGATGCGATCGTGGCTGAAGCGCCTGGTCTTCGTCTCGACCCGCAGCAACCCTATTTCGAACAGGTTCGCGATTTGAAAGTCAGCAACGTGGTGTGTATGAAGCGTTCTTAGCCGGAGGGCGTTGTCCTCTGGCTAAGAACTTTGTCAATTCACCATCGCCGTCGGCGGCTCAACAAAATCATCCTCCAGTCGCTGAATCTCGTCGCCAGACAATTCCCCTTCCTGAAGCCAAATCCGATAGTTGACGTCGAGCGGCTTGTCCTTATCCAGCTCGTATTCGAAGTATGAGCCAAAGCGCCCATAATCGCGTTCGCTGAAGCGGGCCTCTTTCGGATTCTGGGGCCGGTCGAGATAGCAGCACGTGTAGCGCTGATCGCCGACGACAAACGACAGGGCGTGCCACGGCAAATTCACGGTTTTGGGATCGCGCGTCTTGGCGTCCCAGTTGCGGAATTTCCCGGGCTCTCCCTTCCCGTCGGGGCGGACATAGTATGTCAGGCTGGCCGTCTTGTCGGGCACTGCTTGCGTCGCCCGGAATTGAAAGCCGGCGTGCTGCGGGTCGCCGTCGAGCTTTACTGGGCCGACGGTGCTTTCCAGATGCGAGGCGAACTCGATGAGGTTCCCGCCGCTGCTGGCGTAGACGGTCATCTCGCGCCGCTCGCGGGCAAATACGCTCTTGTCCTTCCCGTGCCAGTCGATCTGCACGACATGGCGCCCGAAAACCGGGCCCGCCTCGGCCGTGACGAACTCCTCGTGCGACTGGCATTCGCCGTTGTTGCAGTGCCAGGTGTCGGCCGTCTTGCCGCCATAGCTGATGCGGTTGAAGCCAAAGAATAGCCCGCGATGATGCGGGAAGAGCCCGCCCGGCCCCTTAGTGATCAGGAATTTTCCCTGCGGGTCATAGATGTGGTGATACGGCTTGTACGTGGCCGCGCGGGACTCGGGGGTCGTCTCGTCGAGTGCCGCATACATGTACTTGAGCACCGGGCGCTTGCCGTAAGCCAGCTCGGCAAACTGGCCGGCGGAGTCCTTCCACACAAACACGGCCGGCGGCATTTGGATGTCGAGCGTCACGCTGCCGGTAAGCCTGACCGATTTGCCGGCATCCAGTTCCGGGACAACGAAGTACAAAAAGCGAGCGACCGAGCCACGGGGCGCTTCGTGACGCTCAGTCGCGATGCCGCCGCTGGTGGAGAGCTGGCCGTAGATCGTTTGGCCGTTTTCGGTATTCAGAGGGACGATCAGGGCCCCACGCAGCGACTGGGGGATCTTCACCGCAACCTTGACTGGAGTCTGCTTGCGATTGTGCCTGCCAGCGGACACCATGATCGTCAGAGGGTGGGAATCCTGGGAGAGGGCAGGCTGAACCAGTGCAAGCGCCGCTGCGACGCAGAGGAGGCGAGACATGGCGAGGCACCTGGGAGTGCGGAGGAAAGAATTGCCCCCCAGGATAGGCTAATTTCGAGCCGATGCAACGTACGGCCGAGCGAGATGACCAACCAGTCATGGATCATTCGCGTCCAGCGTATCAAGGTCATGGATTGTCGGCTTGTTGTTCCGCTGTTTGCCGCCGAACTTGATGTGCGGGTCGGGGAGGCCGACATCGGGAATTTCGATGTCCCCAAAGTATTCCCGGCGCGCCTCGGGATGCCTGATCACCTCGGCTGGCGTGCCGTGGCAGAGGACGGTCCCTTTTTGCACGACGTAGCTGCGGTCGGTGATCTGCAGCGTTTCCCGCACCTGGTGGTCGGTGATGAGGATGGAAATGCCGCGGGCTTTGAGGTCGCGAATGATCTGCTGAATTCCCTGGACGGTGATGGGGTCGATGCCGGTGAAGGGTTCGTCGAGGAGAATGATCTCCGGCTCTGATACGAGACAGCGGGCGATCTCCAGGCGGCGGCGCTCGCCGCCAGAGATGGTGCCGGCCAGCGATCTGCGGATGTGAGCGATCTTGAACTGGTCGAGCAGTTCGTCGCAGCGCCGGCGGCGGGACTGATAATCCATTCCCAGCAGTTCCATTACACCGAGCAGGTTCTGCTCGACGGTGAGTTTTTTGAAGACGCTTGATTCCTGGGCCAGGTAGCCCATGCCTCCTTCGCGGGCCCGTCGGTACATCGGCCAGGCGGTGACATCCACGCCGTTGAGCATGACCGTCCCCTGATCGGGCTCGATCATGCCGCACGTCATTCGGAAGCTGGTGGTCTTGCCGGCGCCATTGGAGCCGAGCAGGCCCACCACTTCGGCCCGTTCGACGGCAAAACTGACTCCATCTACCACGCGCCGCGTGCCGAACGACTTGACCAGTCCCTGGGCTTCGAGAATCGGCATTGCATCGTCCTCCGTGACGTTCAGAGGTCAGAGGTCGGTAGATGCATACTCATCTACCACCTGTCTCTTGACTGCTATCTAATCGGCCGCATCTGCGTGGGATTTGGCGTATACGGCGCCGGCCGGTTCCACGTATGTGGCCAGTAGACAAACATCGCCTTGCCGATCAACAGGTCGCGGCGGACGTAGTTCGGCGTGGGCATCTTCACGTTGCCCACCGGCCACGTGCGAGCGTCCTGGCTTTGGGGGCTGTTGTCTCCCAATGGAAAATATTGGTCCGGCCCCAGCTCAAATTCCACTCCGCTGCGGCCGTAGACGAAGATTTCGTCGGTCCACAGGTCAGGCATCTGAAAAAACGTCTCAGCACTTCCCGGCGGAAACCATTCCCTCTCATGCGGGTCGTTCTTCTGTGCGACGTAGTACACGTCGCGCAGCACGCGAATTTGACCGAGCTTTACCCGCAAGCGATTTGCGCCAATGCCGACAGGGAGCAGGTCGCCGTAGTCGGCCTCGGTCGAGACGGGCGTCACCAGCGGCGGCGAATCGTAGGTCGTCGGGCCGTCAAATTCGACCAAGCTGCCGTTGATCCACAGCAGCACCTGGTGGTCGCAATTTGCCAGGCGGAGGCGATAGCTCCCACTGCCGCGGATTTTCGTTTGCGCCGAAAGCGTTCCCGCTTCTGCGCCGCCCGTGAATGGCAGCGACGTTCTGTTGCCGTCGCTCCGCGTCAATCGAGCCTGGCCGGTGGCAACGTCGATCCGGCAGGTGTAGTGCACTCCGGCTCGCACGACGTCCAGCAATAGTTCTCCGCTTTCGCTCTGCACGTCGGCCAAGCATTCGACGGCCAGGTCATCCACCCAGTTTTCGCCCCGCGATTCTTGAGGTGCAATGGAGACCAGCCGGTAGGGAAGTTGCCGCGCTTCGCGAGGGACCGGCCCCAGTGTGCCGGCGCTTTTGGGATAATCATGCAGGACATATTCGTTGTACGCGCAAAAATCGGTGATCAGCTCTCCTTCAATTCCCGCGATTTTTTCCGGCACCGACGGCGGATTGCCAAGCAGGCCGTTCCATTCCTCGGGAGTGCTTAGCAGGTGCCGGAAGCGGAGCCATGCGTCGGCGGCGGGCTCTCCCTCGGTTTGATAAACGACGCTGTGCGGACCAGTGCGCTCGGATTTCCAATGTGCCTGTGCGAGGGGCGCCAGCGGAGTACCTTCAATCCAGTCGAGCGGCCAGCCAGCATCGAGCTTGCACTGAGCGACGTGCTCGCTGTCGCTGACAATCTGCAAAAGCACGGCCAACTTGTCCGGCGGCTTGCGGGCGATCTGAAAAGGCCCTTCGGTGCCCTGACGAACCCAGATGTTGCCCCCTTCGATCCGGATCGTCTCGTTGGGAAGGCCAATCAAACGCTTGATGTAGTTCAGCGTGCCATTGCCCGGGAACTTGAACACGATGACATCCCACCGCTGGGGCGGGCTGAAATCGTACAGGAATTTGCTGACGATGATCCGGTCGCCGCTGAACGAGTCATCGTCAGGACGCTCGAATCGATTGAACGCTCGAGTGTATCGACAGGAAGGGCAGACTCCCGCGATCACTTCGCGCGCTTGCACGCCGGCCTCGCTCCCCTCGTCGCTCGCCCCCATTTCCTGGCTGGAACCCGTCTGAAACCACGTGTTGCACTGCGGGCACTGGACGTCCTTATGCCTGCCGCGGAGCGTCGGCGCCATCGAGCCGGTCGGTATCACGAAAGCCTCGGCGACAAAGCCGCGGAAGAGGAGCGCCAGGATCACCGCCATCGCGATCGACTCGACCGTTTCCCGCCAGCCGCCGTCGGCCGGCTTCGATTCGTCCTTGGTGGAATCTCCTTTGCCAGCGGCTCGGTTCTTGTCGCTTTGGCCAGGTCGTGATTTGGACATAGTTAGCAAAAGGTTCGAGGAATTGACGCTGGTGAAGAGGCCATTGCCCCATCGGCCAGGCGGTGCAGGAAGTTATTCGTCGCGGGCAGCCGAAATATAGCGAAGTTTCCAGGCAGCGGAAACTTGAAACCGCATGCACCGGCTCAAATCGGGGTTGCGGCAACCGTCTCCTTTGGGGGATGATTATCCTCCCCAACTGGCGTCCGGCTTCCCGCAATTACCGTGGCCGGCCGGAGTTCCCACTTATGGCAAGGAGGCCTCGACCGATGCAACGCTTTCTATGGCCCCAGCAACTGCTGGTGGCATTCGTCCTGGTGCTTTTCGTCGGCTGCGGCAAAGGAGATAGCTCCACTGCCGCGACAGATGCAGCCAAGGACAAAGCTGCATCGACATCTTCCGGCGGCGTGGCGGCGTCGGCCAATTCAGAGCAGTCGGCATACATTCCGCAGCCTTCGATTTATGTTAACGCCGTGGGGCCGATCGAGAAGCCAATCGTGGTCGTGCACACTTCGGCCGGCGACGTGCGGATCGAGCTGGAAATTGAAAAATCTCCCCAAACCGTGCTGAATTTCCTGGAAAACTACGTGCGGCGCGGATTCTACGAGCAAACCATCTTCCACCACGCCGACTCCGCATTCGTTGTCGCAGGAGGCTTCACGGCTGAGCTGGAACAAAAGCCCACGGCAAACCCAATTTACAACGAGGGAAATAACGGCCTGTCCAATGTCCGGGGTGCCGTGTCCATGTCACGTGACCCCAATGCTGCCCACAGCGCGACGTCGCAGTTCCTGATTAACGTCGTAGACAACTCCGATCTCGACTACCAGGGGGACGATGCGGATAGCCAGCGCGGATACTGCGTTTTTGGCCGCGTCATCGAAGGGATGGAAGTCATCGACCAAATTGCGGCCAGCAACGTGCGCGAAGAAGGTGACTTTCAGCGATTGCCGGTCGATCCGGTTATCATCACGTCCGTCGAAGAGCTGCCATAGTTTTGCCGGACGGTTTGGGGATGCCTTGGTCCTAAGCCGTTGCTTTGCAAGGTCTTAGATCGCAGCGCGCGACTTCTATCGCTGGTTGGGATGTAACATTAAGATAAGAGCTTACTGGCGGACGTTCGCTGGCAACTTGCACCCGGCCCGGAGGCAAGCATCGTGCGGTTGACAAGCAACGGGTGACAATTCGGGCGAAAGGCACGGATCAGGCTAACGACTGCAATGGACATCCTTGGGTAGCGGTCAAGCGGCTCCTCATCAGCTAGCGGGAGCCCTCTGTCCCGCCGCATTCCTCGCCCGCACAATGACAGCGCTGTCTGTCTCGGAATCCGCACATGAACACGGAATCGCCCAATCCTTCACCGCACGGCAAGTCGCAGCCGGGTCCTGCTCGGGTAAAGGTGCAGCCGCCAGGCGAATCCGCCCGCAATGGTTCCGCGACCAGTCCATCGCCCAGTCAGCTGCCGGATGGTAACCCTCATTCGCCGCCAATCAATTTGGCGAACGCGGCGGCGGAGGTCGTGAAGCTGGAGGAGCACGTCCAGGAGGTCACGCCGGAACACGAACTGCCGCCGGAGCCCCCGACGATCGAGGAAAAGGTCAAGACGCTGCTGGTTGGCAGGCCGCTGAGCCTGGAAGACAAGGCGGTCTTCAAACATATCTCGCTCGTCGCTTTTCTGGCTTGGGTCGGATTGGGGGCCGACGGCCTGTCCAGCTCGTGCTATGGTCCCTCGGAAGCATTCGCTCATCTCACGAGTCCCTATGGTGAGCACTATTACCTCGCCATATTCCTGGCCCTGGCCACCGTCTTTACGGTCATCGTCATCTCGGCCTGCTACAGCTACATCATCGAGGCCTTCCCCAGCGGCGGCGGCGGCTATCTGGTCGCCAGCAAGATGCTGGGGCCGAAAATTGGCGCGCTGGCCGGATCGGCCCTGGTCATCGACTACATCCTCACGGTGACCGTCTCCATCGCCGCCGCCGGGGATGCGCTGTTTGGACTGATCCCACCCGATTTTCTGGGGAGCTGGGACAATTCGGCCAAGTTATGGGTAGAAACAGCGGCCATCGGCATGCTCATCGTCCTTAATCTGCGCGGCGTCAAGGAATCGATCAACGTCCTGATGCCGGTATTTCTTGTCTTCCTGGCGACGCACATCATCCTGATCGGCGGCGTGATCAGCACGCACCTGTGGGACATTGGTGGCGTGACCCAGGAGATTTCGACGCACATGCGGGCCGATCTGGCCAATCCCAACTTGGGGTGGGCGGGCGTGCTGGGAATGCTGCTGTACGCCTATTCGTTGGGTGCCGGTACGTACACCGGTATCGAAGCGGTATCCAACAGCATGCCCGTGATGCGCGAACCGCGCGTGGCGACGGCGCAGCGGACGATGCTTTATATGGCGATCTCGCTGGCGATCACGGCGGGCGGTTTGATGCTCTCCTATTTACTCATGGACGTGAAGCCCGCCGCGGCACATCAGCCGGCGGGGGCGGCGGCCGACGAGGGTGAAAAGACGCGCGTCATCAAAGGCGACCCGTCGCAGCCGGCGAACGTCGAAAAGACAATGAACCATCGTCTGACGGAGAAATTCGTCGCCTCGCTGCCTGACTTGATCCGCTCGCCGTTTGTGTGGATCACGATTCTTTCCGAAGCTGCACTGCTCATTGTGGCAGCGCAGGCCGGCTTTATCGGCGGCCCCAAATGTCTGGCCAACATGGCCAACGACTCCTGGGTGCCTCACTGGTTTGGCAGCTTGTCCGAGCGGCTCTCCAGCCACAACGGCATCCTGCTGATCGGCGTCGCGGCATTGGCCGCGCTGTGGGCCAACGGCGGCAGCACATCCCTGCTCATCGTGCTGTACTCGATCAACGTGTTCGTCACCTTCTCCCTGTCGATGCTGGGAATGTGCCTGCACTGGTACGCGCTCCGCGGCAAGCATCCCAAGTGGCGCTCCCGGCTGGCGCTGTTCGCGTTCGGCGCGCTACTGTGCCTGTCGATCCTGGGCGTAACGGTTTGTTTCAAATTCATTGACGGAGCGTGGAAAACCGTCCTCGTGACCGGCCTGATCACCGGTCTGTGCCTGCTGATCCGCCGCTACTATCGCAACGTCAGCCAGCGGCTCAAGGGGCTGGACGAATCGCTGGGAACGATCGAAATCCGTGGCGAGCCGACGACTGCCCCGCTCGACCGCGAGGCACCCACCGCGGCAGTCCTGGTGGGCGGCTACAGCGGCCTGGGAGTCCACACGCTGCTGAACGCCCTGCGTTTCGTTCCCAACCATTTCAAGAACATCATTTTTGTCTCCGTGGGAGTCGTCGATTCGGGGAATTTCAAAGGGGCCGAAGCTGTGGACGCGCTCCGCGAATACACCGAGGAGACGCTGGGCAAATATGTGGACCTGGCGCGCCGCATCGGACTGCCGGCGGCCGGCTATATGTCGATCGGCACGGACGTCGTGGACGAACTGGAACAAATTTGCCGCATCGTCGCCCGTGATTTTCCCCAAACGGTGGTCTTCGCCGGGCAGCTCGTCTTCCAGCGGGAAACCTGGTATGGCGCCGTGCTGCACAACCAGACCGCCTATTCGCTTCAGCGCCGCCTCCAGTGGGACGGCATTCCGATGGTCATTCTGCCGACGCGAGTGCGGGAGCCGTAAGTCGAATCGCGATACCTCGCCCAATCTCCGGAGGTCGTTGACCTCCGGCTAAGAGCAGTTCTCCTCTGGCTAACAGCAATGCGCGAGGGCAATCATCGCCAGCGGCGTCGCGATCAGCGGATCGTTTTCCCGCATGCGATCGGAATCGCTGACGAAACCGCCTTCGGGTTTTTGTGCGGCGACCAGCAACTTCACGAGCGCCTCGCGCCGCGCGGTCCGCTCCGGATCGGGAAGCAGCGACAGCACCTGTGCCAGCGACGCGTAATAGTAATAGCGCAGGCCGCGCTGCCAGCCCAGTTCGGGCGGCAGGTCCTCAAATCCCGGCACCAGTTCCAGGGACTTGCGTTCGGTCAGCCAGGCTGCCGCCTTGCGCACCGGTTCTGCGCCGCCGTTCAATCCCATGGCCAGCAGCGCCAAGATTCCGTCGCAGGTTGCTGTGCCGTACGAGCGCGGCTGTGACCGCTGCTCGTCGAGAAAGCCGGCCTTGTTGTTGAGCGACATCGGCTCCGTCGTGAAGCAGAAGCCGCCGTCCGGCTGCTGGCAGCGCAGCACCCATGCCTTGGCGCGCTCAACCGCCGCGTCTACGCGCTTGTCGGAGCCGAGATCGCCTGCCAGTGCCGCCAGCACGTGCGCCGTGACCGAGATATTGGTGCCGGTCGTGATTCCCCGCGCATCCTCCTGGCCGAGAAAATCCCAGCCGCCGTACTGCGGATGGTCGGCGGCGAAACCGCGCTCCTCGGCAACCTGGGCCGACAGCAGATACTCGCGGACGACTTTCGCCGCGGGCGGCGGGGCCGGCTTTCCCAGCCGCTGCCGGCAAGTGAGCCACATCGCGGCGGCATACGTCGGAAAGTCGAGCGTCCCGTCGGGACTGGCGATGGTCTTGCGCTTGTCCAAACCCGCATCGAAAAAAGCCAGCCCGCGATCGACCGACCGCGCCAGCTTCTGGCGCGAATCCACCGGCAAAAAGCTGATCGCGTGCAGGATCAGCGCCGTTACGCCGGC
>Ga0075418_10008898_pt1 | contig 11259 bp, 12 predicted proteins | sample SoiMetdeltSBSDD2_FD_81776 | JGI IMG/M metagenome (GOLD analysis project Ga0075418, IMG submission 81776) | Bulk soil microbial communities from a Populus tree surrounding site in Tennessee, USA - Soil MetaG P. deltoides SBSDD2 | ecosystem: Environmental > Terrestrial > Soil > Tree plantation...
GCTATCGATGCTCGCGGCGCTGGCCGTCGATCGCGTGCCGCGGCGGGTCGCCATCGCCATCCTCGCGATCGTGCTCGTCCAGCGATCGGTCGAGGACGGCGCGATCTACCCCGCGCTCGACCGCAAAGCGTTCTATCCCAAGGTGCCGCTCATCGAAGCGATCGAGCCGGGCACACGCATCGCCGGACTCTGGTTCGCCTTCACGCCGAACAACTCCGCGTTGTACGAGCTCGAGGATGCGCGCGGCTACGAGGCGATGACCAATCGCCGCCTAACAGAAACGTATCCGCTCTGGTCGCTGTATCAGACGGCGTGGTTCAACCGCGTCGACGATCTCTCGCGTCCGTTCCTCTCCTTCCTCAACGTCCGCTACGCGCTCGCGCGCACCGATCCTCCGGACGGCTGGCGCATCGCCGCCGAAGATCGCGGCACGCGCCTTCTCGAGAACACGCGCGTGCTTCCGCGCGCGTTCGTCCCGCGCCGCGTGCGCTATGAGCGGGACGGAAAGAGCGTGATCGAGGCGATGAAGAGCGCGACCGACTTCTCCGATCTCGCATGGATCGAAGCCGCGGAGCTCGAGCCGCACGAGATCGCGAACGGCCCGGGACGCGTGACCCTGCGGCGCAGCGGACTCGCGTACGAGATGGACGTCGAGATGGAGCGCGACGGATGGGTGGTCATTTCGGCGACCGCGTGGAACGGATGGCGCGCATACATCGACGGCTCGCGCGTCCGGCCGCATTTCGCGAATCACGCATTCCTCGGCGTGCACGTGCCGCAGGGGAAACATCACCTGCGTCTTCGCTATCTGCCGCAGTCCTTCACGCGCGGGCGAACGATCACCTTCGCGACGATGGTCATGCTTCTCGTCGGCTACGCGGCGTGGCGTCGCTTCGGCCGGCGGACCACTCGCACTTTCGCGCTCGATCCTCCTCCGCAGAAGAACTGATCGCCGCCATCGGACTCGAGTCCCGAAATGCCCGTTCCGGCCGGCATCTCGACGCGTTCCAGAACCTCTCCGCTGCGCGGATCGACGCGCCGCAAATCGCTCTCGCCACCCTCCCAGGTCCCGTGCCACAGCTCTCCGTCGACCCAGGTCACACCGGTGACGAAGCGATTCGACTCGATGGTCCGAAGAACCGCTCCGGTCTCGGGATCGATCTGATGGATCTTCCGGTCCGCATGATGGGCCACCCAAAGCGTTCCTTCGGCCCACGCGAGCCCCGCGCCACCGCGCGCGAACGGCGCAGGAACCGTGGCCAACACGTGGCCCGTCTTCGGATCGATCTTCCGGATCTGACCTTCGTCGAGCTGAAACAGATGATGGCCGTCGAACGCAGTTCCCGCGTGCGCAGCGACATCGATCGATTGCACCGTCTCGCCGCTCGCGGGATCGACCGCATTCAGTTGGTCTCCCGCGGCGAACCAGACATTGCGTCCGTCATACGTGACTCCATGCACGTAGTCGACACCGGTGAATGGTCCATACTCCCGAACGATCTCCGCATTCATGCAGCGAGCTTAGTCAATCGGCAGAGGAGCGGGAAGTAACAAAGTCGTGGCGAATCCCGGAAGCGGCGGGGTCGTCCAACGACGCGCTCGCGCGCGTCCGAACGACTGCACCTTGCCCGCTGCGGCAAGCGAGTCGAGCGCGCGCTGCACGGTGCGCTGGCTCGTGCCGAGGGCGAGCGCCAACGCGGAGCTCGACCACGCTTCGCCGTCGGCGAGAAACGCGAGCACCGACGCGTGCTCGTCTTCGACGGGCCGCGCGAGCACGACGACCTCTCGCGCGCGACGCGGCATCAGCGCGAATCCGCGTTTCGTCGCAGTGACGCCGGCCAGCGGACGAAGCATCGTGCGCAGCCGCGCCATCTCGACGCGCAATCGCGCGCGATGCGATTCGTCGGCGTGCTTCGCGCCGAATGCGCGTGCCAGAAGAACATCCCTCGCCACATCGTCGGGCCACGCTTCGCCGAGGGCACGCGCGAGCGCGAACAAAACAGGACGCGTTGCCAGCGAAACGGCGTCGCTGTGGTCGCGAACGACGTAACGGCAAGCATCGACGACGAACGCGTCCGACGCGAACAACGCTTCCACGTCTTCGAGCAGCAGGAGCCGCTCCTCGCCGTTCGCGATCCATCGCGCTGCAGGCGTGATCAGCATCCGCGACGCGCTCTCGACTTCCGCCGTCAGCGCCGGAATCCTCGCCATGCGCGCCGCGAGCTCGGCGCGCGCGAGCGCAGCACGCGCGTCACTCGTACGGAGTCGCCGGATCGCGATCCCCGCAACGATCAGCTCATGGACGGTCGTCAACGCAGGCGGGAAGGACGCGGCGTCGAGCTGATCGAGCATGTTCTCGGCCGCATCGACGCGTCCGATCAAGAGAAGACGGCGAATCTCGAGATATCGCGCGTGCGCGGCGTTGACGCGATCGCCATGCGCTTCGAGCGTCTCGCGCGCCGCGTCGAGCGCCTTCGCCGACCAATCCAATTCACGCGATGCCAGCGCGACCTCAGCCTCGGCGACGACGCATCGAGCACGCGCGACGACCTCTTTGGGACCGAAGGCACGCGCCGCACTGCGGAGCAGCGCCTTCGCGCGCACGAGATCGCCGAGCTGCGCCATCGCGATGCCGCGAAGCGCGAGCGCAGGCGCGTCGTCGCGCAACGCGACACGCTTCAGTGCGCCGAGGGGATCACCGGCGGCGAGCGCGCGCGCGGCGGCGGTGATCAAGGAGTCCATCGGAATCCCGACACACTTGTCACTCCCACCTTTTCGACCTCCGGCCGCAAATTTACCCCACGAAAGGAAACGATCATGAAGACACAGAACATCGAAGGAACGGTTGCCCTGGTGACGGGAGCCAACCGCGGCATCGGACGCGCGCTGATCGAAGCGCTGCTCACTCGCGGCGCAAAGAAGGTCTACGCGACCGCGCGCGACCCGAAGACATTTCTCGGGCTGCGTGACGAGCGACTGGTCATCCTGCAGCTCGACGTGACGAGTGCGGACGACATCCGCACAGCCGTCGACGCGGCGTCCGACGTCGAGATCGTGTTCAGCAATGCCGGCGTGCAGCTCGGTACCGGCATCATGGATTCGAGCGTCGTTGACCGCGCGCGGCGCGAGATGGAGGTCAACTACTTCGGTCCGCTGCAGCTGCTCCAACACCTCGCACCGACGCTCGCGAAAAACGGCGGAGGCGCGGTCGTCACGATCGGCTCGGCGGCCGGCCTGACCAACGTGCCCTTTTTCCCGACCTACAGCGCATCGAAAGCCGCGCTCCATTCGCTGACGCAAGCGGCACGCGTGCTCCTCGGGCCGCAAGGAACGTCGGTCTTCGGCGTGTATCCGGGTCCCGTCGATACCGACATGGCGCGCGACGTCGCGATGCCGAAGACCTCGCCGCACGATGTCGCGTTCGCGATCCTCGACGCCATCGAAGCGGGACAGGAAGACATCTTCCCCGATCCGTTTGCAGCCGATTTCGGCCAGCAGTTCGGATCCTCACCGAAGGCTGCGGAACGGCAGATGGCTGCAATCGCCGCCGCGATGCTCGCGGGCTCCGCGGCGTGAAAGGACAACGAACCATGAAAGCCGCAGTCGTTCTTCTCCTCATCGCCATCACTCGCGTTGCCCACGCGGACGAGACCACGATCGAGCAAATGCCGGCCGCTCTCGAGACTCGGTTTGCACTCAGCGCATTGCCTCCCGCATTGCGCGATCACGCTACCGTTTATCTTCTCGATCCCAAGACCGGTTACCACCTTGCGAAACGCGGCAGCAGTGGACTGGTGTGTCTCGTCGAGCGCACCGTCTGGGAGTGGGTCGACGATCGCAACGACATCTACATTCCTCTCTGTTATGACGCCGCGGGCGCGAAGGCTCATTTGAAAGTCATCATGGACGTGGCCGCGCTCCGCGCTGGAGGAATGAACGCGGAGGCGCTGAAAACGGAAGTCGAAAAGCGCTACAAGAAAAAGACCTACAAAGCGCCGGAAAAACCCGGCCTGTCGTACATGGTCGCGCCGCTGATGCGTGCAGTGGGACCGCCGGATATGAAAGTGCACACCATGACCATGCCGCACTTGATGTTCTATGCGCCCGGCCTAACAAACGAAGACATCGGAGCGCATCCCGATCTGCGCGTGCACTCCAGTCTTCTGTATCCGTTCATCGACCGACAAGGCAACGCCGAGCAGAGCTACATGATCCAACTCCTCGGCGAAACCGAAACGGCGAGGATCGTCGCGGACGAGAAGGCCCTGCTCGATGACCTCTGTGCCTATCGCGACGTGCTCTGCCTGCACGACATGCATCACTGAAGGAGAAATCGACCATGAGCAATCAGAATTACGCCGCTACTTTTACAGTCGGCCAGTCCGCCGAAACGGTCTTCCATGCCATCAACGACGTTCGCGGCTGGTGGTCGCAGGCAACCGTAGGCGACACGGACAAACTCGGCGCGGTGTTCTATTACCACTACAAGGACGTCCACCGCTGCACGGTTCAGGTCACGGAGCTCGTGCCGGGCAAGAGGGTGGTCTGGCACGTTCTGCACAATGACTTCAACTTCATTGCAGACAAGTCCGAATGGAACGGCACCGACGTCGTCTTCGAAATCTCGCCGAAGGACGGCCAGACCGAAGTGCGCTTCACGCACGTCGGGCTCGTGCCGGCATACGAGTGCTACGACGTTTGCGCGAATGCGTGGGGCGGGTACATCACGAGCAGCTTGCGCAACCTGATCACCACCGGCAAAGGACAGCCGAACCCGAGCGCTGACGAGATCCCCGACCACCAGGTCTCGTAACGGAGCGCAGGCCTCCAGGCCTGCCGGTCCGCAGTGCCTCTGGCCTGCGCGACTCGCAGGCTGGAAGCCTGCGGACCGGCAGGCTGGAAGCCTGCGCTCCATCCTCCCGGTGTGCTATACGACGCGCGCGTGGTGGCGATTCTTCTCTACCTTTTCACGTCGATCGGGCTGATCTGGATCTGGCGGCGCTTCGTGCAGCCGATGAGCCGCGCCGCGGCGATCGTGCTCGTGCTGCTCCCCTTCTGCTTCGTCGGACGCGCGCTGCTCACGGCGCGCGTCTACGCGCCGATCGACATGCCGCTGATGGCCGAGCCGCTGCGCGACTACCGCATCGACTTCGGCGCCGAGGAGCCCTACAACGGCACGCTCTCCGATCTCTACATGCAGATGATCCCGTGGCAGAGCGCCGTGCGGCAGGCGCTCGCGCGGGGCGAGTGGCCGCTTTGGAACCGGCACATGCTCGCGGGGAGCGTGCTCGCCGCGAACATGCAGGCCGCGCCGTACGATCCGCTGCAGCTCATCGGCTTTCTCATTCCCCATCCGCAGGCGCTGACCTTCGGCGCGGCGATGACGTTCTTCATCGCCGGACTCTTCGCGTTCGCATTCGCACGCGCGTTAGGCGTCGGCGAGACCGCCTCCCTCATCGGCGCGGCGGCCTACACGTTCAGCGCGATGCTCGCGTTCTTCGTCGGATGGCCGTTAGGCCGGGCCTGGGCGTATCTGCCGCTCGTTTTCTTGGGCGTGCGCATGGTCGTGCACGAGACGAACGTGCGCGCGGCGGTGATCCTCACCAGCGCGTTCGTGCTCACGATCTTCACCGGACATCCGGAGTCGGTGCTGCACATCGTCGTGCTGGGGATGGTCTACGGCGTGTTCGAATTGTGGCGCAACCGCAAGCCGAAAGCGGTCGCGCTCGCGGTGCTCTGCGGCGTGCTCGCGCTGCTGCTCACTTCGATTCTTCTGCTGCCGTTTTTCGCGGCCGCGCCGGAGACGGTCGAGTACTACATTCGCCACGAGCTCTTCGCGAAGAATGATCTGATCGTGCAGCCGGGCGCGGTCGGGCATCGCGCGCTGCGCTCGCTCTTTCCGTTCTACGGCGGCCAGCCCGAGCGCGGAAACTTCACGCCGCTGTGGGAACCGACGTCGATCCGCGTCGGCAGCATCGTGCTCGCGCTGGCATTGAGCGCGCTCCTGCTCGCGCGACAGAAACGCGAGACGTGGTTCTTTTTCGGATTCGGGACCTTCGCGATTCTCGCGGGGCTGAACGCCTGGCCGATCGCACAGATCCTGCACGCGTTGCCCGTGTTCAACATCGCGCTCAATGAGCGGCTGGTGTTCGCGGCGGCGTTCGCGCTGGCGATGCTGGCCGCGTTTGCGGTTGACGCGTGGGGCGATCGACGCCCGGCCGCGATCGTGTTGGGCGTTGCGATTGCGCTCGCGATTGGAGCGTGGCTGCTGCGCGATCCGCAGTTGAAAGCCGGCGTCGACGGCGATCTCATCGCGATGCTCACGATCGCGGAGCTTGTGCCGCTCGCGATCGTGGCGATTCTCTTCGCGCTGCGCACGCCGGCGCGGGTCGCACTGCCGCTGATCCTGGGTCTCGTGTTGTTGCAGCGCACGTGGGAGGACGGATCGATCTATCCGGCGCATCCGGAGAAGCTGTTCTATCCGGACATCCCCATCCTTCGGCACATGAAGGAAGACGGCCATACGCCGTTCCGCATCGTCGGTCTGCACTTCGCGTTTCTTCCCGACGCGGCGGCGCTCTACGGCCTCGAAGACGTTCGCGGCTACGAGGCCATGACGTTCAAGCGCCTGTACGAAACGTATCCGCTGTGGTGCAAGCCGCAGGACGCGTCGTTCAATCGCGTCTTCGACACCACGCCGCCGTTCCTCTCGATGATGAACGTGAAGTACGCGCTCGGCTCGCTCGATCCGCAGCCGAACGAGCAGTGGAAGCTCGCGATGCAGGATCGCAACAGCCGGCTGCTCGAGAACACGCGCGTGCTGCCGCGCGCGTTCATCCCTCAACACATTCGCTACGAGAAAACCGCTCCCCTCGTCCTCCTCGGCATGTCGACGACGAAAGACTTCGGCGAGCGCTCCTTCCTCCACGTTCCGCACTATCCCGCGCACACGATCTCGAATGGTCCGGGCAGACTCACGATCCGCCGCGAGTATGTCGACTACGACATCGACGCGGAGATGGATCTCGACGGCTGGGTGATCGTCTCCGAGAGCGCGTGGCCCGGATGGCGCGCGTACATCGACGGCAAGCGCGTCGAGTGGCAGCACGCGAATCATGCATTCATCGGCGTGTTCGTTCCGAAGGGGAAACACCAGGTGCGGCTGGTCTACGTGCCGGAGGCATTCACGCGCGGCAGGCGCATCACGTTCTTCACGATTCTGGGGCTCGTCGCGCTTGCCGCCGCGGGCCCGATTCGTCGGCGATTCCGAGAACTGGGAGCAACATGAAACGCTCCGTGGCGATCACGATGCTGTTGTTCGTCGCCCTCGCCGGACACGCGGACGACATTGCGTACACCGGCAGCTTTCACGGAGACGAGATGCCGTATCGCGACGGCGAGGAGTTCCTCACGTTCGGAGAGGGCTGGGTGCTCGTGCCCGTGAACATTGCCGTCACGGCGGAAGAGGATCCGATCGTGGACGATGCCGGTGAGAAGACCGGCAAACACGTCGCGGTCGCCGGATTCGAAGACGCGCCACTCATCCGCGGAAAGAAGCTCCATCCCGGCAAGATTGCGCCCGCGCAACCGGACTTTGCGGAGCTGATCCCGACTGCGCGGAAATCGACATTCACTCTCGGCTCGCGGAAGTACGAGCTGTCCTATCGCTGCGGCGAAACCGAATGCACGCTCGTGCTCGAGGGCGAAGGGATCGCACAAGACCTCGTCACCATTCCGATCGATCGGAACGGCCGCGAGATCCACACGCGCGACGTCGAGCACAACATCATGTTCGCGGGTGATCTCGACCACGACGGCCGGCTCGACCTGATCGCGAACCTTCCGCGCCACTTCAACGAAATGCGCCCCACGTTGTGGATGTCCGGTGCGGCGAAGGCGGGTCAGCTCGTGGCGATGACCGCGGAGCTCTCGACAACCGGCTGCTAACGCACTTGCGCTTGCAGCCATGCCGCGTATCCGTCCGACATTCCGGCGATGGGCAGCACGACGAACTCCGGAACCTCGTACGGATGCCGCTTGAACAGCTCGTCGCGAAGCGCGCCGACATTCGACTCCGTGGTCTTGATCAGCAGGAGCTGTTCATCGTCGCCGGTCACGCGTCCTTCCCAGCGATAGACCGAGTGCATCGACGCGATGATGTTCACGCACGCCGCGAGGCGCGTCTCGACGAGTGCCTGCGCGAGTGCGCGCGCGTCGAAGTCCGCGCCGACCGTCGTCAGGACAACGACACCGTTCATTGTCCGCGAATCGTGGTGATGACGAACGTCGCCGCATCGCGCGCCGCGGCGCGCGCGACGTTGCGGTACTGCGAGCGATAAAAGAACGGCAGCGCCACGGCGGCGAACACGCGATTCCCGCCGAAGCCGAGACTCGTCGGAACGACGGCAGATCTCTTGCGCGAGAGATTCTCCGTCGCGATCACCTGCATCGTCTGTGCGTCGTAGATGCGAACGTCGGCGGCCACGCGCGACACGATCATGCCGACGCGAACGTCGATGTGCCGGCCGGCGATGCCGAGGCCGCCGTACTCTTCGGATTGCGGATCGCCGCCGGCGATCTCGACGAGATAGTCCGCTGCGGCGACACCGTCGCGTGACGCTTCGTCGAGTGTCCGCTCGGCGTCGAACACATCAAAGCCGCGCTCCTCCAACTCCACGCGCAATGCGCGGCGCACTTCCCGCTCCACGACGGTCTCGCCCTCGGAATCGAAGTCGGCCGCGGAAAGAAGGATGCCGATCCGGTTGGGACGGCGCGTCGTGTCGAACGCGAATGCGACCCCCGAGATCCAGAGCAGGCAGAGGGCGGCAAGCAGGCGTTTCATGGATGTTAGTCTATGCCCCAAATGCGGCGCGTGCTACTCGTGGGGCTGATCCTTCTCGCCGTTTGGATCGCCTTTGAGGTGATCCGTTTCCCGGACGTCGCCAAGCTCGCCAAAGAGCGCCCGACGACGACGGCGTTCATGGAGCAGCGCAAGAAAGAGCTTCGCCGCGCAGGCAAGAGCGACGCGCTCGAATGGAGATGGGTTCCGTATGATCGCATCGCTTCGTCGCTGCGCCGCGGCGTGCTCGTCGCGGAAGACAACTCGTTCTACGAACATGAGGGCGTGGACACGGAGGGAATGCGCGAGGCCCTCGAGCGCAACTGGAAACGCAAGCGCCTCACCGCGGGCGGCTCGACGATCACCCAGCAGCTGGCGAAGAATCTCTATCTCTCGCGGTCGCGCAATCCGCTGCGCAAGATTCGCGAGTACTTCATCGCGCGCTCACTCGAGAAGCATCTGACGAAGAAGCGCATCCTCGAGATCTACCTCAACGTCGTCGAGCTCGGAGAGCGCGTGTACGGCGCGGAAGCGGGCGCGCGCCACTATTTCGGCAAATCGGCGGCGGCGCTCTCGGCGCGCGAGGCCGCGCTGCTCGCCGGATGTCTGCCCAACCCGAGGCTGATGAATCCTTCCCAGCCTAACAAGAGGCTGCGATTCCGGCAGGCCATGATTCTGCGAAGACTTCGCCGGTGGGGATATCTGGCGGAAGAGCAGGTTGTTAGGACGGATAGGACAGACAGGACGGATAGGACCGCTACGACAGAAACGACGGAGACTACGGAGACGACGGAGACAACAGAAACTACGGAGACCACGGCCACGACTGAGACGACCGTAACCGAAACGGTTTCGACGGACACGGTCTCCACCGAAACATCGGGCACTCAGTAGCGTACGCACAAGACGGGAGGCAAGGTTCTTCATGGCCCAACACGTCAAGATCATCGCGATTCTGTCGATCATCCTCGGTGCCGCGATGGCGCTGCTCGGATTCATCGTCTTCGCGATCATTGCCGGTGCCGGTGCGGTTTCGGGCGAAGAAGACGCGATGGTGGTCACGGGCATCGTCGGCACGGCGGTCGGAGGAATCTTTCTGCTTCTCTCGCTGCCGGCGATCATCGGCGGCGTCGGCTTGATGAAGAATCGCGGGTGGGCGCGCATTCTGATTCTGATCGTCGGCGGACTCTCACTGTTGAATTTTCCGTTCGGAACGGCGTATGGGGTGTACGCTATCGTCGTCCTGATGCACGATGAGGTCAGGCCGCTTTTCGCTTAGTTGATCCACGACGTCGGCGCGACGCGCCCACGTAGACGCCGAGAATCATTTGCGCAGCTCGATCCCCCCGATGCCGCGCCGAGAGCCGAAGTCGCCTCTTTGCGCTGGACGAAAATCCTCCGTCGAATCAATGATTTGCTGAACTCGAGGGCAACCTGGTCCGCCTTTTGCCCTCAGGGCTCAACCGTGACGACCGCGCGTGTGCAGCGCCGCGTGCCGCCGTGGGGGCCAGACCCGGATTTCCGGATCATCTGCCCGTGTCAAATTCACGCGAGGCGCGAGCACAGCATGTGGCGCCGCTCGTTGCGCTTCGCTTCGCGTGGCGCAGCGCTTCTCGTCGGCATTCCTCTCGCCTTCGCCGCATTCGATCTCTCCAGCGAATCGATCGACATCCATCTCGACACACTGCGCAATGCGAATTTGCGTCTCGTGAAAGCAGCGCAGCTTTCCATTGCGCCTAACACGAAGCCCGAGCCGCAGAGAGAGATCCCGATCTTCACGACGCCGGCCGTGAAGAAGCAGTTTCTCGAGCCTCCCGCGGCGCAGCGATCGCTCGCTCTCGATGTGTTCAAAGAGGAGTACTACCGGCTGCACGTTCCGTATGGCGAGATCATTTATCGCGAGGCGCGCAAGAACGATCTCTCTCCGGAGCTGGTCGCGGCGATGGTGCACACCGAGTCCGATTTCCGCGCCTCGCTCGTCTCCCACAAGAGCGCGCAGGGACTGATGCAGATCGTTCCCGACACCGCGCGCCTCCTCGGCATCGCCAATCCGTTCGATCCGCAGGAGAACATCGCCGCGGGCACGCGCTACTTTCGCTACCTCCTCGATCGCTTCGACAACGAGACCATCGCCCTCGCCGCGTACAACGCCGGCGAAGGCAACGTCGAACGGTTCGGCGGCATCCCGCCGTTCGAAGAGACGCGCGCGTACATCGACCGAGTGAATAACCGCACCAGCCGCTATCGCCAGCGCGTGAACAACACCTACCTGGCCACAGTGAGAATGTCGAGCGGCGGGCTGTAAATCCCCTCTCCCCGCGCACGGGGAGAGGGTTAGGGTGAGTGGCTCCCTCCGAGCCCACCGCCCAGCCGGGACCCCTCACCCCGGCCCTCTCCCCGCGCGGCGGGGAGAGGGAGAA
>Ga0075418_10008901_pt1 | contig 11255 bp, 10 predicted proteins | sample SoiMetdeltSBSDD2_FD_81776 | JGI IMG/M metagenome (GOLD analysis project Ga0075418, IMG submission 81776) | Bulk soil microbial communities from a Populus tree surrounding site in Tennessee, USA - Soil MetaG P. deltoides SBSDD2 | ecosystem: Environmental > Terrestrial > Soil > Tree plantation...
ACTCGTCCATGCACGCCGTGCAATTGCGGTCCAGCTCAGGCTCGGCGCCCGTATCCCGCGCCTTCATGCCAGACTTCCCAATCTCCAGACGCTGTGGATTAGTGTGCCGCCTACCCCCGCACGACACGGTTTTGCATTGTGCCGACCACGACGCCCGCAAACTGGCCGAAGCGCCTGCTGGAACTCGCTCGTCCGTGGCTCGGCAAAGACCGCATTCCGGAAGCGGCCGCCCTGGCGTTAGCCTTGATACTGGCCTTGGCGTTGTGGCTCGGCACCCGCTACGTCGCCCAGGCAGAGCTGGTGCGGCATACGCTGGAGGTGGAGAGCAAGATCTCCAAGATCTGGTCGCACCTGCAGGATGCCGAAATCGGCCAGCGCAGCTACGTGCTGACGGGTGAGGAGCGCTTCCTTGGCCCCTTCTCCGGCACCGAGCAGCTGGTCGGCACGGAACTCGAGCTCCTGGCACGGCTGGCCTCCGACAACTCCGAGCAGGTGGTGGCCATCCAAGATGTGCGCCCGCTGGTTGCCCAGCGTCTGGCCATTGCCAAGCAGACGGTTGATCTGCGCCGGCAGGGCAACTTCGCCATGGCGCGCGCGGTGGTGTTGGAAGGACGCGGGCACACTCTTATGCAGGATTTGCGCGCGCGGTTTCAGCGCATGCTCGAGGCCGAGGACGAGCTGCTGAAGGTGCGTACGGCCGCCGCAGGCTCGACCATCTCCCTGCTCCTGGCTGCGCTCATGCTGGCTGTGGCGGTCACGGGGGCGGCGCTCGCCTACTGGATCATGGACGCGCGGCGGTCGACGCGTGCGCTGGCGCTCACCAACACCGCCCTGCAAGCCTCAATCGCCGAACGCGACAGCGCCGAGCAGCAGGTGCGGCAGATGCAGAAGATGGAATCGATCGGTCAGCTGGCCGGCGGCATCGCGCACGACTTCAACAACATGCTGGCCGTCATCACCAGCGGCATCAGCCTGGCACGTCGGCGCATGGCGGCGCCGCAGAGCGAAGCCGACGCATTCCTGGCACAGGCCCTCGATGGCGCGCATCGGGCCGGCACGCTCGTACGTCGCCTGCTCGCCTTTTCAAGGCAACAGCCGCTGGTGCCGGAGGCGCTGGATGCCAACAAACTCGTGTCGGGCATGTCGGAGCTGATCGCACGGTCGCTGGGCGAGAGCGTGCGCATGGAGACGGTGCTGGGGGGCGGGCTGTGGTCGACGCTGGTCGATCCGGCACAGCTCGAGACGTCCATTCTCAACCTGTGCGTCAACGCGCGTGATGCCATGGCCGAGGGCGGCCGCCTCACCCTGGAAACGGCCAACTGCCATCTCGACGATGGCTATGCGCGGCTGCACCCGGGTGTTCCGCCCGGCCAGTACGTGCTGATAGCCGTCACGGACACCGGTACTGGCATGAGCGCGGACACCGCTGCGAAGGCGTTCGACCCGTTCTTCACCACCAAGGAAACCGGCAAGGGTACGGGACTGGGGCTTTCTCAGGTGTTCGGCTTCGTCAAGCAATCCGGCGGGCACGTGAAGATCTATTCGGAACTCGGGCAGGGCACGACGGTCAAGGTCTACCTGCCGCGCCACTATGGAGACGTAAGCGATCGTCCGTCCGGCGCGCCCAAGGACAGCGCCGAGATGAAGGGAACGGAAAACATCCTGGTGGTGGAAGACGATGCCAGCGTTCTGGCGCTAACCGCGACCGGACTGCGCGACCTCGGCTACACGGTGATCGAGGCGCGCCACCCCAACGAAGCGCTCGCGCGTCTCAAGGCGGGCACGCCGGTGCAGCTGCTGCTGACCGATATCGTCATGCCGGACATGAGCGGGCGCAAGCTCGCCGAGCAGGCCGTCGCTCTCAGCCCGGAACTGAAGGTGCTGTTCATGACCGGGTTCACGAAAAACGCGGTCGTGCACAACGGCGTGCTTGACGCCGGCGTGCACTTCCTGGCCAAGCCGTTCACGCTGGAAGAGCTCTCGCGCAAGGTGCGCGAGGCGCTCACGCCCCCGGTCAAACCCTGACGCAGATCGCCAGAGGCTGGCGCGCCTACACCCACACGAGCAACGCCCTAGAGCTTAGCTTGCCTGTCGGAAATCGACCATTGGTTCACATGCGAGCCCAGCCCGTGGCGTTGCAACCTCGCCCTCGAGGGCAAGGCGCCCTCTGCGGTCGTCAGAACGGGTTGGTGACGATGCCGCCGTCGGCGCGCAGGGCCGCACCGTTGGTGGCGCTGGAGGCCTTCGAGCACACGTAGCAGATCAGGTTGGCGATCTCTTCCGGTTGCGCATAGCGCTGCAGCAGCGACGACGGCCGCCGTTCGGTGAAGGTGCGCTTGGCCATCTCCTCGGCGGTTGTACCTGCGATCTTGGCTCGCGCAGCCAACCGCACGGGCATCAGCTCGACCGCGGTCGGGCCCGGCAGCACCGAGTTGACCGTGATCTGCGTGCCTTTGGTCTGCTCGGCCGCGCCGCGCGCGATCAGCAGCTGCGCCGACTTGGAGAAGCCGTAGTGCACCATCTCCTTCGGCACGAAGATGCCGGACTCGCTCGACACGAACACCACGCGGCCCCACTGCTTGGCGTCGAGCATGCCCTTGAGGTAATGCCGCGTCAGGCGCACGCCGCTCATGACGTTGACCTCAAACATGGTGCGCCAATCCTCGTCGGTCGCATCGAAGAAAGGCTTGGGCTCGTAGACGCCGAGGTTGTTGACCAGGATGTCGACAGCCGGGATGCGCTGGAGCATGGCAGCGCACCCTTGCGCCGTCGCCAGGTCGATGGCTGCGTTCTCAGTCTTGGCCGACGCGACGGCGGCCTTGATCTTGCCAACGGCCTCGGCCACCGCGGCCTCGGTGCGGCCGTTGACGATGACGGATGCGCCCATGCGGGCGAGCCCGATGGCTGTGGCGAGGCCGATGCCCTTGGTGGAGCCGGTGACAAGCGCCACCTTGCCGGTCAGGTCCAAATCCATAATGCGTGTCTCCTTGGTTGTTCGGCCGTCATTGGGCCGCAGCTAAGCACCGGCACAGGCTTCGCAATAGCCTGTGCGCCGCGCCCCTGCTATGGCGACAGCGAGGGTCGACATTTGCCGGCGCATGATTGCAGGTTGCCGTCATGCCAGCGACAGGCGCCGGCGCCAGACGGAGCGGGCCAGGATGGCGGCGCGGCGCCAATGGAAGAAGCGGGGTACGCGGCGGCAATAGCGCCGATACGGCTCACCGTAGATGCCCTCGAGCCAGGGCTCCTCGAGCAGCACCATGAGGACGTAGACGGCCATCATGGCGGCGCACAGCACATAGGTCGGGCCGCTGTCGGCAGCGACGGCGAGGCAGCCGTAGACAACTACCAGCATGGCGTTCTGCGGGTTGCGGGTCCAGCGATAGATGCCGCCGGTGACGAGGCCATCCTGGGCGCCGTAACTGTTGTCCCGACCCAGCACGCGGAACGAATAGATAAACAGCGCCAGCGAGGCGGCAAGCAGGGCCAACGCGACCAGGCGTAAGGCAGCCGGCAGCCCGAGGTAGCGGCTGCCCGTGCCGGCCATGGCGACGGCAAAGCAGAGCACGTTGAGCCCGCGGAACAGGGGCCAGAACACGTAACTTTGCCAGCTGCCGATACCGGGCGTCGGCCATATGCGCAGGGTCGGGACCAGCAGCGTGAGAACGAGGAGGCCGAGCAGCACCGTGGCCACCCCCGCGCCCGCCGCAAACAGCACCATCGCCATTCTCGTGTCCCGATCGCGAGAGGTCCGCCGACCAGCGCTATGTAGCGGACTTCTCGACTGCAATCACTCCTGGTTCGGACCGGCGCTTGCGCGGGACAAGGAGGACACGCCCGAGATCAGGCTGCCTTGCCGCCGAATGCAGAGTGCAGGATCTGGCCGAGGTCTTCCAGCTCGGCAGGCGACAGATCGGTGAGCGGGGGGCGGACCGGGCCGGCCGGGCGGCCCATGATTTTCATGCCGGCCTTGACGATGCTCACCGCATAGCCGCGCTTGCGATTGCGCAAGGCGATGTAGGGTATGAAGAATTTCTGCAGGATCTCGTCGGTGCTTGTGCTGTCGCCGGATTTGACGGCGGCGTAGAAGCGCTGCGCGATCTTGGGAATGAAGTTGTAGACCGCGGAAGAGTAGGTGGTGAAGCCGGCGGCGAAGTAGGGCACGGCGTAGGTCTCCGCCGTCGGCATACCGCCAATCAGCACCAGTCGGTCGCCCATGGCCTGGCGTACGCGCACCAACTGCTCAACGTCGCCGTGGCCATCCTTGAAGCCGATCAGATTAGCGTGACGGTCGGCGAGGCGGGCGACGGTGTCGGTGGCGTAGATGCTGTTGTCGCGATTGTAGAGGATGACGCCGATGCCGATCGCACGGCAGATGGCATCGATGTGGGCCTCAAGGCCGGCCTGCTCCACATTGAGCAGATAGGGCGGAAGCACCAGGACGCCCTGGGCGCCGGCTGCCTCGGCAGCCTTGGCGAATTCGACGGCCATCATGGTGCCGTAGCCGACACCGGCAATGATCGGCAGCCTGCCCTTGGCCGCCTCGACGGCGGCCCGTGTGACGCGCGAGGCTTCCGCCAGCGTCACCGAGAAGAACTCCCCGGTGCCGCCGGGGGCGAACAGGCCGACCGCGCCGTTGTCGATGTTAAAGGCAATGCTTTGCCGGTAGTTGGCCTCGTCGAAACTGAGGTCGTCCTTGAAAGGGGTGGCGGGGAAGGCAAGCAGGCCGGAGCCAAGTTGTTTCTTCAGGCTGGAAAAATCGGCGGCCATGAGGTGCCTCAGCTTGGGAGTTGTGCGGGGGAAGACGCGCCCGATCAGCGGGCCACTTTCCTAAGATGTCGGGTCATCGTACAACTTCGTAGCAGCGCGCCGGGCATTGTTCAACAGAGCCTTTCAGCCCACTGTTCGAAACCAACTATTCGCCACGCTGCGCCGGGAAGGCATGCTCATGACCGCTCAAACCGAGGCCGAAGTCCGGCCGCTCTACATCCGGCTGCACGCGGATGACAACGTGGCGATCGTCGTCAACGACTTCGGGCTGCCCGCGGGCAGCCAGTTCGCCTGCGGACTGCAATTGTTGGAGCGCGTGCCGCAGGGCCACAAGGTGGCGCTGACTGACCTGGCAAGGGACGCACCGATCCGCCGTTACGGACAGGTGATCGGCTATGCGGCCAAGCCGATTGCGCGCGGCAGCTGGGTCGAGGAAGCGCTGGTGCGCATGCCCGCGCCGCCTGCGCTCGATGCATTGCCGCTGGCCACCATCAAGGCGCAATTGCAGGAGCCGTTGCAGGGCTACACATTCGAGGGCTTTCGCAATGGCGATGGCTCGGTCGGGACGCGCAATATCCTTGGCATTAGTACCAGCGTGCAATGCGTGGCCGGCACGCTCGACTACGCCATCAAGCGCATCCAGGACGAATTGCTGCCCAAGTATCCCAACGTCGATGCCGTTGTCGGGCTGACGCACACCTACGGCTGCGGCGTGGCGATCAACGCGCCGGCGGCAGTGATCCCGATCCGCACGCTGCAAAACCTGGCTCTCAATCCGAACTTCGGCGGCGAGGTCATGGTGGTGGGGTTGGGATGCGAGAAGCTGGTGCCAGAGCGCTTGCTGCCGCAGCAGAACGGCGCGGCCAAACGTGTGCGGGTCGATGTGATGCGCCTGCAGGACGAGGCCTATCAGGGCTTCGGGCAGATGGTGGGCGCCATCATGCAAATGGCCGACCAGCGCCTGGAAAAGCTGAACCGCCGGCGTCGCGAGACCTGCCCGGCATCCGAGCTGGTGGTGGGATTGCAGTGTGGCGGCAGCGATGCGTTCTCGGGAGTCACGGCCAACCCGGCGGTCGGCTTCGCAGCTGACCTGCTGGTGCGCACCGGCGCCACCGTGATGTTCTCGGAGGTGACGGAGGTGCGCGATGCCATCCACCTGCTCACCCCGCGCGCGGTGAACGAAGACGTGGCACGCGCGCTGATCCGCGAGATGGCCTGGTATGACGACTATCTGGACCAGGGCGAGGTTGATCGCAGCGCCAACACATCCCCGGGCAACAAGAAGGGCGGCCTCGCCAACATTGTGGAGAAGGCGCTGGGCTCGATTGTCAAATCGGGATCGAGTCCAATTGCCGGTGTGCTGGCGCCGGGTGAGCGGGCAACCACCAAGGGCATGATCTTCGCGGCCACGCCGGCCAGCGATTTCGTGTGTGGTACCCTGCAGCTGGCATCCGGCATGACACTGGAGGTGTTTACGACCGGCCGCGGCACGCCCTACAGTTTGGCGGCGGCGCCGGTGATCAAGGTGTCGACGCGCAGCGAGCTTGCCCGGCGTTGGCATGACCTGATCGACCTCGACGCCGGCACGATCGCCACCGGCGAGGCGACCATCGAGGACGTGGGCTGGGAGCTGTTCCGCCTGGTGCTGGACGTGGCCAGCGGCCGCAAGAAGCCGTGGTCCGATCATTGGGGCATTTCCAACACGCTGGCGCTCTTCAATCCAGCGCCGGTGACCTAGCTGCCACTGTGATGGTCGGGCTTGTGCCACCCTCCATCCAGCAACTGGCTCCGGTGCCGATAGCTGGCTGCCTCGCGACAAGTCCGAGGCTGACAGTCTTGCCGTGCGCTGCGGGCAGCCACTGCCTTGACAGGTGACCATATGGTCACCTATTGTCTCGCTGTGACGGATGACGATCACGTATTCAAGGCACTTGCTGACCCGACACGGCGTTTCCTCCTGGACCTCCTCTTTCAGCGCGACGGCCGCACGCTGAAGGAGCTGGAGTCCGGGCTCGAGATGACACGCTTCGGCGTCATGAAGCACCTGCGCATCCTCGAGAACGCTGGTCTCGTCGTCACACGCCGGTCGGGCCGGGAGAAGCTGCACTATCTCAACGCAGTGCCGATCCGGATGATTCACGACCGGTGGATCGACAAATACAGGGAACGGGAAGTCTCGGCGCTGCTGGCGCTCAAGGCCGACCTGGAGAAAAAGGACGAACCGGAATGACCGACAAGGCAGCCAACACACAGGTCTACAGGATTGTCATCAAGGCCAGCGCCCAGGCGATCTGGGACGCAATAACCAAGCCCGAATGGACCGAACGCTACGCTTATGAGGGGCGCGTCAAGTACGATCTGAAGCCCGGCGGCAAGTATCACCATGAGGCCAGTCCCGACATGAAGGCAGTGGGTCTGCCCGAGGTCGTCGTGGTTGGCGAGGTGCTCGAATCCGATCCACCGCGCAAGCTGGTACAGACATGGCACCCCCTGTTCACGCCGGAAATGATTGCCGAACCGCCCTCGCGCCTTACCTACGAGATTGTGGAGGGGAGCGGCGTCTGCACGGTCACCATTATTCACGACGTTACAGGCGCGCCGTTGGTCGGCGGCATGGTCAAGGGCGGCGGCGATCCGGCCAAGGGCGGCGGTGGTTGGCCATGGGTCCTCAGCGATCTCAAGTCACTGCTGGAGACTGGCAAGCGCATGTAAGGCCACTTCGAGCCGGCGCCACGTGGGCAGGAACTTTGTCTGCGCACGTGGCGTTGCCGCCTCAATATCAGCAACGACGCCAGCACAGGAGACCGGCTCATGCAGGCGACGCAGACGCACATCTACGCCCGACGGCTGCTCGAAACCCAGGGCTGGAAGGCGATCGCCGAGGCGGCGCAAAAAGCGCGCGACTTCGAGCGCAGCAACGATGTCGAGCAAGCGCAAGCCTGGCGGCGTATCGAAGCCGCCCTTCTCAATATGCGCGGCCCGAGCGAAACCTAAGTCCCGCAGCAACAAGAATCCTGTTCAATACCGCGGTCCTGCGACGCCAACGCGCTAGATTGATCTTCGATCGGCCCACCTGTGACGGTAGGTTCATCTATCAATTCACAACCTGTGGTTCGGTGGGGTGGATCGGGTCCGCACAACGAATGATCGCAACTTCTGGGCCGGCTTCACAGCGGCTGCGGTGCTGCACGCGGCCCTGATTTTCGCAGCCAGTAGCTCGACGCCGCGACAGCTGGGCGAGAGCGATGGGCTGCAGGACGCCATCAGCGTCGAACTGGTAGAGCCCGAAACGCTGGCGGGCGCAGGTCCCCACGAAGGCGAGCCCAGCACAGAGCCTGCCAGCGACAGCAGACCCCTGCAACTGCCGCGACAGGCAACGGATGCCTGGCAGACGAGCGGCGTGCCCGACAAGCCAGATCAGCCGCAAGCTGCCGCCAGCGAAGCCAAGCCCGAGCAGCAGGCGATGCTCGCGCTGCCCGACCCGGACGCGGCGAAGGTGGAGGAGCCGCAAGAGGAGCCGTCCAAAGAGCCGCAGAAGCCGAACGAGGCGCACAAGGAGCAAAAGCAGCAAAAGGAGACCCACAAGAGCGGCGCGCCGAAGTCGCCCACGACCAAGGAGAAACTCGCTTCGCCGCAGCTCGATTTCTCCCTGCCGTCTAATTTCAGCCTGCCCTCCGGCGGCGGCGGTGCCTCGGCCGTCATGCGGCCGTCCGGCATCACGCGCTCAGGAGAGAATGACGAATTCGGACGCGACGTGGTCAAGGCCTTGCGCAAGACCATGCCCGCGCACGAGAAGATTTTCGGCCGGGTGACCGTTCGGATTCTGCTGTCGGAAAAGGGTGATCTGATCGATCTCCAGCTGCTGAAGGGCTCAGGCAGCTCCTATCTCGACCAGGTCGTGATGTTCTCGGCCCGGCAGGCCGTCTACCCCTTTCCACCGAAGGGCTCGACCGCCATCGACCGGACGTTCGTGATCACCTATATCTACAGCTAACGCGGCCTGTTACAGCCAACGCGCGCCTGTGCATCCCGGACGGCCGCTTGCGCGAGGTCCGGGATCACCGGCATTACCACTTAAAGAAGCCGCCGCCGCCACCACCGTACGATTTGGGCGAATTGCCGAAGAAGCCCCAGCCATCGCTGGTTTGCATAGGCTCACGCTGCCGCACTTTGAGTGCGCCCTGCGGCTCGCCACTCATGACGACCACGAAATCGGTGTCCTTGCCGGTCTCGATGCTGAGGCCCTCATCCGAGATGATCAAAGAGGAGCCGGGCAGCACCACATCCGAAACGCGCTTCAGGTCGTTGGGCGACATGGCAATGCGGTCCAGCGCGCGCTTGGCTCCCTCCGTGTCGGGCGACGCTGCCTCCACGAGCCGCCTCGCCTCGCCCTTTGCGCCTTTGCGCGGCGCCTCGCGCACCACGCCCTCGGCGCCCTTCGGCCCGTACATCGATATCATGCCCCAGCGCGCGTGGTTGTCGGTGTGGTTCAATGCCGTGAACACATAGGTGCCGATCGGCCTATCGGCATCCTGGATCGTGACCGGACCTTCGAATACCGGCTTGTATCCCTGGCGCACATAGAGGCGCTGCGTCTTGCGGCTGATGAACACGGACACCGGCAGGCTCTTGCGTTCTGCCTCGGTGGAGACGTCGAGGGCCAGGTCCCTGACCTCTTCCGCGCTCTTGGCGTCGGCCTCGGCGGCGGCGGCGGCGGCGCCCTTGGCCTGGGCTTGGGCTTTTGCGTTGGCCAGCTGCGTCTCGGCCTCGGTCACTCGGGTAGTGGCAGTCTCCCGGCCGTTCTCGGCGCGCTTGAGGAGATCGGCCGCGTTGGCCGCGGTCGAAGCGGTGGCTGTCTCGACGTCGCGCTCGGCGTCCTTGAGCTGGGCCGCCGCACGTTCCCGGCGCTCCTCGGCGGTGCGCACAGCCTTCTCGGCAGCGGTAGATTCGGAAGCCTTGCGATCGGCTGTCTTGCGAGCCTCGCTGGCCTTGCGGGTAGCCGCCTCGGCCTCGCTGGTCTTGGTGGTGGCCATCGATTTCAGAAGATTGATGTGCTCGGGCGAGCCCTGCAGCACGGTGCGCCTGCCGCCCTCGACCTGCATCGACCTCGGCGCGAACAGCTTCGGGTGGGAGAACTCGGTCAGCGGCACGTCGCTCGGCGCGATCACCACCCGCATGCCAACATCGGTCAGCTCAAACAGCCGCTCGGCGAAGGCGATCGGCAGCCGCACGCAGCCGTGCGAGGCCGGGTATCCCGGCAACGCGCCGGCATGCAGCGCGATGCCGGTCCAAGTGATGCGCTGCATGAACGGCATGTTGCCGTCCTGGTAGAGGTTGGAGTTGTGCTGCGGTTTCTTCTGCACGACGCTGAAGATGCCGGCCGGAGTCTCATAGCCGTTCGAGCCGGTCGAAACGGACGACTGCTGAATCATGCGCCCGTTGGCGTCGTAGATAGAAATCCTCTGCGCATCGAGGGCAACCAGCGCCAGCACAGGAACCCCTGTGCGCTTGAAGGGCACCATGTCGCCGCGGTCGTTGCTGTAGGATTTCTCCTGGTAGCCGTCGTCGTAGTACTGCTGCTGCCGGGATCCGCCATAGCCGCCGTACCCGCCGTACGGGCTGTACTTGCTGAACTGGGCGCTGAGCGGTTGGCTATGGGTAAGGCCCAGGCCGAGTGTGAGGCCGGCGAGCGCCAGCCCGGTGTTGCTCAGGCGCGAGATGGTAATGCGGGGCATGCGGGTTGGTCTCCGTAGGGGCCGTGTCTATGGCATCGAGCGGGCGACGCGGAAGCCGGCATTTTCCTGGCGTACGCTGGGCGCGGACGCATAGCGATAGGCAGAACGAAGCAGCTGGGGGTAATAGTTCCACGCGCCGCCGCGCATGACATTGAGGGTGCAGTCGCGCGAGGCGACGGCCGATCCGTCGGTCGGTGCGCCTGCGTAAGTGTCCTTGTAGCAGTCTTCCACCCACTCCCAGACGTTGCCGTGCATGTCGTAGACGCCGAACGCGTTTGGTCGGAACGAGCCCACATCCATGGTCTTCTGCCGGTAGATGCCGGGCTTGGCGCCCACGCCGTAGATGAAATTGCCGTCGTAGTTGGCCTGGCTGACATTGATGGTCTGGCCGGTCGAGAACGGCGGCTGCGTGGCGGTCACCTTGGTGGTGGCGCGCGCCGCGTATTCCCATTCTGCCTCGGTCGGTAGGCGGTAGGGCTTGCCGGTCTTCTTGGCGAGCCAGGCGACGAACTGCTTGGCGTCGTTCCAGGACACGTTGATAACGGGCCGGCGACCGCGGCCCCAGTTCTGGTCTTCGGGCTTGTGCGCGCAACCGCCTTCGCCGACGCAGGCGTCCCATTGTGCGAACGTGACCTCGTGCCTGCTGACCGCGAATGGCTGCGCGAACACCACCTTGCGCTGCGGGCCTTCGTCGGGGTTGCGGCCGCGCTCGCTGGTCGGCGAGCCCATCATGAACTCGCCGGCCGGCAC
>Ga0075418_10008903_pt1 | contig 11254 bp, 11 predicted proteins | sample SoiMetdeltSBSDD2_FD_81776 | JGI IMG/M metagenome (GOLD analysis project Ga0075418, IMG submission 81776) | Bulk soil microbial communities from a Populus tree surrounding site in Tennessee, USA - Soil MetaG P. deltoides SBSDD2 | ecosystem: Environmental > Terrestrial > Soil > Tree plantation...
CAAGGCGCCAACCGGCTCGAGCGCGGCCGGCACTACTTCGCTGTGGCCAAGGCACAGGCGACCAAACTGCACGCAACGTTCGCGTGGCGGTTGGAGGTCGCGCCTGGAGTCGGGCATGACGCGGCCCAGGTCATGGCGTCCGCTGGCTTCCTGATGTTTGGAAATGGTGCGGAGCCCTGCGTCGCCACCACGGCTCGCGACACGAGCCTGATCATCACGGAGATTCTCGCCGACCCTCCGGTCGGTAGCGCGGGCGATGCCAATCGGGATGGCGTTCGCGACCCTGCGGACGACGAATTCGTCGAGATCGTGAATCGAGGTCCGGACCCCGTATGTCTCGCGGGTTGGACGTTGGGTGACGCGAGGTCCCCGGTACGGCATGTCTTCCCGCTCGGCCCGGCGCTGGCACCAGGTCAGTTTCTGATCGTGTTCGGCGGTGGCGTGCCCACCGGCCCGTTCGGCGGCGCCCAGGTGCAGTGGTCGGCCGGCGGGTTGGGGCTCCAGAACGACGGGGATGTGCTCACGTTGCGAGCCGCGGACGGCAGGATTGTCCAACAGGTGTCGTGGGGGAACTGCGCCGGGGCGCAGTGCGGGAACGACCACTGGCCCGGCCCACTGGGGTTCGGCAGATCGCTTACACGCGGCCGCGACCCGGGGGCTCAGTGGGCGCCACATTCTGAGTTTGCAGGAGCTCGGTACTCGCCGGGCGTCGACTAGGACGCTTCGCAACCGCAGGAGCCCGCGTCCGCAGGCCGTAGCGTGCCTTGACGCTTGGGAGCCGCTCCAGAGTCCCGCTTACCGCTGCGCTTCAGACTGCCGAACGTTTGCGCTATTCCGACGGCGCTCCGATCGCAAAATGTGGGGCAGACAAACCGACTGCTGTGTCCCGCCGACGGAGGACACGTGCACAATGCATAAACGATCGCCTCGGAATGCACGAGCTAATCTCGCGACGTGACTTCCTCAACGGCACTCTCCTCGCCAGCGCCGGCCTCGTGCCGGGGCGCCGCGCCCGCTGTTTCCCAGCCTGCAGCAGTATGCTAGGTTGAGACGGGTAAACCTCCGGACCTATGATACGGGTGTGGTGTTCCTGCACTACGAGCCACTTCGATGAGTCTCCATGATCGTCGTGTGAAAAGGTGATCTCATAAAGATGGAAAAGACGCCGTTCGCCAATCGGTTCGCCATGCTTCGGGACAAGTTCGGCACATCGTGGATGCTTCTTCATCAACCTGAATCCCCCTGACCCGGCGCTTCTAACCATGGCCCTCGATCCCAATACTGCTCGACGCATTCGCCGGGTGGCGCTTCGTCTCGGCGTGTTAGCCGGTCTCGCTGCCTGGGTTGTCGCGCTCGTCGTGTACATCAGAACGGGTCAAGTTCGCGCCGAGCTGCTGGCTGCGGGCTTCGTGCTCATCGTTGCTGTGCTGCTCATGCCGAGGAGCGGAGACGGTTAACGACGTTCCGTGATTGACGCGAGGACTCGCTGCACGAGCCCGTCGACTGCGTCGTTACGAATCCAGCGGGCGACGATCACCAGGTCTTGATCCGGCACCACGCACACGACATTCACCCCCGCTCCGCGATGGCAGAAACTGTTCGCGGGTGCGCTCGGCAGCATGCGACGCTCCGTGTTCAAGAACCAATTCATGAACCCATACCCGGGCTGCACGGGCGTCGGTGTCAACGCGAGCGACACCCACTTCTCGGAAACAATTTGCCGGTCTCTCCACTTGCCCCGCCGCAGGGTCAGCAGCCCGAAGCGGGCCTGATCGAGCGCGCTGATGAACATGCCGCCGCCCCAATGGCCTCCGCCGCTCACCGACTGCATGCGCTCCCCGTCCAGCGTGACCCAGGAGTTCTCGTACCCATGCCAGCGCCACGTATTGGAGGCGCCGATCGGGTCCATGACGTATTCGCGAAGCACCTGGGGCAGGGGACGCCGCCAGACCTGGAGCGCGGCATAGGCGAGCACGTTGACGCGCACGTCGTTGTACTTGTACGACGTCCCGGGCGCGTTGCGCGCACGGGCGATGTATTCCGGAAGCGGTTGATTCGCGGGCGGCCGATCGGCCCAGTCCGGCTTGCCCCATAATGTGCCCTCCCAGTCGCTCGTCTGCCGCAACAAGTGGTCCCACGTGATCGTCCGGTTGTGGTCGGAGTCGAACTCGCCGGTCGGCACGTACACCCGCACGCTGTCCGCGAGATCGCGAATCATACCGCGGTCGTAAGCCACGCCGACGGTCGTCGAGAGAAAGCTCTTGGTGACGCTGAACGTCATGTCGACGCGCGCCGGATCTCCCCACTCAGCCACGATGTATCCATTGCGCACGACAATGCCCGTGGGTGCGCCGCGGGACGCGAATGGACCGATCGGGTCGCTGTGTGGTTCGCGGCCCCAGGCCAGATGATGGTTTTCCGCGAGATCGCGCGGCTCAGGAGACTCGTTGGCTTTTGCAAAGGCGATCGCCGAATCGAGCAGGCGAGCGTCCATGCCGATGGTGGCTGCGGAGCGGCGTTCCCACTCGGGATGGGGGCCAGGATAGTAGAGACCGCCGCGCCTGGACTGCTGCGTTGAGGCCGTTGCCGGCCACAGCGCAGCGCCGAGGACCGCGAGGAGCAGGAGAGATTCGTGGGCGGAGCGGCGTGACATCGGCATGGAATGCGCTCGGGTGTGGTTCGCGATCACGTTAACAAAGGGACGCCGGTACAGCCATGCCAACTGAAGTAGATTCTAGGCCCGAGGGTGATTGAAACGTTTCCTTCTGGCCGTAGCCATTCTGCTGCTGCTTGCGCTCGCCTGGTCCGGTATCCAGGGCGGCGTCGAGCAACTGTCACAGGCTCCTACGCCGGGTCAGAAAGTGCAGACAGCGGCGCAGTTCTTGTTCGGCATGCTCTCACTCCTGGTCGGCGCATCGGCGTTCCGCGCGCACAGATTCAGTCGCATCGTTCGTTGGGCGTGGGTGGCAGCCGTGACGATCGCAGCGGCTCTGGCTCCAGTTGTGTGGGGACAGGCGTCGTGGGCGGCCGGATTTGTTGCCGGCGTTTCCGCGTACGCCGTGGCCCTATTGATTCTGTGGATCATGCGAATCGGGAGCAGTCCAATGTCATCACTTTTTGATCCAAACGCCCGCGCACGGATTCTCGATCGGATTTCACGACTAGCCCCGGATCGCAAGCCGTCCTGGGGTCGCTTCACAGCTCCCGAGATGGTCTGCCATGTCAGCAGCGGGTTGCGCCAGGGCCTGGGCGAGCTCGAGGCGGGGCCGGCCTCTGGGCCGTTCGCAAGTTTTCCGCTGAACTGGCTCGTGATTCACGTCCTGCCATGGCCCAAAGGAAAGGGGCAAAGCCCGCCCGAGTTTCTCACCACCCGGCCGACCACCTGGACGGCCGATGTCGGTGGGCTACGCGATCTCGTGCAGCGTTTTGGAGCGCGCGGGCCGAGTGCCAAGTGGCCGGCGAGTCGTGCGTTTGGCGCGATCTCTGGCCGGAGTTGGGGCGTGCTCCAGCACAAACATCTCGATTATCATCTACGTCAGTTCGGGGTGTGAGTTGGGGTTGACCCGGGGGCTCCAATGAGCGCTGCGTCCATTGTTTACCTCGCATTGATCGCGGTCGGGATAACCGCCCTGGTTGCGATCATTCTCAAAGTTCACGGGCGCACGAAATCGAGACCCGAGTGGTGGAAGCACCTCGGTGAATAGAAGGCTTGTGGTTCTAGGAGAGCACGCTTATGCCACCTGAGGTTTTTCTCGTTGCACTGCTGTCCACCGTCGGCATCGCGGCCTTCACGATCATCAAGGTGGCGCGCGTCATCCGTGGCGAGTCACCGTCGGCCGAGGTGACGGAGCGCCTCGAAGAGGTGGAGCGCACCGTTCAGAGTCTCCAGCAGGAACTTGCGGAAACACAGCAGCGGCTCGATTTCGCGGAGCGGCTACTGAGTGCCGCGCGGGAGCAGCGGCGCATTGGTGAGTAGGCCGTTCATCGCGCGACACAAGGCCCAATCAAGCGTGCTCAATCACGTTCCGCGCAGACAGTGCACCGTAGGATTCCAGTCGGCAAACACGCCCGACGGGTTCTCATGCCAGATCCACACGTGCAAGTACCAAAGTTGCAGACGGTCGGCGCGCTTGAGCGACTGCCCCATGATCCGGGGCGGCGTCGCGTCGGGCGGGCGGGCGGAGTAAGGCACGATGTACTCCACGCCGTTCAATCGATAGCGGCCGTCCGGCAGGCGCTCGTAGACGAGAATCTCCGGTCGCTCGACGTCAAGCCGGTCGTCGTAGAGGGCGCCCTTCGCGTGGTGAAAGCCCATGGTCCCGAGCGGCTCGTTGGCGAGGCACCTCCCCCCATCTCGCTGATAGCCGGCGGCGACCGCGGAGTCGAGGTTCGCGAAACGGGCCGTCGCCGCGCGTGCTCGCTCCACAGCCGCCACCACAGCCGGTGGCAGCGAATCGCTGGCGGCAGGCACGGGTGAGCCGGAGGCGCTTGGATGGCTGTGCCCACCGCCGCATGCCGCCAGCAGTGCGGAGGCGAGCGCGACACTGCATGTGAACTGATTTCCCATAGTGCTTCCAGATCTAACTGTCCTCGGCGCTGCTGGCACCCGGCAACTGCGTTAGAATTGTGTTTGCGTCGTCGTATCTGTGTTGCTGTTCTGGGCACGATCAGGCTACACGTACAGCGAGGACAGGCGCGATGAACGAGTTCGTCAGCCTCTTCGGCGTAATGATGGCCATACTGATTCCAGTCGGGATCGCGGGCGGCATCGTCGCCCTGATAACCTCGTTTGCCAAGCGGCGTCGGATAGCTTCCTCCGGCAGCTCGGAAGATCTCGCCGCCGTCCTTGAGACTCTGGACCGAATGGACCTGCGCCTGCAGCAAGTCGAGGAACGGGTCGATTTCATCGAGCGCGTCCTGCCCGCCTTGCGTGAGGGGAAGCCGCTTACCGAATTACCCGCCCGGTCCGTGGAACGCACGCCAAGGTAAAGGCGGGAAGGAGGAGTTGGAATGAGTCTTCGCCGTCTTGCGCTCGTCGGCCTTGCGGCCGGGATCGTGCTAATTCCAACGCGAGTCTTGGCTCAAGACAGTCCTCCGCCGCCGCGCTCCACCTTCTGGGGATTCGTAGCGCTCGGGATCGGTGGAGCAAGGGACAGCACCTTCTACGCAGCTGGGGTGGGTGCGGCATGGCAGCGCCGCAGCCTGGTCCTCATGGGCCGCATTGCCTCCGTCGGCCCCGAAAAAGAAAACCGCATGGAGGATCTGGGCCTGCTCGCGGGCGTCGGCACGCAACGGGGCCGTTTCCACTATCTGGCGGCCGCAGGACTTGGCGTGGCGCGCAATCGTCAGGACAGTACGGCCTTAGCCCTGCCGATAGAAGCGCAGGCAACGTGGCGCTTCTCCGGATTCGCGGGCATCGGGCTGCGGGGCTTTCTGAGTCTCAACAAGGTTTCGTCGTTTGGCGGTCTCACGATTATGGCTGAGGTGGGCCGGTTGCGCTGACTTCGCGGGGGGATGACGCCGTACGCAGCCGCCCGCACCGCTGCGGATTCCGCGTCGGTGGACCTGCGTCAGCCGCTCGGACCGGATCGCTCGGGCAGCGTGGCGCAGCAGACCTGCGGGATTTACGGAGGGCCGCTCGCCTTTAGGGTCGAGGCTTCGCTGTCCGCTGCTCGCCCGAGCCCGAGCTCGACGTGGAGCTCGGACTCACCGCGCCAGTCGACGATGAACCGCTGGAGCCAGACCGCGGCTCAGCATGTCGACCGGTATCCGGGTTCGTGCGCGGTCCCACCTCATAACCTCGCCCATTTACGACACGGCCATGCGGCGAAAAGGCGCTCTCCCCGCCACCCGCACTTCCGCCACTCCCACCGGACCCGTTGAAAATGATGATCACGGGGTAGTCACGCAGATACGAGTAGCCGTACGGGTACTGTGAACCGAATCCGTCGCAGTAGTACGAAGGATAGGGGAACGGCATGTACTCCATCGCACAACTGCCATACCACGGCGTCGTCGGCGAAAATGAGCCGGCTGCGTATGACTCTTCGGTCTCAACCCGCCGCGCACCCCGGGACGTGGCATCGATGGTGAAGACTCCGGGATGCGACAGTGCGATCAACAGATCAGTGATACGAGACGGGACGCCTGCGTTGGCGAGTGCGACGAGCCGTCTCGCGTCGATGTTGAACGATCCGCCGCGCTCGACGAGCCATGCTTCCACGACGTCGACATCCAGTTCTCGTGACGCCTCGGTGAGATCGTCAACCGCAAGCGGGGCCGTCGCGGCGGCGTATGCCTGCGCCGTCGCGCTCAGATCGAGATGCAGCGCGTCCAGCGCGTCCTTGACCCCGCTCGGCAAGACGAGATCGGTCTTGACCTCGCGATAGCGTTGCACACGCACGCCCGTCTTCCCGCCGACGGTGCTGCCCTGGATGTAGAGCAGCAGCCCATCCCGGCTCATCGCGAGCACGCCGGTGCCGGTGCGCGTACCCCAATCGGGGCAGCTCTCTTGCGAGCGCAGGTAGAGTCGGGCGCTGACTGCGGACCACTCGGCGCTCTGCCAGCCGGTGCATTCACCGTGGACCGTCTCGATGCGCGCTCCGTTCGCGACGATCTGCTCCGCTTTGATGACTTCGCCGTTCTGGACGGTGACGAGATCGATGGCAGACATGTCCGCCGCAGGTACGACGCAAACGACTGCAGGCTTGGCCCCGACCAACTCCCAGCAGCCGAGGAACGCAATCCAGCGCGAGTCAATGGTGGTGTCTTGGGCGCGTGCCGGAGCGGGCACGAACCCGAGGAGGGCGGCGGCGACGAGCACCGTTGGGATTCGCGTGCGCATACAGCCTTCCTTAATAGAGTCTGATCGTCAGGCCCGCGGTGACCGACGGACCTGACAGATCGATTTTGTTGAAACCCTCGAAATCGGCGCTCATTGGCGCTCTCGCCCAGGTGTAGCGGCCCTCCAAGGTCAGCATCGTCAGGTTGCCGAGTGCGAGGTCCAGGCCGAGCGCACCATGCGCGACGGGTGTCCATGCCTGCGAGACAAACTCGTCGTAGTGGACGAAGAGCGAAGCGAAGTCGACCCAATCACCCGCCTGGCGGAACTTGTACTCCATCATCCCGCCGCCGACGCTCACATAGAGCGCGCGCCGCACGGGGATCCACGCGAACTGTCCAATCGCGCGGCCGCGTGACGTGATGTAATGCCTGAGCCCGACGGTGACCGGGATGCGACGCAGTGACGTCGTCTGCTCGATCGGTTGGTCGTTCTGGTCGAGCCAGTCGCGGAATTCGGAGGGGTGCGTGACGTTGGAATAGCCCACGTCAAAGACCAGGTCGTTCCGGTTCGACAACCGAAGCGCGAGGCTGGTGCCGATCGTCGCCGACGCAAAGTCGAAGCGGTCGAGCGTCAGCTGATCGGTCGTGAAATTGAATACGTCGCTGTTTGCCGTCGCGTACGCAAACCCGCCGCGGAACGTCCACGAGCCGGCCGGAGCATGAAACAGAAAACCGTCGCCCGCGCTTTGTGCGTGCGACGGCAGCGCGATCGCTGTGATCGAGGTTGCGGTGAAGAGCAGTGCTCTCGCCGCCGAGCGATGACCAGTCATGACGACCCCCGCCTGTGCGGGCTTATCTTACCTACGCTCCAGGGGGGTATTACGTCAACCATCCGAAGGGATTATGACTTCTGGGGCGGTCCAGGCAGGTAACGCACCGGAGGCTCATATTTTCAGCATGGAACTCCGTCCGCTGAACGAGACGCACACCGCGCTGCTCAACTCCCTGCAATTGCAGGATGATGTCTGGGAGTTCATCGGAACTTTGCCGGGCCCAGAGCAACGACAGGCACATCACCTGTTCGCTGTCATGGAAGGACCCGTGGCGCTGGGGTTCGCGGGTCTGCTCAAGTCACACGCCACTGAAGCGAACGACTTCGAGCTGGTCTGCGCCATGCGATCGGAAGTCCAAACGCGGGGCATGGCGAAGCAGGCCTGCCAGCTGGCGCTCGAATGGGCGTTCAACACCGCAAAGATCGACCGCGTCATCGCCTGCATCGACGACACGAACGAGGCGGCGCGGGCCATCGCCGGCAAGCTCGGCATGACCACGCTCGGCCCGCAGCGGCCGAATCGCACGGTGTTCGTGAAGTATCGTGACGAGCGCCGTGTAGGTTGAGCCGCGCCGCCGCCATTCTCCTCGTCGTCGCCGGCTGCACGAAGATCGCAGCGCCGTCGGCGGATTGGCGTACCACCGGCAGCGATCCCGGCAACACCCGCTACTCCGCACTCGACCAAATCAACACGCAAAACATCGCACGGCTGCAGGTCGCGTGGACATATCATACCGGTGATTTGCCTCCGAACGGTCACGGCGAGATCCAGGCCACACCAATCGTCATCGACGGTGTGCTCTACACCACGACACCCGCACTTGCAGTGGTTGCGTTGCGAGCCGACCGCGGTGCGCTGATCTGGCGTTTCGACCCGGGCACCGCGCACCGCTCACCGCGCACCGATCTCACCCACGTCAACCGCGGCGTCGTCTACTGGGCAGACCATGACGACCGACGAGTTTTTTTCACGGCTGGACGTCGGCTCTACGCGCTGAACGCGACGAACGGGCAACTCGTTGAGTCATTCGGTGACTCCGGCTCCATCGATCTCGCGGCAGGCCTGTCCCGCGACATCGGCGATGCATACCTCGTCGCCACGAGTCCTGGTGCCATTTACAAAGACCTGCTGATCCAGGGGACCCGCGTCGGCGAGGAGGACGGCTCGGCGCCGGGTGATGTGCGTGCCTACGATGTCCGCACGGGCGCGATACGCTGGAGCTTCCACACGATTCCGCGGCCCGGTGAGGTTGGCTACGACACGTGGCCGGACGGCGCGTGGCGAACCGCGGGGGGCGCGAATTCATGGGCCGGTATGTCGGTCGACCAACAGCGCGGCATCGTCTACGTGCCGACAGGATCGGCCACGCCCGATTTCTACGGAGGCGCTCGGGCCGGTGCGAATCTGTTCGCTAACTCCCTCCTCGCGCTCGACGCGGCGACCGGCAAACGACTGTGGCATTTCCAGACTGTGCACCACGATCTGTGGGACCGCGATCTTCCTGCCGCGCCCAATCTCGTTACGGTGACGCGCGATCAGTCGCGTATCGAAGCCGTCGCCCAGATCGCGAAGAGCGGATTCGTTTTCGTCTTCGATCGCAGCTCCGGCATGCCGCTCTTTCCAATTGTAGAGCGCCGCGTCCCGCGATCCGAGCTCCCAGGCGAGCGTGCGTGGCGGACGCAGCCATTTCCGCTGCTGCCCCGGCCGTTCGCGCGCCAGGAAGTTCGGGAATCCGATGTGACCGATGCGAAGCGAGTCCGAACACTCAGGACCGGACTGTTCATGCCGCCCACGCGGCAAGGCACGGTCGTGTTGCCGGGGTTTGACGGGGGCGGAGAGTGGGGCGGCGCCGCCGTCGACCCGGACGGCGTGATCTACGTGAACGCGAGCGATGTCCCGTGGATCTCGGCGCTGCGCGAGTCGGCCAGGATTCCTCCGTCGACAGGTACGCCCCGCTCTGGAGCCGCGGTGTACGCGGCGGTTTGTGCGAGCTGTCACGGGCTCGATCGCCTCGGGAGGGATCGCGCGCCATCACTTGCCGCCATTCAGGCCCGGCTGCCTCTGGATAATGTGAAGGAGCTACTCGCGTGGGGGCGCGGCTTCATGCCGTCGTTTGCCAATCTCCGGGGGGCCGACCGCCGTGCCGTGCTGGCATACCTCGGCTATGCGGTCCCACCGAGCGACACGGTGTCGCATCCCAGACCCGCGACTTCGCCCTACGAGTTCGTCGGCTACGAGCGCTGGAAAGACTCGAGCGGTTACCCCGCGATCAACCCCCCGTGGGGCACGCTCAGCGCGATCGATCTCAACACGGGTGAGTACCGCTGGCGCATTCCGTTGGGAGAGTTCGCGGAGCTGACCGCGCGCGGCATGCCGATCACCGGCACCGAGCAGTACGGCGGACCGATCGTCACCGCCGGTGGGTTGCTTTTCATCGCCGCGACGCAGGATGCGAAGTTCCGCGCGTTCGACAAGAAAACCGGACAAGTGGTGTGGGAGACGACGCTCCCCGCGCCGGGGTATGCGACGCCGAGCACATTTGCGGTGGGTGGAAAGCAATACGTTGTCATCGCCGCGGGAGGTGGAAAGCTGGGATCGAAATCGAGTGACACGTATGTGGCGTACGCATTACCGTAGATCGAGCAGGGAGCACGGAGCAGGGTGCAGTCTGCTCCGTGCTTCCTGCTCCATGCTCTTGTTCTGCACCGTTACGGCAAGTGCGCAAGCACCAACGCTGCGCACATACGCCAACCCGATCGACATCGATTACCGCTACAACTTCGAGCAAAAGAACCGGGGCATCTCGTACCGCTCCGGGGCCGATCCCGTCATCGTCGTGCAGCGCGGCAAGTACTATCTCTTCGAGACGATCGGCGACGGCTACTGGGAATCGACCGACCTCGGCACGTGGCGTCACATCACACCCACGCGCTGGCCGATCAACGATCTCGTCGCCCCCGCCGTGCTCGCGGTGCGCGACACGATCTACTTGTTACCGAGTACCACCAGCCCGCTGCCGATTCTGATGCTGACCGATGCCGCGAACGGGCGCGTCGATTTCTACAACCGGTTGCTCCCGTGGCTACCCATGGCCCGGGCCCGCGAAACGGATTCCCTTGCGAAGCCCGATTCCGTACAGCCGGGTCCGTGGGACCCGCAATTCTTTCACGATCCCGACACGGAGCGCTGGTTTCTCTACTGGAATTCCTCCAACGCGTACCCGCTCCACGTCATTGAACTCGACAAGTCCAAGCGCCTCGAGTACAAAGGCACGCCCAAATGGCTGTTCGGCCTGGATTCGGCGCAGCATGGTTGGGAACGCTTCGGCCAGGACCATCGGTCTCCGATCAAGCCGTTCATCGAGGGCGCATGGATGACGAAGCATGGCGGGCGCTACTACCTGCAGTACGGCGCGCCAGGGACCGAGTACAACGTGTATGCGAACGGCGTCTACACAGCCAACGATCCCTTCGGCCCGTTCACCTACGCGCCCTACAACCCGGTCGCCTACAAACCGGGCGGGTTCGTGCAGGGCGCCGGTCACGGCAACACCTTTCAGGACCTCCACGGCAACTGGTGGAACACCGGGACGCCGTGGATCGGGGTGAATTGGAATTTCGAGCGCCGCATTGGGTTGC